>Ga0114956_1000198_pt1 | contig 38948 bp, 30 predicted proteins | sample MaitaG_FD_87304 | JGI IMG/M metagenome (GOLD analysis project Ga0114956, IMG submission 87304) | Marine algal microbial communities from Maine, USA - Maine_Asex2 metaG | ecosystem: Host-associated > Algae > Red algae > Unclassified | place: Maine, USA | collected 2015-01-05 | reverse complement strand
TATGTATTCTCATTATTGTTCAAAATTAATGAAACCGCCCAGTACGTAAGGCGTACGCTGGGTGGTGTGAGAGGACGAAACGACCAATGAATTTATCATTGCTCGTTTCTCCTACTCGATTTGGTATATATTTCAAATCTTAATTCAAGCGTTCAAAGACTCCAGCGATACCTTGACCACCACCAACACAAGCGGTAACCATTCCATATTTTTGATCTCTTTTTCGCATTTCATTTAATAATTGAATGGTCAATTTTGCTCCAGTACATCCTAGTGGATGTCCCAATGCAATAGCCCCTCCGTTGACATTGACGGTTCCAGGATCTAATCCAACGGTCTTTATTACTGCTAACGCCTGAGTTGCAAATGCTTCATTCAATTCTGTTTGTTCAATATCTGCAACAGTAAGACCTGCCTGTTTTAATACTTTTGGAATGGCAACACAAGGACCAATTCCCATATACAGAGGATCGACTCCTGCCACCGCACAACTAGCTAACCTTGCGATTGGATCGAGGTTATGTTTTTTCACCATTTCCTCACTCATTACAAGCACAAATGCAGCTCCATCCGAAGTTTGAGAAGAATTTCCAGCGGTGACAACCCCGCCCACTTTGAAGGCTGGTCTAAGTCTTGCTAATCCTTCCATGCTTGTGCCTCTACGAAGACCCTCGTCTGTATCCACCACATGAGAACTGACTACTTTTTCTCCGTTCTCTACAAATACGTCTTCTACTGTAATAGGTACGATCTCATCTTTGAATTTTCCACCATCAATGGCCGCTTCCGCTCTAGCATGAGATTGTACAGCAAACTCGTCTGATTGTTCTCGTGTCACTTCATATTTTTCGGCCACCGCTTCTGCAGTTGCACCCATGCTTACATGATAGTTGATATTTGTCATATTTGCTTTGTAGCTAGGAGCTAATTTATAACCTGTCATAGGTATTAAGCTCATGCTCTCGGTACCACCGGCGATGTATACATCTCCAAAACCTGCTTTGATTTTTCCAACAGCCAACGAAATAGCTTCTAATCCAGAGGCACAATATCTATTAATTGTAATGCCAGGAACTTCCTTTCCTAAGGCTCTTGCAGAAATTAGTCGACCAATCTGAAGGCCTTGTTCTCCTTCTGGATTGGCACAACCTACAATCACATCGTCTACTATTTTTGGGTCCACTTGTGGCATCGTTGACATCATATGTTTGATTACATCTACAGCTAAATCATCTGATCTATAATTTTTAAATCCACCTTTTTTAGCTTTGCCTATGGCGGATCTATAACCGGCTACTATATATGCTTCCATTTTTATTTTATTTTTTTTATTGAAAAATTGAATCTTATATTGATTCATTTACCATCTGTTTCTTACAGTCTAGTTTCTTAAAGGTTTATTGTGCATCAAAATGTGTTGTATTCTATCTAACGTTTTTTGATTACCTAATAGACTTAAGAATGCTTCTCTTTCAATATCTAATAAATATTGTTCACCTACTTGTTGAGGGCTTGTCAAATCTCCTCCGCACATTATATATGCGATTTTTCTAGAAATTTCTACATCGTATTCTGACATGTAACCGGCCAATTGAAATTCATTGATGGCAGTATACAATGCGGATAGACCGGTTCTTCCCAATACAGTAATATCTTTCCTCGGTGTAGGCGCTACATAATTTTTAGCTAATTCCAGCACCTTTGCTTTTGCTATTGATAAATTCTTAGATGTCATAACAGAAACAATATCTTTTTTAGGATCCAATAGATTATGTTTGAATCCTTCATAGGCTGAGGTAGAAACGGTTGCTGAAGCCACTGGTTTGAAGTGATCGATCAAAGTTGGAATTTGGACATCTCCTTCAAAGAATTTATCCGATGCTCTTACGGCCATTTCCTTAGTGCCACCACCTCCGGGTAATAGCCCTACACCGACTTCTACTAAACCGATGTACGATTCTGCGGCCATTACACTTGCATCACAATGCATTCCTATTTCGCATCCTCCACCAAATACATATCCTTGTCCAGCCAATACAACTGGAACTTTCGATGTTCTACATAGCATCGTCAGTTGTTGAAATTCATTGACAGTCTTATCTAGTTTTTCAAATTCTTTCTGCATTGCCATCATTCCGACTGGCATAAGATTGGCGCCAACAGTAAAGTTTTTCGCATTGTTACCGATGACAACTCCATTCCAACCTTCATTCTCTGCTTTTGTAATAGCCTCAAAAATCCCTTGACCAATTCCTTCTCCAATGGCATTACTTTTTGAAGTAAATTCGACGCACATAACACCGTCACCAATATCGTGCACGGTACATTCGCTATTTTTTAGTACTGGTGCATTACCTCGAATAGCATCTAATATGATCTTTTTTTCTGCGCCTGGTAGGGTCTCATAACTCTTAGAATTAAGGTTATAATACTTTCTTACACCTGCTTCGAATTTATAGAATGATTTAATACCACTGGCGATCATATCTTTTACCCACGGGGCTACTTCTTCTCCACACTCATCCATCAGCTTAATACCTTCTTCAATCCCGATAAGATCCCAATATTCAAAAGGACCATATTCCCACATATATCCAGCTCTCATCGCATCATCGACGCTATGGAATTGATCAGAGATTTCTGGAACTCTATTAGATGCATAAGAAAATAAGAAAGTAAAGTACTCCTTAAGAAATTTATTTTCACGTTCGTCTCCAGTGAGTAGTGCGGTCAATCTTTTGTCATGTGATTCAATTTTTTTAGCGGCATCTACAGCTGCTAATTTTGGCCTCACCGAGGGAGCATATTCTAGTGTTTTCAGATTTAGAGCATTGATAACCTTTCTTCCTTTTTTATCTTTTTCTTTCGTTTTTTCATAGAATCCTTTTTTCGTTTTGTTTCCATAAAAGTTATTGTCCAGCAGGAACTGAAGGAATTTTGGATTTGGTAATTCTTTTAGCTTATCTACGTAAGTATCTCCAGTAACATTTTTTAATACAAATTGAGTCACTTTGTCAGAGGTGTCAATACCGACTAAATCCTGAAGTCTAAATGTTGCTGTCTTTGGACGATTAATTAAATCACCAGTTATGGCATCTACTTCTTCGATGCTCATATCATATTTTTCTACAAGCTCAATTATTTTCGAACCTGATAAAACGCCAATTCTGTTGGCAATAAAAGCAGGTGTATCTTTACATAATACAGTCTCTTTTCCAAGAAAAGTATCGCCATAATCCATGAAGAAGTCTATCACCTCAGGGGAAGAAGTCTCATGGGGGATGACCTCGAAAAGTGGCATATACCTAGGCGGATTGAAGAAGTGTGTTCCACAAAAATGACTCTTAAAATCATCTGATCGACCTTCCACAAGCAATTTGATAGGAATACTAGATGTATTAGAAGTGACCAAAGATCCCTCTTTTCTTAGTGTCTCTACCTTCTCAAATATTTGCTTTTTGATGTCAAGTCTTTCTATTACTACTTCGATAATCCAATCTGCTTCTGAGATCTTCTCCATATCATCATCGAAGTTACCAGTAGTAATCTTAGAGCTAAATGTAGTGTCGTATAAAGGTGCGGGTTTGCTCTTTATGGCCGCTTTTAGTGCCCCGTTTACAATGCTGTTTCTGACAACTGGATTGCTTTTGTCCTCTTCTTTGATATCAAAAGGAACGATATCTAAAAGAAGGACATCTAACCCAATATTAGCAAGGTGGCATGCAATACCTGAACCCATGACACCGGAACCAAGCACAGCCACTTTTTGAATTCTATATTTCATTAAATTAAAATTAAATTTTGTATGGCAAATGTGAGTAAAATATTCTTAACTTATTTTATAATAGTTGACATATACGTATAAATGTAATAGCTTTAACACATATCCAAATGGTCATTTATAAATTTAATTAAGTTGATAAATGATCGCTATTCCAGCTCCATATTTTGGAATACTTATGGATAAGTCATCATCTATATCAAATTCTATTAAGTGTCTATCGACGAAGGCATCCGCAATATTTATTACATGCGCAATGACTAAGCCAACAATCGAATAATCTCGAAATTTTTTATATTGGTCTCTTATAGATTTGATTGATTCCGCATTTGATAATCCTCTAAACATAATGTCTTCTCCTCTTAGCACTGATTTGTAGCCAACATCAAATTCTCTGGTAAGATTATGATAATAGAAAACATAATAGGCAATTCCTCCTTCTACAGCCCAAACAATAGGTGCTTTCCAATATCTTTTGTTATAAAGCTGACCTAACCCAGGGGCAACAGAAGACAAAAAAGCTGCTCGTCCAGGTCCGCCTTCGAACATTGCGAAATATCCACCTTTTTCTTTACTAGGTGCTTGGTCATATTGGGTGTCAGCAATGATGATGGAGTCTTGAGTTAGATTCGACTCATTTTCCTGAGCGAAAAGTCCAGTGCTAAGAAGCAATAAAAAAAATAATTGATTGTAAATTTTCATGAAACGTAAATAGAACGTAAAATAACTACTTACATTATATATATGGTCATACTTTATCATATATGGTTATTCTTTATGCAATTCTCAGACATTAAGCATTTCTCAAGAGGTAGTAGTAAGTTTCAAGTTGTGATCTTATAGGTAGATCACTTTTTGTATTTCGATAACTATTATTTTTCTTGAAATGTATTCTTCTAGACTTTACATTATCCAAGTATTGAATTTTCATTATTTCTAGAATCATGTTTTTGATATCCTTATCGTAAATAGGGACCATGGTTTCTATTCTATGATGTAGATTTCTTACCATCCAATCAGCAGAGGAAATATAGATTTTTTCTTCTCCATCACTATGAAATATAAATATTCTTGAATGTTCTAAAAAGCGATCTACGATACTCCAAGCTTTTATTTTTTCACTAACATTTGAGATGCCTGGTACTAGGCAACAAATACCACGGACGATTAATCGAACTTCGACTCCAGCAGCACTTGCATCGTAGAGAAGATTAATCATTTCTTGGTCTTGTAGGCTATTCATTTTTAAGGTAACCGATGCCTTCAATCCTACTTTGGCGTTCTTAATTTCATTTTTGAGTAAGGAAATTAGTTTTGGTTTTAAGTTGAATTTCCCAACTCCTAAATGTTCGAATTCTTTATTGATGGAATGTTTGGTTTCTAAATAAGAAAAGACCCTCATACTTTCTTGGACAAGCTCTTCATGAGCCGTAAATAATCCAATATCCGTATATAGTTTAGCGGTATCCTCGTGGAAGTTCCCGGTACTAAAGTAGGCAAGATAGTCCGTCTTTTCGTCCTTATATCTCCTAACCATAGCCATTTTAGAATGGACTTTTAATCCCGGCATACTGTAGAATACCTGTACACCAGCGCTTTCTAATTTCTCTCCCCATGCTAGATTAGCCACCTCATCAAATCGAGCTTTTATTTCAATGAAAGTAGAAACTTGTTTACCATTTTTTACTGCACGTATCAGTGCATCCATGATTCTAGAATTTTTTGCGACACGATACTGGATGACTTTTATATGCGTAACATCTGGGTCGACAGCCGCCTGTTCGAAAAACTGAATGACGGGCTCGTAACTATGGAAAGGCATATAGATACCATGATCTTTCTTTTTAATCGCATCAAATATGTTGCCTGAAGTCAATGCTGGTAAGTCTATCGGTTCAAGGACTTGATCATTCAAAGTGGTAATCCCAAAATTGGGAAATCTAAAGAAATCAAAATTATTATGATATCGGCCTTCTCGTAACAAATCATTGTCATCTAGATCAAATACCGTTTGTAAAAATTTGATCAATTCCTTGGGCATATCTCGATCAAAAACTAATCTTGAAGCAGGTCCGACATCTCTTTTATCTAAGCTTTTTTTAATTTTTTGAATCAAGTCTCCTTTGAATTCGTCTTCGATATAAAGCTCAGCATCTCTCGTCAATTTTATACTAAAACTGTCTAAAATTTTAAAACCAGGAAATATGAGTCGTTGGTTATGCCTTATAATATCATCTAGTAAGATTACATTATGTTCATGAGGATGGTCTGATGGTAATTCCAAAAATCGATCGACAAGATCAGAGGGCACCTTTACTAGGGCAAAATCACTTTTGGCTTTTGTTTTGTCCTTCTCTTTCAGCTTCGCTAAGTCTAACATTTCCAAAGCAAGGTATAGAGATGCATTACTTAAGAACGGCTTTATTTTATTTTCAATAAGCAACACAGGCTGTACATAAGGCAAAAGAGTTTCATTAAAGTAATTTTCAACAAACTCTTTTTGAGCAGGATTAAGATCCTTCCTTCGGAGCAAATTAATCCCATGACTTTTTAATTCAGGGATAATCTGTTTCTCAAAAATGTGAGAGAATTCTTCCTGTTGTGCATTAACAGTAGACAAGATTTGACTAAATATTTCGACTGGTTCATAAGATAATGCTTTCTGTGTCTTTTTGCCAACTTTGATAAGATTCTTGATGTTAGATACACGGACTCGGAAGAATTCATCCAAATTCGAAGAATAAATAGCAAGAAATTTTATTTTTTCAAAAAGGGGTACGTTTGGGTCTTTTGCTTCTTGTAAAACTCTGTAATTAAATGATAACCAACTTAAATCCCTATGTATATATGGTCTTTTTTTCATTACTTTGAATCTAAATTAGTCCTTTATAATCACAATAAACTAAATAAAATACATTTAATTGTACTAAGTTGCAGCTAAATTTATGGAGTAATTCGTTTCACTCTTGAATAGAAATAAAATAGATATGGCTCGAAAAATTGCCGCTGGAAATTGGAAGATGAATAACTATATTGTAGAATGTGTAGATTTTATGGGATTCCTTAGTAAAAAGAGGATTCCAAAGGATGTTGATGTTATTTTGGCCGTTCCGTATACCTTGCTTGGGGTGTCTTCTACCATGACCAAAGAAAGTAAAATCTCTATCTCTGCCCAAAATTGTCATCATCAAGATAAAGGGGCTTATACGGGAGAAATTTCAGCCTCTATGGTCAAGAGGACCGGTGCATCATATGTTCTTGTAGGGCATTCTGAGAGAAGAGAATTCAATCAAGAAGGGAACTCCCTAATTAGAAAAAAAATAAAATCGGCATTAGAGAGTGATCTCAAAGTTATCTTTTGTTGTGGCGAATCTTTGGATATTAGAAAAGATAAAAAGCATAAATCCTACGTTACAAAACAAATCAAAAAAACTATTTTAAAATTACCAAAGGAAGCCATGGAAAATGTGATCATCGCTTACGAACCAATTTGGGCGATCGGGACAGGAGAAACAGCCACTCCAAAGCAAGCGCAAAAAATGCATAAGCATATCAGAAGTATCATAGAAGATAAATTTGGGAAAGAAATAGCTCAAAATACCTCTATCTTATATGGAGGTAGTGTGAAACCTGCAAATGCGAAAGAGTTATTCAGCCAAGAAGATGTGGATGGAGGGCTAGTCGGAGGTGCTTCTCTAGATCCTACTAGTTTTTATCAGATTATAAAATCACTTTAGGATCGCACATAAAATGCCTCTTTTACCTAGGATAGAATTGAATGAAATAGGCGAGACGTAAATAATAAGATAGACCTGCCATGCTGAAGATGATTGCCGAAGTATAATTTCAATAGAAGCATAATTTTATTCAAAATACAAATTCGTTTTATCAGATAAATATTCAATTTTCTGAAAAGTCAAGCATATTGTAAATAGATGTAGCTCTAGATAGGGAGTAACCTATCGACACTAGTCGGTCAATTTTTGGAATTAAATATTTCTTCTACTTTATCAAGCCTAAAATCGAAAATATCTCGTAATTGTTTTTTTACGATCAATAGATCACTTAGACCTCCTAGAAGCCAATTAGATATTTGGTAATGCACAATATCGGTCATCATCGTTCCGTCTTCTACTGAGTCAAAATGATGTTGGTGATGCCATAATTTATAGGGTCCAATTCTCTGCTCATCTATAAAAAAGTATGGTTTTTCTACTTGTGTGATTTCCGTCATCCAATTCAATGGAATTCCTAGCAATGGCTTAACTTTGTAGGTGATGATCTGTCCAGGATACATATATTTCTTGGGGAAAGTCGAGGTGATTTCAAAATCCAAATGAGGAGGCGTAATCACTGAAAGATTACTAGGATTCGAGAAGAACTCCCAAGTTGTTTCTATATCTGCTTTAATTAATTGTCTCCTTTCTAGTTTCTGAGCTTTCATGTTCAAATAACAAGAAAGGAGACGTTAGGTTTAAATAATATTTTATTTTTCAGATCGAAATTTCTCTAGATATATGTTATAACCAAATAAACTTTCCTCGTTGTCCACAGCTTGCTTTTCCATAATAACCTAATCCCCAATTCAATTCGAAAACAACACCAACAAATACAGGATTAGATTTTGAATATTCTTCTGCATAGACGGTAGAATCAAATACAGGAGCACCGACTGATTCTCCATTTGTTTTGTTGACTAAGTCATTCAATCCATATTCTAAGCGTATTCCAAAAATTCCACTAAATCTTCCATCACTTCCAATTAAGTATGTTCCAAAGCCAAACATAGCTGCATAAGCACTTCCACTGAAATTATCGGATTGATCTATTTCAGTACCTATTATATTGTTATTCACACTATTGAGGAAACCCAATTTTGGACCTATTTCTATGTAACTTGCATTGAAGGATGATCGGTAAGTTAGATAGAGATCTAAACTCTTCCATTGTGTTTCTACATTTTCTGATTGACCTATTTGTGAGTAAGCACCTTTCGCATTTGATCTCATAATATCTAGGGCAAAACCACCACCATTATCGAAGTTGACGCCTAGTTTCCCCCCTATTCCAAAACCAGTAGAAATAGCATAGCTGTAGTCAGGATTAGCGGTGACAACTGAATTTAATAATGCAGATCCTCCATACTGAACTTTTAGCCCTGTATCGAACCATACACCTTGACCAGTTATATTAAAACCGAAGCAAAGGATTATAAAAGAATAAAAAATTTTTCTCATTATATTAAAATTTCCCGTAATATATAGAATTAGGGTCTATTTTAGGCATTTTAATTTGGTCTTTTCTTGAATCCGTATAAAAATTGATCTTTAAAATGATTCGGGAAGGTCTCTACTTTAGGGAATCCTAGTTTTATATTTTTACCATCATATGGGATGTAAGCAGTGCCAAATATAAAATCCCATATAGCCAGTGATAGACCGAAGTTTACCCCTTTTCTTCGTTCTTCGGGTATCTCATAGGCGTGATGCCAAATATGCATTTCTGGATGGTTAAACAATTTCTTCATGATCGGTCCAAGAAGAATGACTCCTAAAATAATTCCAGCTAAGACTACTCCCAATTTCATCACGAATGTTGCGGCGGGAAACAAGGATATTTGGAATAAAGAAAATCCAATACAAATCCCTATCAAACCACCTAATATGCCTCCTGTGACATATTTGCTAACCGTAATGTTTGAATGATTGTAATGACCTACCGCCAGCGTGAAAATATGGATGATGAAAAAATCATACAAGCCTATGCCAAGTAAAGCTAGAGGAATATACTCCATAGTTCGGTACACGATCGTTTCCATCCAATGATATCTCAGATGTGCTGCAAAGCCCATTTCTTCCACTGAATGATGCACCTTGTGGAATTCCCATAATCTTTCGGAATAGTGTAATAAGCGATGTGTCCACCATTGAACAAAATCACGAACTAGGAAGCCAATTAGCAAAACACCCCAATAGGGTAAATGCCGCATCGGATTGCTTGCCTGTAGGTCAAATCCCCCAGATATGCTCTTAATAGCATTATTGAAAATAACTACTATGACATCTGATACAGCAGCATAAATAATTAGTGAAAAAAGAAAAAAATTGAAAAACATGTAAAAGAAATCAAGCCAGAAATCTTTTCTGAATCTTGATTGATTTTCACGCCACGGCTTCATCCATTCTAACGCTAAAAAAAACAAAGAAATAAGAATGAGCCAATAGAAATAATTATGAATATGTGGATTGGTGATTTCACGCCATAAATATCCAGCATAACCCTTATACCCATTTATAAACACATTTACATATTCCATCATTGTACAGCCGTTGCAAATTTTGAATATCCATCTGTTACATTGTAGACCTTCATGAAACCTAATTTTGTCATCATAGATAGGCATTGTCCACTGCGTCCACCTGATCTGCAATAGACTAGGTAGGTATCATTTTTATCAAGATTAGATATTTCAGCTATAAAGTTATCTTGCTTAAAGTCTATTTCAATCGCATCTGGTATTTTGCCGTCCTTGATTTCTTTCGGAGTTCTGACATCTAGCACTTTGATAGATGGATACGATTTCAACATCATAGCGGCTATTTTAGCATCAATATTCTTAGCAGTAATTTTATTAATATCAAAAACTTTCTCATCTTTTTGTTGCCGATCTACAACCTGGTCGTTTTTGTTTTTATCTGCGTTTACTTCGGAAGCTCCACTATTGCAGCTTATAGCAGCAAAAGAACCTAATAACATGAAAAAAATTAGATGTTTCATATATTTATTTTACTTTAAATATAGTAACAAAATAAATCACCCTTAGTTGTAGCAAAAGAAGCGAATAGGAATTAAAAGAAATTTTTACTAGGTAAATCTCTTGCCTAGTCATTGTCCTAACTTTGGGGGCTCATAGAAAATAATGACTTACAACTTTGTAGAGATTGAGAAGTCAAAATTACTTCGCATCCTAGCCTTATTAATTTATTGGTCTCAAATATGGTTGAAACCCCCGCCTTCAGTCGGGTAAATTACATAGTGCTAAATTAGGATAACGATTAAAGTCAAAATATAAACGCTGATCTCATACAACGACTCGACTGACTGATCATATGGTATGGGTTACAAAAGATCGATATAAATTTCTTATGGTAGATATTCAGCTGCGATGTAGAGAAATAATTCGTTAAGATTGCGATACTCAAGAAATCGAGGTACGAAAAGGTGTAGTGAGTAAAGATCATGTGCATCTGTACATTGAATTTGCTACAAAACTATCGATTAGTGAGATATCAAAGCAATTGAAGGTTACAAGTTCAAGACTTTTGCAGAAAGAATTCCCAGGATTATATAAGCAGTATAGCGGCAGCATTTTTGGGCGACAGGATATGATGCATGTAGTTCAGGAAACATTACTGATGAAATGGTGCAAAATTAATTAGAGCATCATAGAAGGAAAGGGGATGGAGGCAATGATCAATTTATATTAGAGTGACTTCTAGTCACTTTTTGTTTAACCCACCCACTGATAGTGGATGGTAGTTCAGTAAATTACATTAAGTATTACTTGCAGATTTTCTAGTTATAATCCAAGTACATCTTTCATTGTAAATATTCCTTTCTTATTTAAATTTGTCTCTTTTGTCATCCAGTGAGCAGCTAAGATGGCACCTTCTGCAAATGCATCTCGGCTTTTTGCTTTGTGTTGCATGTTTATTTGGTCATATTTCCCCTTATATACTACATCATGAGTGCCTTTTACATCTGATTCTCGTATGGCGATTATGGGGATTGATTGAGTTGTTTTGTCATGGGTTATATTTGCTTTTTCTTGAAAATGCCAACTTCCATAACTACTGTTGCCCTCTATGATGTCATTGGCTATCGTTATAGCGGTACCACTTGGAGCGTCCTTTTTGTGTAGATGATGTTTCTCTCGGATTACTACATCGAATTCATGCTTTTCCATCTTATCTGCAAGCACTCTGTTTATCTCAAAAAATACATTCATGGCAATGCTAAAATTAGAAGCGACTAGCAGATTAGTATTTTTTTTACGAAAAGCATCGCATACCTGCTCATATTGGTCCAACCAACCGGTAGAACCAGATATGGTGGTAACCTGCTTTTCGGCGCATAGCATCAGATTATTTACAGCCGATAGTGGATTGGTATTTTCAATGACAACATCTGTAGATTTAATGGGAAAATTATTGAATTCTGAGATGTTTTTAGATGTGAAAATAGCTCGAACTGGAATCTTTTGATGGACAGCCATATTTTCAATACTTTGTCCTAATTTGCCGTGACCGATAAGAATTAGACTTAAATCCATGTATTTCAGTTAAATTTTAAATTGTTGAAGGTATTAATAAATTTTAGTTTAAAAGATTGATATTTAGGCCTTTTTATATACACCATAAATTTATATATAAAAAGATTGCCGAAGGTAGATAGGATAACAAAAATGAACGCTTAAATTTGATATTAGTGATGACCAATTATGGCGGAAAACGAAAATACCGATAAAGTAAAAACAGGGTGGTTCAAGCGATTCAAACATGGGATTCAGACAGCCACTAGATTCAAAAAGGACACACCTGATGGTCTTTGGCACAAGTGTAAAGGATGCAGCGAAACAGTAACTATAAAAGAGATGAAGGAAAATTTCCTTCTATGCACCAAATGCGGTCACCATACAAGAATTGGATCTTTTGATTATTTCGATATATTGTTTGATGGTAAATACGATCTTCTATTTGAAGAAATTAAGTCGATAGACTTCATGGAATGGACAGATCTAAAGCCATATGTAGATCGATTAGAAGACGCAACTAAGGATACAGAACTTGGAGATGCTATGACTGTCGCAAGAGGTAAAGTAAATCGTCGAGAGATTGTTATTGCCGCAATGGATTTTAGCTTTATTGGAGGTTCTATGGGTTCCGTAGTTGGTGAGAAAATTTTCAGAGCCATTGATGAATGTATTGACACGAAAACACCCTTGATGATCATCTCTAAGTCTGGAGGGGCACGAATGATGGAATCTGCGTTTTCTCTTATGCAAATGGCCAAAACCTCCGCAAAATTAGCAGAACTTTCTCGAAATCAAATACCGTATTTTAGTTTTTTGACGGATCCTACAACAGGTGGTGTTACGGCTTCTTTTGCCATGTTAGGTGACGTGAATTTCTCGGAGCCTGAAGCTTTAATTGGATTTGCTGGACCGAGAGTTATAAAAGAAACTATCAAGCAAGATCTACCAGAAGGATTCCAACGTTCCGAATTTTTAATGGAACATGGATTTTTGGATTTTATCGTAAATCGTAAAAATCTTAAAGATAAAGTTGGGGATTTGTTGATTATATTTAGTCCGGCAGTTGCGGCAGGGTAGAAGAAAAATTTTTTGCGCTGACATCTATTTACTTTCTCTTATTCAGTCAATTTTGTGGGATAAGTAGTTAATAATTTATTTGTAAAATACTAGACTGTGTCCGTGTAAGGAACAGCGCAGATATACTTTCCTTGATAAATTTAGTCGCTATTCAATATAATGATTTTCCATAGTAAATTTTATATTTATGAATTGGGAAAGTCTAAACAAATATACTTAGGTTCAGATTTATGGGGTCATTTTTATGGGGCTATAGGTGTGATTAGTTTAGTTTTTACTGCTGTGTATACATACCTTCTCTTTCTACTCAAAAAGGCTCAAAAACGATTCGAAGATCTTCTCAGTCGTGATTTTATGTCGTTCAATTTGTAACAATCTTTGAATAACTACCTAATCTTTCCTATCTGTCGATTTCTATACTACTTACTAATCATCACATATTCTTTCGCAAATGGATCAACTGCAGAATAGATGTCCTCTAATATTTCCAAACCGAAAACATTAATAAACTGAAAAATGTTTTGTTGCCTTTCTTGAAGACCATTGTTAGGAAATAATTGTCCTTTTATTTTTATCAACTTATTGAGATCTGTTTCTTCCGAACGCTTTATAGCCTTCCGAATTTTGGATTCTATATTTTCTATAATCTTCTGGATTTTTGAGGCTTCAGCCAGTGTATATTTTTCTAGCGTCGGGTCCGTTTGCTTAGCTATTTCAGCCACAGATACCATTAATTCTTGAATGCCATTTTTTTGCTTGCCTAATTCTATATCATGATCTTTCGTCTCCAAAAAGGCATTAACCAATTGATGTTCATCTTGAAAAAAGAAAGCTAAATTTGTTTTAAGTTTGTTGACATTCTTGGTGATGGATGGAGAGATGATAGATAGAGAACTTCGACGTACAATCATTGGATAAGGAATATTGTAGTGCTCAAATTGTTCTTTTCTTTCGAGCCAATAGGCAATTTCTCCACCTCCGCCTACGAAAACTACGTTTGGTAGCATCATTTCTTGGAACAAGGGCCTCATATTGACATTAGGAGAAAACGCTCCTGGGTTCGCCTCAATTTCTTTTGTAAGTTCAGCTTCTGACCAGCTAATTCCTGTATCCAATAATTTGTATTGGTCTCCTTCCTTTTCAATCCTTAATCTCTGATTATCATGGCGATAGAAAAAATTTATTTCACGCACATAAGCTTGTAATTTCCAATCGATAGATTCAAGTTTTTCTTGGGATTTCTCAATGATTGATTTACTTCCATTGTGAATGACTTCATTTAATATTATTGGGATAAATTCTTTTTTCAATTCAGGCTCATCCATATTAATCACTAAGAGGCCGTATTTCTTGAAAAGTAAATGAGTCAAATCTAAAGAGAATGAACCATAATTTGGACTATTCGAAGCAAGCTCGTATAAATGATCTTTAATCCACTGACCACCCGGTTTGTCTTCGCCTAAGATTGCAACTGCTTGATCTAAAACTTCCGTTAAGCCATTTAGATTAAGGTGGCCTACGGAACCTCCATTAAAATTATCATTTTTCCATTCAATATTTTTTCCAAAAAGTTCAAGATGATTCATCTCTTCAAAATCATGATCTTCTCCACCAGATATAAACAACGGTATAAAATTATATTGGGGGAATTTTTCTTGAGCTTTTTTCGCAATCTTTATAGCAGAAAATATTTTAATAATATAGTACAAAGGTCCTGTGAGTAAAGTAGGCTGATGAGCAGTAACAATGGTAAAAGTATCATCCTGCCTGAGTTTCTCGATTTGTACGAATTGCAGGTCGGTATCGGGCCGATGCTTATATTGTTTTGTAAGTATATCGCAAATTAAGTCTCTAGAAAGAATTTGTTCCTTTTTCGCTTGAACCACTTTTTCAATATTTTCAATAGAAGGAGCCCACTTATAAAAAGGTCTGACTTGTGGATCTTCTTCTATATACCTCAAATCTTTGCTTGAGATGTGCGGAATTTCATTATAATTAAATTTCTGGAAGATCATTTATATTTCATTTCTGTGAGTATGCGCAAATTTAGTTTTTATTTTTGTGGCTATACGAGTATGATTAGATACATATTTCATAGGCTATTTTTAGGAGTTCTGTCATTGGTTACATTGATCGTAATCATCTCTACAATTATATATGCTTCTCCCGTAGATCCTGCCAGCTTGAGCTTTGGTCAACAAATGAGTGAAGAAATGCTAGAGGCCAAACGGACTGAACTCATGTTAGATCAACCCATTTATCGGCAAATTATTAGCTTTTTAAATGATTTATCTCCGATTGGAGTTTATGAATCTAACAGTACAAAAATTAAAGATTTTAAAGCCATAAGCTTATTTAATGGTTTATTTGAAGGAGAGAAATCGTTGTTACTAAAGTCGCCTTATCTAAGAAGATCTTTCCAAACGGGGGATTCTGTAAGCTCTATGATTCTAAGTGCTTTACCAAATACTATACTATTGTCCCTTTTATCTATCATTTTTGCATCCCTATTTGGTATACTATTTGGGATCACTGCTGCATTAAATCGAGATAAATTTATAGATAATTTTATCATTGGGTTTTCTACCCTAGGTTACTCAGTCCCAAGCTATGTAAGTGCCATTTTATTGAGCTTAATCTTTGGATTTTGGTTGAGAGATTGGACACATTTAAATATGCAAGGGTCACTTTTAACTTTGAATGATCTTGGTGATGAAGTGCGACAATGGAAGAACATCATTCTTCCGGCTATAGCATTAGGAGTTAGACCTGTGGCAGTTATTACTCAAATTACCAGAAATACAATGATCGATGTCATCTCAAAACCATACATTCTGACCGCCAAAGCAAAAGGCTTATCTTCATTCAGGATTATCAAAGATCATGTATTAAAAAACCTAATGAACCCGGTAGTAACTAGCATCAGCGGTTGGTTTGCATCTTTGCTTGCAGGTGCTTTCTTTGTAGAGAGTATATTCAATTATTATGGAATGGGTCTGCTGACTGTAAATGCCTTGATAAATTATGATATTCCCGTATTGCTAGGGTGTCTTGTTGTAATTGCGTTGATATTCATCATAATGAATGTTCTATTGGATTATATCTACATATGGATCGATAAAAGAATAAAGATTTGATATATTAGCGATTAGTCTTTCCAACCCTGACAAAGTAATATTTATGATGTATAGAATTTTAGCACCAACTACTATAATTCTTTTATTTATTGCACTTCCAACAATTATTAATGCTCAAGGTGATCCACATTTTATAGAAATAGCAAGTTCTTTGACCAATCCGGTTGCTATAGCCAATGCCGATGATGGGTCGAATCGACTTTTTCTTTGTGAAAGAGCTGGGCGAGTTCGTATCTATGATATAAATGCCAGAGGTCTTCTTGGAACACCATTTTTAGATATTATTCCTAGTGTAGAAAGCTCAAATGGTGAGGAGGGATTGCTGGGCATTGCATTTGATCCTGATTATGCAAATAATGGTTATTTTTATGTGAATTATATTACCCCAGAAAGTACCAATGCAAATGCACCAGATACCACAAGAATATCAAGATTTTCGGTTTCTACAAATAGTCCAAACATAGCAGATCCAACAAGTGAATATGTGATTATGGAAATAGGACAACCTTATAATAATCACAATGGCGGGGATATGCATTTTGGTAGTGATGGATTTCTGTATATTTCAACAGGAGATGGTGGCAGTGGAGGAGATCCTCAGAATTATGCCCAAGATATGACTAGCATGTTAGGCAAGATTTTGCGTTTAGATGTTTCTGTTGACCAATTTCCAGCCGATGCTAAAAAGAATTATGGAATTCCAGCCTCAAATCCTTTTGTTGGGATGACTGGTATAAATCCAGAAATATACCACTATGGATTACGAAATCCATGGCGTTTTTCCTTTGATCGAAATACTGATGATATGATCATTGCGGATGTCGGACAAAACAACCTAGAAGAAGTGGATATAGCTTATGCTGGTGCAGCGGGATTAAATTTTGGATGGAAATGTATGGAAGGAACGGATCAATTTTCTAATACTACCTATTGTAATAATGGCATCGCAAATAATGATTTTGAACCGCCAATTTTTGAATATGATCATACGATCGGGTTTTCCATCACGGGAGGATATATGTATAGAGGTTCTGTCTTTTCTAATTTTCAAGGATGGTATTTTTGTACAGACTATGTAACCAATATACTCTATTTACTAGAGCAGACAACCCCCGGCAATTGGACTTCAAGTGACCAAGGGGACAATAATGGAATAGCAAATGTAAGTGCTTTTGGAGAATCAGAAGCGGGGGAGTTGTATGCATTAAGTCTCAGTGATGATAAGTTATACCGATTGATCGATCGATCCGTTTGTCCAAATACGGTTTCGGTACCTACGATAACTAATACGGTACATAGTGCTGTCCTAACGGTAACGAGTAATGCGGTCGTTCCTGCAGGTTCTAATTTAGGATTTTATGCAGACGAATGTGTGACATTGAACTCTGGTTTTAGCACACCTGCGAATACTCAATTTGAGGCTATTTTAGAAATGTGCGGAGGGTATTAATGCAAGCAGTATGGTATTATAAAAAAGGACATAGAATTACGTTAGAATGATTGAAATCAGTAACGATTGCATTGTTTTGTAAATTCTCGTTAGCTATCGTGAATTAAGCAAAAAAATAAAGAGCTCAATCGTTACCGAGCTCTTTATTCTAATTTAGGCAATTAAAAAATGTTGGAAATCGAAATTTCCTATTATCAAATTTTTCATAGTCTCAATTCAACTTACAGGTATCATTGAGTTTTTCTTAATTATAAGCTTTATACCCCTTAGATACACTAGATTTAGATTTCGCTGCCTCGATTTCAAAAAATAATTAATTTCTTTCGGAAATGGGTCTCATATTCCTTTTACCTTTAGGCTTTAATAAGATAATATGAGTAAAGATCGATATTCAGCAAGAGGAGTTTCTGCCGGTAAAGAGGACGTGCATAAGGCTATAAAACATATAGATAAAGGTCTATTCCCATTAGCTTTTTGCAAGATTCTACCAGATGCAGTAGGCGGAGACTCTACCATGTGCAATATTATGCATGCAGATACAGCCGGCACAAAGCCGAGTTTAGCCTACTTATATTGGAAGGAAACAGGAGATATAAGTGTTTGGAAAGGGATTGTTCAGGATTCTTTGGTTATGAATCTTGATGACATGGCTTGTGTTGGCTGTCTCCAAGATATTGTTATTTCTTCTACCATAGGACGAAATAGTAAGTACATTACTGGGGAAGTATTATCAGTCTTGATACAATCTGCCATCGAGTTTTTAGAAGAGATGGGTGGTCATGGAATACGGGTGCATCATGCTGGAGGAGAAACTGCGGATGTTGGTGATATTGTCCGTACAGTGGATGTAGGCTTTACCACATTCGGAAGAATGAAAAAAGATGATCTTGTGATCAATGATATCCAAGCTGGTGATGTCATTGTAGGATTTGCCTCATTCGGGCAAGCAAGCTACGAATCAGAATACAATGGTGGCATGGGTAGTAATGGGCTTACCTCTGCTAGACATGATATTTTGCATCATGAATATGCTGATAAATATCCTGAATCTTATGAGCCGAATTTACCGAAAGACCTCGTGTATTCGGGTACAAAAAAACTAAAGGAAACAATCCAAATTGGTGACCAAGAAATCCCTATCGGTAAATTAATATTATCCCCTACACGGACCTATCTACCTGTAATCAAGGATATGTTGAATCAATATAAGAATTCAATTACGGGCATGATTCATTGCACAGGTGGAGCACAAACCAAGGTCCTAAAGTTTATATCAGGTAAACATGTCATTAAGGATAACTTATTTGCAAATGTCCCGCTTTTCGACCTGATCCAGCTAGAATCTAACACTGAATGGCAGGAGATGTACAAGGTATTTAATATGGGGCATCGCTTAGAGGTATATTGCAAACCTGAAGTAGCAGAAGATTTAATTCGTATTTCTAAGAGCTATCAGATTGATGCTAAGATAATTGGAAGGGTAGAGGAGTCGGAAGAAAATAAGGTGAGTATCTTGAGTTCTCATGGTGAGTTTTTATATGAGTAGATTTAAAGATTAAACGGCATAATTAATGGGCAAAGGATGAGATCAACCATCAACCAAAATTTACGATTTTGTCGATATTCGTTTTTCCCATTTTTCCTTAGCCATTTGTTGTAGATCGGCAACGGTATCACTCTCATCGATGATTTCTCGACCTAGTAATGTTTCGAATAAATCTTCCATGGTTACCACTCCAAGTACATTTCCAAATTTGTCCACAACAGCAGATAAGTGAGTTCTTTGTCGAGTAAGGCTTTCAAAAAGTTTGGGAAGAGTAGTTTTTTGTTGGACAAACTTTATCGGCTTCATGATGTCTTTTAATTTCAAGGTATGTATGTCTTCCGCTAAGTTTTGATAGATATCATCTTTTAGTACAATTCCGATCAAGTTATTGGAATCGTTTTCGTATAGTGGAATTCTTGAATACGGTATATTATCGTGTGCATCATAGAATGACTTTATGGTATCTTCTCCATTTGCCATTAAGGCAACTGTTTTTGGAGACATGATATCATGAACTGTCAATTTTTCAAAATTCAATAGGTTATTGATAATCACAGATTCATTTATACCAATTTCTCCCGATTCAGCGGCTACATTCGCCATAGCGACAAAATCACTTCTACTCAACACACTTTTTCCCTTTTCTGATTTTAAGGTCCTGGTGATCAACTGAGACATCCATACAAAAGGAGCTAAAATCCATAGTAAAATTCGCAAAGAACGAACTGTAAAAGGAGCAAGCGATTTCCAATTGTTGGCCCCGATCGTTTTTGGGATGATTTCAGATAAAACCAAAATGGCTAAAGTCATTAATCCAGCAACAATAGATTCATAACTTAGATGAAATACGCCTAAATTGACGTCATTGTCTCCAAAGACTGCACCGGCTTGAGCACCTACACCTATTGCTCCGACGGTGTGCGCGATTGTATTTAGGGTAAGAATGGCTGATAATGGTCGGTCAATATCTTCCTTGTACTTTTGTAAAGTTTCCCCAACTTTCGTTCCTTTTCTCACTTGAGAATTAACATAAGAGGGAGTAATACTGAGTAAAACAGCTTCCCATATGGAGCATAGGAAGGAAAAAACAATTGATAAAAGGAAAAATAATATTAGTAAAGTCATCTGTTATTTTATTTTATGAGATCGTAAATCTCGGTACAAATATAGAGTTAATAAAACATTAAATAAATTCTATATATAACTTCTCCAACTATGATCGATTTTAATTAGATTATTGACAATTTTCATACTTATATGATGCCAAAAATTTAAGTTTTATCCCTCTTCCAACTAAGCAATATATCTCTTTTACAATATCATCTTGAAAACCAAGCACATAGAGCCATAGTTGACACATGCAATATTATTACATATAATGCCCATATGACATAAAGATGACATATATTACATGTATTGCGATTTCGCATGAGGGCAAAATGATATTTTTACTGTCTTAACATTAACAGAACAATTTTTCGGGATATTAATTAGTTTAATTTCAAATTTTGGTGCCATGCTGATCCTAAATCGTACATATTGTTCTTATCTTTCCTTTTTATTACTACCCATATTTCTATTTTATAGTAGTTCTACAATCAGAGATAGTGATCGAAACAAAGCGGTCGCTGAGGTTCCCGTGTTAAAGGTGAATTTTTACCTTATGGGATACAATGAAGATGATCAGGATGTATTTCTTCACATAGGGGCAAATATGGATTATCTAAATCAGGAATTCGAAGGAATGGTAGGTTTTGAGCTTAATGAACTTTATACAGATGTAAATAGTGTTTGGTTACCAGAATTATACGAAGATATTTACCACCAAAATAGCCGAACAGTGAATGATATAGTTGCTCCTTTGGAAAAGAAACATGGTATAAATGTATTCGTTTTTCCAACTTATTGTAAAGAAGGTACTGACCATGCATTAATGGGTTTTACCCCAATCTTGAAAGCTCGTCAGGAGAAATATCAAAGTTCAAGTCCGACATTTGACAGAATATATGTTGCTTATGATGGGTTAGAAAACCAAACAACCTTACCGCATGAAATGGGGCATTTTCTTGGGTTACAGCATCCGTGGGAATTGTCAAAAAGCAAAAAGTACATGATGGGCTTGAAAACAGCATTTGGAATTGCCCGTAATCATATGAATTATGGGTCGGAAGTGGATGAATTTACCTTAGAGCAATTGAGGTCAATGAACACATATGCACTGAAGTATAGAAAATATCTTGCATCGAAAATCATAACGATTAGTCCGTAATATCTAGGTTTTGCTCGAGACTATCATATTATTTCAAAACAGAATCTTGAACTAGTAGACATTCGGATATAAGCGACCCAACTCGCAGCTAAGCGAGACCAACATCTAAGAATGGTAACCTCAAAATAGTGAATGAGTTTCAAAAATGCGAGATTTATAGATAGCAATGTTAAGCGATTAGATGTCTTCATTGAAATGAAAATTTTCTGCCATTTCATGTTATTATATTCTATAGATTATTAAAGTTTTATTTATAGCCTAATAAGGATATCGCCGCTCTGAGGCTTAAATGGCTTAGCGGCAATTTTTTCTATTCATATTTGGCTCCTATGGAGCAGAAAACAGATAACTAACTAGGACGATCATCGGGATATTCTCGCATTCCACTAACCCTACCTTCTCTTTTTCTCAAGAGAGAGTCAGAAACTTGAAAAGTTTCCGGGGAGAGTTGGAAAAGTAATTGGATTGCCATAACGATGGAAAGTGCTGATAATTTCAAATAAATTCCAGACTACTGAGCTTTAGAGATAAATATTCTCTTCTTAATTGACGAATACATTCAGACAAATATAACTGCACATTTTTATTGAGATAGGGCTATGAATTCCACTAATAAAAACCAGGAAGAATTTCTGCTATGTTTTAATCAATTACAGATTTACATGTCTTATGAAATAGCTGCTTCTGAATGATATACCTTCTAATTTAATTAAGAACCAAGATAGAGATAGCCTCAAAATAAACTAAGGAATCCTAAAGCTTAAGCTCCAGCCTGAACATAATCTAACATATACAAGAGTATAGATCAGACAGCCTAAATCTTAATTATGGTAAGCTGTATTATGGGTTAAATCTGATCCACAACCAGCACAAGGAGCAACTGCTCCACCACCACCAGCACAACCATTTGGACATGTGTAATGCCAAACTCCATCTGCATTTTGAGGTGGTTCTGGTGCCTTTTGAGCTGGATTATTGATCTGAGTTTGGATATTATTGCCAGAAGTAACATTATTGGCAATGGCACCTGTAGTTGGGGTTGTAGATGCACCTTGATTATGGAATGAATCATTGTGTGCATAAGCTGTTCCACAAACTGGGCAAGCTCCAGCAGCATCTCCACCACTACCTTCACATTTATTTGGACAATAATAATGAGGTAAGCCAGCTGTATTCCCAATAGCTACATTTGACGCTTCAGGCACTGCTGCAGCGGCTTCACTGTTAGCAGCATCTATTCTTGTTTGATCCAAAATAGCTGCTGGTCTTTCTGGTGTATTTCCACAAGCTGATAATAAAGCTAATATCAGCATGGAAGTTATGATGTATGTAATATTTTTCATGTCAATTTATATTATTAAGATAAATATAAGGAATATTTTAATATGTATGGTTAGAATTCGACTTTTACTCGTACTCTAACCCCCAAACCTTTTACGCCCCATAGGCTCGGAACATTGGGATGGTCTAAATAATTAAGTCTTTTTACCATATCGACCCGAAGAACTCGGAATAAATTATAGACTCCTGCACTTGCTTCGACATATGGTTTACCATCTAAAGCATAAGTAATAGGTTGACCTGATTCATTAGACAAAAACTGAGGAATTGAAGGGTTTAGGTTTGGGTCGTTTTCATCCGAAAGTCGCCCATAAGTAGCTCTTAATGCTACTACTTCTTTCAATTTTAGCTTTCTCCATAGAGGAATCCTGTTGAAAATCACGCCATCCATGTACCAATGTGCATTTACCATGGCATATTCGTCATTGATAAACTCCATGAAATTCATCATGTTATTGGCATCAATTTGATATGAATAAGCTTGGTTTGCTCTTACTACATTAAGCGTTGTATAAGGTAGATTATTCCCAAATACCTTACCTGCTTCTACCTCTAACCAAAGCTTACCAGCCACAGACAATGGTATTTTCTTAAAAATATTTAGGGTTACCCGATGGAAATTATAATCTCCACCAAGCAATCCTTTTATGGCGGTACTATAACTTAAATTGAAGATTGGGAAATTATTGATAATCGGGTAGTCTAATTGTCTTCCTACTACCATTTGTTTATTCGGAGCATATTCGAAATTAAAGCCAATTTCAGAAGTAACAATTTCATCTAAGAAGTTTAATTCTCCATTCACTTCTCTTGGAAAGACCAATTCTCCGTATGGCTTGCTATTTTTCCACACGTAAGAAAAACTCAATTCAAAAGAAGGAAAAGTTTTGAAATAGTTAAAATCAAATCCATCTTCTATTAGCATAAAGTTAGTTGTACCTCTTCTTAATGATAATAGAAGATTATCTCCATTCATCCATTTCAAAAATACTCCTGGAAAGATTGTTTCCCGCTGGTAGTTTGCTTCAATATAGTGTTTGTTACCTTCTTTGTATTCTTTATTAAAAGAGTAATGGACTCCACCTCCATACTTCCATCGTTCATCTCCTAAGCCATATGCAGCAAATCCATCTAGTCTTAACTTTCTAGAGAATTTATAGTTCGTTTCTGCTCCAAATTTAAGTCTCCATCCTTCTACGCCATTACCACTAATATAAGTAGGCAAAGACCCTAAATCAAAGGGACCAATAGGTAAGTATCCAGTGGTGAATACCTTAGTTGAATATAGGAAATTTTTATATGCGGGGACTGTTTTTAGGGTATCGATCATTTCATAGATACCTTGCTCTTGATTATCTAATTTAGTAATTCTATTGCTTGACCAATATTCATCTGATCTTTCAAAAGCATCTTTTGCAATGATTGTATTCTCTATACCACTAAATAAGCTGTCATCTATCGGTTCGAAAGAATAGTTTTTATAGGAGACATTTCTATTTGCAAAGAATCCAAGTCCATTTTTGGTAATGGAATAATCCACTAAAATATGATCTTTGACTAAGATATTATTTGAATCTAATTTTTCGAATTCTTGATTGATGGCTATATCTCGAACCCAATTAATGTTCATATCTCCAAGAATTCTGAAATCGATCCTTTTTATCGCATCATTATTTTCAATACCAATATAAATATCTCCTATAAATCCACTACTTGCCTTATTCTTTGGAATAAAGGATATATGGACATTTTTTTTATTATCGATCATCACCGTATCCGTGATATAGAAGCGATAAAAGTTCAGTGCTAATGGGGCCACCGGACTCAAAAATTGCTTCCCAAGAATGTCGATGGTATTATCGTATATATTTACATTTTGATACAAAGCATCGGAGAGATTCTTCATGGTTTCATCATCCATTGCTTCATCAAATTCGGTCATTTTTGTAGCATTTTCGTAGGTGATTTTTTCATCACCATCCTTCTTGTAGTAAACAGTAGATAATACTTCTTTCATATATATGGGAAGAAATACTTTCCCATTTACTTTAGAAGTATCCAAATATTCCCACATGAAATCTACTTTATTAAAGAATTTTCGTTTGGTAAAATCCTCCGTAATATTATTCAAATCCATTTCAACCTTTTCATGCATATCGTAGGAATAAAAGTCATTAGATTCAAGCCTATTTTCACCTTTTTTGTCTATGACTCTTTGCATTAATTCAACAGCGGGATTATTCTTTTTACGGTATCTCTTACGTCTCTCGATGATGACCACTTCTTTACCTAACACGCCTTCCTCAACCATATCAAAATTGATTACCTGACGACGAACGTCTTTTTGAATCGCCACGGTTAGAGATTCGAAGCCAAGAAGTTTAGCGGTAATGCTATCTGAAGGGAATTTTGTATTTAATACGTATTCTCCATTTAGATCAGATGAGGTTCCAACATAAGTTCCTTCGAAATAGATATCTACAAATGGTAAAGCTTCATTTGTTCTTGCATCTTTTATTTTACCTACAACCTTCGTCACATCTTGAGCCTGAATGCAGAAAGTGCCTACAAAAAGAAATGTAAGCACAAACCAAATTTGTTTTAACATTTTATTCTTTTAAACATTGGCAAATGTAACAATCGACCAATTTGACTCCTGCAAATTTGAAGACTTTTACATTGATAAATATAGATTTTAAACTTTTCTAAAGAATTATTAGAAGATAACGTAGAAACTATAGTTTGGTTGTATAAATTCTATGATCTAGTAGATAAATTCTGTGGTTTGGTCTTAAAAAGCTTTAATGAATTTAAAAATTTTATTTTCTCCATTTGGTTTTTGGGCAAAAATCCAATAGATAGCTGCGTCTTTATTCTGAAAATTAAGGCTTATTTGCTGATCTGATTGAAGCATTAACAGCTCTATCTGCCCAAGTGAATTTATTAAGGAAACCTTTAACATTTCTTGGGCTGGATTTACAATTTGTAGTTGATTTTCTAGCTGATCATATTTAAACTCAATTGTTGAACCAATTTCAGATTCAACGGATGTAAGAAGACAGTCGGTAATGTTAGAGTTGCTTTCGATAGTATTCATTGGAATGACATCAATATTATCAAAACCAGGATATTCTGGCGCAAACTTATACACTCTAAAACTTGCGTTTTGGTTCACATTATTACCTTGGTTTGCGGGACTATTACCATTTAAAGGAATTTCGTACTCCCAACATATATCCCCGCTTGGAGTTATCTCCCGGATATACCCTAATGATCCATAGTTTATCAGTGTATTTCCATTACTCAAGCGTTGCGCATTCGATAGAAAAGGAGAATATTCTCTTTCGAAACCTTGCAGTCCATACGTCCAATCAGATACTAGTGGACCAAAGGATTCTGTTTCGGGTGTAACATATAAGCCATCATAATCAGTTGGTGGATTGATAATTTCTACGGTAGAAATATCAGAACCGGGACGACCATTCCCATTGTTGAAGATGAGGATCTTTCCAGCGTCTACGAGCCCTTCTTGGATCCAATTGATGCCATGCTGACCGAATAATTTTTGATCGTCTATGGTTGCCCGTTGATAAGAGGAAGGGTTGCCCCATCTATATATGAGGTCGCCGCCTTTACCTGAGTTTCCGCCGGTGTGAGTGGCTGCTTCTTCTGTTGTCGTGCTATGATCGATGATCCAAATCTCATCTGAGTTACGAGTACTAATTAAAATCTGATCCAATTCTTCATTGTAATCTATGGCATTGAAATGATTCCAATCTCGTGAAGCATTAGAATTATTACTATTTATATCAGGAAGATTAATGTCGAATAATTCAGGATGTTCAGAAACGACTCCAAAATTTAATTTAGTTTCATCGAAATCTTGGATATAGTGTTCTTTGATTCTCCATTCCCATACAATGTTGATTTCATTATCTCCGATAGGTTCTATTTCGATAATGCGTTCTGACCACGTAAAGTTTTCAGGTGCAATTTCATCGGGGTCTCGGCCTAGTTCTACGATTTCATCTCTAAATACAAGGTCCCAAATGAGCACTAAAATATTTCCGTTGGGCATGTATTTTACATCATGATGAGAAAGGGAGATTTCGGTATTAAATTCATAATGCCAAACAGTATTGTTATCCCAATCAACTAGCTCTACTCCCCCTGCATTACTCGCAGAGGTAAAAGGTCCTACTGGATCAACTTTATACGATCTTAACATAAGTCCATTTTCTAGAAAATAGGCAGATAATCCGGGTCGTGTACCTCTAGACCATTGGTTGACAAGTCGACCACAATGATCTACCATATAAGCATTTGTGCTTGAGAACGGTGAGAAAAAAGTGTATCCTTTCAGTGCTTCTTCAGTAATAGATAATACGCCTACTGTATTTTCTTGGGCGTTTACATTTAAATGCAAATAAGAGAATATTATTAAAATGAGAGGTTTGACTAGATTCATGCTTTTTATTTCGCGGTAATGCATATTATTTTTTACGGGTTGCTTTTGTTATTTATGTTGTAAAGGAAGTGGTATAGCTAAAAGAGTATGTAGCCTTATAAATTATGCAATATTAAAATTGATATAAACTTATAATTTTTCTTGAAATTAAGTAAAGTTTGTGAAACTTATAATGCCTAGTTTGACTTTTAATGAGATTCTATATTTGAGAATAAAAAGTCATAGGTAAAGAAAAGCATGATCTGATTAAAATTAGTACTTACAGAATTATTTCCAGTAAGTGTAAATATATTTTCTGGATTAATATTAGAGAAATTTACGATTTGGTTTCCGTTTTTGCTGGCTCCATATCCTAAATTTACACCTACAGAAACTAAGTTTTTATCACTTTTGATGAGCGCACCGAATGATAAATAATAGATATCTGGGGTGCTACTTAGATATTGGCTTAATCGATTTATATTTAAGGCATTATTTTGGTTGAAATCTGTTCTGATTCCACCTACAAAAGTGACTCTATGATTGAATATAAATTGTAGGCCAATAGCTCCATTAATAACTTGCTGATTTTTTGCACTTACTTCAGTCAATGTCAAGGACGGATTTTCAGATTGTCCATCAAATGGGTCGTCAACTTCTCTAAAATAAGTAAACTCATTGACTGGAGCAAAATATTCTGTGGATATAGAAATACTATAATTATTGAAAATAAGTTCTAATCCTACGCCTATTGAGTAAGCGGTTTTATAGTCTATTACATCTGGTTCATTCCTATTAGAAATTACCATAACTGCATCAGAATCTAATGTCGCTCTCTGGTCTTCTCTACCGTAGGATGCACTAGATCTTGTTATACCATATAACGGAGAGGTAAAACTCAATCCGAGATTAAAATCATTTGATGCATAAGCTAGACCTAATTTTGTCACAAAAGCCGCATACAAATTAAAATTGTAATCAAAATCATAGTACCAAGAATAATTTGATACAATTGGATTATTAGAGGACAGAATTTCTTTCTTTATTCCTGAATCAATATTTTGAGAATGCCAAACAGAATATTGGGTAAATCCTATTCCTAAATATTCCGAAAGGTTGTAAGCAAGACCTATTCCAATCCAATCTTCAGAAAGCTTTTTAGAAAATTCTAAATCTGCTCTATATAGCTCATTAGAATTGGTAGAGCCTTCAATGGCTCTTTCAGTGTATTCAATATTTGACTTAAAACGTTCGAAACTGGCAACACCGAGTACAAATTTCTTATTTTTAAATGGACGTACCCGAACCGCCAAAAAACCAGGAGAAAGATCCAAGCCATCATCCCGTATTACACTATTGTCTCCAATAAAATTAGTAGTATTTAACCTTGAATAAGTCGGAGTAATGAATGAAAAAGCAAAACCTAGATTATCATCCAACCCCATAGATCCTGGATTATAAAATATTGAGGTTTCGTCCCCAGGATTAGCTATAACTGCTCCATTAAGTAGTAATCCTTTAGAACCATACTGATGGGTCCAATAATGTGCATCAATTTGAGCAGATAAATTGTAACTATGAAGAATCCCTAAAATCGGGATCAATAGAATATATAAACGTGATTTATAAATTTTCATATGATATAAAAAGCTAATGTATTAAAAACTTATGGGAAAGATATGGGAAGAAGGTTAAATTCTTTGTCGTAGAATGTCTTTAACAGAATCTAGAAGTGTTTCTTTGAGTAGTTTCCATTTAAGTCGTTATGTGGACCCTTTATAAAAGAAATATCCCTCTTTATATTAGGTATTTTTAAAGTGTCATTACTAAGTAAATCTTGTAATTAATGCTATCTTTCGCCTATCAATAAACCTGAAAAGAATGAAATATCTTCAAATTATTTTTATAAATATGATGCTCATATTAAGCATCCATTTAGGGGCACAGGAATGTTTTAGCTGCGCAGGTGTTACCGCCGTTCTAGATGTAAATGGTAATGCAACCCTTATAGTAGATGGGCAAGTAACCTTCACGGATTGCACAGATGTAGTTGTTGCTTCCTATTCCGAGACAGATCCTATGATGAATACAATAAATATCACATGTAATGATATAGATCCTTCGAATGGTGGCTCTGTATTTTTACCGATTTACATGTATGTAAATGGAATGCTCATAGAAGATCAAGTAAATTGCCTATCGAATGGATTAGCATTTGTAGTTTTTGATAACTATCAAGATATTTGTTGTCCAAATGAAGGCGATTGCATTGTTGTTCCTGTTGAATGGATTAGCTTTCATGGTGAATCATTGGACCAAGCCAATAAACTAGAGTGGTTAGTCAATGAGGATACGCAAGTAGATCTTTATAACATTCAGAGAAAAAGTGATCAACATTCTGATTTCCATACTATATCTGTAATTTCTAATACTTTCAAAACGAATAACGCGAGTTACGAATTTTTAGACGAAACTGCTGTTGAGGGAACGAGATATTATTACCGTTTGCAACAAATGGATCAAGATGGAAATTTTAGCTATAGTAATGTTATTTCCTTGAAAATGTCAATAAGCAACAATGCTGAATTAGAAATATATCCAAATCCTGCATCCGATCAATTAGAAATTAGTCTTCAAACTCCTGGAGATACAAATGTAGAATTAAAATTATACAATGTAGCTGGGATAGAAATGGATACTGAGGCGCTTAATATCCCCACAGTGCTAGAAAATGGAAGTAGAACTATCTCGGCCAATATTAGTTCTTTGAAATCTGGTGTATATACATTGCTTTTAGAAAATGGAGGAGAAAGAATTGTACGTAGATTTATGAAGATTTAGTGGATTGTAGATATTAATTGCTGGATCGTATTTAGGTGTATAATTTGATTTCGTAGTTCGTGTCCTGGGTTGTGATTGCGAAATGTTAGATTTCTTATATGAAATCTCGAAAATCAGCAACTCGAAACTGAGTTGTGAATCTCGAAAACCGAATCTCGAATCACCAACTTGGAAAATCACGAAAACCGTACTACGAAAACCAAATCTCGAAAACTACGAAAACTGAATCACGAAAACTGAATCTCGAAAAAATAGAGTCAGAAAATCGAATGTCGAATCTATATTCCCGAAAACCAATACGTTACTATTGAATATCGACCTACGAAAATCCGCTAACGAACCACTAACCCCGAATTAAACTATTCTTGAATTTCGTATATAAAGTAATCTGTTTCGCCTTGCCAGGGCATAGCTTTATTGATTTGCTTGTATTTTAGCACTACTTTTTGACCTTCTAATTTTTCTAATTTGTCAATTACGTTTTTGTCTTTTACAGAAAAACTCCATGTATCGCTCAAGCCATCATTAGAGTTGGCTAAATCAATACCTCCTAGCTTTAATTGACCTTCAAAGGTTTTGAAGATGTATCCTTTTTTTGAAATTTTTATTAAATCACCTGCCCGTGAACCTTCACTATAGGTCCAATTAGCATAAAACATGTACAGACCAAATGCTAAAATGGATAGTAAGAAAAGTCCTATAAATAGTTTTTTGAGAAAGCTCTTAGTTTTTTTGACTCCACTACCAACACTTTTAGAAAAACCATCTTTTTTATATTTAATGGAACTAACTATTTCTTCTTTCTTGTCCGTAATAGATTCTCCTATATCTTCTTTTGTATCCTTAAGAGAATCTAATATACCTTCAGATTTTTTCTCAAGGTTTTTATTGACTTGATTTTGACCCTCTTTTTGGTTGAAGTCTTCATTATGCGGCTTCATGATCTATTGTTTTGTTAGTAAAGTATTTTCTAATCATTCTCGAATGTAGATATTAATGTGAAAGTAAGGATTTTATATAATATTATGAGTAATATGAGATTATTCCCATAATTAAAATGTGATTGACAATGGAATCTTGCGTATGGGTTTTTAAGATAAACAATTACGGATTTGAGATGATATTTACCTACACCTTCTGTACCTAGATTTAGAAGTTAAAGCCAAGTCTTAGCGTAAATGTATTCTCTTCAGGGGTAAGTGAAAAGTAAGGTTGTAACACTATAGCTCCTAATAATTCAAACCATATGCCGATCGTTTGACTTCTGTGCCAAGTCTCAAAATTTTCATTATCTAAACGAACTCTTCCATAATCATATCCAAAGAGGATTCCTATGTCCATTGGGATATAAATATTTTCCCATTCTATAAGTTTGACTCTAAGGTCTAGATTTTGAAAGAAAGCACCTTGACCTCTAAAACGTTCGTTCCTAAATCCACGTAAGCCTCGATTATTCCCTAACGCTTGGTATTGATAAAATTGAAGATCACCTATGGATTTTCCATATCCAATTTGGGTGGCAAATACTAACTTCGGTCTATTTGCTAAACGAAGATAAAATTGGGCACTGACATTAAATTCAGAAACGCTTTCGTCTTGATTAGGTTCTATAAAATAAGATGCGGAGGCAGATACTCTAAGTCCATTAGAAGGGTAGACATTGTTGTCAACTTTACCAATAGCTAAGAGGACATCTCCTCCCCAATAGCTTCGACTCTGGAGTTCGTCTTCGCTGAAACCTAGTATCATATCTTCACTTATTCTATCCTCTGTGTTGACTATTTTTTTAAGACTAAATAAAGGTCCAAAATCTAATGAACCGCGAGAGCCTATATTGTATCTAAGGCGAGGATTGATATCTATGTTCTCCATTCTTACCCAATTAAATTCTCTGGGTTGAGATAGTTCATGTATGGAATTGTTTCCAAGGCCAAAAAAGTTTTCGTATTCAGGGTAGTTTAGACTTGTCGCAGGTGCAAAATCAAGAGATCCAATAAGTGCTGGGAAATGTCCATTGTAACCAAATTGAAACGCGTTTTGGCTTCCAGGTGCCGCACTCACAGAAAATTTTTGTTTGGATTTATATGGAGTTTTGCGCCATCCATTTTTGACCCAATTTATAGATCCGCCAAGCCACCATCCATCATCTACTGTATTTCCAAAATACAATATTGGAAAATTAGTATTGTAATTAAATCCATCTCTTTCATACTTATTTATATTTAGATCTTGATTTGTTTTGTCTGAAACTTTGCCAAATACTTCTATACCTGCTAGGTCATCATACACGATAATTTTTCCACTTTGGGTATCATTGATCACTGTATCGTCATCTTCACCGCCAATGATTCTTATTTTTATATCCTTATTATCAAATCCTACAATTGTAAAGTGGTCCTTATCTCTCAAGCCATATAATCTGATTTCTTTAGTTTCATTTGGATAAAATGTTCTTTCATATTTCGTCAATGTACCATGATCGTCGCTGACTAGGGTATGCTTGACTTTCACTGAGCCATCTTGATTTTTATGAATGAAGAAATCATCTTCGTTATCAGTACCTGGTATATCGACTTCTTTAGATAGAAAATTATAAAGCTTTTTCCCAATCTTCATCAAATTATTCCTTCTTGATTTGAGTAGATCAGCTAATTCAGGAACATCCTTTATATGCATAATTTCTGGTGGAAATAGATCGATGGCTTGGTCGATGTCTTGATCTTTTATTTGAGTTTGTAATTCTAAAATGACTTCTTCCCACTGTGACCATTCTAATTCATGGAGAAAATAGCGATCAAAATGTCTTGCATTAAAAGAGTGATTTTTTACATCTTTTAAATCACCTTTTATAGTTTTAAATTTCTTAACTACAAAGGCAGCAATATACCATGGAACGACTCCTTCGAATTTGTAAAAGGCTTGGTCTCTATCCCTAGGAATTGGCCGATAAACGTTTTTACCGTCCTCGTCGAATTTAGCCCATCGCCATTGGTCATCATGTCGATCCCAATCATGTATCAAGATATCGAACATTCTAGATTTTAGAACCCATTCTTGATCAATAAATTGATTTTTCTTATCACGTAAAGTTTCTAATAAATCTGTATAGCCGATGATCTCTGGAGCATTCCCAAATTGAATAGCATTACTCCAATCTCCATCTGGTCGTTCTTCCAATAAGTATAATTCTTCAGCAAAAAAACTGTTATAATTTTTGAGTCCGCGTTGATGTTGAAGAAAGACTAATTTGGGGTTTGTATAGTAAACGTTGGCTGCTTCTGAAAGCCTGGGAATAATCAATGCATTATAGGGATGAGAAGCACTATTCTGATCTGCAAGAATATCTAAAAGTTTAAGATTTTTAAAACCTTCTGGGACCAATTTAGTATAGTCTTTTTTGATGGAACGAAGAATGTATTGATGACCATCCTCCTTTTCCATTCTTAAGGAGTTTGATGCCATTCCACCACCTTTCTTGATCGGAGTAAGGCCTCCGTATTTAGATTCTAGATCGATATTTTCAGCTTCTACTGGAGTCGCCCAAATATCTCGATATTGTGAACCAAGAAAAAACTTCTTGAATGGTCCTGCAGCAAATTTTTCATTGGCAGCAATAATCTTTGTTTTTTCTGTAATTGGAGGATAGATTATTTCTTTCTCTACAGTGCCTGCTCTTGGTGCTCGCAATTGTTTTCTAAATTCTACAGAAGCTTCTTTTGTAGCAGGATCAACAACGAAATAATCTGCCCAAACCTCAAAATCTTCATGGAAGTTAAGTCTTACGTATCCACGTGCACTTCTTGCATATTCTGCCTTACCTTCTCTTTTCACAAAATCTGTTTTACCGCCCGCTCCACTTATAATATATTGAATTTCTTCTTCCTCAAAATGTTGTAATCCATGATCGTGACCTGAAATAAAAATGACGTCGACCATTAACTTCTTGGCGATGTTATCTAGGCCTTGCATGAGTGCTCTATTATTCTCATTAGGTATGTCTTGGATGGAGCCCGTCATAGTTCTATATATAGGATAGATCGAACCTAAAATTGGAAGTGGTATCCAAAGATTGTCTTTGAATTCGGTCAGAGGAAAGAGGTGTTGTTTTATTCCAAATTTTCCGCCGTGTGTGCCATCGCTTTTGATAGGGTGGTGCATCATGACAACGATTTCATCATTTTTATGGTCAGTCATAATCTCTTCCATTCTCTTCAAGAAATCACCTCGAGATTTCAGTTCACATCCCTTATTCATTTTCTTTTCTTGACTCCAATCTTGTAGCCACCATTGACTATCAATAAAAACAAAGACCAAGTCTTTATGGATTTTTACCTCTTTTGGATCACCACATGCATCAGTCGGATAATGTCTTACTTTTATATCTTTTTCATCAAAATAAGATTCCACATAATTTTCTTGCCTTAATACAGCATCTCTTCCACCTGGGCTATAATGGTTCCAATCATGATTCCCCGGTATAAAGTAGGTGTTTCCTTCATGATATTTAGCGCATTCCAATTGAGCGTTTATGATATCTTCTGCCATTGGTCTTTCCTTGGAGTCCTCTGGAGGCATCCCATCAGGATATATGTTATCTCCCAGAAATACGAGGCTGGTCTCAACATCTTCTTTTACAATATTCACTTTTAATACCTCCAAGACGATATTGGTTTTGGCCTCTAAATCATCTAGTTCCCCCGTATCTCCTACTAGATAGAGACTATGGATCACTTCCTTTCCATCGCTTGGTTTTTGAGATTGCCATTCCATCCCATCATCGCTATAATATGGTTGTTTTAGCGTTCCACAGCTTGCTAAAAGAATGGTTAAAAGAGAGAGTAATACTGGGTTTTTCATGTATCCATCAGGTTGATTAAATGTACCCTACAATATAGTTTTATAATTACTAATTCATTACAAATTTGAATACTTTTCCCTTAGATCCATGGCCTTCAGATGAGATGAAGAGATCGGCATGTGTATCAAATGTGATGCCTTCTGGTTGGGGTATTTTTTTTTGATTGAGCAATATAAAGTGCTTAAGCTTCAGCTTTTTAGAAACAATAGCGATAGAAGAACCTTTGGCTGAAGTGATATAATAATCTGCTGTTACAGGATGTATTGCGATGCCAGAAGGTGAAAAAGACCTAGCCTTCTTTTTCAATTTCTTTAGTTCTGATTTCGATTTTGATTCATGCGTTTTCTTTACATATGAAATAAGGTCATCGTCCAGTACACAGAAAAAAGGTTCAGGATTTAGTTTTTTAGAGTTTAAATCAAAAGTATAGATGCACTTTTTGTTTCTCTCGCCTTTTTTTTCATCTAACGGTTTTCCTTTGCACGCTAATAGTAAGCTATTTAATTTTTTGTGATAGCAAAGTCCTTCTACATTATTTTTTGATTTCATTTCAGTGTTGTAGGAGGTTGTTTCCTGAGTCTTTGTATTGTAAAAATACAAGGTACCAGTACTTTTGGCAATGATAATTTCATTTCCAACCTTTTCGATGGCTTCATAATCATCTTTTTTTGAGAATTTAACTTCATCGTGTATCTTTAAATCATCACTGCTTAAGATGAAAAAATGCCCATGCTCATCTTCATTGGTGAATATGGTGTGGTCATCAGAGTTGTAAGCGAGACTTGAAATTTCAGTTAGCTTTTTATCGAGTATAAAGGTTTCTACAGGAGAGTGAAAATTGTAATATTTATTTGAATCCAATGCTAAACCAGTAATTTTTTGCTTTTGCATAGATTGATATTCTTTAGTTGGAGACAACGTCCTATGATCATTAAAATTTAAAACGATGATAACGATCATGCTTAGAGATACTTTCATATTTAAAATTTGGATCACTATCTATATTAAAGATTTAATCTAACGATAGTGAATTGAATGTCTAAGTAAGTAATTTTTTAGAAGCTAAATGGAAGAACAGAGCTAAATTTATCTATTGAAGGTACAACCAAACTTTTATTCTTAAATGATAGATGATTTCTATAAGAGCATCTATTGCATTTAAGAATAATATATTTATACCTCGATCTCCCTATAAAAAAAACTAGTTTATCTCCAATTCTCCAAATTTTATCACTTCGTATTCTGGATTACTTACAAATTGTTGCATTAAAGTGGCTACGTGCCCAGAACCGATAAGTATCATAATTCTATCATTTGGATTAGTATGTATCATTTGAATATTTTTCATAATTCGAAGATTACGGGAGTACCAATTTATAGCTAATCTATCAACATCATTATAATCTGTAGTTTTGCTACTTAAAATATAATGTCCGTGCATTCTATTGATATGATGATCCGTATTAGCTTCTTTAAAATAGTTCAACAAATGCATCTCAACACATTTTTTATCTCCAAACTCATACCATTCCCAATACTTATCATAAAATACATTTTCGTATAAGCTATCAGGTCGTTCAGTGTCAATACGTTCTAAAATAGATTTTCCAAAAACAGAATCTTTTGTATTGTACAAGTCATTATACATCGATGTGGCATCAATTCCGTATAATGTATCCAGATCGAATTGATTCATTAATCTAAAGGCAATTTGATCTATCTCTCTTTTTCTTAATTCTGATTTACCTTGTTTCCATTTTTTATACATATCGATCAAATAGGAAGTACTCTTATCCGCTTCAACCATGATTTTAGTAGGTTTATATTTGGCAATATAATCAACTAATTCTTCTACTTCTTTTTGTCTTTCAGGTGATTTGATGTCGACCTTATATTTGTCTTCCGTTACATGAGAATCTAATCCTGGGTAACCAAAATGAAAAGTTCCAACAAATAGAATCTGAGGTACTTCTTTGCCATCTCTCAAAAGTTCATCTAACTGTGCTTTGCTTTGAGACGATAGATTGGTGCCTACAAATAATAAACATAAAATAATAATACATTGACCAAGCTTTCTTCCTTTGAATTTAATAGAATTTAATGTCATTCTGCTGATAGATAATATATGACTAATCATATTTTAGATTTTTAGAGATTTTATAAAATGAATTAATATACTTTCAAGATTCATATAATTCCAACTAATTCCAATAGAGAATCTGTCAATGCCCGTATTTTGTCTTTCAATGCTATTAAAATTCGTGATTCCAGTTTAAAGAGATATTTGTAATGTTTACAGATTGTCTAGGAAAAATTACATATTTATACCCAACTTTATAGGATGCAGTTCAATTTGAAGTCGCTTTTCTTGTGGTTTTTGGTATTTTACTTTCTTATCGATGGTGGAATAGACAACTATATTAAATATGGTAATATTGAGAGTATAAGTTTCGGGGAAACTATATTCTCTTTGACAAGTCCTCTTAGTTTTTTCTTGTTTTGGCTTTTTAGCTATTTTGTGTTGTTCAGATTTTATCCAGAAAGAAAATGGCTGTATATCATAAGTGGATTGATACTTTCTTTTCTTGGTGCCGTGATGTGCAGATTTATCATTGAGCAAAAACTGCTGTAATTTAATAGGATATAGCAATTATCCTCAACATACTGAACTCAGCTATTACATATTTGATCAGTATCTCTTTGCTTCTAGGTATATGCCTTTTGGCATCATTTATTATTTTGTCAGATATTCGATATACAATCAGAAGCGAGAGAAAGAACTTACAATAGAAAACCAAAAGATGGAGCTCTCCCTTTTGCGGGCTCAAATTAATCCACATTTCTTAATGAATTCGCTCAATAATATTCAATCGCTAGTTTACCTTAAATCTGACCGTGCGACAGATGCGATTGATCATTTATCAGATTTACTAAAATATACTCTTTACCAAAATGAAAAGTGGATTACCATCCGGGAAGAGATGGATATGATAGAGAAGTATATTTCATTAGAAAGATTGAGGCATGATTATGAGTTTGTTTTGGACATTGATATTGATGAGGAGTTGTATGCTCATGAAATACCACAGTATCTTCTACTTCCTTTATTTGAAAATGCATTTAAACATGCTCAACTAAAAAGCAAGGATTATCCATTTTTTTTGAGAATCACAAAATCTGAAAAAGGTATCTTAATTCAATCTTCGAATGAGATGGTTCGGAAGTCTAAAGATGGAGTAGGAGGAATCGGCCTCGAGAATTTACGAAAGAGATTAGAATTACTTTTTGAGAAGAATTATACACTCGAGATAGAGCAGAATAATAATAATTTTTATATTAAAATCTTACTTCCTGATCAATGATTAGATGTGCTATAATAGACGATGAGCCATTGGCCATAAAACTTTTAGAAACCTACATTGATAAATTAGATCATGTAAATTTGGTATGGAGTCATAGTAATCCGTTAGATGCCCTAACTGCAATAAAGGAGGATGCTGTAGACTTGTTATTTTTAGATATTCAAATGCCAGAGTTATCTGGTATACAGTTTGCAAAAATAATTACTGATCAAACTCAGATTATATTTACAACAGCCTATCCCGAATATGCAGTGGAAGGATTTAAATTGAAAGCCCTAGATTATTTAGTTAAGCCAATCAATTTACATCGGTTTATAGATGCGGTAGATAGATTTAAGAAGTCCAAGGATAATGAATTGGTTGACACAAAGGACGATGGCAGAAGTTATCGTGATGAAAGAGGATTTATTGGTCTCAAATATGGTTAAAACCCCCGACTTTAGTCGGGCAAATTTCATTATACTAAATTAGTGCAAAAAATGAAATGTCAAAATATAGACGAGGTTCTCACACGATAACAAGATT
>Ga0114956_1000197_pt1 | contig 38954 bp, 31 predicted proteins | sample MaitaG_FD_87304 | JGI IMG/M metagenome (GOLD analysis project Ga0114956, IMG submission 87304) | Marine algal microbial communities from Maine, USA - Maine_Asex2 metaG | ecosystem: Host-associated > Algae > Red algae > Unclassified | place: Maine, USA | collected 2015-01-05 | reverse complement strand
TTAGCTGATCCATTTGATTGCGATCTCTTTTGGTGGTATCCTCGTGGAGATCAAGAACAATTGTTCACATTTGATGCAGGCCAACTCGATGTAGTCTCCTGGGAGTTACATGACGAGAATACTAGTTTTGAATATGTACGAGGAGGATCAACAACCAGTTTTGATTTGGGAAGATTTCCAGTGGACAAATGTATTTGGGTGACTCTCACTTATCTGGAAGATGGATGTTTAAAAATATGCTGTAAAAAATTATGTGTCCAACCAGACAGATGTGGTACACGTGTAATGAGAGCAATATTTACCGGAAATGAAAATGAAATTTTACAAGGCAATTACAGATACCGAATAGAAAGTACTCTTCCCAATGCAAGAATCATAAAATGGAAAGTGTATCAACTTAATGGAGCTGCAACAACTCCTACAGAATATACAGGATCATCAATTAACCCTACACCATTTAGGATTGATCCAAATCTAGATGCTGAAACAACGTATAGAGTCTGCATTATTTATGAAGAAGATGGATGCTATAAAACCTGTTGTCTGGATATTTGTTTGACTGATCCGTACACATGCAGTGAAGGCGAAAATTTAATTCAATGTGTGAGTCCGCAAGATGGATATACGATCAATGCACCAATTCCAGAAAATGCAGAAGTGTTGTATTGGACTGATGGGTCAGGAAGCGTGTTAACAGAATTAGCTAATTCAACAAACCCATTTGGATATCAACCAACAAATGATAATAATTTTATTTACTGCTATTATCTGGAATGTCAGGAAGTATTTGAAGACGATGGTGAATTTCAATCTTCCTCAGAAAGTTGTTGGTTAAGTGTCTGTTGTTATGAACTTGAATGTTCAGATGATTGTATAGATGAGAGCCAAATTAATGAAGGTGCAGCATGCGGGACTATTTTCGAACCCGTTTGTGGATGCGATGGTGAAGATTATACCAACCCCTGTTTTGCAGGAATAAGTGGAGTTACATCTTATACTCTTGGAGAATGTACGACGTGTTTTACAGATTGTTGCACTGATGGATCTGGTATTTCAAGCTTGATCAATAGGTATACTTCCATTTGTAATAACAACAGAAGGACATGCGGATATACGATTTATCAATCAAAATATAATGGACAATGTGTCTATGATGTACGTCTAAAAACTCCCATTGGCAATGGTCATGAAAATGGAGGGACTGTATACAATTGTGCTGGACAAGAATTGTTCTTTTACAATTTTTTCTCTGAGACTAACATTGAATTACAAACTCAATTGTCTAATGCAGAACTAGTCTGGACACCATATCGAACGCTAGAACCATGCGAATGCACTGATTTAAGTGATGAATTGGATTGGTGTTTTGGATATTATCCAGATGGAGATTTTGCTCAAACAAGTAACTATGTCTTTGATTTTTTCAATGGAGAACAACCATCCGTAATCGAAAACGCAATTCCGAATTCAATCAGTTGGAGCGTTAATGGATCATTTTTATCACAGACAGATCGATTGGTTTACAATCCAGGATTGGGAAGTAATATCTTTTGTGTTGAATGGAGGTCAGTAGATGAAGAAGGTAACGAACTGTGTTATACATTCTGCAAAGAAATCTGCACAGACAATCCGTTGACTTGTGATCTAATTGATTTCACTGTTACAGATATTGATTCTAGAATCTTTTCATTCTCCACAAACGTCGATGTTGTTTCATGGGAGTTACATGATGATACTCAACAGTTCCAATACATCAGAACGACTGATAATAATGTTGAATTTTCGCTGGACGGCTTTAATTCTGTAGACTGTGTGTGGATCACACTGACTTATATTGAAGATGGATGTGTCAAAGTGTGTTGTAAACAAATTTGTTGTGAATTGGATATTGGCAATACTTGTGATGATGGCCAGGATTGTACGAGAGATGATCAAATTCAAAGTGATTGTTCTTGCCTCGGAGTACCAGATGTGGGCAAAGCTTGTGATGATGGAAATGATTGTACTGTAAATGATACATATCGCGAAAACTGTGCTTGTGTTGGAGAAGCAGATATGGATTCTGATAATGACACGATTCCAGATTGCGTCGATGAGTGCATGGGCTGGGATGATAATTTGTTAGGGACAAGTTGTGATGATAATGATCCGTGTACCATTAATGATATCTATACTGCCTGCGAAGTTTGTGCCGGTACTATTGATGATGATAATGATGAAGATGGGATTCCCGATATATGTGATTCCTGTCCGGATTTACCAAATGATCAAATCGGAGAGCCATGTGATGACGGTCAGGAATGCACCATAAATGATGTTTACCTGGATAATTGTAATTGCGTTGGGGATGTATCTGAAGATTCAGATAATGATGGTATATGTAATGCCATTGATGGATGTCCAAATGATCCGGATAAATCGAGCCCAGGAAACTGTGGTTGCGGAGTTAGCGATATTGATACAGATGATGATGGCACATCCGATTGCAATGATATGTGTCCAGAGGATATAAACAAAACTGACCCTGGAATTTGTGGTTGTGGATTATCAGATGATGGAGATCGAGATGGAGATTCAATTCCTGACGATTGTGATTCTTGTCCAGATTTAGCAGATAATCTAATTGGACTGCCATGTGATGACGGTCAAGATTGTACGATAAATGATACGTACCTAGATAGCTGTAATTGCATAGGCGAAACGTCAGATGATTCAGATGGAGACGGTATTTTCAATGTGAATGATGAGTGTGAAGGTCAGGACGATAAATTGATAAATCAACCGTGTGATGATAACAATGATTGCACTGAAGACGATATCTTTTTGGGCTCACCAATGTGTGATTGTATTGGAGTGGCCATTGATGACCTTGATAGCGACGGCCTATGTATAACTGATGAGTGTCCAGAATTAGATAATGCGCTGTTTGGGACGGCCTGTGATGACGGAGATGCATGCACAATTAATGATGTTTATGTGGGATCTACAGAGTGTGATTGTAAAGGAACGCTAGACGAAGATTCTGATGATGATGATATCGCTGACTCATGCGACGTATGTCCTCAACTTGATAATTCTCTCATAGGAACCCCATGCGATGATGGATCATCTTGTACAGAAAATGATATGTATGTTGGTGATACAATTTGTGAATGCGTGGGAACAGAAACTGATGATGGCTTCACCGTCGATGCAGGAGAATCGATACAGTTAGACTGCGAGAATAATCCAATTACATTGGTAGCCATGACAGATGAGACAAATGTCAGTTTTGAATGGACTTTGGATGATGTATTTATAGGAGATGAACAATCGATTACAGCTGCACAAAGTGGAACATACCAAGTCATGGCATCGGTAGGAACTTGCGTGGCAGTCGATGTAGTAACTGTTATTATTTCTGAATCAATTAATCAGATCAGAGAAGATACACTTATCGCTTTTGGTGAACAATTAAATTTAGTTCTTTCTGATGCAATGGATATTGAATGGATTCTCCCTTCTGGTTACACATCAGATTGTGATGATTGTAATGACATTACGATAAGCCTCACAGAAGAATCTGGGGAGATTATGGTGACATATACGAATAGTGATAATTGTGAAATTAGAGAAACAATTTTAGTAGAAGTGCAATCCGATCCCATTGTATTAGATCCCATTAATTATTTATCATTAAATGGAGACAATGTAAATGATATTCTATTTTTCAAAAGATTAAATGAGGTAGAAAATCCTAGTCTGTCAGTCATGAATGAGTGGGGTCGAATACTTTTAGAAATACCAGTTTATGCTAATGATTGGGATGGACAAATTAATGGAAGCACACTTCCAGATGGTGTATACTATTATGTCTTGAACTATACAAACATAGAAGGTCCACAGTCATTAAATAGTGATTTATTAATCTTAAATAGATAGTAAAATGAGAAATAATTTAAAATATATATTCACTCTTAATTTTATTGTATTTACAATTTCAACATTTTATGCCCAACAAAAAGAAATCATAAGATTTAATTTATATAACCAATTTTTACACAATCCGGGAGCGACTGGCATATCGAATGACATCTTGGTGACAGCATATCATCAAAAGGCTTTTACAGGTGTCACTCGTGCACCTGGTGTGTCCTTGGTTTCACTCCAACTTCCGATTCCAAAATTGAGTATGAACTTGGGTGCGAGTTTACAAACCAAGTCAATCGGAATATTACAAGATTCTCGAATAGGACTCACATATTCATACAGAATTAGAAGTTTATTTTCTGGATCTGATTTTGTTTCAATTGGAATTTCAGGAGAATTTGCACAACTAAGAATCAATGGTTCAAAATTAGCAGCTGGAGTAAATCTATCAGATCAAACTATTTCTCAAATGGTTGAATCAGGTATTGGAAATAATTTTGGAGTTGGTTTGGTTTATGCATCTGCACCTGGTTTATCTAGGAACATACGGACAATATTAAGAACTGGATTATCGGGTAAACTGTCACTGAAAAAAAATAGTGTGATATCGAATTTTAGTTTTGAAGATCAGCAAGAGTATTCTGGTTTTATCATGATAGAAACAGATATAGATAATGATATTATTCTAAAGCCAATGATTGAGGCAAATTATGACAGTAATGAATTTTTTGATGGAAGAGTTTCATTATCAGGAGAATTTAATCGCTTCATTTTAGTCGGGGCGTCTATGGATACTGGAGGCTTTCTTGGCTTTCAAGCGGGAGTCAATCTTGGAAGGGTGATGTACTTAGATGATGCCCAACAAATATATGTAGTACTAGCAGGAGTACTTCCTCTTGGCAACTCAAATCAATTTTTAAATACAGGATATTCGGCAAAAGTAATTTACAGATTTGAAAGAAGTGAGCGGATGATGATTGATCGATATTTTAGGTAAAAAAACTTAATTTCTTTTGATACGATCACCAATATTTATTAACTATTTATCGTCCTTCTTGCTATTTCTATCTTCTGTTTTACTACAGTTGAATCCTTTATCTTATCAACTACAACAATTTAATGGACTAGAACAATTAAACTTCAAAAGGATAGCAGATTTAAATATTTCTATTTTTAATCGACATAATAAAATCAATTATTTTTTAGATACATTACAATTCAAGTATAACAACACATATCAAAGTAGCATTCAACCACAAAAGTATTTTATCACGTCAGATAAAGTCAATACATATTTGAATGTTGATACAGGATCAATTATTCATCGAAAAAAGAATAACTCATTTAAAGAAAATATTTCATTTGTGATTAATGATGATATTTTATACCAAAATGAGATATGCCCATATCTGGATGATATTGAAGAATTCGTTCGAAATTATTTCGACTTATGGAATGATAAACTATATGGTCAGATTATGATGATACCTCCTCATCCTAGCGATAATAATTTTTCTAAAGTTGGAATGTTCCATGGCATTTTGAATAACAGATTATTGAACTTTTACTTTTATAGAGATGAGGAATATGCAGGTTTTGTCTCTGATGATGGGACTCCTATTGAGTTTGATTTTTTTAAAATGCCCGTTAAAAATACGGTTATTTCTTCTTACTATAATTTGGAAAGAGTCCATCCGGTTTTAAAAATTATTCGTCCACATTTGGGGACAGATTATGCAGGAGGTGAAGATGATCCTGTTTATGTTGTCGCAAACGGAGTTGTCGAAGAGGTGGGACGTAAAGGCGCAAATGGCAACATTATTAAAGTCAAACACTCTGATAGGTATTCTACACAATATTTACATCTCAAATCAATTAAAAACCATTTAAAAATAGGCTCAAAAGTCACAAAAGGTCAGGTCGTTGGATATTTAGGCACAACTGGTTTGTCAACAGGACCTCATGTCTGTTTTAGATTTTGGGATCGAGGACGACAAATTAATCACTTAGAAACAAGCCCTGGCTCTGTACGAACAGGACATGTAATTGATCGTGAATTATTCTTGGAAAATAAAAATTATTATGATTCAGAATTGAATACACTTAAATCATAAAGAGTGAAAATGAAGCCACTCTATAGGATTAAATTTATTGAAGAAACGACTGTTGATCAACGAGCTTCTGTTAGAGATGTTTTTGAAAGCTATGTGACAATTGGCAGATCTTCGAATTGTTCAATTCAATATCATGATAATTGGAGATCGGTCAGTAGAGAACATGTTATTCTAGTTGCTGATCAGGAAAAGCTAGTGTTAAAAAAACCTGCTGGATTGAATAATGATATTTTGCTAAAAGGGAGTATACTCCAAGGCACTGAAGAAATCATTTCAAAGAAGACCAAGGTTCAATTAGGATCGAACGGTCCGAGCTTTCAGATATTAATCCCACGACGTATTTCATTTAACAAATGGAAATTATCTTCAAGCGGTCCTTTGATTAGTCCATCTAGTCATGCTGTTAATAATTTGCAATTATTTATCTCTTATTTTATTCTGGCAATTTCAGTCATTTTATTTATGTGGACGGTGTTTAGGATATGGTAATCAGTAGATTAGAAAAGAGCTTAAATGTCAAAATGTATGATAAGCTAACTAGAAATTAACTAAGTGAGAAAACGGATTTGAGTCTTCTGGATTTTAATAAAAATCTACACGTATTGGGTTACTTTTTGTATGTATATGTCATACATGAATAAAAGTAAATATTAAGTATTCACAAAAATTATTCTCGGTATGTTTAATTGTATTATTAATCAGTTGCGGAAAAGATGATGACCCCACTGCATTAGTAAATCCATCTGATAGCAATGCGATAAATGAGATTCTTATATTTCCTTTTGGCTCAGAAGCGAACCAAGGCAGTCCACCACCTCCATCAAATTCTTCTCAAGCACCTGAAGTTGATAATACGGTAAATAATATTACAAGTTCAAACGGGTCTACCTCTCCTTTGTCATTCACGTATTCAAGAGTATCTGGAAATTTGGGCGGCTGTTATGTTCAAGTGGCTGGTTCAAACGAATATTACACTGTTCCTTATGGTTCAAATTCAGGAAGATCCGGTGATCTACAATTACCAGTTGGTATACCAACAAATGTTGATGAAGGTGAATTTTGTCTGGATTTTTGTTCATTTGATGAAAATGGTTTTGGTGTTTCTTCTGTAATGGCTTGATCTTTTGCTTCAGGTTTAGATTCAACTGTTTTTCAATAGTGTTGCTGCTCTTTACTTTATTTTTCGGTTCTTGAATATTACTATTTACAGCGGCCACAGAATTTTGGATTACTGGTTTTTTATTTAAATCTGATGAGGGAGAATTCTGAATTTCATTTAGATTTTCATTTGGAGTGTTGTTATATCGTTTTGTTGTGTTGTTAGCAATCAACACTTCGGCTGGATTATTATCTGATTTGGTCTTTTGGTCTACAGATTTAGCTTTTTCTCTAATGCAGTTTATCCAATATTCCTTACAAACATCAGACACACAAATATCAATTTTTTGAAAGCCAAATTTTTCTGGAATCATTTGAAATCCATTTGGAGTACTGTTTGACTTACTGAATACATTACCATCTATGCTTATAACTGGTTTCTGATCTTGATGATCACCAATTATTCGAAAATCAATGGGATCTATGCAATTATGTTGGTATACCAACTCCGAATTTGATTCTTCCGGAATACCTACAATCATAGCATTAAAGCTCACTCCATTGATGAGCACATACCAGTCTTCTGATCCTTGATTGCAGCATGATAAGCTAAGTATGAAAACAATAAATAGAATTAATCTCGCCATAATTTAAAAAGACATTAGCTATTTATCTTCGCTTTTAAATCGGAAGACTTTGTTCTTTCCCAAAACTATTAAGGTTCCATCTTTTATTTCTGTAGCTTCTCGTATTTGGATAAACGTAGCTTCATTCGAACCTCTGTTTTCTATGTACCATTTGTTATCTCTGCGCACAAACTCTACGTGTTTTTCTCTAGAGATACTGGCGTCAGAAGGATCTATAGCGTCTCTTCCTAATGAAATGTGTTCGCCAACTCTGTGAATCGGATTAATAGTTGTATTTACCGGTTCTAAGGTGATTCTACCTGGTTGGTGTTTTGTACTTCTATCAGGTTCTACCGGTTTTGGTTCTGCTGCTTTTTCAACAGGTTTTTCTTCTCTGATAAATTCAAAAGGATTAAAATTGTCTGGATGGTCACTCATATTTTATATTCTTAAGTTGATACCTAGGCCAAATGACCAGGCATTTAATTTTCTATTTTTTATGCGTTCGAACTGTGGGGTATAGTGTATTGTTTCATTGTTAAGTTCTTCGCTGATGACATCATTGTCTGTAAATGATGATATCGCAATGTTATATCCTGCACTAGCAACAATTTGTAGTTTTGAAGAGATGAATATTCCTGCGGCAGGACGGATTAATCCTGAAAGCATTTGATTGCTTTCTATATTCGATTGGTATTTTCTATTATTAACACTTGATGAATTATTACTTAATGCGTTTAATACATCAGTATTGTTTGAAAGATTATTGAAGATGTCATCAGTGGGGACTTCGAATTCTTTTCTTGGATTAGTTAAGTCAAATGTGGAATAATTAAAATTTTGATAAAGCGCACCTATTGTTATTGATACCCCTAACTGGCTTCCAATAATTTTTTCCAGATAGAGTAGGGGACCTGCAGATAAAATTAGGCCTGAAAGCTCTTCAGTATTATTGGATTCAGTGATAGATTGAATTTGGTAATTGTACGAATCTGACTCTACCCCTGATAATGAAATTATGTCTCTTGTTACATCATTAACAACAATCCTAATAGAATTAACTGCGGATGATTCTATTTTATGCTGAGATGCACCAATATGTATGCCTACTCCAATACTCTTTAGGAATTTATAGATATATTCTCCACTTAAGCCAACCGCTGTAAATTTTGAATTGTCATGCTGTGGTGTGACGTTACCTAAATGATACAATGTGTTGATTGAAAAAATTTGACGACTGCTGTTAAAGCTGTTATTGTTTTTTGCTGAACCTTGCTTTCTGGACCTTTTTTTAGAAGACAATAAGGAGGCTTCATTAATTATTTCACCTTCAATTTTATTTATTTTATAATTTGATATATTGTACCTGTCCAATGTGATTGTAAATGTCAATCTGATGTCTCTTCCGCCATCTCCAAGTAAGGAAAATGTTTTTTCGTCTTTTTCTGTAACAAGTGTTTTTTTAATATTTTTTAAAACTTGTAATCTCACTTCATAATTAAAATCATTATCTTCTTTGATTGAGTTTATGGTAGCAGGTGTTTCGAGTAGAAAATTATAACGACCAGCACGTAAAGCCGAAACAACTTCTGCAGTATAATCAATGACTGTTGTCGATTCATCATTTTGATTATAATCGGCATAAATTTCTGTATCTAAATTTCCGAATAGTTTTCTAAATTTATACAGATCGTCCGTACTTTGTAAATCACCATAATCTCTGTAGTCTCTAATTAAATTATGTATTGACTTTAGAATTTCTTGTTGAATACCATTGGTTACTTCCTTAGCTATGTTCGCATTCATCGAGATTTCCACAGAAGATTGACCGATTTGGCAAATTCCTGCATTAATAAAGAACAGCGATAAAAACACGACTATAATTGTATTGTATTGACTTTTCACTTTTTCACTGTTTATAAAATTTAGATATTTCTACTTCTCCGTCTTTCCTTACAGCTTTCACTAAATATATTCCTGAATCTAGAGTTTGCAATTGAATATTATGCACAGTTCCTGAACCAGACGACTCCATTATCTTAGTTCCATCTATGCTATACAATTTCCAATTAAATGGCAGTTTAAGCTTTGCATCAGCTTCTATATTAATAAATGAAACAGCTGGATTAGGACCAATTTTTAAATTGAATGGTTCTTCATTAAAACTTCGAATTTCTCCAAGACTAAAATTGGATAAAGTTGTTTCGCATCTTTCGTCATTTAAATTAAGCTTTATACTTGTAATACTACTGTCTACATCCGACAGGAAAAAATTTCCATTTAATTCATCCATTTTTTTACCATCCAGAATCCAATCGAAGTCAATATTGTCTGGTATATTCTCAGCGACGATCAAATTAATAGGATCCTTCCACCATATGATTCTAACGTCATCTATATTTGGGATTCCAAGATTGATTTTCACATACTGCGTGTCAAATTCTAAACATGTTGGATTCTTTGAATATGCAATGCCTAAGAGATAGCTTTCTTTTAAATTATTGCTATCAATTGGATTTAGTAAAAAGGAGTGAGTTGTAGTTGATGAAGTAAACACAGGATTTATTGTAGAATCTTTAGCTATTAGTGTAAGCTCAGTTAAATCAGCGGCTTCATTATTTAATACCGAACTGATCAAAATTGTATCAGTGAAAGAACAAGTAGAATAAATATCTTTTAATAGGACTTCATTTTCAATTTCTAATTTTAATTCTGCTAATGTATCAGAATCACAAAGAGTATTGGATCTTATGTATACGTCAGTTAGCAAAGCAGGTAAGCCTAAATTGTCTAATGATTGAGCTTGGTTAATCTCGAAATTTTGCTCCATTCCATTATCTGTATAATAAATTGTATACGAAGAGTCAGGGGGAACAATGTCCAAGTTGTTTCCGAAGGGCATACAAGTCGTGACTCTTTCAAATCTTATTTTATTTGGCGTATAGAAGCGATCATCAAGTTCGAAATCAATATTAAATTCTGCTGCAGTAATACGTTTTATATCCAATGAGTCTTGAAAGTAAATTGTGTCAGTTGATTTGTTGAGGATAATTCGTTCGAGTGGAGCTAAGATTGTTTCCGAGTATTCAATCTTATATGTAAGACTTTCGAGTAATTTTTCGATTACCAGTTTAGAATCACAATTTACATAGTCAGTGATAAGATTAAGGCTTGGTTCTGGTATATCAATACGATTTGAATTTATAATTTTACATGTATATATTCCTGGTTGTATAAAATATATACTATCAATATTAATATCAGAATTACTTACTTGGTAAATCGAATCATTCGTAATTGGTATTGTCAACGGGCCTGCTTGCGTAAAAATATGAAGCGTGTCATTTTCAATAGCTCCTGCAATTTTTAAATTCAAGTTGTCATCAAAATCAAAAAGCTGAATCAGAATAGAATCTGAACAGACTTGAATCTCATCTCCCATTTGAGAATGAAGATTTCCCATTAAGAGAAATACCCATGTAGTTATTGTGAAAAAACGTTTCATATATTTAGCATCTGAATCTACTGACTTTGATTCCGGATGTTTTATTTATTTTATTAATAATATTCGTTTCTAAAAAAGTCAAATTAATATTTTGCAATTCTCTTAATTTTGAAATATCAGAAGATGAGTTTAATGACTTATTATTTTTTAATTTTTCAAATTCAACTGTTAATTGATAGTCATCTGAAATATTATGTTGAGTCATCAAATCACTTAAATGTTCTAATGTTCGATTGATACAGCTTATAATACTTGCTGTATTATCTACTGGTGCTGGTTTAACTTTTATTTGTTTTGGCTCTTTAGTTTCAATTGGTTTTTTCTCAATTTTCGTAGCACTTTTTCTGATGTTAATCCAACGAGTCGTTCGCTCATTCTGACATTGTATTTCTATTCTATAAAATCCTGGATCTGATAAGGTAAAATGATTGTACTCGCTTAATGGTATTGTATTTTTATCTTCTTTAGCGATAGTTAATTCTAGATTGCCTTGACAGTTGTTGGATTGAATGTTTAGTTGATCCGTATTCATAAATTGATATACCATTTCATCGTCCTCGTACGGAGTCCCTACAATGGAGTGCATGAGCTGTCTGCCGTTAATACTCACATTTACTTCTTCAGGAATAGCATCCATGTGTCCACATGAGATTTGGAAAATAACGAAGAAAAGAAATGAAAGCAATAGTTGTAGCTTATCCATTTATACTCATTGTTTTTTGTAACATATTTTGAAATGTAAATCTTCTAGAATAAGTATATCACTTTTGAATTTTTGAATATATACACCTTCAACATTATTCGCACTTTCAACACCTTTCATTACGCTTTCATATCGTTTAAAGAAATTCTCTGGATTTTCAATATTTGATTGATCAGCTTTCCACTTAACGTATAAATGATTACATGTTTTTTGTATTGAGTCCCATTTTTTGTCGTAATCTGATAGTGATTGTTTTTGTGCATTATTTACTGTCTGCGATGGATTTTCAATTTTATCTTGATTTGTTTTCTGGATTACGTTTTGATTAATATTTGTTTTATTTGTAGAAGTTATCGGTGCAGATTTAATCTGCTTTTGTAATTCGATATTATTGTTGCTAGAAGGTTTGTTGGTTTCTTTTGATTTATTTAAATAGTTGGTTTTATTCGAATTTTTTGAATTAGTATTTTTTATATCAGTTTTCTTTTCTTTTTTAGGTTTCTGTTTAGGTTCTGCTGATGTTTTCTCTTCCTCTTTAATTTCCAGCGCCATAGTATCGCTCACTATTGAATCTATACCCATCATTGTTTCTGACTCTAGAGGAGTTCCTATAATCACATTTTCAGTATACTGTTTGGAATTCGACTTATAGTAATAGTAGATTCCTCCTACGATCCCTAGTCCTAATACCGCCATTAAAAGAGTCGTGAAAATGCTTCCCTTCTTTTTAGGTTTTGGTTCTAGTAAATCTGTTGTTATAACATTACTATTTTCATCTATCTTATCTTTCTCAATAAATGGTGCCACAAAAGCAGGTCCTTCCAAAACCTGACACATTGCGATGGTGATGTTATCTGTTCCTCCAGCGACATTTGCCTCGGATATTAATGTTTCAATTAACTCTTGAGGTTTTGATTTTAAATTCTTGACAATGGCTAAAATTTGTTCATCACTTAACATGCCATTTAAACCATCTGAACAATTTATAATAATATCATTTTTATAAATCGGATAAATGGCCGAGCTTGGTGTTGGATCACTAAATGGGTCACCAATTGACTGAGTAATAATATTGCTTTGAGGATCAACCCTGGCTTGTTCCGGTGTCATTCTACCAGCCAATACTTCTCGCCACACAAGCGAGTGGTCGTCCGTTATCTGTTCTAATTCCTCAACTGCAAAATTGTGATTTGTTAATCTGCCATCTGGAGAATATCTATACACTCTGGAATCGCCAATCCAAGTAATATATAGATTGTTTTCTTTAATGAAGCAGATGCTACAAGTCGTACCCATACCTTGTGTCTCGGGATGGAGAATAGCATGGTTTTTCACCACTCCATGTGCTGACATTAAAGCGTCAGACAAGATGTGAGTGATATCGTCATCTTTTGTGTGTTCATTCAGATGATTCTGACAATACGACTTTACTGTTTTGATCGTAAGTTCGCTGGCGACTTCACCTGCATTCGTTCCACCCATCCCATCAGCGACCACAAAAATACATCCATCAGCTGCGGGCTCAAACGGATTGACATCAAGAATCCAGTTTTCACTGTTCAGGGACTGGCTGACAATAAATGTATCCTGATTAACAGTGCGGACCACACCGACGTCAGTCTTGGCAATTATTTGTAGTTTAGTCTGTTTCAATTAATTAAGATTTGACATCGGAACAACGACACCTGTAGTCGTACCAATAGTTCCTGTAATAATTCCTATTGCTTTAAATTCCCCATTTATATTTTTAAATACTGGTCCACCTGAACTGCCTGCTCCGAAACCAACATTGCTAATATTAATGACTCCATTTATTAATCCATTCTGTGAGATTATTCCATTAGACAATAAAGGAGAAAGGTTTCCAGCACTAGGTTGAGTCGCTAATGAATAAGAGAATCCCAGAGCATAAATATTATCTCCGGCTCTAACAGTATTTATTTCATCAATGGAAGCTTCCGAAATTTTACCTTTATCCTTTCTCAAAGAATGAATCGCCCAATCCGTGGAATAATCCTTACACAATTTGATATCTATTTTTTTTCCTTTTTTCTTGAAGAATAAAAATTTTCCATTTTCAACCGTTCGATGTGTTTCAAGTACGTCCTTACTATCATTATATTTAAATTCAGTAGAATTAAGTGATAGTGTTTTATTTTCTGGAGAAATTAATTCAAATACAACATTGATTTTTCTATACTCTAATTCTGCTTCATTAAGTGCATAATAAAAAGATCGGAAATCAGGTGAGCTAGCATCATAAAATCTCCAAGGCTGTATAACATGTCTTGCAGTAATAAAATTACCTTCGTTTGTCATAAATCCTGTTCCTGACCATAGTCCATTATTTTTACTTTCATCTGGAGTCAGTTCTTTGACACCTAAACTTTGAAATCCACTTTCATTTTCAAATTCTACTCGTTTAGCTATAAGTAAGTAGACATCCTTATTTGCTAGCTTATTAAAATCTACTGCGCCAGAATTATTTTCTGATGCTCCATTGCCAGGCGTTTCTTGTTGCGTTACCGGTGTTTCATTTTGAACTTGTGAATTTCCAGTAGTCCCACTAGCATTATTGCTGTTGCTGCTATTTTCATTCAAAACATTCGAACTACTATTATTTGGCTGTTGTGGTTGAGCTGCAGGCGGAGCAGTTTGAACTTCCCTGACAATTACTTGTGGTTCTCTGCTTTCAAGTTCCTGAATTTTAGCCTGCATCGCAGCACTCTCAGATTTGTGAGCTTCTAATTGTTCTTTTAATCGTCGAGCTTCTCCCGAATTTTTATTAGATAAAATTTTGTACTTGCCTTCTAAATCTGAGATCTGCGATTCCTTCATCGTCATTTGGTTTTGCAATTGACTGTACTGACCTTGTGTCTGTTTTAAATCACTTGACAAAGACATCGATTTGTATAAGCTCAGGCCGCCAAAACTTAAGCCACCGATTAAAGCAATTCCGAGAAGCCACAGAGCTTTTTTGTAAGGACGAGTAGCTTGACTTATGGCACTCCCAAGTCTTGCGGTGAAGCCCGGACCTTTTGGAGCTGCGGCTGCACCGCCACCTACAGAACTTTGCATCGAATTAAAACGAACTCTTGGACCATTGACAGAAAACTGGATTTCATCTCCATTATTTAAAACTGTTGGGCCATTGATTGGGTTACCGTTAACCAAGGTAGGATTCCCGGCTTGAGGATTCTGGTTCAACACAAAATCATTGCCTCCTGTGGTAATGGAAGCTTGCTGTCTGCTGACTGTGCTATACTGTTCCCCATATTTTACATGACATTGATCTCCTCTGCCAAAGGTGATATTTGGTAACATAATATTTTCTACTGACCCTATTGGATGTTTTACTGTTGGGTCGAGGTAAACCAAAGTATAATTTGCACCACTTTTTCCTCTTATATAATCGACGCTTTGTCGGATAGTTGCTCCTAGGTTGCTTCCTGCTGGATTGAATCGTTCTGTTTTTGCTGCCATAATTTAACTATTTTGTTAAGCTGATAGTATCTCTATCATCTTTTGATTTTACTAAGATTAATATGTCTTCAGCTTCTTTAAGTTGAATGTATCGGTAAATGAAATCATAGGAAACAGTATTGTTTATATCCACGATACCTACCTTTTTTGATTGTTTATCTTGGACCACGAAGTAGTCAGTATCTTTCCATTGCATTGATTTGGCATATGTAGATTGGATTGCTGCCATATTATTATCCATGGGATTTGATGGTTGCGTTACAAACCATCCAATTAATCCAGCAACGACAAGCATGGGTAAGCCAAATGCCAATATTTTCTTTAAAGAACTTTGACGATTATTTGATGCTGCAGATACGTTTGGAATATATCTTTGTGTTAATGGCTTAGTTCGACTTTCATGTGCCAGAGTGTGCACAGGAGTTTCCTGTTCTTCGATTAATTGTTGTTCATCTAGTCTAATGGTACTTGGAGCTGGCGTCGCTTTATATTCTGGTTGATTCTCAAGACTTGGCCAGAATCCATTTGATCTAAAGAAGTGACAAGTTTCGGCTAAATCCTGTGAAGACAAGCGTCGTGTCGTGTCCTTATTTAATAGAGCATAAATGATGTCTTTATATCGTTGGCTGTAATAACCATTAATCTCTGGAATTTGACCACCGTTGTTTAAAATAGTTCCAAGAGACATATTCATTTCATTGGTCATTTCAAACAGTGTACAACCAAGAGAAAACATATCACTTTGAGGATTATTTCCGAGTTCCCCTCGTAATCTCTCTGGAGAAGCATAGGCAAGTGTCATTGATGAATTACCCATTTGATTTGTTTGTCTCACGATCGTTTCTCTAATTTCTCTGGTTATACCAAAATCTGACAAAGCATATGTCGTCTCTCCGGATTGAGGATCTTCATACATTAATACATTAGCAGGTTTGACATCGTGGTGAACAAGACCCATTTTGTGAACGTGATTTAATGCAAGAGATAGATCGGATAGTACCTGGGATAATTCCTGTTCAGTAAATAGATTTTTATAATTTCCTGAAAGTTGAGATGCTCTTGATTTTCTTTCTCTAAATTCTTGCCAAAGTGAATTCCTGCATAAGGTCATGACAATGATCGGTGTTCCCTCAAGTTCAAAATAATCTAAAGGAGCAATAATGTTTTTATGTTTGAGTTTTTTCGTTTGCTCATATTCTTTTTCTAATAATGATTTACTAAAATTATCTAAGGAGAATTTTGGTGAAAATAATTTTAATGCATATTCAGTTTGATCATTCTCTTTTTTGGCAGACCAAACTTCAGCAGTAGCACCTTCTCCAATAAACTGAAGTAAAGTAAAATCACCAACTTTTTTTCCTTCTATTGATTCTAGCATTTCTTTATGTAATTAATATCATTTCATAGGAGCCAATAACAATTTGATCTCCATGATTAAGTTTGACAATTTTTTCTTTTGCGATTTGCAATCCATTGAGTTGAATCCCATTCATGGAAAAAGACCAATAGTCTGCAGATTCCAAATCATATTGGCCATCTCTTATATACCATCCATCATGTAACTTTTCAATTGTCGCATGACGTTTTGAAATAAAAGACTCATGCAGACTGATATCATTATTGACACCATTTTCATTAATTCTTCCAATGGTAATGCACTTATTATTTTTCTTAGTTAGAATTTGATCTAAGTCATATTGATAATTAGATGAAGTACTGTCGGTCACATTTAGTTTAGTAGAATCTGACCACTGTAGCGCAGGTGCAAATAAGTAATCATCAAGATTAATATTTATAAAACTAGCCGCTTCAGCTATCGATTGAAATCTATTTTTTGGATCCGCTTGCAAACATTTTTTAAGAAAAGGAACCCATTCACTATTATTTTTTTTGAAAAGCGGATCAATATCAACAATTGATGCTTTCTGTGTTTCCACGTACTTTGACATTTTTTTATTATCAGTCGGAAGATCACCATACGGGAGTTTTCCGCCTGATAAGGCATAATACATAGTGGCCCCAAATGCATAGATGTCCATCGAAGGTCGAGTTAATTTGAAGTAAGCACTATCTTTAAATTGCTCAGGTGGTGAAAATCCTAATGAATTTCCTAAACCGGCTTTTTGTTCTTCACGAATTCTTCCAAAAATATTAGTTTGAGTTAATCTGTTATTTAAATTAGCAGCCAATCCAAAATCTGCGAGTTTAGGAGTATTGTTATGATTAAATAAAATATTACCGACTTTAATGTCTCTGTGGATAATACTTTCATCATGTAAGGCTTTTAAGGCTGACATGATTGACCCACAAAACCCTCTCGCATAATTTTTCTTAGCGAATAAATCTAAATGTTCTGCTAATGTTCCCTTTGAACAATACTCCATTATTATATATGGATTGCCTTGAATAAATCCGTGTTTTAAATTTTTTAGGATGTATTTAGATTCGATTAAACCAACATCAAACTCACGTTTAAACCTGTCTTTCAATAACTTTTCTTCGATTGGTGTTACTTCCCAGAGTCTTAATATTTTAATTGCTAATACATTATTATTTTCGTCTTTAACTTTATAAACATTCCCAAATCCACCAGCGCCTAATTTTGAGTCAACTACATAAAATTCATTACCAAGTACCAGTTCATCTTCTTCCTGGAACAAGACTCTTCCCGCAATGGCCTGATTTGATTCTACGTATTTCATATGAGTTTCATCAGCTTTTAAATTTGTAGAATTTGGAATTGCCGACTAACAATAATGCTCCATCTGTGAGTTTTATATCTTGGGTTAACTGGACAAATAAGGCTTTATTAGATGCCTTATTGGAAATAAACCAATCACCATTTTCTTTATATAATAAAGCATGTTCTTCTACACTAATTGATTTGTCACCTGGATCTATTTTTTCTCTATTTAAAATAACGACATCACTATTTAATTCTAAATCCTGATGCTTTACATTTTCTAATGAAACTGCTCTTAATTTAGGATGTACTGAATACGTAGCTACTCGTTCTTGCATTTGATCAGTGTCTCCCAGAGTATTGTCTTTTGAAAATTGTTCGCCACAGTTAGGACAAGACCGATGCACATCTAAAATGGTATAAGAACATGAATTGCATAAGTTTGACTTAGGAAGCACGACCTCTTTTTGCTCGATATTCTCATTAGTCAACTCCCAAGATTTTAATTGGAATCCGCAAGTCGGACAAAATGGACTTCCTGTATTTTTAGAATTACACTTGGGGCAGTTGTCAACCATAATTATTTATAATATTCCTAATTGGATATTTACAAATTAATGGAATTGTGTACAGAAATTCAGGTAATAATCCAAAAAGAGATAAAAACCCCTTTTTTCGGGGGTATATATTTATTGGCTTTATACATACCTTGTCATTGTAACAATTTTGGTAAAGCAACTCCGTCGTAATAAGTAATAATTATGAACACCTTCAGTCTGTCAGAGAATTCGAGGAGTGCATTTAATATTGCACAATCCATAGCAAAAGAAAACCATTCGCACCATTATGGTGGGGTGCATTTATTTAAAGCACTATTACATAATGAGATTGGATTATCATCCCAATTAGTTTCTTTTGGTAAAGATGTAAACTATTTAAATGATTGGGTCGAATATAGAATAGAACAATTACCTAAAAATGGAAGACCTGCATCTGAAATAAATAAAAATAAAGAAATTGATAAAATATTAGAGGTTTCAGATCTTGTTAGATTAAAATTGGGCCATGAATTAGTAGAACCTATGTCTTTATTAATTTCTTTATTAAGAACAGGCATTGTTTTCTCTGATGACCAACTAAAATCTATTCCTCTTAGTGAGCAAGAATTACTTCAATATTATTTAGAAGATAGAGAAATTGGAATTTCTAATACAAGTCAGGGTGATAGCAATAATAAAAAAGAACAGAAGAATGCTGATGCTCTCTTAAAGTATTGCCATGATTTAACTTTGTCTGCTAAAGAAGGTAAGATTGATGAAGTCATTGGCCGTGAAGCAGAGTTAAGAAGTTTAAAAGAAATTATAGGCCGACGAACAAAGCCTAATGTTATTATTGTTGGAGAGCCTGGTGTAGGTAAGACATCATTAATAGAGGGATTCGCTCTTGATTTATCCAAAGATAATGTGCCTGATTTTTTAAAAGGAGCCTTGCTCTATGAATTGGATTTAGGATCATTAATCGCTGGTGCATCCTATAAAGGAGAAGTAGAGGACAGGTTAAAAAAGATAATAGGATCATTAAAGTCCTCTGATAATATCATTTTATTCATTGACGAAATTCATGCATTATTGGATCCTAAAAGTGGATTTGGTGGAGCAGCAAATTTGTTGAAGCCTGAGTTGGCAAAAGGAGAGATTACTGTAATTGGAGCGACAACTAATGAAGAATACAGAAAATATATAGAATCTGATGAAGCTTTTAATCGACGCTTTGATCTGGTAAGAGTAGAAGAGCCAGACTTTCAAACAGCATATCAAATGCTGAAAAAAGTGATTCCCTATTATGAAAAGCACCACGATATTGTTGTTGAGGATTTAGCGATTAGAGATGCCATACGATTATGTCAGCGCTATTTAAAAGAACGGAAGTTGCCAGATTCTTCTATTGATTTATTAGATCAGACCATGGCTGCTTTTAAAATGATGAAAGAGTCAACAGAATTATTGTTAAGCCAATTTAATGATGAATTAACAAGTTTTGATTCTGAACCTACATTTGAAGAAATAAAGTGGATTGGTAGAAATATTAATTCTTCCTTTAGTCCAATATTACTTGGAAAACTCAAAGAAGATCTAGAGTTAAATGAAAAAGATTCAATCAATCATTCTGTAGAATTGATTCAAAAATACCTTGATGATATAAAAACGGTTTATACTAATTCTGAATCGACAATTACTTCTGAAGAGATTGGTGCTATGGTTTCCCAAAAGACAAATATTCCTTTAGGGAAATTGCAAAGCGATGAACAGCAGAAACTACTTGACCTAGAACAAATTTTACAGAAACGAGTGGTAGGTCAGGATCATGCTATTCATATCATTGCTGAGTCAGTCAGAGAGTCAAGAGCTGGTTTACTTAAAGCAGGACAGCCGGTTGGATCATTCTTTTTTATGGGTCCTACTGGAACTGGTAAAACAGAATTAGCAAAAACACTTGCAGATTTTTTATTTAATGATGAACGAGCTTTGATTCGCTTTGATATGTCAGAATTTAAGGAAGAGCATTCTGTTGCATTATTATATGGAGCGCCTCCCGGATATGTTGGTTATGAAGAGGGCGGAATGTTGGTCAATAAGATTAGACAACAACCATATTCAATCGTATTATTTGATGAGATTGAAAAAGCTCATCAGTCTGTATTTGATTTATTTCTTCAAATTTTAGATGAAGGAAAACTATCAGACAGATTAGGGAAAATTGGAGATTTTTCTAATGCTATTATTTTATTTACTTCAAATATTGGTAGCGATTTTATTATTGAAAAATTTAATAATAAAGAAATTCCTGATTCTACAGTGTTGATGGAAAAAATGTCGAATTACTTCAGACCTGAATTTTTGGCAAGACTAACTGAAATCGTACCGTTTGCTCCAATCAGTTCTGATATTCTGGTTAAAATATTTGACATACACATCAAGCAATTGATAAAAATTCTTGCTAAAAAAGAAATTGAACTAACAATTAGTGATGAAGCTAAATTTAGAATCGCAACAGAAGACTTTGATCAGCGATATGGAGCAAGACCTATAAAGGGTCGGATTCGAAATTTTATCAGAAGACCTTTTTCTAAAAAAATAATTTCAGGTGAGGTGACTAATGAGTCTTCTGTACACTTAGAGTTAGATAAAGACAACGAAATAGTATGGATAATCAATTAATCAAAAAAATAATAATATGGATGATGAAGTAATAATTGGTGGTAAGGTCAGAGAAAGACAAGTTTCAGAAGCTATCTCTTTACTGCCAATGAATAAAACCATGGTTGTTCAAAAATTGACGAATGACCCCGCTGGTAGCCCAGAAATTGTTCAAGGCTTACAAACCGTTGAAGATGTATTTGATCATTTTAAACCAAAGGTCGAAGTAGAGTTTGAAGACAAAGAAGGCAATGAAATGAAAGAAGAATTGTCATTTTCAAATGTTGGTGATTTTGGTGTAAAAGGTGTATTAAAGCAAAGTAAATTCCTGAATGGCTTACAGAGTGAAAAAGATGAATTATTCAGATTTATGAAAATTTTAAAATCAAATAAAGTTCTTCAAAAAGTACTGAATAATCCAGAAGAAAAACAAGCGTACATAGCTGCTTTGAAGCAGGCATTAGAAGAAATTAAAGGATCCTAAAATTCGAAAAAATGGCAGAAGAAAATAAAAACGTAGAATCACAAGACGTAAAAGAACAGGAAGGGTTTCAAGTAAAATCTGTAGAACTACTGGAAAAATACGGTGGGTTTAATTTTATGGAGACTACTGTAGATGGCCTAAAGGAATTGAATCCAAAAAGTAAGGCGAGGAAAAATATTTTTTTGACAGAATCTTCAAAACAATCAGACAGGGATGATCTGGCTAGGAGACTGGAACTATGGATTTCTCTTATTGAAGAAGGAGAAGAAGTAGAAGACATGATAAGTAAATGTTCGACTACTGTAGATGAAAATGAAAAAATATTAAATAATAATGTTCAAAAAGCGCTTGAGGCTTCCAGAGAGTTGGAACAGTCGTATAGAGCTCTTGCATTATTTTTTACAAATACCGGAAAAGAAAAACTTCGAAATGTGAGTATCGTCAATGCGGAATTAGACCAAATTGGAGATCTCGATAATCCTATCTTTTTTAATGAAATAAGAGATGAAATAAAATCATGCTATGACAAGCTTGATATGCGACAAAACTTCTCGCTTTTAGTCGTCCCAGGTTATGTGGGTAATAAAGCAGCTTTGGACAAATGGGCTAGAATGGCACATGAAAATAAAGTAATGTTATTGACTGATTATCGTCATTTAGAAAGTGTGGATAGTGTACTAGATTTATTTGAAAGTGATGATCTCTCAGCTGGTGATATTTATTTGTCAAATGTGATGATGACATGTAATTATTTGGTGGGAAGAGAAAAGAGTGTGGAACACGGAGAAGAAGAACATGTCTATATACCTCCGTCATCCTCTTTGGCAGGACGCTTATATTCTTCGTTAATGTCCCAGCCTACTGCTGGAAAAAAATATGGAGAAATGTATGAGTCCTCAGGTAACGCATTTAGACTCAGAAAGAGTGAAATCGGACAACTGGATAAATTAGGTTTGATTCCAACAGTAGATGAGTTTGGTAAAGTCCTGGCATTTTCAGCTAAGACCTTATGCACTGGTGATAATATTGGATTGCAGACTTATTCAGTTGTCAGAGTGTTTGATTATGTATCAAAAGTATTGGTTGATTTCCTAAATAGAAAGGCATTTGAAAAATGGGATTCTAACGTAAAATCTGATTTGCGTAGCCAGGTGGTTAAATTTCTAGATAGTATCAAAGGACCATCAGGTTTAATTGAAAATTGGGAGATTAAAAAAATAGAACGGGATCCAAAGATTAAGGATAAAATTAATGTAGACATATTAATGAAACCTTTCTTTCCAGCTAAAACTTTTATGGTCCAATTAGAAGGGACAAAAGGAGAAGGGATAGATGATGTGACCTGGGAGTCTGATTATAATGAAGGATAATTTTTTAACTTTTTAAAATAAAAATATATGGCTTATACTGCAGTAATGGAAGTGGAAGGAACGAAATATAAAGTTCGCCACTGTACCTACTCGCTTCATCAAAATATCGATGAAAATGGACGTCCATCTTCTCAAGTTATGGGAGGTACAATGCAAATCGAGGTAGAATCTTCTGATGATACCGCACTTATCGATTGGATGATCGATGCAACAGGAAAGAAAAGTGGTCAAATAGAATTCTCTAAAACAGATGAAGAGGGTGTATTAAAGACTATAAAGTTTGAAGACGCTTTCCTTACTTCTTATACAGAGAGTATGGACGCTATCAGCAACAGTCCAATGGTTGAAAATTTAGTTGTTTCTGCTAAAAAGATTGATGTAAACGGTGTGTCTCATGAAAATGTGTGGGCGAGCAAACTTTAAGTAAACTGACTTCACATCATTTATTAATACTGAAAGGCTAATTCATTTAGCCTTTCGGTTTAAAGCTACCATTTTGGCACATATTGTTAGTTCTAAAATTACATTAGGAGGCTACTCTGGTATCACAGATTTTTTTTCTGTGAATATATCTGAGTCACTTCATAGCCATCATTCATTTAGCATAACTCTTCCGATGCATGTCATTGAAGGTGGAGCTCAGACATTGACAAAAGCTCACGAATTAATTGGAGAGAAATTTTTTGTTGAATTGGAAGATCGACAAAAGAAAACCTATCAATATGATGGAATCATTACGAACGTCCATTTCACAAAAAGTGCTCCGCACGATATGTCTCTGTCGATTTCTGGCACTTCCCCAACTTTCTTGCTTGATGATCATGAATATTCCAGATCAAGTAGCGAAAAGTCATTAAACGATATCGTAAAAGCTGTCACTGGTGACTATGGTGATATAGTAGCTAAGCTCGACTGTAGTGCGATGCATTCTGACTCAATTGATTATTCTGTTCAATATCGAGAAACAGCATACCAATACATAAAAAGATTGGCAGCAGAATTCGGCGAATGGTTTTATTACAATGGTGAAAAAGTTGTTTTTGGTAAGTTAAACAGCAAAGAAACGGTCAAAGCTAAATTGGGAGACGGCTTGTATTCTTATGGTTTTGATTTAGTTTCAATTCCATTGAAGGATGTCACAAAGGCACACGACTATATTAAAAATGATAATTATTCTTCCAAATCACAACACGACAAAGTCAAAGGCTTAGATCCCTTCAGTAAAAAACTTGTAAAGACAGCTGGACAAATGTTTCCCAACGAAGGGAATGATATTAGCAATCCCAAATACACGAAAAAAAAGCAAGTAGAAAAGCAACAGGAAATTTTGAAGGCAGGCCTTATAGGCGGTATGCAAGTTCTGACAGGAACATCAGCGTATCATAATCTACATATAGGAACAACAGTTGATGTGATTGGTACTGTGATGAAAAAAGAATCAAATATAGAATTTAACGTAGGGAAATATATCATTACAGACATATCACATACCGTGGGAAGAGAAGGAAATTATATGAATAATTTTTCCGCTATTCCTGAAAGTCTCATTCATCCACCTGGAAGCGGAATCCATAGAAAACCAATCGCTCAAATGCAAATGGCAATTGTAGTTGATAATAAAGATCCTGATAAAATTGGGAGAATCCAGGTACGGTTTCCTTGGATGGACTCAAGTGAAAAAACACCGTGGATTCGTGTAGCATGTCCTCATGCGTCAGGTGATCGTGGTTTTTATTTCACACCTGAAATTGATGATCATGTTATGGTAGATTTTGAAAGTGGAGATGCAGATTGCCCCATAGTTATTTCCAGTTTATATCATGGTAAATCCAAACCAAAAAAATGGTATGACAAGGATAATAACTTAAAAGCAATACAGACAAAAAGTGGCAACGAGTTTGTCATCGACGACAAGCCAGGTAGCGAATCAATTAAAATATATAATCCTGATAAAAAAAATATTATAACGCTGACAATGGAAGGAAAGAAATTGATTCGAATAGAATCTGCAGGTGATATAGAAATGGAAGCAAAGAATATAAATTTAAAAGCAGATAATATATCAATGAAAGCTGGCCAAAATGTAAAAGTCTCCAGTACTAATTTTGAATCTAAAGCATCTGCCAGTTCTAAAATAGAAGGCACGTCCAGCTGTGAGCTAAAAGGTGCCACTGCCAAATTAGAAGGAACAGCATCATGTGAGGTAACTGGTGCTGCATGTAAAGTAAATGGTGATGCCACTCTTGATCTGAAAGGTGGAGCTATGGCGAATCTTAGCGCTGCAATGGTAAAAATAAATTAATGCTAAAACACTATTATAAAATACCAATTGACATCAATGAACTTTTTGCAAAAAAGAAAGCAAAACCAAAATTGTATGTATCACTATTGCAGTCTATTAACCAACATTTAGAATTGCTTTTCCATACCGCATTTCATGAATTGCGATATGATCATGATTATGGTTCGAAAATAAGTAGTCTTGATTATACGACAGAAAAGCAGTCTGGAATGTTCGAACGCGCAATAGAAGCCTCACTATTAGAGTCTATCGAACGATATGAACATAGACTCAAAAATCCACATGTATCTATCAGATATAATAGAGGAGGAAAAATATTAACAGGTAATGATCAAAGTTCATTTCGCGTCTATATTATGATTCATGTTAGTGCCACTTTTAAAGAATTAGAAGAAGTATACGACAACACATTTCGAATTTTCTTTTCACCACTTGCAGCCACATGATTAAATCGACAAACCTACATAAGGAATTTGGGAGAGAAGAAATCCTGGCTCGGATGACTAACCACATCGCCGAAAAACATTCTTATAATGCTTCAGAGTTTGACCGATTTGATCCATTAGTGGATTTGATGCTAAAAGCTCTCGCAAAAGAATTAGAAAAATCGCATATTTTTTTTAAAGACAGTTTTAATGAACTGATTACCCATCTGGCTGACCGACTTTTACCTGAAGCAAATATCGCCTTTACACCTAGTTATTCTATCCTGCACACAAATCCTTCGGATCGTATTACTGTGACGGCTGATAATTTTTGCTGCTTTATCAATAAAGAAATTGGCCAGTTCAGTTCTGATATCAATTTTGTGCCTTTAATTCCGATGACAGTTTTTCCTGCTGAGCTTAAAATGATAATGACCGGAAGTAAATTGTATGCCGTCAATGGAATAGAAAAAGAAGAATTAGTCACATACAAACCTAACAACTCTTCTATTTTTCTTGGTCTTAATATCGATAGTTATCTTGAAACAGATAATTTAAGAATGTATTTCACCTGGTTTGATCATCCTAAGACGAAAACGTTTTTCCAAATATTAAAAAATTCAAAGTGGCTGGTTAAGAATGTAGAAATCAAAGATAACCATGGACTTAAGACTTATTTTAGCAATGAGAGTCAAGTGAAGTCTTTTTGGACAGATGATACTATAAATCAATCATTTGAAAGTGTTTTCAAAATTGTTGAAAAAAATTATTTCACCTTATCCATTTCTGAGTTATTACAGGAAAGTGAGCATATAATTCCAGATCAATTAAAACAGTTAATTAATGAGGACCCTAAACTATCATATGCTTCAAACCTCACTTGGGTTGAAATACAATTGCCTGTTTTAGAAGAATCGAAAGAACTAGCAGATCAAATCTTCTGCCAACTTAATTGCATTCCTGTTATTAATTTAAATTATAAAAAGGAACAAGTAAAAATTAGAAAGCCATATAAAATTATTCGAATTTCTGGAGATGAATATTTTGTTGGCATCAATAAAATTCATAACCATGAGATTGGTGAATATTTACCGTCTCATGCATTAACTAAAAATAATAAAAACAGGGTTCAAGGCTTTTATTCAATCGGAAGAAATCATATCCTCCGAATTGATAAAAAAGAGGCTTCAAAGAGAATCGTTGAACTAGTAGATTTAATTCGAGAAGAACGAAACGCGTTTGCTTCGTTTTATCCCGATAAAATAATTGACGAATTAGATGCTATAAAAATTCATATCAATCGCATTGAACAACGATTAGGAGAAAGTTTGGATATTAAACCAAATGATGTTTTCATTACCATTCAAGATGAAGATGATGAGAATTTAGTAAGTATTGATTATTGGACGACTCATGGTGCAGATGCAAATGGTATCGTCCGGTCTAACGAATTTGAAATCAATTCTGAGTATCAGTTTGCTCATTCTAGTTGTATCAATATTGAAACGACCAAAGGAGGAAGCTTTTCGCTGACAGATTCAGAAAAGTTTAAACGATTTAAATCTGAGCTTCAGAATAGAAATAGAATTGTAACTAATTCAGACTTTCGAGCAGCAATAGAATTTACAGCCTTACCATATGCAGTGAATTCAATACAGATAAAAAATGGAGTTCATTGCTTAAATGGACTATATGCTGGATACGTTCCCTCTGTATGTGCGGAGGTAGAAATTATTAATAATCATAAGGATGATCTTCCTTTACACTATATACAATCGAAAATAGAAAATTACATTAATGAAAGAGCAGTTACAGGACAGTATTTCAAAGTTAATCTAAGCGTTATTTCAAATGACTAATGTTGACCTGTCATATGATCATGATTTAAATTTTGAATGGATTGCCAGCTATGTCATCTCGCAGTATCAAAACGAATTTTCTATTGATCAATTAAATATTCAACCAATTGGAATATTCGGCAGACATGTCAATCATGATGTGGCATCAATTAAAATTGTAGAGAAAAAATTAAAGAATTATTTAGAGTTTAAATTAAATCGTGATGGTATCTATGATAATTTACCTCAGGGATTATTTCACAGACCACTGTCTACTAAAACGTTTTCTGATAGTATAGATGATACAAGGTCTAAGATAAAAGTAGAGAGCAGGAATGAAACAGCTGCAAGGGATTATTTTCATGTGTTTGAACAAGAGTTATTAATTTCTAATCTAATTGTTCAATCCCTAGTTCTCGATATTGAAAATAGAGATTTTGGTTTTGCAAATGAGCAACTCTCTGAATTATTAGCTTTTGATTTGCAGCCTTTTTCAAAACTTGAAGAGCATAAAATCTTAGAATTATTATCATATAAAAGTTTGTCAAATTATAATCTGCACGAAAAACTTTCTCTATTTCTGAATTATATTTTTCAACTCCATATTCAAATTCATCTGTCGTGTAGATTTGCTGACGAACAAGTTTCCGATCCGCAGAATATTTTAGGTATCCATTCTCTTGATTGGAATTTGTGTTTGGGTGACCATATTGAACGCTTTCAGCACAGAGCAGTAATTAAAGTGTTTGAATTACCCACAAATCAATCTATAGAGAATATGAACAATAAAGTTATACAACTCTTAAATTGGTTACTACCATGTTATTATAAGTTTGAGATTAATTACGAAAGCAGAAATTTTATTATAGAATCTTTAGCTGGAGATACAGCTGTACTTAACTAATAAAGCAATGAAAGTATTTTGGGGAGTCAATTGGAAAAATGGAATGAAGCTATCAAATGCTGATTTGTTAAATCAAAAAGTGCATCATGATTTCAAGCAAAGTTTAAGCATTGGATCATCTTTATCTAATTATAAATATGGTCTATTTGACCTACCTGGATTTAAAGGACTCGAGTATCAAATATATAATAACCGATTTACGATAGATCATTGTCTGGCAGTAACTCGTGGAGGATGGGTGATGATGCTAAATGATGACAACAAGCAAAAAATAGAGTCCCTCGATTTAACTAAAATTAGAAAAGAATTTGCTGTCGGTGATTTGGCGACTATTTATTTACGATTACATCCAGGGGAGTTTGTGGATTTTGGAACAATTAAGGATGAGACCTTTCCTGCATTTTATCCAAATTCATCTTATCGATATAGTTTAGAATATTTATTGTCTACAAATGAAGTTGATCAGTACAATTCTAATTTTGTTTTACCAATTACTCAATTAAATATAGCACAGGATGGCATAGATATAGTGGATGGCTATATTCCTCCTTTATTAAAAGTCACTGGTTCTACAAAAATGCTAGAGCATCATAGTTATTTTAATCAATTTAATTTTGAGCTCGCAAAATATACAAGTCAAATCGCACAAAAATTAGTTGGGAAGGCTCATAAAAATGCTTTATCTGCAAATATATTTCAACTGTCTCAACAATTAGCTGTCTTCTTGTCAGATCAGTTGGATTACTTCGGAATAAAATATAAAGAAGACTCTCCACTTGAAATCGTATTATTTTATAAAAAGCTCAGTCGGATGATTTTTGCTGCCTTGGCCAATATGGCTAATCGAGAGCAGACCGTAAATCAAATGGCAGAATGGACAGGATCTTCAGTTAATGACTTTACAGGAATTTTGAACAATGTAAGCAGTGGATTACAATATGATCATTTAGACATTAATCATAGCGTAATAGAATTAAAAAAGTTTACAGAACTGATCAGAAATTTATTTAAGAAAATTAGTGTAACGAATATATAATGGTAAAACTAAAGCCTGATATTAATAGAAGATTAAGAGTATCTACACTGTACGGTTTGGGTGCGACTGGCAAATGGGGAATGAAGCTTGTCAAACCGGTGAAAGATTTTTGGGGCTATACTGTCAAACCAGTAGTAGACATTAATAGAGTGAACTATCACAATGAGAAATTAAAAGTCATTAATAAATCTCAAACGAAAATTATTAACTCTAGTCTGGGAGGATATGAATCTTATCCAATGCTGGAATTTGTATGTTCCACAGCACTTGGATTTGCAGTAGCACCTTTGGGTGTTATTGGTACGGCAGCTACTATTGTTCATGGTCTCGCCTCTGTCTCCATTTCATATTCTGATAGAACTTCGCAAAATGTAAGAGCAAGACAAGGAGACGAGTTATGGCAAACTGAATTTTTATCTAGAAGAGGAAAAAAAATTACCTACTCTTATCAGCTACACCTTGTGGACCCTTATAGGAGAAAGGCCAAACTCCCTTACAGTTGGCACATTCATGAAAAGAGATTTGAAATAGAATTAGAATAATATTAAAACTATACCATGGCATCAGCATACGAATTAGCTTTCCTTTCTGAATATGTATACAAATCTTCAGGCGTACAACAAACCAGAACATTTAATATTGGCGGTGATCCAAACGATACCTACTTCGATCGAATGCAAACGCAACGGGGCGTTGCTACTCCAAGAACAAAGCGAGGAGACTGGGCGATAATCGCTGATAATGGAATCAGTAATAACTTCTACGCGTCGAAGTTCCAAAATCTACATACGGGTGAATTTGTGATTTCATTTAGAGGAACTGGTTCTGAGCGTAGTAGAACATATACCAAAGGAATATTAGATACAATATTTCAAAGATTAGAAAGAATAACGAACGATGTATCAGTTGATATTCAGCATTTAATTTTTAGAGCTTCTCCTTATGTAGATGCAGCAGCAAAATTTATTGCCAAACACAAAGAAGATAAGTTGATTATAACTGGACATTCTCTAGGTGGATTTCTTGCATATTCCATGGCATTCTATCATCCTGTAAAGGTTGTCGCATTTAATCCGCCTCATGTTGTAAATAAACCTGTTGAAAAAATATATGAGCTTTCAAAACATAAAAATTACAACAGTTCTAAAATGCACATATTTGAATCTTCAGATGACTTTGTCACTATGCTGACTCGTTTATTTAAATCAATGCCTAAAAATATTAAGTATATGCATGGCCAAACTGGAGGTCACAGTATTGACGGAGTCATTAAATATTTAAAGACATCGAAAACAGGTGCAAGTGAATTGAAGTGGGATTATTAAAAAACTAAGAAGAACAAATGTCACATTTAAAATATAATATCGTAGAAGTCAGATTGTATGGTAAAGTTGAGGATTTAAATATAGATACTTTTGCTGTTTCTGGAGGACGTGCTGGAAGTAAAAAAAAGGGTGCGTCTAATTGGTTATTAGAGAATAACTGGACAATGACCTTCGTAAAAAAAACTAAGACGAATTCGGGAGGACCGTTACCTCTTGGAAAATATTATTTAAAGAAACATGAATCAAGAGAAAATTGGATAAGACTTGTTCCTCTGAAGGCTACCGATATGGGAAATCGAGCAGGAATGGCAATACATGGTCGTGGCCCAAGAGGTAGCGATGGTTGTATAGTTCCTTATGATTTTCAAGTTATAAAGAACTTACTCAAAGTTCTAGAGAAGATAAAATATAAACCAATTCTGGATGTTATCGCCGTAGGTGACTTATCATCTTTCAGAGTATAATAATTTGAATTATAAATTATTCAAATTAATAAATCTTTTGGCATGTAAAATAGTTATTTTGATTTAAAAAATAAACGAAATAGAGTATGTCAAAACCAGCTGCCAGATTAACAGATATGCACACATGTCCAATGGTGACACCTGGTACACCTCCTGTTCCGCATATCGGCGGACCGATCTCAGGACCTGGTATACCAAATGTGCTGATTGGCGGATTACCTGCTGCAACTAGTGGTGATTTATGTGTTTGTGTCGGACCTCCTGATAGCATAACTGTTGGTTCGCTTACAGTCGCGATTGGAGGCAAACCAGCAGCGCGCATGGGAGATATGACTGCTCATGGAGGAATAATAGTAATTGGTTGTCCAACTGTATTAATTGGTGGTTAGTTTAAAAATGAATTAAATATAAAATTACACGGATATGAATCAGAATTATTTCTCCAAAAAGAATTGGCAGGCAATGTTTACAAGAATGATACGATCAGGAGACTTAAAAGATTTAAGCTTAGAATCAAATCCTGTACATCGACTGGAAATTCCTGCCAAATACGATCGAATCTTTTTATATCAACGTGGATTAAATAAAATTAATATCGTCAATGTCTTACGCACAGATGGGTTTATCAAACCTGATGTCCATATAAATTGGTCTACAAATCCATTTTTTAATAGAAGTCATCTACGGTTTAATAAGGCAATTAGGCTAGATATTAAATTTGATATTTTAGAAGAAAACTGGAATTCTTTTACTCGATAATTTTAAGCAGAATTGAAATAATAAAAAATAAGATTAAATAAATAATAAGATTTGTCTCATTCACCAACAAACAACGCCATCACTAGACGACTTGTAAAAATGCAGGAATTGTATACCCAGTTCTATGCGTCTAAGGAAGGTAAAATTTGCATGTGGAATATTAAAGAAGACGAGATTCGAATGGTAGATGTTTTTTTTGAAACTGAAACCACTGAAGCAGGTGTATTTAATGAATTCTTTCTTGACTTGCGTTCACCATTTACAGAATCAGATTTGTATCACATTAACTTATTCCAGGAATTTGTCACTAAAATCTCAAATTCAGAAAAAGAATTGAAAGAAGCCGGTGTCAAACTTCGCAAAGACAGTCTGACAAAAGTCAAAAATCTGAAAGACTTATTTTCGCTATTAGATAAATTTAGAGAAGCTATTCATCCAAATGATGGACGGTTAATTATTTTTTTAAGTCCTGCACAAATCTCAGATGTTCAACACTTTGAAAACTGGCTGCTCAATTGTCTTCATTGTAAAATGCCTAAGCATATCAGGTTAATGATTACTGCGACTGACAACAATTCTTTCCAAGCCATAAAACAACTACATAAAAAAGCTGTCATTTCACTAACTCCCAAACTTGATATGCCAGCTGCAATTGAAGAGCTTGCGAAAGCCGGTAATTCAAAAGACCCTGGAGTCAAAATGCGGAAGCTAGTGACAGCTATGAATCTAGCAGCTACAAAAGGAAATATTCCGAAAGCTGAAACTCTTGGAAACAAGGCAATTCAATATGCGAAGTCCCAGCCAAATATGGAGCATATGGTTCCTGCAGTGCATTCGATCCTTGGAGCATTTATGCTAACAAAAGAAGACCAAAAGCATAAAGCACTGCAGTATTTCAAGAGTGCTACAAATCAGGCAAAGCAAGCCATAAAATCTGGTAATCCATTAGGAAGAACTATGCTCTATCAAGCATCCTTTTCTCAAGGAGCAGCTTTAATCGGAATGGAAAACTACAAAGAAGCAGCTGAATGCTATGAAGATTCTGCAATCACTGCTGGAGAAGATGAACAAACAGTCTTCCAACAAATGGAAGCGTACCGAATGGCTGGCATTTGCTATTACAACCAAAACAATGGAAGAAAGTGCTGGGATTGCAATTGGAAAGCACTCGGATTGGCGGCGCAACTGGACGAACAATCATTGTCCTATGCGCCTGTAGCATCCATTGGACAAGTCTTACTGGCTTATGCGAAATCTGCTGGACGTGTCGATTCTGAAATCGAAGTCGAGAAGAAGATGGTATCGATACTAGGAAAATCCTGGAAAGATAAATTACAAAAAGAAACAAGCGCTCGGTTATGATTGCAGGGAAGATGTATGATATGGTTATGGGCGTCGATATACACATCGTCAATATTCCTTCGCCTGGTGGACCCATTCCAACACCTCTTCCTCATCCATTCATAGGGATGCTATTTGATCCAATGGAATATGCTCCTATAATTGGAAGCACTGTTTGGATCAATAATCAACCAGGTGCGTATGCTGGAATGGCTGGCAAAGCTATGCCTCCTCACATTCCTATGGGAGCTGGTTTTACAAAAGGAGTCGTGGGCAACGAATGTGAGCAATTCATGGGTAGTGCGACCGTATTGCTGCAAGATGAACCATTGTCAAGAATGGGAGACATGACATTGAGTTGTTCGTGTATTGGGATGCCTCCGCCGCCACGGAAAAAAAGTAAAGGCGGTGTTCCCGGTTTAATGATGCCGACTTCTCAATTGATTGCGATTCCGGCGGGGCAGATGGTTATGGTAGGTGGACCACCGACTATCTCAATGATGGGCATGGGAATTGCAGCGGGAATGAAAGGTTTAAAAGGACTAGGCAAAGGATTAAATAAACTCCGAAAAAAGAGTAAGCTCCTAAAAAAAGCTGCTAACAAACTTGGAGATGCAGCAAAAAAAGCTGCTGCAAAAACACGGAATGCTGTAAATAAATTAAAGTGTACAATTACAGGGCACCCAGTCGATGTTGCAACTGGTAAAGTCTTCACTGATATTATTGACTTTCATTTACCTGGACCAATTCCTATAGAATGGGAGAGGACTTGGTTCTCAACTTCTGATCACAAAGGACCCTTAGGTCACGGTTGGCATCATCCTTATGATATGTTTTTAAAATTTGACGGTGAAGCAGAAGCAATCCAGGTCAGACTCAATGATGGCAGAGATCTATTTTTTGATCACATTGAAGAACATGAATTAGCATACAATAAACAGGAACGAATGACTTTGCGTCTATCTGGTAAACTGTATGCTATGACTGATGCCAGCGGCTTATCTTATTTTTTTTCAAAACCAAGATCAGGAGATTTACAACAGCAAGGATTATTGAAAATAGCAAATAGGAATGGAGACCAACTTAATTTTTCATACACTAATGCTGGAGCTCTAAAGGCCATCACAGATAGTACAGGAAGACAGATAAAAATTGTCACAAATAATCAAGGGAGAATTAAAGAAATCCGATTGCCTCATCCTTCAAGAAAAAATGAAAGCTTTCCTATTGTTTCGTATACATACGATAGAGCAGGAAATTTGAAAGAGTCGAAGGACGCCATGGGGCATTCCTTTTTTTATGAATATGAACAGCATTTATTAATCAAAGAAACAAATCGGAATGGTTTGAGTTTTCAGTTTACCTATGACGGAAATGGAGTCGATGCCCGATGCATCAGAACTTGGGGAGATGAAGGGATTTATGATCACAAGTTGAAGTATGATCTGGAATTAGGTTTGACAACTATGACGAATTCTTTAGGTCACCAAAGCAAACATTACTGGAATGAGGACGGACTGGTTCTTCAAACGGTAGATTCTTTGGGAGATATATCCAGAAAAGAATATGACGAAGCTCTGCAACTGATCAAAGAAACAGATGAATTAGGTAACGAAACAAACTTCTCGTATGATCAGGAAGGGAATCAAATCGAAGTGGTATTTCCTGATGACACGAAGGTTGAACTAGAATACAAAAACAATCTCTTGACTGGAGCAATAGATCAACTGGGAAATCAATGGAACTGGAAGTACAATGAAAAAGGCCAACTCATCAAAAGAACAGACCCCTTAGCTGGAACACAAAGCTACGCATATGAAAATGGTCTTCTTTCAAAAGTCATAAACGCAATTGGTGGCGAAACGACTTTGCTCTATTATGAGCATAAAAATCTTGTTGAGCTAATCATGCCGGATGGCGAAAAGAATAAATGGAAATACGATTATCTGGGACGTACCATCGAAGCGATCGATGTCAATCAGAATAGTCGGAAGATGAAATATCAATTTAACGGCTTAATCAGACAGGTGAATGAACCAGATGGTAATGTCAGAAAAATGGAATTCGATCCTGAAGAAAATGTAACTCGTGTCACAGATAATCAAAGAGATGTGAAATTCGAATATGCAGGCTTTAATACCTTGAAAGCTAGAGTAGAGGCAGGAACACGTGTCGAATTTAAATATGATACAGAAGAAGATCTACTGGGCATTATCAATGACCATGGCTATGCATATCGATTCGAACGCGATGCCAAAGGGCAAGTCATAACTGAATCCGGATTTGATGAATTAAGAAGAAAATACAAACGAGACAAATTAGGAAGAGTGACTAAAGTGATCCGACCGGGCAAACGTTTCTCTGATTATGCTTATGATTCTATGGGTCAAATATTGGCTGTCGAACACCATGACGGAAGAAAAGAAGAATTTGGATATCGTGATGATGGCCAGTTGATAACTGCGACAAACGAACATGTGAATGTGTCATTTAAACGAGATGCTTTGGGTCGTGTTGTCGAAGAGCAACAAGGCGTGTTTACCATTGAGTCTTCTTATAATGGGCTTGGGCAAAGAGTTCGTCTGAGCTCCTCGATGGGTGCTGATATTGACATTACAAGAAATGTGATGGGAGATGTCGAATCCGTCACTTCTTCTGGGGAGGCGGGCAACTGGGAAGCGCAGTTTAAGCGAGACAACTTTGGATTAGAAACTGAGCGGCTTTTGCCTGGTGGTGTTCGATCAACTTGGAAGCGGGATAAACTGGGTAGACCAATTGCTCAGTCTACGTTTGCTGGCGGTGGAGAAAAGACAAGAGATCGGCAATACAAATGGGATGTCAATTATAGACTTAAGCAGATCAAAGACGAAGCCAAAGGGACTTGGATATTTAATCATGATGTCTTTGGTAATCTTTCCAGCGCGACGTATCCCGATGGCTCTGAAGAGTTAAAAATGCCTGATACAGTTGGGAATTTGTTTCGCTCTAAAAAGCAAAAGGACAGAGTCTATGGACCAGCAGGTCAATTGTTGGAAGCAGAAGGTACACGATTTACATATGATGCTGAAGGAAATCTAATACAGAAGAAAAAAGCGAACGGAGAAACGTGGGAGTATGTTTGGAATTCCAGCGGCATGTTATCAATAGTCCTCAGGCCTGATGGCCATAAAGTTGAATTTAGTTATGATGCCTTGGGTAGACGAATTTCTAAGCGATTTAAATCCAAAGTGACACATTGGGTTTGGGATGGCAACTTCATGTTGCATGAATGGGTGGACAAGACAGGAAATCGCAAATCAAGACAAACGGAACGTCTCGCCTCTGTTGATCTATATAAGCAACTTAGCAATAAAGACTTATATCGACTGGCTCAATCTGCGAATGGACCTCCTGCAGATGATTATAAGATCGATGCAAATATTACCACTTGGATCTTTGAGCCAGAATCTTTTGCTCCGTTGGCTAAACTGACAGCTGATTCATCGATTGCTGTCGTAACCGATCATCTAGGTACACCAGTTCAACTATTTAATGAAGAAGGTGAAAAAAACTGGGAGTCAGACTTGTCTATTTATGGTGAAGTCCGTAATCTTGACGGTGACAGGGAAGCTTGTCCATTTCGGTATCCGGGGCAGTATGAGGATGTGGAGACGGGATTGTATTATAATCGGTTTCGATATTATGATGCGGAGTATGGGATTTATGTGAGTCAGGATCCGATTAAATTCCAAGGACAAAATCCAAACTTTTATGCCTATACTTTTGATTCTAATAATCAAATTGATCCATTTGGACTAAGTTGTGGCCATGCTGCGAAAGCGAAAGAACTTGGATATGTAAAAACTAAATTTCGATCTCATGGCCAAGCCGTTTATACAAAAAAGAAGGCTTCTGGAGATGTTAAATTTATTACGCCCGATGTTGATAGTCATGTCGGTGGTTATTGGAAAGGAGCTGACAGTGTGAAGAACTTAGGAAGTAAAAGAACTAGGTCAGGCACATATGATGCCGATTTAAAGAGAATAGCTGATTAAAATGGAAAAGTCATTTAAAATATCAAAGTATAATCCTTCTCACAATAATGAACAATTGAAGAAGGAGTGGTCGAGTTATCATGATGTTCATAAATTAGTTTCGTTAGAGGACTATTTATTTATTGAGAATGAATATATAAATACTGTAATTTGTGTTTGTAGGTGTTTAAATATTAAATCATTAAAAATTAAGGACTTAGAGTGTTATGATGACTCATTTGATTTAATTGAAAATAATGAAATAGAAATTGATGAATTAGAAAATGTCCTGAAATTGGTTTTAAGAGAACTAGCATGGTTTAAACTTGTTTCACAGGAATGTGAATTTCATTTTGGATATGATTATTATATGTATATTCTATTGTCAAAGGACTTTATACTGCACCCAGAATGTGTGAGCGACAGATTGTTTATAGAGAGTTTTAAATCACCTTATTTATAATAATTTCACCAGAGTAAGAACCATCTTTAAAGCGCAAGACTGACACCTTAATATTTTTTAATAAGACTTTAATTTAATCTTTTGCAAAAAAAAAACTATTGCGAAAGCTTTAAAAAATCATTTCTTCCTCATCATCTTCAAAACCAAATAAATCATCGCAATCGTCACATTAAAAAAGTCAATTTGCTCAATAAAATCCCCTTGATTAAATCCAGTGGGATCAATGGGATCTAATAATTCCAATGTCTGAGTTTCCTGTTGATTAAATGAAGATGTAGATATTGGTATTGTGGTGAGTAATGTCACTTCCTTATGTAACGGACGGATGACTGATTTTAATCGCATTAATTTATCATTAATAGAACCTTTGATTCCAGCTGCGACTTGTTTGTTGTGAAACGAATGTCTACCGCGTGATTTAGTTGCTTTGATTTTTTTGGATGCAGTCAAGTATATATCAATTTCTTGTTCTAATTCCAGTAAACGGAATCGTAGACTATTTACTGTTTCTATGTAATGTCCAAATTGTAATGGATTTGCTTTTTTAAATCCTGCGATTTCTTGGAGCATTGGTTTTATGCGTCTTCGTAGATCATGGACGCGCATGAATAAATTATTAACTTCTGCGACGAGTTGAGAGTGTTGATGATTAACCATAGGAATAGAATTGTCTTTATTTCAGAATGTAGATAAATAATAGCAATCCCTCAAAATAAATGACAGAATGCTGTTAAAAACCCCTGATTTGAGGGGTTAAATTAATCGTTCAATTCAGTATTTTAGATATAGTTGTATATTCTCCCAGCATTGACCCCCTAGTTCTCCCAAGCTGACCCCCCTAAGAAAGGAGTGGAATTGTAAAGGTATAAAAAAGGTCCTAAATGGTATATTCTCCCAAGCTGACCCCCCTTA
>Ga0114956_1000196_pt1 | contig 39015 bp, 35 predicted proteins | sample MaitaG_FD_87304 | JGI IMG/M metagenome (GOLD analysis project Ga0114956, IMG submission 87304) | Marine algal microbial communities from Maine, USA - Maine_Asex2 metaG | ecosystem: Host-associated > Algae > Red algae > Unclassified | place: Maine, USA | collected 2015-01-05 | reverse complement strand
CGAAGACGCCTTTATCGACGCCGCTGGCTATGAGGTCGCGGGTATCGGCGACGCATTCGTCGGCAATGTCGACCAGCTTCCCGACAGCAACTGCTACAACGGTGACGTGTCGTTCCCGCCGGCTGGCGGCGTTGCCACGGTTGGCTTGTCGTCGCAGGACTCCTCACGGTGCACACCGCGGGCGATCGAGGTGCTCATGGCATTCCCAGGCCCCGAGCGCGAGATCGTCATTCGTGAATGGCTCAACCCTCAAGCCGAAGAATCGAAGATCGATCGGCTCGCGAACGACCTGTTTGACACCCCAATGGCCGAACCCATCTCGATGCTCCAAGAGTTAGACCGTGACCAGCGCAATCAGATCTTCGACGCGATCGTCGAGTTCCGTTACAACGAGATCGCCGAAGGCATCATCGAAGCCAACAACACGCTGGGCCCCGATGACCCGCGCTACCTGAGCGACACCAGCTCGCCGTACACGCTGCAAGAGCGCATAGAGATTGCCCAAGACGCGTTAACCGTTCGAAGTGACGGTCTTTCGCTCACCGCTCTTAAGGGCGTCAGCTCCGACATTGTTGACTGGGCCGAAGACGAGGGCTTCTTGCAGCTTTCAGGGTGGGATCTGCAGTCGAACTCTCAATCGGGTGAGGCCCAGGCCAATGCCGACGCATTCTTGCGCGAAGAACTGTTCCCCGATGGCAACTTCGTCGTACTCGATGCCTTCCAGCAAGGTGGCAAGGACAAGCGCAGCGGCAGCAATCTCTGGGATCGCATCTCGCACAAGGTTGCGAGTACCGCACAGATCACGCATCCGACCAACTACACGGTCATCAATGTGCAGCAGACGCTCGACCTCGACGTCGATCCTGCGTTGCCGCCGCCGCCTGATGTGATCGACCCCGACGCACCCGTCTACTCGGTGGTGTTGATTCGCAACCTGGGCAACCTTCGACTGATTCCGGCGCTGTTCACGATCATCAACCTTGTGCTGTTCCTGCTCACCTGTGCCGTGCTGCACTGGCGTGACCTCGAACTGCGCGAACGCGGACTCGACGTCTGATGTTGGGTCAGTACCTGCCGATCGTGGTGCTCTTCGCGCTCGGCGTGGTGTTTGCGGTACTAAGCCTCATTGCGTCGAAGCTGCTAGCTCCGCGACGACCAACACCCGCCAAGTCGGCGCCTTACGAATGTGGTGTGAGCGGGTCAGAGACTGAGAACCCGACCCGGTTCCCCGTTCGGTTCTTTCTCGTTGCCATGATCTTCATCGTCTTCGACATCGAGGTCATCTTCCTGTATCCCTGGGCCATGGTCTTTCGCGAACTTGGCACCTACGGCCTGATCGCCATCGGCATCTTTTCGTTTGCTGTGTTCGAGTCGTTCGTCTATCTCATTGGCAACGGCGCCCTCGAGTGGGGCCCGATCAAGAAGACAGCCAGCACACCCCAGATCAGCTCGACTCGCACGACGTCATCGACGATTCGACGCGTCGGCGACGACGGCCGCGAAGTGTCGGTGCCTGCTAACAAGGCGCTTACCAACAAGGCGCTGACCAACAAGGCGCCCACCGGCGACCGGAGCGCAGCATGAGCAAGCTTCCCTTTTTGGGTGACACCAGCGAAATCGCTGCAGCAGGCATGGGCGGGCTCGAGCACAACTTCTTGACCGCTCGCATCGAAGATCTGGTCAGCTGGAGTCGGGCCCGCAGCCTGTGGCCGGCGACCTTTGGGCTTGCCTGCTGCGCCATCGAGATGATGGCGGCTGGCGGCTCGCACTATGACCTTGCTCGCTTCGGCATGGAAGCCTTTCGGGCTTCACCGCGACAGGCTGATGTCATGATCGTGGCCGGACGAGTCAGCCAGAAGATGGCGCCTGCTCTGCGCCAGATCTATGACCAGATGATGGAACCAAAGTGGGTCATCTCGATGGGTGTATGCGCTTCGAGCGGTGGCATGTTCAATAACTACGCGTTGGTGCAGGGCGTCGATCAGATCGTGCCTGTAGATGTGTACGCACCCGGTTGCCCTCCGGGCCCCGAGACCCTGCTGCACGCGATCGTGACGTTGCACAAGAAGATCGAAGATGGTGACCTGCTCAAGCGGCGCGAAGAGACCGGTGCCGGTGCTGGCATCGTCGTCGAACAACGCGACGGGCAGGTCGACAACCAGGTGGTTCTGGGTCGATGACTGATGAGGCGACGGAAGGCTCCGACGCCGAGGCTGCGCCGGCTGAGGTCAGCGAGCTGTTCGGCGCGCCGTGGACCCAGTACCGAGGCCAGCTCGTTCTGCATCCTGGTCTTGACACCTACACCGCGACCATCGAGTCGCTGCGCGCCGATGGCTTCGTTTCGGTCATTGACCTGTGTGGAGTCGACTATCTCACCAACGGCACCCGCCAACTTCCGGCTGGCGTAGGTCCTGAGCGGTTCGAAGTCGTCGTCAATCTGATCTCGCACCATCCGCCGCGCCGCATTCGGGTGCGGTTGCAAGTCCCCGAATCCGACCCGCTCGTGCCGACGTTGTTCGATCTGTTCCCCGGTACCGAGGCAATGGAGCGCGAAGCGTTCGACATGTTCGGCATCGAGTTTGGCGACCACCCCGATCCGACTCGCATCCTCATGCCGCCCGACTGGGACGGTCACCCACTGCGCAAGGATTTCGGCGTCGGCAGCGTGCCGGTGCAGTTCAAGGGCGCGCCAGCAGCGCGCTGACTACAGAGACGAATCAATCTGCCATGACTATCCTCGAACAGAACTCTTCTGATCAGCAAGGTGCCGCCCAGCAAGGTGGTGCCCGGCAAGGTGCTGGTGCCGCTCACACGCCGGTCGTGCTTGACCAGACACGAGCCGAGCGTGTCTATCGCCGCGACGAGACAAGCGCCGTGATGCGAATCGACGAGGCCGACGCCGAAATGGTCGAAACCGTTGACCCGAACCCGATGGGCGACGAGCCAATGGTGATCAACATGGGCCCCGTGCACCCATCGACCCATGGGGTGCTGCGACTGGTGCTCGAGATGCAGGGCGAGCAGGTTTTGCGTTCGAAGCCGGTCATTGGCTACTTGCACACCGGTATGGAAAAGACCGGCGAGCAGCTGTCGTATTTGCAGGGCCCGACCAACGTCACCCGCATGGACTACGCGTCGCCGCTGTTCAACGAGCTGGTGTTCTCGCTGGCTACCGAAGAGCTGCTCGGCATCGAGGTGCCTCCTCGAGCGCAATGGATCCGCACGATGATGTGTGAGCTCAACCGAATCTCATCGCACATGCTGTTCCAGGCCACGAACGGCATGGACGTTGGCGCAGTATCGATGATGCTTTATGGCAATCGGCTGCGTGAAGAGACGTTGCGCATCCTTGAAAAGATCACCGGACTGCGAATGAACCACAACTACATCCGGCCGGGCGGTGTTGCCGTCGACCTGCCCGATGGCTGGCGCGAAGACATCAGCGAGCTGCTCGACATGCTGCCTGAAAAGCTCGACGAGTTCGATGAGCTGCTGACCGGCCAGCCGATCTTTCGTGAACGGCTCCAGGGCGTCGGTGCAATCAATGCCGAAGAGTGTTTGGCGCTCGGCGTCACCGGGCCGATCTTGCGAGGCTCTGGTTACGCGTGGGATCTGCGTCGCGACATGCCCTATCTGAACTACGACGAGCTTGACTTTGACGTCATCGTCGGCACCTACGGCGACTGCTTTGATCGCTTCGCCGTGCGCTCAGCCGAGGCCCGAGAGTCAATCAAGATCGTGCGCCAGTGCATCGACAAGATGCCGCCCGGCGACTACCGCCTACAAGACAAAAAGGTCACCCCTCCGCCTCGAGCTCGCATCGACGAGTCGATGGAGGCACTGATTCACCACTTCAAGATCTTCACCGAGGGATTCAAAGTGCCTGAGGGCGAGGTCTATGTGTCGGTCGAGTCACCTCGTGGTGAACTTGGTTGCTACATGGTCAGCGATGGTGGTGCGCACCCGTACCGCATGCACATTCGAGCCCCCAGCTTCGTGAACCTGCAAACGATGCCGCACATGATGCAAGACAGCCTGGTCGCCGACGTCGTCGCCATCATCTCCTCGGTAGACCCCGTCCTGGGAGAAGTCGACCGATGAGGCCGTTGCTCGCCTCCGGCTCCTCACTTCCCGAGTTTCGCGCCCTACGGTCACCAAACTCGCGCCGAACCGAGCGGAGCGGTGCCACATGAGCAGACTTAGCGAAGCAAGTCTGCGCATAGCGCAGGACATCATTTCGCGGTATCCACGCAAGAAGAGCGCGTTGATTCCGCTGTTACATCTCGCCCAAGAACAAGACGGTTGGGTGACCGATGATGCCATGGCGCACATTGCCGAACTGGTCGAGGTCACGCCCGCCGAAGTGCTCGGTACCTGCACCTTCTACGAGATGTTCAAACGCGAACCGGTTGGCGACTACCGCATCAACATCTGCCACGGCATCAGCTGCCACCTGCTGGGCGCCGACGACCTGATTCATCACGCCGAGGAATCTCTAGGCGTTCGCGCTGGCAGCGTGACCGACGACGGCAAGATCAGCTTCGAAGGCGTCGAGTGCATCGCAGCATGCACCGAGGCGCCGTGCTTGCAAGTCAACTATCGCTACATGAACACGGTCACCACTGCGGGTCTCGACCTGCTCGTCAGCGGCCTGCGCGACGGCACCGTCTCGGTGCCCAAGCACGGAACTTTGGCGCTCACCCGCCAGTCGATCTCCGATGATCGTGGCGCCGGTGTTGCATCCGAGAACGACCCGACCGCCCCGCCATGGTGGCCGGCCGAAACCGAAGGTGACAGCTGATGACCGCACCGACGACCGCAGGAGCGATCCCAAAGATTGTGACCCGACGCTTTGACAACCTCAAAGCTCACGAGATCAACGAGTACGTCGCTAGTGGCGGCTATGACGGTCTGCGTAAAGCGCTGACCATGACACCGACCGAAGTTCACGACCAGGTGCGAGCTGCCAGCCTGCTCGGTCGAGGCGGAGCGGGCTTCCCCGCTGGCGTCAAGTGGGGCTTTTGTCCGCCCGGCAAGTGGCCCCGGTACCTCGTCGTCAATGGCGATGAGAGTGAGCCGGGCACGTACAAGGATCGCCAGCTTCTTGAGCGCGATCCCCACCAGCTGATCGAAGGCTGTCTGATTGCGTGCTACGCAGTCGGCCTTAGCCAATGCTTCTTGTACATCCGCGGTGAAATGGCTCATGCCCAAGAACGCATGGCCCGAGCACTCAACGATGCCTACGCCGCTGGGCTGGTCGGCAAAAACATTCTTGGCACCGACTTCAGTGTCGACATCGTGCTGCACTGGGGTGCGGGCGCCTACATCGTTGGCGAAGAAACCGCGCTGATCGAAAGCCTCGAAGGCAACCGCGGCATGCCACGACTCAAACCCCCGTTCTTCCCCGCAGCTGTGGGCCTCTACGGCCAGCCGACGATCGTCAACAATGTCGAGACACTTGCGAATTTGCCATGGATCGTCGAAAACGGGGGCGAAGCCTTTGCCGCACTTGGCGCGGAGAACTCTAAGGGCACCCGCGTCTTTGCAGTATCGGGACATGTAAACAACCCGGGTGTCTTCGAGGTCGAGTTTGGCACAACCACCTTTCGCGACATCATCTACGGCGACGCCTACGCCGGCGGCATCCGAGATGGCAAGCAACTGAAGGCCTACATCCCCGGTGGTGCTTCGGCACCCTGGTTCTTCGAAGAGCACCTTGACCTGCCGCTCGAAAAAGCTGCAGTCGACCAAGCAGGCTCAATGCTTGGCTCGGGTGCAATCGTGGTTATGGACGAAGACACCGACATGGTCAAGGCCTGCCACAACGTCGTGCGCTTCTTCGCCCGCGAAAGTTGTGGCAAGTGCACGCCGTGCCGCGAAGGCACCACCTGGCTCGAGCGCATTCTCAGCCGAATCATCGCTGGCGCGGGTCGCCCGAGCGATCTGGCATTGCTCGTCGAGGTGTGCGAGAACATCAGTCCAGGCATCGCATGGCCGCCACGACAGACCACGATCTGCCCACTGGGTCCGTCCGCGGTTTCGCCGATCGCCTCGGTTATCGACAAGTTCAGCGACGATTTCGACGCTTACATTACGCTCTCTGATCGCCGAGTCATCCCGGTGAGCGCGGCGGCCCAGTCATGACCGATATCGCTGACACCGAGAACAGCGTTGACGAGACGCCAGAGCCTGAACCGGGCGTAGCGTTTACGCTCAACGGCGTCGAGGTGCGGGCCACCCCGGGCCGCAATTTGATCGATGCGTGCGAAGACGCTGGTGTATACATTCCGCGCTTTTGCTACCACCCGCGCATGACGCCGGTCGGCATGTGCCGCATGTGTCTGGTCGAAGTCGACACGGGTCGCGGGCCGGCACTGACGCCTTCGTGCATGCTCACGGTTAGCGACGCCATGGTGATCGACACTGAGTCCGAGGCCACCAAGAAGGCTCAAGATGGCGTGCTTGAGCTGCTGCTGATAAACCACCCTCTTGACTGCCCGGTCTGCGACAAGGGCGGCGAGTGCCCACTGCAAGACCAAACGATGTCCTATGGGCCGGGCGAAAGCCGCTTCGTCGAAGAGAAACGCCACTTCGAAAAGCCGATCCCCATCAGCGACACGGTCTATCTCGACCGCGAACGCTGCATCTTGTGCGATCGCTGCACTCGATTCGCAGACGAAGTCGCCGGCGATCCGCTGATCCACTTCATGGGGCGTGGTAACCAGACGCAGGTCAACACGTTCCCTGACGAACCGTTTAGCTCGTACTTCAGCGGCAATACGGTGCAGATCTGTCCGGTCGGCGCGCTGACCGCCAAGCCCTACCGCTTTAAGGCCCGCCCCTGGGACCTCAACGAGATCGAATCGACCTATCCCAATCCAATGGGCGATCGGGTGATGATTCAGTCCTCGCGCAACGAAGTATTGCGATACCTCGGCGTTGACAGCGATGCCGTCAACTGGGGCTGGCTCGCTGACCGCGACCGCTTCAGCTTCGAAGCCACTATGCACGACGAACGCCTCACTGCGCCACTGGTTCGTGGCGATGGCCTGGGCAACCCCGATCACGCGGGCTCTGAGCTGGTCGCAACGACCTGGTCGGCGGCGCTGGCTCGCATCGTTGAGGCTCTCGAAGATGCGAACAACGACGCAGGACCCGCTTCGGTCGCCGTGATTGGCGGCGCTCGCCTCACCAACGAAGCCCAATACGCATGGACTCGACTGGCTAAGGGTGTCATTGGTAGCGACAACGTCGACGCTCAGCTCGGCGACGGTTTGCCGGCTGACGTCGTTGCCGCGATGCCGCGGGGCACGATCAACCGAGCGTGTGCGCCCGGCAGCACAATCGTGCTGATGGCTGGCGACCCCAAAGAAGAACTCGGCTCGCTGTATCTGCGGTTGCGTCATGCGTGCGTAAGCGATGGCGTCACCCTGATTGAGCTGACCCCGAACGAGACTGGATTGACTCGTTACGCGACGCACTCGATGCGGGTTCGCCCTGGTGATATTGGCGCGGTTGCAGCAGCGATCTGCGGCGGTGTCACCGATATGGCAATCGGTGCGGTCAGCGCATCTGAACTGCAAACGCTGTCGGCCGCGCTTAGCAACGCCGGCGACATCACGGTCATCGCCGGCCCGACATCTATGGCCGATCATGCAAAACTCACGGTCGAGGCGATCAACGCCTTCGCCCGAATCGATGATGTCGCCTTTTTGCCGACGCTTCGCCGCGGCAATGTCAACGGTGCCATCGACATGGGCATGGCTCCTGATCTGCTGCCCGGTCGCACGTCGCTGTCATCGGCTGGCTCGTGGTATCGCTCAGCATGGGGCAATGTGCCAGCGACCGCCGGTCTCGACACGGCTGGCATTCTCAGCGCCGCCTCGACTGGTCGTATCGCTGTGCTGTTCTTGCTCGGCTCTGACCCACTCACCGACTTCCCTGATCCCGAGCTTGCGGCAGCCGGGCTCAAGGGCGCTGGCCTCGTTGTCGCCCTAGACCCGTTCATCAATGCGTCGGCGGCCGCTGCTGGCGACATTGTGTTGCCCGCTGCCGCCTTTGGCGAGACCGACGGATCGCACACCAACCTCGAAGGTCGACTCTCGGCGATTCGCCAAAAAGTGACGCCCCCAGGCACCGCACGCCCCGACTGGATGATTGCCGCCGAAATTGCACAACGACTCGGCAACGACATGGGGTTTACCTCGGTCGCCGAAATCACTGACGAGATCGCCGAGTTGTCGCCGCTTCACGCGGAGGCGACCAGCGACGCCATTGCCGCCAGCGACGATGGTCTCGTTGTGCCGATCGTCGAAGAGCCGAGTCGGCCGACCCGCTATGTGTGGACCGAGATGGGCGAACCCGCCGAGCCGGTGTCCTACGACAGCTACTCGCACCGCCTCGTCATCGACCGCACCATGTACGACCAGGGCACCCAAACGGCCCACTGCCCGTCGATCGCTGGCCTATCGGCCCCCGGACGAGTGCGACTGAACTCTCACGAGGCGCAGCGCCTTGGTGTCGCCAAGGGAGTGCGCGTTCGTGTCAGTTCAAAGCGGGCCTCGGTCGAAGGCACGGTCGAGATCGACGATCGGGTCGCACGCGGCGTCGCCGCGGTTGCGCACAATCACGAGGGCATCGACGTGCGCAGCCTGATCGAAACCGACGAGGTCGTCACCAACATCAGAATCGAGACGCTGTGAGCGATCTGATGCACATGCTCGCCGTCGATCCACTTTCGATCGCGGGTGTCGGCCTCGAAGAAGTGATCATCGTGTTGATCAAGGTCGTGGTGGCGTTCGTGCTGCTGATGATCTCGGTCATGTTGATGATCTGGTTCGAGCGCAAACTGCACGCCGATATGACCAACCGGGTCGGCCCCAACATCGCGGGCCCCTTTGGACTTCTCCAAACCCTTGCCGACGGCATCAAGTTGTTCTTCAAAGAAGATCTGCAGCCGCTGGCCGGCGACAAGCTGGTGTTCCGGCTCGCGCCCTACCTGACACTCATACCAGCGTTCTTGCTTTTCACCGTGGTGCCGATCGGTGGCGACTTCGACAACAGTGACGGCACGGTCACCTGGTTCGGCAACACGACACATCTGCAGATTGCCGACCCGCCGATTGGCATCTTGTTCGTGTTGGCGATGTCGTCGCTCGCGGTCTACGGCATCATGTTGGCCGGTTGGTCATCGGGTTCGAAGTACCCGCTGCTTGGTTCGGTGCGGGCCTCGGCTCAGATGGTCTCCTACGAGGCGGCCTTGGGCCTGTCGCTTGTCGCTGTGCTGATCAAGTCGGGCACGCTGTCGACCCACGAGATCGTTGCTGGCCAAGCTGATGGCTGGAACTGGAATCTTTGGATCACCGGCTTTGTGCCGTTCATTGTGTTCCTGATTGCATCGACGGCTGAACTGAATCGACCGCCATTCGACCTCGTCGAGGCCGAACAAGAGATCGTCGGCGGATTCCACACCGAATACTCATCGATTCGCTTCGCCCTGTTCTTCTTGGGCGAGTACATGAATGTGATCACAATGTCGGGTGTCATGGTCACGCTGTTCTTTGGCGGACCTGACGGACCGATTCCGTTCTTGACCAGTATTGGCTGGGCCTGGGGCATCTTCTGGTTCTTGATCAAGGTCATCGCATTCTGCTTTACCTTCATTTGGTTTCGAGCCTCGCTGCCTCGCTTCCGCTACGACCAACTCATGGATCTCGGCTGGAAGCTGCTTATTCCGCTGTCGCTCGGTTGGTTGCTAGCGCTGGCTGCGCTCGATGTGGCCAAGGACGAAGGTTGGAATCGCCCGCTCGTCACAGTGATTTGTCTCGCAGGGCTAGCCCTCATGGGTTCGCTTCTCAACGCGGCAATCAAGGCCGGGAAACACAAGCGTTTGATTGGCGAGGGGGTCGACTGATGGGCATGTTCTCCGCACTCGAAGGTTTCAAGATGACCTTCGGCAAACTCTTCGACGACCGGGTGACCGGTGACTACAAGGGTGGCCGGAACGACGACGAGAAGCGTGACAAGCCGGTGCGCATGCACGGCCGACACGTGCTGAACCGTTACGAAGATGGCATGGAAAAATGCATCGGCTGCGAGCTTTGCGCTGGTGTGTGTCCTGCCAAGTGCATCTATGTGCGTGGCGCTGACAATCCAATCGATGATCCGGTGTCACCGGGCGAGCGTTACGGCTTCGTCTACGAGATCAACTACCTGCGCTGTATCCATTGCGACTTGTGCGTGGAGGCGTGCCCGACCCAAGCAATCACCGAGACGAAAATGTTTGAGTTCTCGTTCGAGAACCGCCACGACGCGATCTACACCAAAGACGAGCTGGTAGTCGGCGACGACGGTCTGCCGCAGCACTTGCCGTGGGAAGACTGGCGCCCCGGCGAAGACGAGCACACATCAGCCTGGATGCGAGCCACCTCGCCGAGCGGTGCCGCCGAGTACATCGGCAAGGTCGCCTGGTCGGGCGAGCTCGGGTACGGCGTTCGCGCCCCCGAAGGCGGCCAAGCCGCCGACGTCACCCACACCGCAGACGAGGCTCAGAAATGACGCAGTGTGAGACCGCCGCCGCATTCCAGCGGGTTCAGGCGAGCCCGGGAACAGGGGAGCGCTAGCGATGGAGCTAGTTGTCTTCTTGATCGCAGGCGCGCTCGCGATCATTGGTGCCCTCGGGCTCGTGTTGTCGCGGAACCCGGTGCACGCGGCACTTAGCCTCGTGATGTCTCTGTTCGCGATCGCGGTGCTGTTCTTGAACCAAGACGCGCAGTTTCTGGCTGCGGTGCAGGTGATTGTCTACGCCGGTGCGATCGTCGTGTTGTTCTTGTTCGTGATCATGTTGCTCGGCGTCGACCAGAGCGAAGACCTGTCGATCGAACCCATTGCCGGCCAACGGCCTGTGGCCTTGCTCATCGGCGTCGCCGTGCTCGCACTCAGCGTCATCTTCGTTGCGGTCTCCGTTGACGGCGGCGCAACGGGGGTTGCGTCAGTTGTCGCCGAAAAGCGTGACTCGATAACCAACTCGACCGAGTCAGCAACTGCACAATTGATTGATGACGTTGCTGGTGCACCCGATGCGCAGACCGACGGTCGTGAGCAGAACCCGAACATCGACCAACTCGGCCGGGCGCTGTTCACCGACTACGTCTTTGCCTTCGAGATCACGGCTCTACTACTGACCATTGCGGTGGTCGGCGCCGTCATGCTCGCCAGGCGCCCTAAGGGCGAACTGGCGCCGCTTCCGGAGATTCCCGAACTCAGCGCCGAAGTGGCACCTGCGGCTGGCCCTGAGACCGAAGGCGCGGAGGGCACCGCGTAATGGAGCTCACCTCGACCTGGTACCTGATTCTTGCCGCGATCTTGTTCGCCATTGGCACCACCGGCTTGCTGGTGCGCCGCAATCCGCTGGTCATGTTCATGTGCGTCGAGCTGATGCTCAATGCCGTGAACCTCACCTTCGTCACGTTCGGCGCCGAGCTCAACGACATCGGCGGTGAGATCTCGGTCTTCTTCGTGCTTGTCGTGGCTGCCGCTGAAGTTGTGGTCGGCCTCGCCATCATCGTTGCAATCATGCGACGGCGCGCCGGGGCGACCGCCGACGATCTTTCGGTTCTCAGGGGTTAGTGCATATGGAACAACTCGCAGAACTCGTCTGGCTCGTACCACTGTTCCCACTGTTGGGATTCGTCGCGATTCTCGTCGTCGGCCGCAAACTTGGCGAGCCGATGGCCGGCTGGCTCGCAACCGCCGCCATGGGCGCATCATTCGTTGCTTCGCTCGTCGTGTTCATCGGGCTGGTCTCGGCTGACGAGCACCACCGGGTCGTTGAGGTCGACATCTTCGACTGGATCGTCGCCGGCGACTTTAACGTCAGCATGGGGCTGTTAGCTGATCCCCTGTCGGTGACGATGATCTTGTTCATCACCGGTGTTGCCACGCTGATCCACTTGTATTCGATCGGGTACATGCACGGTGACGCGAACTTCTCCAAGTTCTTCTTGTACTTGAACCTGTTTGCGTTCTCGATGCTGATGCTCGTGCTCGGCGACAATCTGTTGCTCACATTCCTTGGCTGGGAGGGTGTTGGCGCGTGCTCGTACTTCCTCATCTCGTTCTGGTTCGAAGAACCGGCCAACGCCTCGGCTGGCAAAAAGGCCTTTGTTACGAACCGCGTTGGTGACTTTGGGTTCATGCTGGCGACCTTCTTGGCGTTCTTCACTTACGGAACGATCGAGTACGGCGAAATGTTCTCAGGTGATATCTCGCACTCAGCAGCAACCGCGATCACGTTGCTGCTCTTCGTCGGTGCCGCCGGCAAGTCAGCACAGTTCCCCCTGTACCTTTGGCTGCCCGATGCCATGGCCGGTCCAACGCCGGTATCGGCGCTCATCCACGCAGCCACCATGGTCACCTCGGGCGTCTACCTGCTGTCGCGGGTCAATCCGATCATCCACGAGAGCTACCAGTGGGCGCCAAGCCTGATCGCGTGGGTTGGCTTGTTCACTGCGCTGTTCGCAGCCACGATCGCCGTAGCGCAAAACGACATCAAAAAGGTGTTGGCGTACTCGACCGTGAGTCAGCTTGGATTCATGGTGGTCGCCGTTGGCACCGGCGTGTATGTCGCCGCGCTGTTTCACATGATCACGCACGCGTTCTTCAAGGCGCTGTTGTTCTTGGGTTCGGGTTCGGTCATTCACGCGATGAACGATGACCAAGACATGCGCCGCTATGGCGGGCTAGCCCGATTCATGCCGATTACCACGATCACCTTCTTGGTCGGTTGGCTTGCAATTGCGGGCATTCCACCGTTCTCGGGCTTCTGGTCAAAAGACGAGATCCTGGTCGGTATCTGGGACAACGGTGACGTGTTCGCCAACAAAATCCTGTTCGTGCTGTTGCTGATCGCAGCATTGCTCACCGCGTTCTACATGACCCGCCTCGTGGTGCTCACCTTCTTTGGTAAGCCTCGTTGGCGCGACGAGGTAACCGGCGAAGCCTTCGTGACCAGCGACGAGCCGCTTCCGGTGCGCCACCCTCACGAGTCTCCGTGGACGATGACCGTGCCCCTCGCTGCCCTCGCTGGGCTCGCGTTGGTCGGCGGCTTTATCAACATGCCGTTTAGCTGGGGCGACAAGTCAGCGGGAACCAACGGCGACACCAAGTGGCTCGAACACTGGCTCGAACCGTCACTGGTGTTCGATGAGCACCACATCACCACCGGCGGTGGCACCAAGATCTTGCTCGCCATCGTGGCCACTCTTTTTGCCGTTGGTGGCATCGCCTTTGCATTCAAGACATTCCTCGATCGTCGCGGTGGCACGGGCCCCGAAGCGCCTGCGATCCTCGAGTCGGGCTGGGGCTATGACGATGCGGTCTCAAACTTCATGGGCGGGCCCGGGCGACAAGGCTTCGAAGCTCTAACGACACTCGACAGCCGCGGCGTCGACGGTGTCGTGAACAAGGTCGGTCAACTCGTCCGCCTCGATGGAAACTTGTTGCGACGACTCCAGACAGGACTTGTGCGCAACTACGCGGTCTTGATCGGTCTCGGAGCCATTGCCCTCATGATCTACTTCCTCGGACAAGCCTGATGATGATGCTCGCCGCTGACGTCGGCTTCCCGCTTCTTCCAGCACTGGTTGTGCTGCCTGTCATTGGCGCCGTGATCGTTGCCTTGGTGCCGTCGGTTCGCCCCGATTCAGCCAAGTCGATCGCGTTGCTCGCTTCGTCGGCTACCGCAGCACTTGGCATCTATCTGCTTTGGCAGTTCGAGACCAGCACCGCCGCCGAGTTCCAATTTGCGAGCGAGCAGAGCTGGATTGAGTCTCTCGGTGTCTCGTGGCTCGCGGGTGTCGATGGCATCTCGTTGTGGCTCGTCGTGCTCACGGTGCTGCTGTTCCCGCTGGCCATCGTGGCCGTCGATCCCGAACACAGCCCAAAGCCCTACTTTGCATGGCTGCTGGTACTCGAGACCGGTTGTCTCGGCGTGTTCGTGGCTCTCGATCTGTTCATGTTCTTCGTGTTCTTTGAGATCGTGCTCGTGCCGATGTACTTCCTCATTGCGCAGTGGGGTCATGGCAACCGCCAGTACGCGGCGATGAAGTTCTTTCTCTACACGATGCTCGGCTCGGCCCTGATGCTGGTTGGCATGTTGAGCCTCGTGTTCCTGCATCGCAACGCGACGGGTGCTCTCACCTTCAACCTGGTCGAAATTGCCGAAGCCCAGGCGATCAGCACGACAGCTGGCCGATGGATCTTTGCGTCGTTCGCCGTGGCGTTTGCGGTCAAAGTTCCGATCTTTCCCCTGCATACCTGGCTACCCGACGCGCACACTGAGGCTCCCACCGCCGGTTCGGTGATCTTGGCCGGTGTCATGCTCAAACTCGGTACCTATGGCTTCTTGCGATTTGGCCTCTATCTGTTCCCTGAAGCCGCTCACTGGGCGGCGCCCGTGATGCTCACTCTTGGCGTCGTTGGCATCATCTACGGCGCGATCGTCGCCACCATGCAGAAGGACCTCAAACGGCTGGTCGCGTATTCGTCGGTGGCCCACCTTGGGTTCATCGTGCTCGGTATCTTTGCTCTGAACAGCGAAGGCCTCACCGGCAGCATCTTGCAGATGGTGAACCACGGCGTCTCAACCGGTGCCCTTTTCCTGTTGGTCGGCTGGATCTATGAGCGCCGCCACACTCGCCAAATCGCCGAGCTTGGCGGCCTGCAAAAGGCGGCCCCCGTCATGGCAGGTGTGTTCACGCTGGTCATGCTCAGCTCGATTGGGTTGCCTGGTCTTAACGGCTTTGTCGGCGAGTTCTTGATTCTGCTCGGCGTCTTCGTCGCTCATCGCTGGTGGGCCGTTGTTGCGGCCGCGGGCGTGATTCTCGCTGCCCTCTACCTGCTGTGGGCCTACCAACGGGTCTTCCACGGCCCGGCTGAGGGTGACAACGCCGACATGGAAGACCTCAACGTCAAAGAGCTCGCTGTGCTCGTGCCGTTCATTGTTGCCATCATCTTCATGGGTATCTATCCGAAGCCGGTCATTGAACGCATGGAACCAGCGGTCGACGCGCTCGTCGTGCACATCGAAACTCACGTCGACGGATTCAGTGAGCCGGTCAACCAAGACGAGGGTGGGCCAGGGTGGGCCCGTGCTATCGAACGATATGAAGAGTCGCTCGCCGAAGGCGAGGACCACTGATGCTTGCTCAAGTCAACTTCGACGGGCCTCTCGATATCCCCAGTGTCGATTGGGCTGGGCTGTCGCCGCTGCTCGTAATGGCGGGCGCACCGCTGATCTTCTTGACTCTGTGGTCGCTCACGGCCCGCTACCTGCCCAGGCGCACCCCATCGATCGTTGCGGTGCTCACCGGTATCGGCACGATCGTGGCGGCCGCCATTCAATGGGGCCGGGTGCACGACGACACACCTGCTGGTTTCAGCACCCTCGCGAACGCCTTCGGCATCGACGGCTTCTCGATGCTGCTGACGATGCTCATCGCAGCCGCGGTAACGCTGACTGCTTTGTTCGCCCACGACTACCTCGAACGCGAAGACATCAACTCGGCCGAGTTCTTCGTTCTTCTGATGTTGTCCGCAGCTGGCGGCATTGTCATGGCCGGGGCGAACGACCTTATCGTTCTGTTCCTTGGTCTTGAAGTGTTGTCGATCGCCGTGTACCTCTTGGCTGCTGCCCATCTGCGTCGCCTCGAATCGCAAGAGGCCGGCATCAAGTACTTCATCCTCGGAGCCTTTGCTTCGGCGTTCTTGCTCTACGGAATTGCGCTGACCTACGGCGCCACCGGAGGCACCAACCTGCTGCATATCCGTGAGCAAGCTTCGACGTTGAGCGACCGAGGCTTGCTCTATGGCGGCATGGCGCTGCTTCTCGTCGGCTTCGGCTTCAAGATCGCGGCGGTGCCGTTTCACGCATGGACCCCCGACGTCTACGACGGTTCGCCGAGCCCGGTCGTGTCGTTCATGGCATCGGCCGTCAAAGTCGGCGGCTTCGCTGCGCTGCTGCGTGTCTTCTGGGCCACCTTCGGCGCACTGTCGCAAGACTGGGCGCCCATGATCTTTGTCCTTGCGTGTCTGTCGATGGTGTACGGAACAGTCGTCGGCATCGTGCAGGACAACGTTAAGCGCATGCTCGCCTACTCGTCGATTAGCCACGCAGGCTTCATCTTGGTGGGTGCCGAGGCGGCATCGAGCGACGGTCTCGCCGCATCGCTCTACTACCTGACCGCCTATACCTTCATCGCGATCGGCAGCTTCGCCATCATCTCGGTCGCGTCGCCGACCGGCGATGGCGCCACCTCGCTCGACGACTACAAGGGTCTCGCAGCCCGAAAGCCGCTGCTGGCCTTTGCGTTCACGGTGCTGCTGCTCGCCCAAGCTGGGGTCCCGTTTACGACGGGATTCCTCGGCAAGTTCTTTGTTATCGGCGCATCGATCGCCACCGAGTCATATGTGCTCGCGATCATCGCCATGCTGGCTGCGGTTGTCGGCGCTTTCTTATACCTGCGCATCGTCTTGGCGATGTATTCGGGTGCTGAGGATGCCGCTGCAAGCGACGGCGCGTCGACCGGGCACCAACCCATTCCATGGACCGCATCAGTCACGATTGCGATCACGGTCATGTTCACCTTGTTCTTCGGCATTTTCGCCGACCCACTCGTCAACCTCGTCGCCGAAGCCGTCCCCGTCTTGGCAGGTTCGTAGTCGCCCGTCGATGATCGATGTTTCGGCTCAACCGAAACTCGGTTAACACAGCACCCGCGGTTCGATCGACCGGGCTCGGTCGGGAGGATACGAGCCCAGCCGATCTAGGTAGGGCATCACGTGGAAACTCGCGATGTAATCCCAGAAGAAGGCACTCCTGCCCGCTTGATCCAAGTATGACGATTTCGTGACGGCGCGTCGATAGGTGATTCGGCTCATCTCCTCAATTTCGGATACGGCACTAGCGTGGAAGCGATGTCGGAGCTCGAGGCGATCATCGCCGACTCGATCGAGGCGCAGGGTGCGCTGCTGTTCAGCGAATTCATGGAGCTTGCGCTGTACCACCCTGAGCTCGGGTTCTACGCCGCGTTCGGCAACGCCGGCGGGCGCAATGGCGACTTTGTAACGAGCGTCGAGACCGGCCCGCTGTTCGCGGCCATTCTGGGGGACTGGCTCGACGGCCGATGGACGTCGCTCGGTCAGCCTGACCCCTTTCACGTTGTCGAAGGTGGTGCAGGGGTAGCCACGTTGTGGCGTGGTGTACGCAAAGCGCGCCCGGCGTGCTTCGACGCGCTGCACTGGCACCTCGTCGAGCGTTCGGCTCGGCTTCGCGAGTTCCACAATGACTTGCCGAATGGAACGTGGTCGTCGCATGAGGTTCTTCCGACCAGCCGAGTGCACGTTGTGCTCGCGAACGAACTGCTCGACAATCTGAGCTTCGATATCGCAGTGAGCACCGACACGGGATGGAAGCATCAGATGGTGAGGCTCGCTTCGACCGGCGAGTTTGCATTTGCGGTCGGCGATCGCGTCGCCGGGATTGGCTTCGACGCACTGGTGCCCGAGGCTCCGGTCGGTACCCGGCTCCCGGTGCTTGGCGGCGCCAACGAGTGGGTAGCGCATGCCACCGCGATCGCCGACCAAGTGCTCGCATTTGACTACGGCGCTTCGGTCGCCGAACTGGCTCGCCGAGATGGTGCGTGGCTGCGCACGTACCGGGGACACACCCGGGGCACTAACCCGCTCGTCGATGCTGGCCGCAACGACATCACCTGTGATGTGGCCCCTGAGCTGTTGCCGCGACCCAAGCGCGTGATCACACAAGCCGAGTGGTTGCACGAAAACGGGCTTACCGGGCGGGTCGAGCAGGCTCGTGAAATCTGGCGCGAACGGGGTCAAATCGGCGATCTTGACGCGATGTTTGCCCGTTCGGCGATCACTGAATCGGCGGCGCTTATTGACCCCTCGGGCCTTGGCGGGTTTCTGGTCATGGAGTGGTAACCAAAAGCGACGGGACTCAAGTCAAAAAGTCGGCCAAAAATCGTGCTGGCAAATGCCGCGAGATGCTTGGATGCCCACATAGCGAAGGTTAGGGTGGGACCCCGTGTCTGACTTCCTGCGCAGTTACCTCACGGTCGGCATCTTTGGGCTGCTCGCGGTCGCTCTGGTCTCGGCTCTGCTCGGCCTCGCGTCGCTCGTTCGACCTTCGCGTCCGCAGGCTCAGAAGTACATCACCTACGAGTCTGGTGTCGACCCGGTTGGCACTGGTCAGGGCCAAAGCCACATTCGGTATTACATCTTTGCGTTGCTCTTTGTGATGTTCGATGTTGAGGCCGTTTTTATCTTCCCGTGGGCAACCAGGGTCGAGACATACGGTCTGTTCGGCTTGGTCGAGATGGCCATCTTTGTGTTCATCTTGCTGCTCGGCCTGATTTATGCCTGGCGCAAGGGAGTCTTGCGATGGCTCTAGCCAAGAAACCGACCGAGAAGCACCGCAAAGGCGGTACAGCAAGTGGCCGTTCGATGATGGGGACTCGCTAATGGGGACTCGCTAATGGGGATTCGCTAATGGGTTTAGTAGAAGCCGGCAAGATGCCGAAGTCGATTACCAAGCTGCTCAATATCAGCCGCAAGTACAGCATCTGGGTCTACCAGTGGGGTTTGGCGTGCTGCGCACTTGAGATGGGCGCTGCGTTCGGTTCGCCTCGCTACGACGTCATGCGGCTCGGGGTAATCCCCTTCCCAGCGAGTCCGCGCCAGGCCGACCTCGTCGTCATCTCCGGAACGGTGACCGACAAGATGGTCCCCGCGATTCTTCGCCTGTACGAACAAATGCCTGATCCCAAGTACGTGATCTCGATGGGTTCATGCGCCAACTGCGGCGGCCCGTATTGGGACAGCTATTCGGTGACCAAGGGCGTCGACCAGATCATTCCCGTCGATGTCTATGTGCCCGGTTGTCCGCCGCGACCCGAGGCGCTACTTGAGGGCATCGTCTTGCTTCAAGAGATGATTCACAACGAAGACCCAGCCGAACGCTGGAAGGGCAACGATCGCGAACCAATCGTCGTCGGCGGCGGTGAGATCTCATGAGCACCACCGAGACCGAAGTAGACGAAGAGGCTGCGGTCGAGCCCGATGTTGTGCGCGAGGCAGTAGCCAGAGCATTTGCCGACGAGCTCGGCGATGCCTATATCGAGCATCACATTGCTAACGGTCGCGATCTGTGGATTCGAATCGATCGCAGTGCGTGGGTCGCCGCGGCGACGTTCGCGAAGACTCGCCTAGGCATGGTCTGGATTGATTTCGTGTCGGCCATCGACTGGCTACCATCGCCGTTCGGCCGCGACATGGAAGCCGAGCAGGATTGGGTCGTGCATGGCCGCGACGAAGCCGAAGCCGAGGTCCAGCAGACCGGGGTTGCCGGCGGCGATACCCGCTTCCAGATGCTGCTGCGACTCTTCTCGCCTGACGAGAACATGGGCGTAACGATCAAGGCCGACCTGCCCGACGACGATCTATCGATCGACTCCCTGATGCCAGTATTTCCAGGCACGAACTGGCACGAGCGTGAAGTGTGGGAGATGTTTGGCATACACATCAACGACCACCCTGACTTGCGAGCCCTGTACCTGCCGTCGGGCTTCGAGGGCAATCCGCTTCGCAAGGATTATCCGTTGGTCGCCCGTCGCGTGAAACCGTGGCCCGGCATTGTCGATGTCGAAGCGATGCCCGAACCAGACGAGCCCGAAGATGCTTCTGGCGAGGCCGCCGCTGCTGGGAGCGATAGCGCAGAGGCCTCGAGCGACGACGAGTCTGGCCAAGACAAGGCTGCGGCGTTGGCCGCCCGCCTAGCAGCACTAAAGGAGAAGCGGGGCTGATGGCCGACATCACTGCTGATCTCGATATCACCAACGAGGCCCAGCTTCGCTACATCGCAAGCCAGGCTGTCGACGCTCGGGTCAACATCGAACTCGAAACCGATGGCATGACGCTGAACATCGGGCCGCAGCACCCAGCGACGCACGGCACGCTCCGTATCGTGGCCAAGCTCGATGGCGAGCAGGTGATTCGGTCCGAGCCGATCATGGGCTACATGCACCGCGGCTACGAAAAACTCAGCGAGGTTCGTACCTACCCCCAGGTCACCACCCTGATCAACCGCATTGACTGGGTTGGCAGCTTTGCTAACGAGGTGCCGTTCATCTTGGCGGCCGAGGACCTCATGGAAGTCGAGGCACCGCCTCGCGCTCAGTGGATTCGCACTGCGCTGTTCGAGCTCGGCCGTATCGCAAACATCATGTTGTTCCTTGGTGACATGGCCGTGCAGCTCGGCGGTTCTACCGCCGTGTTCTACGCGTTCCGCGATCGCGAGTTCGTGCTGAACCAGATCGAGGCTGCGACCGGCGGACGATTCCACCCGAACTTCAATCGCATCGGCGGCGTTAAAGACGATCTGCCGGCTGGTTGGGTTGGCGAAACCAAGTCGGCCATGCAGTCGGTTCGTGATTTCTGCGACGAGATGGAAGACCTGGTGCTCGGCAACGAGATCTTCCAGCTTCGCTGTCGCGGCGTTGGCGTGATTCCTGCCGATATCGGCATGGCCTATGGGCTGAGCGGCGCCAACATTCGCGCCAGTGGCGTCGATTGGGATTTGCGCCGCGATGCTGAATCGCCGCTCGCATGGTCAGAGCTCGACTGGAAGGTTTGGACCCATCCCGACGGTGACTCGTTCAGCCGCTACTGGGTTCGTCTGCAAGAGACCCGCGAAGCGACCTACATGGTCGAGCAGTTGCTCGATGGGCTTCCGGCTGGACCGATCATGGCCAAGGTGCCCCGCATCATCAAGGTGCCAGCGGGCGAGAGCTATGTGCAGACCGAGAATCCACTCGGGTCGATGGGGTACTACGTCGTGAGCAAGGGCGAACTGACACCCTTTCGGGTCAAGATACGCACCGCCTCGTTCTCAAACATTTCGATCACGCCGTGGCTGCTTGAAGGTGTGCTGGTGCCCGATATCGCGACGATCTTGGCTTCGCTCTACTTCATTCTTGGAGACGTTGACCGGTGATGGCGTCGCTCGTACAACCAATGTTGGCTGATCTCGCCTACTGGCAAGAGACAGTGCTGCGCGGTCTGGTTGGACTCGTTGCAGTGCTCCTGCCGACGGGCGCACTCGTCTACTTGTTTCTCTACAAGATGATGAGCTTCATGCAGAGCCGCCTTGGCCCAATGGAAGCTGGTCCGTTTGGTCAGCTCCAGCTGTTGGCCGACTTCGGCAAGTTCTTGCAGAAAGAGGACATCTTCCCGGCCAAGGCTGACCGGTTTGTCTTTGGTGCTGCGCCGTTCGTGGTGTTGGTCTCGACGTTCCTGCTGGTGCTTGCATTGCCCGCCGGCCCCGACGCGCACTTCATCGATGTAAACACTGGCATCTACTACGCCCTGGCGGTGTCATCGATTTCGGTCATCGGCACGCTCATGGCGGGCTGGGGCTCCAACTCGAAGTACTCGCTGCTCGGTGGTTTGCGGGCTGCAGCACAGCTGATTGCCTATGAACTGCCGCTCGTTCTGTCGGTGGTCGGTGTCGTGATCATGGCTGGCACCCTGAACATGAAGGGCATCGTTGAAGCCCAAAACAGCTTCGGTGTGTGGTTCATTGTTCCGCAGTTCGTTGGCTTCTTGATCTTCTTGGTCTCTATCCAGGCCGAACTCACGCAGCCGCCGTTCGACATGCCCCAGGCCGAGTCTGAACTTGTGACCGGTTACTTGACCGAGTATTCGGGCATGCGGTTCTTGCTGTTCTTCATTGGAGAGTTCGCGACCGCTGCGGTGTTCTCGGCAATTGGCGCGACGCTGTTTCTCGGCGGCTGGGCGATCCCCTTCGTGGACCCGAGCGCCGAGTTCATGAACTGGATCGGCCCGCTGGTGCTGGCCGCCAAGATGGTGCTGATTGCCTTCTTCATCTTCTGGTTCCGCATTACCTACCCGCGCTTTCGCGAAGATCAACTGCAGAAGCTGGCCTGGAAGTTTCTGATTCCGCTGGCATTGGCCAACATCGTGGTCACCGCAAGCATCAAAGTGGCGATCGACTTATGAGCCCGGCGCTACTGCCCGCACGAGGAGAGATCTGATGCCGCAACTACCCGGAATGTTGGTCGGCCTCGGCGTGACTGCCAGGGCTTTTTACAGAACCGTGTTCCCCGACGGTCCACTCGGCCCGCCGTCGCCCTCAAAGGGCGCGCACACCGTGCAGTATCCGCACGTCAAAGAAGCACCACCAACTCGGGCACGCGGTGTGATTGCCCTGCACGAAGACAACTGCACTGCGTGCATGTTGTGTGCCCGCGAGTGTCCCGACTGGTGTATTTATATCGAAGGCCACAAAGAGCTCGCGCCACCTCGACGGGCCGGTGGTAAGCCTCGCCAGAAGAACAAGCTCGACCGGTTCGACATCGATTTCGCGTTGTGCATGTTCTGTGGCATTTGCGTCGAAGTCTGTCCATTCGATGCGTTGTTTTGGAGCCCCGAGTTCGAGTTCAGTGAGCTCAAAATCGCAGATATGTTGCACGACAAGAGTCGTCTTGGCGATTGGATGGAGACCGTGCCCGAGTTCGGCCCCTACGAAGGCGGTTCTGAGCAGAAGGTTCGTAAGGTTCCTGCCACATGACACTCATGGTGGGCGCAGTCGTGGCCCAAAACGTCTTCTTCTGGATACTGGCGGCGATCATGATCGTCGCGGCATTGCGGGTTGTTACGACGAACAACATCGTGCATGCCGCCCTGTATCTGGTGGTTGTGTTGGCGGGTGCCGCAGCTCAATTCATTCTGCTCGGCGCCGAATTCGTCGGTGTCACGCAGGTGCTGGTGTACATCGGCGCCGTGGTCGTGCTGTTCCTGTTCGGCATCATGTTGACCCGAGCCAAGGTCGGTGCCGAAGACGACCTGAACCACGACAATCTATGGCCGCCGGTGATGACGGCGATCATGTTGGTCGTGATCATGGCCTACGCAGTGATCGACTTCGCCGGATCTGATGAGATTCGGGTGCTTGGCGTGCAAGAGACCCGGGTCGATGAAGTCTCCGACGCGATCTTCACCACCTACATCGTGGCGTTCGAAGCGATATCTGTGCTTCTACTCGCTGCACTTATTGGGGCCATCGTCGTGGCCCGTAAGGAGTAGGGGCCGCAGATGTATCTCGTTCAGTTCCTCTTGCTCTCTGCGGTCCTTTTCTGCATTGGTGTCTATGGCGTGCTGGCCCGCAAAAACGCGGTGCTCGTTCTCATGTCGATCGAGCTGATTCTCAACGCCGTCAATATCAACTTAATTGCGTTTGGCGCTTTCAACCGCAGCCTCGACGCCGCTGTGCCCGCCGAAGTGTTTGCCCTGTTCATCATTGCCGTAGCCGCTGCCGAAGTTGGCGTTGGTTTGGCCATGGTCCTGACCATCTATCGCAACCGCAAGAGCATCGACCTCACCGAGGTCGACATGCTGAGGGGCTGAAATGTTCACGTCTCTAGCCGCCGAAGGTGGCGGTCCAACCATTACAGCCTCAGGCTGGTTCTTGGAGAACGTTTTCATCATTCCGTTGATCATGGCGATCTCGTTTGCCGTGATCTTGTTCTTCGGCAAGCGCATGCCCAAGGGCGGATCCGAGATCGGCATCGCCGCGGTCGGCATCTGCTTCCTCTTGTCGCTCGTGACCGCAGGTCAGTGGATTGGCCAGGTCAACTACGCCGAAAACGACTGCATCATCGACGACGAGTCCCATGTCATTTGTAATGGCGTGCAAGTCGATGAGAACCACGGCGACGAAGAATCTGCCGTCGCGTTTGGCGAAAACGAATATGCCGCTGGAACCGTGCTCGTAGCCGGGGTCGAGGCAGACGGCGAGTCCAAGGGCGGTGCGCACCCCGCCGTAGATGCCACGGTCTCGCAACGCACGTGGTGGTCTAACGGTGGTATCGATTTCACCGTCGGCACGATGGTCGACGGTCTGACCGTTACCTTGCTCATCATCGTCACCGTGGTGTCGGGACTGGTGCACGTCTACTCAACCGACTACGTCGCCGGTGACCGTCGTTACACCCACTTCTTTGCGTTCTTGTCGTTGTTCACCGCCGCAATGCTGTTCTTCGTTACCAGCGAGAACATCTTGCAGATGATTGTGGGCTGGGAGCTGGTCGGCGTCTGCTCTTTCGCGTTGATTGGCCACTGGTGGGAAGACCAAGACAACAGCGACGCGGCCCTCAAAGCTTTCTTGACGAATCGCGTCGGCGATATGGGTCTACTGATCGGCATGATCATCTTGTTCTTCGCCTCGGGCGAGACGTGGTCGATCATCGATATCAACAAGTTCGCGATTGCTGGTGAGACCAGTCACACCCTGCTGTTGATCGCCTCGTTGTGCTTGCTGGCCGCCGTGATGTCAAAGTCGGGCCAGTTCTTCTTGCACACCTGGCTGCCCGACGCAATGGCCGGGCCGACCCCGGTTTCAGCGTTGATCCATGCCGCGACCATGGTCGTCGCCGGCATCTATCTGATCGCTCGTATGTACGGCGTGTTCTTCGAAGGTCTGTCAATCGGCGGATCCAGCATTAACGCTCTGGCGCTTATTGGTGGCATCACCACTTTGGTCGGCGCATCGCTGGCCTTTGTGCAAGATGACATCAAGAAGGTCTTGGCGTACTCGACAATCAGCCAGCTCGGCTACATGGCTCTTGCGCTCGGTGTTGGTGCCTGGACCGCTGCAATCTTCCACCTGATGACGCACGCATTCTTCAAGGCATGCCTGTTCCTTGGTGCTGGTTCGGTGAGCCACGCAGTGCACAGCTTCGACATGAAGAAAGACATGGGTGGCATGCGCAAGTTCATGCCGACCACCTACAAGACCTTCGTGATTGGATCAATCGCGCTTGCCGGTGTTCCACCACTAGCCGGGTTTTGGTCCAAAGACGAGATCCTCGTCGGCACCGGTGGCTGGGGTTTCTTCGAAGGCGAGCCGCACTCAAACGGTGCTTACACCGTCATGTTGGTGATGGGCATGATCACCGCAGCGATGACTGCGGCGTACATGACGCGGGTCATCTACCTGACCTTCTTCGGCGAGTTCCGAGGCGGCCATCACGACGATCACCATGACGATCACGCCCACGACGCGACGCACGATGCAGTCCACGCGGTTGCTCATGGCGACCACGCTCACGAGCTAGTCCATGCTGGTGCGGGCGCTGAGGTACATCACGACACTCATGATGATGGGAATCATCATGACCAGCACAGCCCGCATGAGTCGGGGCCGCGCATCCTTTGGCCGCTGCGGATCCTTGCCTTCTTGGCCGTTGTAGCTGGCTTCCTCAATCTGCCCAAGGGCTTTCTCGGGTTGCCTAAGGGAATGCTCCAGCGATTTGAACACTTCGTCGAACCGGCCGGTGCTTCGTACTTCCCGCCAATCAGCCACGCAGATCCCAGCTGGTCGCTTGCGATCTTTGCAACCGCCGTCGTCGTGCTCGCGATTGCGCTGGCCTATTGGTACTACTTCGTCAAGGTCAACTCGCAGAGCCCGGCAGCAACCGAAATGATCAACGGGCCAACCGAGCGCAGTTCGCTGCTCAAGGCTGGACACACGATGCTCAAGAACAACTACTACCTCGATCACATCTACGACAGCGGCGAACCGGTCGGTGCCGCTGGTGCAACCGCCATGGCCACCATCTTCGGTTCAGCTGCTGGTCTTGCTCTTGGCTTTTCGCTCGACAATGGCCTCGACCAGCCGTTCTGGCCGTCGCTGATCTGGGGCGTGGTGCTCGGTTCGACTGTGTTCATCATCGTGAATCTCGCACTGCAAACCGGCACCGGCATTGCCAGCTTCGTCAAGGGCCGCCTGGCCTGGGTCGCTAACTGGATTCACGAGAACATCATCGATGGCACCGTCGACACAATCGGCGAGACGTCGGTTACCACCGCCAACGCGGTGTATCGCTACATCGACCAAGGTGTCATCGATGGCACCGTCAATGCTGCCGGCGCCGGATCTTCCGGAGCGGGCAGCGAGCTACGCCGCTGGTCTACGGGCCAAGTCCAACAGTACGCAACCGTCATGTTCGCAGGCGCAACCCTGCTTGCGGGCCTACTCATCATCGTCATCTGAGGGTTTAGATAGCTATGGAAGCATTTCTCGACGACTGGGGCCTGACCCTCGTCACCTTCATCCCGCTAGCCGGGGCGGTGCTCATGATGGGCACCCCGAAGGAAAACGAATCAGCCCACAAGCTGATCGCTCTGACCACCACGCTGGTAGCCGCGTTCTTCGGGTTCCTGTTGCTGTTGAACTTCGAGTTCGAAGCGGCTGGCGAACTCCAGTACGTCGTCGACAAAGGTTGGATCGACATCATCAATAGTCGCTACATCATCGGTCTCGACGGTATGTCGCTGCCGCTGCTGTTGCTCACGCTCGGCGTTGTTCCGCTATGCATCGTGTACTCGTTTGGGCATTTCCCTGAACCGCACAATCCGAAGACGTTCCTGGCCCTGATCCTGGTGCTTGAGACCGGCATGCTCGGCTCGTTCATCGCCCAGGACTTGATCCTGTTCTTCGTCTTCTTCGAAGTCGTATTGCTGCCGATGTTCTTCCTCATTGGTGTTTGGGGCGGCGACGATCGTCGCTACGCCTCGCTCAAGTTCTTCCTCTACACGCTGTTCGGCTCGGCGTTGATGCTGATCAGCTTCCTCGCACTGTTCTTTCTCGCGGATGGCACCGTGGCAAATGAAGCCGCTGACACCGCCCGTACGTTCGACATGCGGGCGCTGTCGACCGGCGCAACGTCAGTCATCAGCCGTAACGCTCAGCTCTGGGTCTTCGGTGGCATGTTCGTCGGCTTTGGCGTCAAGGTGCCGATGTTTCCGTTCCATACCTGGCTGCCCGACGCCCATACTCAAGCCCCAACCGTCGGCTCAGTGATTCTGGCCGCGGTACTGCTGAAGCTCGGTACGTACGGCTTCGTGCGCATCGCGATCCCATTCCTGCCCGAGGCTGCCGCTGCGTGGGCACCGGTCATTGGCCTACTCGCTGTCATCGGCATTATCTACGGGGCGCTTGGCTGCCTGGCCCAGAGCGATATGAAACGCCTGATCGCGTTCAGCTCGGTGGCCCACATGGGCTTCGTCATGCTCGGCATCTCGACGCTCACCGACTTTGGTATCAACGCCGCCATCTTCGGCATGGTGGCGCACGGTTTGATCACCGGCATGTTGTTCTTTGTCGCCGGCTCGATGAAAGATCGCTACCACACGCTCGACATGTCTCGGCTTGGCGGTCTGTTGGTCCAGGCACCCAAGATGGGTTGGATCCTCGGCTTCTCGGCCATGGCCTCGCTTGGCCTTCCGGGTCTCGCTGGTTTCTGGGGCGAGTTCCCGGCGATCCTGGCCTCGTACAACCCCGCCAGCATTCTGTCGGCGCCGACGTGGCGAGGCTTCATGGTCGTGTCGGCACTCGGCACGGTCTTGGCCGCCGGCTACCTGCTGTGGATGCTGCAAAAGACTGCGTTCGGCACGCCGACCGACGAGTTCGAAAGCGATCCTCACATCCACGATGTGAGCCGGTTCGAATGGATCGCATGGGCGCCGATGCTGCTGTTGATCGTGGTCTTTGGTTTCTATCCGAACCTGATCTTTGATCTGACTGACCCGGCCGTCGACAAGTCCCTCATCATCGAGGGCTTTAGTGGCTTCAGCGCTGGCGACCTCGGCGTCGAGACGATTGCCGACGACGCTCGTGGCTGCCTCGATCTGCCCAAAGACGCCGCCCTGCGGTGCTTCGACATGCTGCGTAACTCCGGTATCTCCGGGGTAGCGGCCGGAAGCTGACGTCGTGGCCGTACTCCATCTCGCGAGCGCCTTCGCTCAGGTCACCGGACAGTTCGATCGCCCGGACATCGATTGGCATGCGCTCGCGCCTGAACTGACGCTGTTGGTCGTTGGTGCGCTCATCACGCTGATCGACGTGGTGTTCCTCGAACGAGGCAAGGCAATTTCGTCGACCGTTGCCGGGCTCGGGTTGCTCGCGGTGCTCGTTCCGATCGTGACGTTGGCGGTCGACGGTGTTGCATCGAATCCCCGCCAAGCGTTTGGTGACAGCGAGGTCTACGTCGTCGATGGCTACTCGTTGGTGCTCAAGGCGCTATTCATCGTCATCGCGTATCTGATCGTGTTGATGTCGACGAACTACATCGCCGAGGGCGACTATTGGGAAGGCGAGTACTACGGCATGTTGTTGTCGTCGGTGCTCGGCATGTTGATCATGGCGTCGGCCCGCGATCTCGTCACCGTCTTCGTGGCCCTTGAGCTGCTATCGATCCCCGCCTACTTGCTTGCGACGTGGCGCAAACGAGACCTCAAGAGCAACGAGGCCGGCCTCAAGTACTACCTCAATGGCGTCTTTGCCTCGGCACTCATGCTCTACGGCATGTCGCTGCTGTTCGGTGTCTCAGGATCGACGATCCTTGTCGACATTAACGAAGCCGTCGACGGTGCCACCTCAACGGCCCTCATCAGCTTGGGAGTCGTGCTCGTAATCGTTGGCTTCGCGTTCAAGGTCTCGGCAGTGCCGTTTCACCTTTGGGCGCCAGATACCTACGAGGGTGCGCCCACGCCGGTTACCGCGTTCTTGGCGGTTGCTGCCAAGGGCGCCGGCTTCGTTGCGCTCATGAACCTGATCTTCGCCGGGTTCTGGACTCGCGCCGACGTTTATGCACCTGCGCTGTGGATCTTGGCGGCGCTATCGATGACGATCGGCAACCTGACCGCCTTGCGCCAAGACAATCTGGTGCGACTGATGGCGTATTCGGGTGTCGCCCAAGCCGGTTTCATGCTCGCCGCACTGGCAGTCGCCGGCGAGAGCTTCGACGTCGCTCAGACCTCGGTGTCTGCGGTAATCACCTATCTCATCATCTACGCCGCCATGAACCTGGGTGCCTTTGCCGTCATCATGACCGTGGCCCGCCGCACACGTTCGGCTGAGATCGATGGCTTCAACGGCTTGTTCCAGTGGTCGCCCGCGCTCGCCATCATCATGACCGTCTTCTTGGCATCGTTGGCGGGTATCCCACCGCTCGGCGGCTGGTTCGCAAAATTCGGTGTGTTCACCGCACTCATCGAGGCCAACGTGTGGTGGGGCTTTGTGCTCGCAGTCTTTGCAGCTGTCAACACCGTGATTGCCTTTGGTTACTACGGCAAGCTGGCGTCACGGATGTGGTTCGAAGACGCACCTACCGAGTTCGACACCTCGCCCATCAACGTTCCGTTTGCGCTGCAGGCCGCGTTGGGTATCACCGTGATTGCCACCATCGCCTTCGGCGTCTACCCGGACATGATCACGCACTTCAGCGATGTAGACGTGCCAAGCCTGGCCGCCCCAGTGCTGACAGCGGCCGAAGCCGGCGGCTGAGGCCATTCGCGCCACTAGCTCTGTGCAACGAGAGCTAACAGCTGAGGGCTTCGAAGGTGACCCCTCGATTACTTAGTACTTCGAGCACTGACTCGACTGCTGCGACGGTGCTGGCCCTGTTGGTTGGCCCGTCGTGGAACAACACCCGATCGCCCAAGCTTGTGCTCGACAGCACGTTGGCCGCAATCGCGTAGCCGTCGGGGGTCTTCCAGTCTTCAGAGTCGACCTCCCACATATGCACGGTGTAGCCCAGACCCGCGATTTGGTTGAACGTCGGCTGATCGAGGGCCCCGTAGGGTGGGCGTAGGCACGATGATGGGCGGCCAACTGCTCGGATCAGGGCGGAGTCAGTCGCACCCAGGGTTTGGGCAACGACGTCTTGGGACACGTTCGGAAGCGCTTCGTGCCAATACGTGTGATTGCCGAGCGCATGACCCTCGGCAACGATGCGCTGCACGACACCCGGGTATGCGTCGACCGAATTGCCGATCACAAAGAATGTGGCGCGGGCGTTGTAGCGGGCTAACAGGTCGAGAATCTGGTTGGTGTAGAGGGGATTTGGCCCGTCGTCGAAGGTGAGATACACGACGCTGCCGTCGCGAGGCGTCGACGGAATGTTGGTGAGCATCGGCAACGACGGCGGGGACTCTGGAAGCGGTGTCGGCGTAGAGATCAGATCGGCGGGGATCGCGACCAGGACGGGCGGGTCGACTTGGTCGAGCGTCGCCGGTGAGCCCGATCGGGGTAGCTCGCCGGGCCCGCCCTGCACCGCAGGCGACGGGATCGACACTGGTGCAGGCACTTCATCAATGGCGGCATCGGTGTCGGTGGGTGCTGTTGATGGCGAGTCGATGGCTGGCGCGGCGGCATTTGGCACAGCACGTGGTGCATCTACACCCGCGGCGGGTGCTGCAGCTTCGACGCTGCGAAGCCGGGGGCGGAGGGGTTCGCTCAGACCTAACGCTGCAGACGCATCGGTGTTCGACACCACCAGAGCCGTCATGGCCGCCGCCAGAAGGGCCAAGGCCGCCATGGAGAGAAACGCCAGTCGTCGAACAGTCACGTTGACAGCTTTGCCTTAAAGGGGGAGTGGGCTGTGGGCACCGGCGAGGGTGCAGGTGCTGCAGGCAAGTACAGCAGTCTCAGCCGAGCCAGAGGGCGATGGGTGCGAAATCGCACCCATCGCCTCGGCTTAGATCACCTTGCGAGCAGGTCGCGGATCTCGGTAAGCAGTGCTTGGTCTGGTGTAGCTGCAGGTGCGGTATTCGCCCCAGCGCGGGCCAGAGACTTCACGATCATGAACACTACGAACGCAATCAAGATGAACGTGATCAGCGCAGTGATGAGCGCTCCGAGTGGAATATCTGAAGGGTTCCAGTCATCGAAGTTCACGTCGAGGCCACCGGCCTTGCCAATCAACGACATGATGACGTTGACAACGGCTTCCATGACTGGCAGTGACGCAAGTGCGAGCACCAGGCCAACAGCGGCAGGGATTACGTTGAACTTTTCAAGGAACAGTCTGAACTCAGTAAGCATTAATGGGTTTCCTTTCGGGAATGGGGGCGGACCCGTTGTGCAGACGGATCAGCAAGCCCGTTTGTCGCGGGCTACCAGATAAGACTAGGAAATTGACCCATAGGGGCCAGGGATACCCCCGTATGTCGTGGCGAGCCGGACTGCACCGTGCGACTAGTGTCGGGGCGACACATGCGACAAGGATTCGAGAGGGATTCGATGAGCGACGCAACTATTGAGGTCTACGAGACCGAGAATCGGGTCTTCGCGCCAGCGCCAGCATTCGCCGGGGCGGCATTGTGCAACGACCGATCACTCTACGAAGAGGCTGACGCCGACTTCGAGGCGTTTTGGGCGCGACAGGCGAGAGAGCTTGTGAGCTGGTACGACGATTTCGACCAGGTGCTCGACTGGCAACTGCCCTATGCCAAGTGGTTTCTCGGCGGCACGCTGAACATCAGCTACAACTGTCTTGATCGCCACGTCGAGGCTGGCCGAGGCGACAAGGTCGCCTACCACTGGGAAGGCGAACCCGGAGATACACGCACGCTGACCTACAGCGATTTGCTCGACGAAGTCTCGAAGTTCGCGAACGTGCTCAAGGGGCTCGGTCTGAACAAGGGCGACCGCATTGCGATCTACATGCCGATGATTCCAGAGCTAGCGATCGCGATGCTGGCGTGTACCCGGATCGGGGTAGCGCACTCGGTGATCTTTGGCGGGTTCTCGCCCGACGCCATCATCGATCGCTGCGACGACGCCGAGGCGCGCCTTATCATCACTGCCGATGCCGGCTATCGACGCGGTGCGCCAGCAGCGCTCAAGGTCAATGTTGATGCGGCGCTCGATGCGGGAGCGGCCACGGTCGAGAATGTCATCGTCGTAAATCGGTGCGATACCGAGGTCACCATGACCGATGGTCGTGACCACTGGTGGCACGACGTGATAGCTGATGCCAGCCCCGAATGCGCCCCCGAGAAACTCGACAGCGAACAACTGCTCTATCTGCTGTACACGTCGGGCACGACGGCCAAGCCCAAGGGCATCATGCACACCACTGGCGGCTATCTAACGCAGGTTGCATTCACCCACAAGTACATCTTCGATCTCAAGCCAGAGACCGACGTGTATTGGTGCGCTGCCGACATTGGCTGGGTGACCGGCCACAGCTACATCGTCTATGGCCCTCTGGCCAATGGCTGCACATCGGTGATGTACGAAGGCACCCCCGACACGCCTCGGGCCCAAGACCGTGATGGCGAAGACCGAGCGGGCTGGAGCAAAGACCGGCTGTGGGACATCATCGAGCGCTACGGCGTGACCCAGCTCTATACCGCACCGACCGCGATCCGCACGTTCATGAAGTGGGGAACCCAAGAACTCGATGGCCACGACTTGTCGTCACTACGCGTGCTTGGAACCGTGGGTGAACCAATCAACCCCGAAGCCTGGATGTGGTACCACGAACACATTGGCAACGGTGAGCGCCCGATCGTCGACACGTGGTGGCAAACCGAGACAGGTGGCCACATGATCACCCCGATGCCGGGGTGTACCGCGACCAAGCCAGGTTCGGCGTGCCATGCGATCCCTGGCGTGACTGCTGAGCTGGTCGACGACGCTGGTGAACCGGTTACGTCGGGCGGTGGCTATCTGACGATCGCGAAGCCGTGGCCCTCGATGCTGCGCGGCATCTGGGGCGACCCCGATCGCTATCAAGAGACCTATTGGTCGCGATTCCCTGGCCGCTATTTCGCCGGCGACGGCGCTCGCCTCGATGACGACGGATACCTCTGGTTGCTCGGTCGAGTTGACGATGTGATGAATGTGAGTGGTCACCGGATTTCGACTGCTGAGATTGAGTCGGGACTTGTTGACCACCCTTCGGTCGCCGAGGCCGCGGTTGTCGGCGCGGCCGACGACACGACCGGCCAGGCGATTGTTGGTTACGTGATCTTGCGTGGCGGTAACGAGCCGTCGGTTGAGTTGTCCGAGATGATTCGCCAGCACGTGGCAACCAAGCTCGGCCCGATCGCGCGACCCAAGGCGGTGTTCATCGTGCCCGATCTGCCAAAGACCCGCAGCGGCAAGATCATGCGTCGACTCTTGCGCGACGTTGCCGAGGGCCGCGATCTGGGCGATACCACGACGCTTGCTGACGCTTCGGTCGTCGACGAAATCCGCGCCGGAGCAGCTGAGAGCGACGAAGCCTGACCTTGGTTGACAACACACTCGAGAACTGGACATGGGCTAGCCAGCCCGCGGCCGCCGGGCCGTGCATCGTTGTTGACGTTGACGGTGTAATCGCTGACGGGTGGCATCGGCAGCACTATTTGCGTGACGGCCGCCGCGATTGGAAGAGCTTCTTCGCTGATGCGGGCGGTGACTCGCCAATCGCTGGATCGGTGGCCTTGGTCGAGCAACTGGGGGCAGCAGCGACACTTGTTCTGCTAACCGCTCGACCTCACGGGGTCCGTGACACCACCCTCGAATGGCTGGCCGAACACGGCTACCGCTGGGACCTCTTGATCATGAGACGGCGCAGCGACGGCGGTCTGTCGTCGCCCGACTTCAAACGCCGCAGCGTCGAAGAGCTGCGCGCGGCCGGGTTGATGCCGGTGCTGGCCTTCGATGACGACCAGCGCAACGTCGACATGTTCCGGTCGGCCGGCATCGAGACGCTGTATGTGCATTCGGGCTATTACGACGACGAGGTCTGAACAGACGGGGAACAGAATCTGACTCAGTAACGTTGTTTACAACGCCGCGGTCGCCCATCACGGAGATTCCCCCCACATGTTCTCGTCAAATTCAATCAAGACGTTCGTTCTGCTTGGAGCGCTCGGAGGCCTCGCCATCGTTATCGGCGGGGCACTCGGCGGGCGCAGCGGTGCGACGTTTGGTCTCGTGATCGGCCTGGTGATGGCCGGAGGCTCCTATTGGTTCAGCGACAAGCTTGCGATCAAGAGTGCTGGCGCCGTGCTGGCGGACCCGGGCCAGCACCCCGAGTACTTCGAGATCATGCAAGACCTCACAGCTCGGGCCGATATGCCGATGCCAAAGCTGTACGTCACGCCGAACCGCCAGCCCAATGCGTTCGCAACGGGTCGGAACCCGAATCACGCCGCAGTAGCTGTAACCGCGGGGTTGATGGAGCTGATGACCTGGGATGAGATCCGAGGCGTGCTCGCTCACGAGCTCGCTCACATCGACAACCGAGACATATTGATTGGCTCGGTCGCCGCCGCAATTGCTATGGCGGTGACCTATGCGGCTCGTATGGCGATGTGGGGCGGTATGCGGGCGGGCATGAGCGGCCGCAGTGGCCGAGGCGGAACGAACCCCATCGTGATGATCGCGATCGCGATCCTGGCGCCGATGGCGGCGATGTTCATCAAGTCAGCAATCAGCCGCACCCGTGAGTACAAGGCCGATGCCAGCGCAGCTCGTCTCATGGGCGACGCTGAACCGCTGGCGCGTGCACTTGAGAAACTTGGCATGGCTTCGGGTCGGATCCCGGCCGAAGGTGTCAGGCCCGAACAGGCGTCGCACTACATCGTGAATCCTTTGGCCGGGGCGACTCAGTCGAACTTCGGTGGTGGCATGGGTCAGTTCGGCAAGATGTTCTCGACGCACCCCCCGCTCGAAGACCGCGTACGTGAACTACGCAGCGGCTCGTGGCAGTAGAGCTCTACCAGTAGACCTCGACCGGCAGACCTGAGGGTTATAGCTCAACCCTGCGTAGCGGCGGCTTTGCTGGGGGTCGAACGACATCGGGTACAGGGGCGATGCGCTCAGTGGGTGCGGATGGCGCGACCGGTTCTGGCGCTGGCTCGGAATAGTCGGTGGCCGAATCGCGTGGTGCAGATTCGTCATCGGGAGAGAGCGCGTCACGCAAGTAACTGGGAAGTTCGAGTGCAGGCTTAGGCGCAACCGCAGCGCTATCAGTGGGGGTCGACCTCGGCGCTGCTGGTGGCACTGAGGTCTCTGTGGCAAACGCCCGGACCGGCGGCTTGGATTCGGGCTGGCTTGCTGGCGGCTCTGACGACCGAGGCTTCTTCGCGCCGAGAATCTGGCCACCAAAGAGTGCCGCGAGCACGCCTCCAGCGAGCAGTCCGAGCAGCGTGCCGAGCAGTGCCCGGCGGGCGAGTCCGGCTTCTCGAGCCCGGGTGGCGGGCTCGACCGGCCCGAGGAACTCGGCTGCGCTGGAACCCCGCAGAAGAGCTAGTTGCTGATTGATCTCGGGTTGGGCAAGTGTGACGCTCTCGCGTCGCACGCTCAACTCGTTGATCGCTGCGTCGTCGGCGCCGCCGGCTCGGCTGGCCTCGATGGCCCCAGCTAGCTCATCGAGCTCTTGTTGGATCGCCTCGGCGGTCAACACCCAGTTGCCGATCAGCGCCTTGCGACGTTCGGTGACAAAGGTCGTGGCCCAGACAGATGCGATTTGCTCGGCTGTTTGCGCGTCGACATCGGACGTTGCTGTAAACGCCAGCGCATCGGCCCGCTCGTCGATCGTGATCGTAATGGCGTCGGCCGCGTCGGGTCGTTGGACTTGCACCGGGGTGCGCACGAGAGAAGACTCAGCGAACAGGCGCTCGTTCTCGATGGTGCGTACCGGGATCACTTCGCTACCGGTGCCGAGTTGCTTAGCCGCCAGGGGATTGACCAACACGGTGGCGGTCGATCGATAGTCGTTGGGCTGTGCGAACCACCAGAGCAGGCCGAGCAGCAGACCCACGAGCGCCGCAACCAGCAATGTCCGCCAACGGGGTTGAAACACCGAAGCTTTGTCAGGTGCCGCTGCGTTAGGGGCTGGTTCGACCGAGGTCACGAAGAGTCAGCGTAGTTCTGCACAAGACGAGATCCCGTGCGAAGGTCTTGGTGCCGTCAGTCCCGGAAGTTTCCGAATTGCATCGGGAAGTCGAAATCGCCGCCCTTGAGCGCAGCGATCACATCCTGGAGAGCATCGCGCTTCTTGCCCGAGACCCGAAGCTGCTCGCCTTGGGTTGAGCTGCTGACACCCTTGAGGCCGAGATCCTTGATGAATTTGTTGAGCTTCTTGGCGTTGTCCGAAGAGATTCCTGCACTAAGCGCTGCGGTCTGGCGGGCCCGACCGCCCGACGCTTCCTCAACGTCCGCGTAGTCGAGTGCCTTGAGCGAAACGCTGCGCCGCACGAGCTTCTCTTCAAGGACCTGACGCAGCGCGTTCAGTCGATCATCGCTGGCCGAGTTGAGGGTGATCGCATCATCGGTTAGCTCGACGTTCGAATCGGTCCCCTTGAAGTCGAAGCGGTTCTGGATTTCGCGTTGGGCCTGATCGACCGCATTGCGGACTTCCTGCATGTCGACCTCTGAGGTGATGTCGAACGTTGGCATATGAGCTCTCCTCGATGGTTGAACCGATCTTCTAACGGTACTTCGACAGAGTATTCGGGTGTGCCCAGTCAACCGCGCAGATAGGGTGTCTCCCGCACTGGGTCAGTGCCCGAGCGGCCAAAGGGAACGGGCTGTAAACCCGTCGTGATTTCACTTCGATGGTTCAAATCCATCCTGGCCCACAGTGAAAGAAGCCAGGCCTGCGGGCCTGGCTTCTGCCTTTTTCTGAACCTCAGCGCAGTGTCACTCGCTCATCGCCATAGCGGTGTAGAGAGCGACGCCATTGGCCATGGCATCTTCGTTGATCGTCATCAGGTTTGAGTGGTTCGGTGGGATCTCACCCGGCTCCATGCCTTCGGGCGCAACCCCTAGGAACACCATCGACCCGGGAACCTCGTTGAGCACGTAGCTGAAGTCTTCGGCACCCATGACACCGTCGGACATGTGGTGAAAGTGGCTCTCGCCGAAGAGCTGCTCGGCAACGGCATCGACGCGGGCGACTTCGTCGTCGTTGTTCACCGTCACCGGGTAGCCGCCCTCGATCTCAACCTCACAACTGCAGCCGTGGGCAGCTGCGGTGTGAGTTGCGACTCGATCGACGCCCTCTTTGACCTTGGCTCGCGTGCCCTCATCAAAGGTGCGGATCGTGCCTTCCATCCACGCGGTCTCGGGGATGATGTTGTTCGTCGTGCCGGCCTCGAGGTGGGCGACGGTGAGCACCGCGGGGTCCGAGCCGGCCTTGACCCGGCCGACCATCGTGTGTAGGCCGAGGATCGTGGCAGCCGCAGCGGGAATCGGGTCGATGGCATCAGCGGGCATCGAGGCGTGACCACCCCGACCAATCACCGTGATGTCGAACTTGTCAGCGCTGGCCATCACGGGCCCGCCCTTGCTGAAAAACATGCCCGCCGGCATCGGGGTGATCACGTGGATGGCGAACGCTCGAGCGACGTCGTTAAGCACGCCCTCTTCGATCATGTAGCGGGCACCGTGGTAACCCTCTTCGCCCGGTTGAAACATGAACCGAACCGGTCCCGGAAGCTGGTCCTTGTTGTCGACGAGCAGCCTGGCAGCGCTCAAGAGCATCGCCACGTGGCTGTCGTGCCCGCACGCATGCATGCGGCCCTCGTGGATCGACTTCCAGGCAACGTCGGCGTCTTCTTGCAAGGGCAGTGCGTCCATGTCGGCGCGAAGCAGCGTCATCGGCCCATCGCGCCCGACGTTGAGGTCGGCTACGACAGAGGTCGTCGACTCGCCTTTGGTGACGGTGAGTCCGAGGCCTGTCAAGGCATCGAGGATCTTGCTCTGGGTGTCGGGAAGATCGAGCCCAAGTTCGGGCTCGGCATGAATCGCCCGACGCAGATCGACCGTGTAGCTCTGCAAGCCGTTCGCAGCGTCGACGAGATCGGGACCAAGAGTTGAGACCATGCCCGAGTCTGTCACAGCGGGCGCGCTGTCGACATCCAGCCATGGGCGGCCTAGAGCATCAGCTGCATCTCGGTGCAATCGAGCCAGCGGCCGAACTTGCGCCCGACTTGGCGCTCGATGCCGACGACCGTGTAACCCAACGACTCGTGCAGCGCCATAGACGCCGGGTTGTCACCGCCGATACGAGCGATGATCGTATGGAAGCCGGCCATGCGGGCTCGTTCGACGATCGCCGAGAGCAGCAGTCGGCCGATGCCGCGGCCTTGCGCTAGCTCGGCGACATAGATCGAGTTCTCGACCGTGGTGCGATAGGCGGCCCGTGTCTTAAATGGCGAGAGCGACGCGAACCCAACCACGACCGAGTCGAGTTCAGCCACGACGGCGGGGTTGGCGCGTTGATGCTCTTCGATCCACTCGATTTGGGCGTCGAGCGAGCGGGTCTCGAGGTCGAAGGTCGCGGTTCCGGTAAGTACTTCGTGGTTGTACAGGGCCATGATCGCCTCGGCATCGCCGACCTCGGCGTCTCGCACTGTTGCTGTCGTCATGCACGTCACCTCTGGAGATCTCGCCCACTGGCCGGCTGCGGTCAGAGAGCGGTTCATGGTACGGATGGTCTTCGATACTCAAATACGATTGACCATAGGAGTCTGGCACTCGTCATCTCAGCGACCGAAGAACATTGGAGGAAGGAACTCGTGGTACCCCCTAGACATCAGCCGGACTGGATCTTCCTGAAGGCAACGTTGACCGGTTCCACCGCAGAGGCGTGGCGCGAGTCTGTAGCAGCCTTCTGTTCGCATGAAACCGTTCTTGGGTACGCAACTGTCTTGATGCCTGGTGTGGTCGACCCATCGGGCAGTCGATCCGCCTTCGATCAGCGAGTCGGCGAGCTCGGCAAAACCCTTGAGCGAGGTGGTCGAATCGTCGTGCTCGGTGCACCAGATATGAACGTGCTGTCACGGATCGACGGCGTATCGCCGTTCGAATCGGAACCCATCACGACAAAGCGCTTCGTGCATGCGGACCCGATGGGTCAGCGGCTGCTCAACGCCATTCCGGAATCGGCATGGCGTGTCACGACGCGGTACGGGGCCGACGGGGGTGCGTTGCTGCGCGTAAGCGATGCGCCGGAAGTAGTAGCGCGCTGGGCCCCGGTGGCCGGTGGACATCTGATCTTTCTGCCAAGCCTGATCGAACCGACTGTCACGAACCGAGACGCGCTTTTGGGTTGGCTAAATGTACTTCTCGGG
>Ga0114956_1000195_pt1 | contig 39280 bp, 46 predicted proteins | sample MaitaG_FD_87304 | JGI IMG/M metagenome (GOLD analysis project Ga0114956, IMG submission 87304) | Marine algal microbial communities from Maine, USA - Maine_Asex2 metaG | ecosystem: Host-associated > Algae > Red algae > Unclassified | place: Maine, USA | collected 2015-01-05 | reverse complement strand
GCACGGCGAGTGTCCGGATAGTCCCGCAATCAATTGCAGATCGTTTAAATGCCGGGACGTTCGACGTCGCACGTGAACCGGGAACTCGAACCTGGGTATACAGATTTTCATCATTAGTTTTATGACAGGATTTGTAGAGACTGCGTTGAAGTGCGGTAGACAAGCGGACGCTGTACTGTCTCATTCCGGACGTTGGTAAATCAATAGTGCCAGGCTTATCCCGAAATCCGAGTGCTCAGTTACATCGCTGGTTCATGATACGGTGGTGATCCAGTGCCTAAACTTCATAGTGTTTGTGCTGACGACAATCTTGTTCAATTGCCCTTCTAGCCAGTGGTCTGTATGTCAAAACAAAACCTCACCAGAACCTTGATTTTCGACGGGCACAACGATGTGCTGTCAAAATTACGAAACGCGGGTGGCGTAAGCGCTGCTGACGCGTTTCTGAGCGAAACAGACTTTGATATCGATCTGGTCAAAGCTGAAAAGGGCGGCTTTGCTGGCGGTTTTTTCGCCATGTGGGTAGCCTCGCCCGGCGGTGGTGATTATCAATCCATGATGGTGCAGGAGCAGTACGATGTTCCTTTGCCCGAGCCGGTTTTGCAGAGTGATGCACTGAGTGTGGTTATGGAACAGGCTGCTATCCTGATGCGGCTAGAACAATTGGGCGCTGTCAAGATTTGCACGTCTGTGAAAGCGTTGCAAGAATGCCTCGGTACGAGACGCCTGGCGGCCATTCTGCATCTGGAGGGTTGCGAGGCGATAGACTCGGATTTTCATGCGCTGGATGTGCTGCATGCCGCCGGCCTGCGATCGCTAGGACCGGTATGGAGCCGATCAACAACGTTTGGCGAAGGGGTTCCTTTTCGGTTTCCCTCATCACCCGACATGGGTGCAGGCCTGACAGAGCTGGGCGAGGAGCTCATACGGCGCTGCAATCATAAGGGCATCATGATTGATCTGTCTCACCTGAATCAGGCCGGATTTAATGATGTTGCCCGAATAAGCACTCATCCGTTGGTGGCGACGCACTCCAACGCACACGCTCTGTGTGCGCATGCACGCAACTTGACCGATGAACAGCTCGAGATCATTCGGGCGAGTGGTGGGATGGTAGGGCTGAATTACGCAGCGGCTTTTCTGCGTACAGATGGTCGCATGCTCACAGATGTGCCAGTCGAGCAGATGCTGCGACACATCGATCATTTGTTAGAGATGCTAGGCGAAGAAGGTGTCGGTCTGGGTTCAGATTTTGACGGTGCTGAATTGCCCGATGCCATTGGTAGCAGTGCAGGACTTCCAGTGCTTGTGAAAGCCATGCAAAGTCATGGCTACGGCGACGCATTGATCAACAAACTGTGCCATGGGAACTGGTTTGATGTACTGAACAGAACATGGACTGGTGATGGTGCGACTTGAGTGATTGCTGATGAGTCGCTGCAGGGTTGATTGTTTTTCAGTTTGAGTTTTAAGGTATGGTTGAAGCTCAGGCTCTGAAGTGGTGAGTCTTTCACAGTCAGGTCAGAGCGCCTGTTGAACCATCGAATTGAACCACAAACCGGCTTGCAGCCGGTCCGCGACCAAAGGGAGATTAATTCTATGATCAAGACAATACACCAGGCCGCAAGGCGCCGGATCATGAAGAAAACGCTCGGCTCAGTAGCCATAGCGATTGCGCTTGGAGCCGTTGCCGGAACAACATCGGTTAGCCATGCAGCCACACCAGACAACATGCTGGTTATCGCCAACCGCATTGATGACATTGCCACGCTGGATCCAGCGCAATCGTTCGAGTTCGCGGGTAGTGACGTCATTCGCAACGTTTATGGAAAACTTGTCAACTTCGATCCGATGAATCTGGAAGCGGGTTACGAGCCCGATCTTGCAGAGAGCTGGACGGTATCTGAAGACGGTAAATCCATTACCTTCACGATGCGAGAAGGGATCAATTTCCATTCGGGCAATCCGGTAACAGCGCAAGATGCGGAGTTCTCGCTTCGCCGTGTTATCCAGCTCAATAAGACACCATCCTTTATTCTCACGCAATTCGGCTTCACGCCAGAGAACGTTGAGGAAACCATCGTGGCCGATGGCAATACGCTCACCATTACTACGGACAAGAAATATGCGACCTCGTTCGTACTTAACTGTCTTACAGCGACAGTCGGCAGCATCGTTGACAAAGCGCTAGTGATGGAAAACGAAAAAGACGGTGATATGGGTAACGACTGGCTAGCTACTAATTCAGCAGGTTCAGGTGCCTACAAAGTAGTTAACTGGAAGCCTGTTGAGTCAGTCACTCTGGCGTCAAATCCAGATTTCTATAAGGGTGAGCCTGCAATGAAGCGCGTCATCGTGCAACATATACAGGAGTCGGCCACTCAGCGACTTTTACTGGAAAAAGGCGATATCGACGTCGCACGTAACTTGAATCCGGAAGATGTGGCTGGTATTGATGGCAAAGAGGGGCTGGCCGTTGCTACAGAATTGCGCGGACGTCTGATGTACATATCGTTTAATCAGAAGCATCCACAATTGTCCAACCCGAAAGTGGTTGAAGCTTTGAAATATCTGATCGACTACGAAGGTATGCAGAACAGTTTTCTGAATGGTCAGTATCAGATTCACCAGAACTTTTTACCCGCCACGTACCTCGGGGCAATCGACGACAAGCCGTTTAGCTTTGACGTTGAGAAAGCCAAGGCCCTGCTGGCTGAGGCGGGCATTGAAAATCTTGAATTCGAGGCTGGAGTACGCGAAGCTCAGGAGCGAATCGAAATAGCTCAATCGCTGCAGAACACATTTGCTCAGGCAGGTGTCACGATGAATATCACTGTGGGCACGGGCAAGCAGATCCTTACCCGATACAGAGCGCGCGAGCTCGATATGTACATTGGCGCATGGGGCCCTGACTACCCTGATCCTCAAACCAATGCAGGCACCTTTGCCTACAATCCTGACAACTCTGACGAAGCGCAGGCAACGGGTTTACTTGCTTATCGCAACGCCTGGGATCCGGGTATGTTGAATGACATGGTTGAAGCTGCCGTTGTGGAAGGCGATACTGATGCACGGCGCGCCATGTATGAAGAGATTCAGCGCGAATTCCAGAAAACTGCACCGTTTGCCGTGATGTTTCAGCAAACTGAGCAGACCGGGCTCAACGCTTCTGTGCAGAACCTGAATCTGGGTAGTGCGGTAACGGCCATATCCTATTGGCCAGTGACCAAGTAATTAATGATGTCACTTCGCCGGGTTGCCTCATGACATACCGTTAAATAAAACATGAGTGCAACACAGGAAGCGTTAGGGCCGGGCTCACGACGATCTCGTTCGCCGTGGGTGACGGCCCTCTACAGTATTGTCAAAACGCTGAGCATGATTCTGATTACCATGCTTGGACTGCTGTTTATTACGTTCATCATCGGTCGAATCATGCCGATAGATCCTGTTATTTCAGTGGTCGGTGAGCGGGCCAGTAAAGAGGTCTACGATGCAGCCTATGCGAGCATGGGCCTCGACAGACCACTGCTGGTGCAGTTCTTCATGTACATCAGTGATGTGGCAAGAGGGGACTTCGGCCAGTCTCTACTGAACTCCCGCCCCGTTATTGACGACATCAAGCGCGTGTTTCCTGCCACGCTCGAACTGGCCACTCTGGGCACGATCATTGGCGTCACTATTGGTGTGCCTTTGGGTGTTATTGGAGCGGTAAAACGCGATACATGGATAGACCAGCTCAGCAGAATTATTGCACTGGTCGGTTACTCAATGCCTATCTTCTGGTTAGGGCTGGTTGGTTTGCTGGTGTTCTACGGCATTCTCGGATGGGTGGGTGGGCCCGGTAGAGTCGGCATCTTTTATGTCGATGTTGTACCGGTTGTCACCGGCATGATTCTGGTCGACAGCGCGCTTGACGGGCAATGGGATGTGTTTCGCGATGCACTCAGTCACATCGTCTTACCGGCATCGATACTGGGATACTACAGTCTTGCCTATATCAGCCGCATGACTCGCTCATTCATGCTCGAGCAGCTGGGTTCTGAATACATCACCACGGCACGTGTCAAGGGATTATCGGAATACGCAGTCATCACTCGGCATGCGTTCGGCAACATCAAGGTGCAACTGATCACGGTGATTGCGTTGAGCTATGCCAGTCTGCTTGAAGGATCGGTGCTCACTGAAATCATATTCGCCTGGCCGGGCATAGGCAGCTACATCACCACCGCTTTACTGTCTGCTGATATGAATGCGGTGCTTGGCGGCACTGTCGTTGTCGGACTGGTGTTCGTATGTCTTAACGTTTTTTCGGATTTGCTTTACGCATTTTTTGATCCTCGGTCCCGTTGAGATGACCCACATGCTCATGTCGTACCTGCACACGTCAATCACGACTTTCGAGTCGGGCATTGCGACAGATACACGGAACGCTACCGCATGAGTAGCAGTCTGCTTCAGTGGCTGAACGATGAAAGCCCGACATCTCGCAGACAAGCGCGGTTGTCTTCCATTTACCATGGCTGGATCGAGTTTAAAGCCAACAGACTTGCGTTGCTGGGTCTGATCATTTTGATATTGCTGGTACTCGTGGCTATCTTTGCGCCCGTGTTGAGTCCACACGATCCCTTCGAACAGGATCTTGCTAATCGTCTGGCGCCACTCGGTACGGATGGTCATGTCTTTGGTACCGATTCTCTGGGGCGCGATATCCTCAGCCGGCTGATTTACGGTTCACGCATCACACTATACATCGTAGGGCTTGTTGCACTGATAGCACCGGTGGCCGGTTTGTTCATCGGCACTGTTGCGGGCTACATCGGAGGTTGGACAGATGTCGTGCTGATGCGCTTCACCGATATATTTCTGGCTTTTCCCAGGCTGGTGTTAGCGCTTGCCTTTGTGGCAGCATTGGGAGCGGGCATAGAAAACGCCGTATTGGCTATCGCGCTGACAGCATGGCCACCGTATGCTCGTATCGCTCGCGCAGAAACACTGAGCATTCGTCGCTCGGATTACATCAGCGCGGTCAAGCTGCAAGGTGCTGGTGCGTTAAGAATCATCACGCGTCATATCTGGCCGTTGTGTATCGCCTCGCTGGTGGTTCGCATCACGCTGGATATGGCGGGAATAATACTGGCTGCTGCAGGTCTGGGTTTTCTGGGTCTTGGCGCGCGTCCTCCCTCACCTGAGTGGGGTGCAATGATTGCGGAGGGTAGGCGCTTTATTCTCGACCATTGGTGGGTTGCAACCATACCGGGCCTGGCCATTTTTGTAGTGAGCCTGGCGTTTAATCTTTTGGGCGATGGTCTTCGTGATCTGCTGGATCCCAAAAGTGGTGGTGCGTCGTGAATCTGCTGGAAGTCGAAGACCTAAGCGTATCGTTTCCTACTCGTGGCGGCGTCTTTGAAGCGGTAAGAGGAGTGTCGTTTACGTTAGGTCAGGAACGCCTCGGTATTGTCGGCGAATCCGGCTCGGGCAAGTCGCTAACCGGGCGTGCCATTCTCAAACTGATTCGTCCACCGGGGAAGCTTCAGGCATCACGCATTACTCTGGAAGGGGACGATCTACTAGCGATGACTGATCGTCAGATGCGATCAGTGCGAGGGCAACGTATTTCGATGGTCATGCAGGATCCCAAGTTTTCTTTGAACCCGGTGATGCGTGTGGGTGACCAGATTGTCGAGGCCTATCGGCAGTCCTCAGGTGGTGGGCGACAAGAGCGTAGGCAACGGGCGCTGGCTATGCTCGAATCGGTAGCCATCAGAGATCCGGAGCGGGTTTTTAATGCCTATCCGCACGAAATGTCAGGTGGCATGGGGCAGCGCATCATGATAGCAATGATGCTAATACCCGACCCACGTATCCTGATTGCTGACGAGCCTACGTCTGCTCTGGACGTCACTGTCCAGATGCAAGTGCTTAACATCATGGACAAGCTGGTCCGTGAACGCGGCATGGGGCTGGTATTCATAAGTCACGATCTCAACCTTGTGTCCTCTTTTTGCGATCGTGTTCTGATCATGTATGCCGGTCGCATAGTCGAAAGCTGCCGGGCCGATCAGCTGTACGAAGCAAAGCATCCTTACACGCAGGGATTGTTGAACTCGTTACCCAGGCTGGATGCGCCTCGAGACCGACTGGCTGTGCTGGAACGTGACCCTGCATGGCGTGAGCCGCTATCCGAGTCAGGCACGTCGAAGGATGTAAATCCCGATGAGTGATGAGCAGGGAATCGAGATAGTTGATCTGCACGTCTGGTTTGGTGATGGGCCAGATCGAGTGGATGCCGTGCAGTCGGTTTCGTTCAATGTGGGGAAGGGTGCCTCAGTTGGGTTGGTTGGTGAGAGCGGCTCTGGTAAATCCACGATACTGCGTGCCATCACTGGACTGGCTGGCGGCTGGTCGGGCTCAATGAAAGTGGCTGGTGAGGTACTGGAGCGCAAACGCAGTCGAGCGTTTTACAATCGCGTACAGATGGTGTTTCAGGATCCGTATGCCTCTCTGCATCCCAGGCATTCGGTGGATCAGGTGCTGAGCGAAACACTCGGCCTGCATGGTCTGAAAGATATCGATCGTAGAATCGTCAAATTACTGGATGAAGTTGGGCTTGGGCCGGCGTTTCGGTTTCGCTATCCCCATCAGTTGTCTGGTGGTCAGCGGCAGCGCGTCGCTATAGCCCGTGCGCTTGCATCGGAGCCTTCAATCCTCCTGCTGGATGAGCCAACCTCGGCACTGGATGTATCCGTGCAGGCAGAGATTCTCAATTTACTCTCTGATCTTCGCGAGGAGCTAAAGCTCACCTACCTTATGGTGTCCCATAATCTGGCGGTAGTCGGGCATCTGTGCGAATCGGTCATGGTGATGCAAAACGGTCAGATTGTGGAAGTTATGAGTGTTGCAGAGCTCCGCGATCAGCGTGCGTCTCACCCCTACACGCAACAGCTACTCAAGAGTTCTCTGGGATTTGTGCGGGACGATGCGGTTTGAAGATGTAGCAGCGCGTCAGGGCGCACGGTGTGTTCACTCGATAGTCGTTAAGTCAGTGCAGGTCATGGTCGGATCGTCGAGGCTCGCAATTGGTCAATACGTCCCCGAACTGGGCAACCATGAACGTGATCATTCACGATACCGACAGCCTGCATGAGCGCGTACATGTTTGTTGGTCCTGTAAACGACCAGCCGCGTTGCTTCAGATCACGGCTCAAAGCTGTGGATTGTCTAGTGTGAGGGTTGTCCGATAACCACTGTTGAGTCACCAGGGCAGGACGAGTCTTGAAATCAGGTTCGTAGTTCCAGAAAAAACGGGCCAGAGATCCAAATTCAGCCTTCAGGTCGAGCGCCCGTTGGGCGTTATTTATCGCAGATCGAATTTTTCGCCGGTTTCTGATTATTCTGGCATCGCTTGCCAAACGCTCTACATCTGACTCTGTATATTTGGAAACAGTGGCGGGGTCGAAATTATCAAAACACTGCCGAAACGCCTCGCGACGATGCAGGATCGTTTTCCAGCTGAGTCCGGACTGAAACCCTTCAAGACACACTTTCTCGAATAGCCGTTGATCATCTGTAACCGGTACACCCCATTCGCAATCATGGTATTGCGTGAATAGCGGATCATTGCCGGGAATACGGCAAGTGTTGTTCTGACACATAGATGAGATCCGAGTGGTACGTAACCTGAAGATCAGCGTTGCAAGGCTGTTGTGATTGGGTAACTTGTATATTTTCTCGGACAAGAAGGGATTACATCTGTGCCATTGGAGCAATAATTAAGTCCATTAAAAACGGTTGCTAAGCTTCATCGCAGGTTTTAGGGTCGTTTTCTGATATCACGTTGTACGATTCCCGAAGATCGAAGAGGTTGTACTCGCGTGTTGGCACAAAAAACTGTTAACAGCACTGGCAGACACGATTTTTAGATGCTATTATGGCGAGCTAGCTTAGTCGACGTGGTCACCCCATCGACTGCAGCTTACTGTATTTATTGAATCACTTCGTACCGAGCTGCACAGCTCGGCTGGTTGAAAATCCCGAAAAACGGCCTGCTCGCCAGCATGTCGACAATTATGGGGGTTGGCAAGCGGTTTTTCTGTGCGTGCAGTTCTGTATGTTTAAAGCATGTGTGGGAGAACACGATGACCCTTGGTGTAGTTGGCCGCAAGCTCGGCATGACTCGCGTTTTTGACGAGACTGGCGTTTCCACGCCTGTAACCGTCATCGAGGTTGAGAAAAACCGTATCACAGCGCGTAAGACGCCTGAGTCCGACGGTTACTCAAGTGTCCAGGTAACAACTGGGCAGAAAAAAACCACTCACCTGAGCAAGGCCGAAGCTGGGCATTTTGCCAAGGCAGGCGTTGGAGCGGGCAGGGGTCTTTGGGAGTTCCGGCTGGACGCTGACGCTGGTGATGAGTTCGCCGTCGGTGGTGAAATCGGTATGGACATGTTTGAAGTCGGCCAGAAGGTCGATGTCACAGGTACCAGTATCGGTAAGGGCTTTGCCGGTGGTGTAAAGCGTCACAACTTCCAGATGCAGGATGCCACGCACGGTAACTCTTTGTCTCACAGAGCGCCGGGCTCTATCGGTCAGAACCAGACTCCTGGTCGCGTATTCAAAGGCAAGAAAATGGCGGGTCATATGGGTGCAGTTCGTACCACTACCCAAAACCTTAAGGTCGTACGGATTGACGAGGGTCGCGAAGTCATCCTTGTCAGAGGCCCGGTGCCAGGCGCTGATGGCAGTGATGTCATCATCAAGCCGGCTGTCAAGCAGAAGAAGGCGAAGAGCTAAGTCGATGGATTTAAAAACACATAGCGGCGGATCCGTTTCTGTCGCAGACACCGTTTTCGGTGCTGAATATAACGAAGGTCTCGTTCACCAGATCGTTACGGCCTATCTTGCTGCAGCACGAGCTGGTACTGCAGCGCAGAAAACACGTTCAGAAGTTCGTGGTGGTGGTGCGAAGCCATGGCGCCAGAAGGGTACGGGTCGAGCTCGCGCAGGTACTTCACGTAGTCCGATCTGGACTGGTGGTGGCGTAACTTTCGCGGCGAAGACTCGCGATTACTCGCAGAAAGTGAACAAGAAGATGTATCGCGGCGCTATCCGCTCCATCCTCTCTCACGCTGCAGCCGAAGGTCGCCTCATCGTTGTTGATAATGTTGAGCTGGCTGAGGCCAAGACCAAAGCTATGAAGGCCAAGATGGCTGAGCTAGGTGTCGAGAAGGTTCTGTTTCTTATGGATGACGTGACCGAGTCGGTTTACCTGGCGAGTCGCAATATCCCTTACGTTCAAGTGCTGGATGTCGAGGGTGTTGATCCGGTGAGTCTCGTACGCTTTCCTCATATCGTTGCCACCACTGCTGCCATCAAGCAGCTAGAGGAGCGTTTCTCATGAATGACCAGCGCTTGTATCAGGTGTTGTTAGCACCGCACGTCTCGGAAAAAACTGCAACTGCTGCGGAAATGGAAGGGCGTCATACATTCCGTGTGTCACGGGATGCTACAAAAATTGAAGTGCGCAAAGCGGTTGAGAAACTGTTTGACGTTACTGTGCGCAGCGTTCAGATGGTGAACGTGCCTGGCAAGACCAAGCGATTTGGGTCTAAGGAGGGTAAGCGTTCCGATTGGAAAAAAGCGATTGTTCGGCTGGCCGAAGGGCAGGACATCGATTTCATGGGTATAGAGGGTTAGATCATGGCTCTGGTTAAGTCTAAACCGACATCACCCGGTAAGCGTTTTCAGGTTCGAGTTGTTAACAAGGAGCTTTCAAAAGAAGGTCCTTACGAGCCACTGGTTGAGAGTCTCTCCAAATCAGGTGGTCGCAACAACAAAGGTCGTATAACCACTCGCCATATTGGTGGTGGTCATAAGCGTCGTTACCGTGTTATCGATTTCAAGCGCAACAAAGACGGCATTCCTGCAGTCGTTGAGCGTATTGAATACGATCCCAACAGAACAGCACACATTGCTCTACTCAAGTATGCAGACGGTGAGCGTCGGTACATTCTGGCACCAAAAGGAGTTCCGGTAGGAGCGCCATTGATGTCAGGACGCGAGTCGCCGATCAAGCCAGGTAATTGTTTGCCTCTGGCAAACGTGCCTGTTGGTTCAACGGTTCACGCTATTGAGCTCAAGCCCGGTCGGGGAGCTCAGGTTGCACGAAGTGCAGGTGCTGCCGTGCAGCTGGTAGCTAGAGAAGGGATGTACGCCACGTTGCGACTTCGCTCAGGCGAGATGCGTCGAGTGCAGAGCGATTGCCGCGCCACGATTGGTGAGGTTGGTAACGGTGAGCATGCGCTTCGCAAGCTGGGTAAGGCAGGAGCGTCACGCTGGCGTGGTGTTCGTCCTACGGTTCGTGGTGTTGCGATGAACCCGGTCGACCATCCGCACGGTGGTGGTGAAGGCCGAACTTCCGGTGGTCGCCATCCTGTTAGTCCATGGGGTACACCTACCAAGGGGTACAAAACTCGTTCAAACAAGCGTACGGACAGCATGATTGTTCGTCGTCGTAGCAAGAAATAGGAGGTAGTGACTCGTGCCACGTTCCCTTAAGAAAGGCCCGTTCGTCGACTATCACCTTGTAAAGAAGGTTGATGAGGCGCGCGCATCTAATAGCAAGCGACCCATCAAGACATGGTCACGTCGTTCCATGATATTGCCAGACATGGTGGGTCTCACCATCGCTGTGCATAATGGCCGCGTTCACGTGCCTGTACTGGTATCTGAAAACATGGTTGGTCACAAGCTGGGTGAGTTCGCGGCGACGCGAACTTACAAAGGCCATGTCGCTGACAAGAAATCGAGATAGTCATGCAAGTTGAATCTACATTGAAAATGGCTCGCATCTCACCACAGAAGGTGCGACTGGTTGCAGACCAGATTCGCGGCCTGCCTGTCGAAGGTGCTCTGGAAGTCCTTACTTTCAGCGAGAAGAAAGCGGGTGCGCTGATCAAGAAACTAGTGGATAGCGCTATCGCTAACGCAGAGCATAACGAAGGTGCTGACATCGATGAACTTAAGGTGTCAGCTATACAGGTCAACGCAGGTCCGATGATGAAGCGGCTGCGTGCCAGGGCAAAAGGTCGCGCCAACCGCATTCTAAAGCGTACCAGCCATATTACCGTGACCGTTTCGGACGGCAGGAGCTAAACGATGGGTCAAAAAGTACATCCAATTGGTATCCGCCTGGGCATTTCTCAGGACTGGAATTCCACGTGGTACGCCGGTAGTGAGGATTACGCTAACTACTTGAATGACGACATCAGGATTCGAAAGTATCTCAAGAAGGAGCTGTCTCACGCATCTGTGAGCCGGATCCAGATTCAGCGTCCGGCAAAGTCCATTATCATCACGATACATTCGGCACGTCCGGGTATCGTTATCGGTAAGAAGGGTGAAGACGTCGAGCGGTTACGCCGCGCGCTTGCTCCGATGCTTGGAATTAACATCAACAATGTCAAAATCAACATTGCTGAGATTCGAAAGCCAGAGCTTGATGCACAATTAGTCGCTGAGGGCGTTGCGCAGCAGCTGGAGCGTCGAGTCATGTTCCGTCGTGCAATGAAGCGTGTACTGACTAACACCATGCGGCTCGGTGCGCAAGGTGTGAAAATTGCAGTATCCGGCCGGCTCAACGGGGCTGAAATCGCCCGTCGCGAGTGGTACCACGATGGTCGCGTGCCATTGCACACGCTTCGTGCAGACATAGATTACGGTGTTGCGGAGGCGCACACTACTTATGGTGTTATTGGTATCAAGGTCTGGATCTGTCACGGCGAAGTATTCGATCTTGAAGAGAAACGCTCAAAAAGCGTTGCCAGCACTACCAGCAAATAAGGGCGCCTGCGGGTAGCAAACAGAGCAGCTAAGAACAATGCTTCAACCAAAACGTACAAAATTCAGAAAACAGCACACGGGGCGTAACCGTGGACTGGCGCAAAGCGGCAACAAGGTCAGCTTCGGCGAGTATGGACTCAAGGCAACTGCCCGCGGTCGTCTCACTGCCCGACAGATCGAGTCTGCACGTCGCGCCATGACACGTCACATCAAGCGTGGTGGAAAGATCTGGATCCGTATCTTCCCGGATACCCCCGTAACCAAAAAGCCAATCGAAGTTCGAATGGGTAAAGGTAAGGGTAACGTCGAGTACTGGGTAGCCAAGATTCAGCCAGGCAAGATGCTCTACGAAATGGAAGGTGTCACGGAAGAAACAGCCCGTGAAGCGTTCGCATTGGCTGCGGCGAAATTGCCCATTGGAACAACATTCGTCGTGAGGACAGCAGCGTAATGGCCGACTCAAAAGCAAGTGAGCTTACTGCTAAAACAGTAGAAGAGCTGACAACAGAATTAAGCGGCTTGTTCCGTGAGCAATTCAATCTGCGTATGCAGAGTGGATCAGGTCAGGATGTAAAGCCGCACAACTTCAAGCGTGTGCGTCGCCAGATTGCACGTATCAAAACCGTTATTCATCAGAAGCAGTCGGCAGAGGCCTGATCATGAGTGAGCAGAACGAATCAGCCGTGACCGAGAAGCGTACTCGTACCGAAGTCGGTCGCGTAATGAGTAATAAAATGGAACAGACGGCAACTGTACAGGTTGAACGTCGCATCAAGCACCCTATTTATGGCAAGTATATGCGCCGTAGCAAGAAGTATCATGTGCATGATGAAAATAACGAACTGAACATTGGTGACACTGTTCAGATCAAGGAATGCCGACCGCTGTCCAAGACAAAATCCTGGACTCTGGACAAGGTGTTGACCGCTGCGGCCGAGTAAGGTTTTGCAGCATCAGATAAACAATATGTGTGGCTGGATAAAGAGTAGCGTCCGATGATTCAAATGCAAACTGTCCTTAACGTGGCAGACAACAGTGGCGCGCGCCGAGTCCAGTGCATCAAAGTGCTGGGCGGCTCGCACCGTCGATACGCGCGGGTTGGCGATGTCATCAAGGTGAGCGTCAAAGACGCAATCCCTCGTGGCAAGGTCAAGAAGGGCGAGGTTTATAATGCAGTCGTTGTGCGGACCCGTAAGGGTATTCGTCGCGGCGACGGTTCTGCGATTCGGTTTGATGCCAATGCGGCAGTCATCCTGAACGCAAAACTCGAGCCAGTCGGCACGCGTATCTTCGGACCGGTTACGCGTGAATTGCGTAACGAGAAGTTCATGAAGATCGTCTCTCTCGCACCTGAAGTGTTATAGCACCTCAGCGGCCATACAGCGGATAGATCAGAATTATGGAACGTATAAAACAAGGCGACGACGTTATCGTCCTCGTTGGTAAAGACAAAGGTCGTCGTGGCAAGGTAGAAGCTGTGAACGGTGATCGGGTGCTGGTTGACGGAATCAATCTCGTCAAGAAGCACGCCAAGGGTAACCCCCAGATGGGTGATCCAGGCGGTATCCAGGAAAAGGAACTGTCTATTCACATTTCTAATGTCGCGCTATTCAACCCCTCTGAGAAGAAGGGTGGGCGTGTCGGTTTTCGCACTAACGACGACGGGAAGAAGGAGCGGTTTTTCCGCGCTGATTCATCGTCAGTGGACGGTTGAAGGGCATGGCTAGGCTGATATCAGAGTACCGCGAGAAAATTGTTCCTCTCATGATGGAGGAGCATAAATACAAGAGTGTGATGCAGGTTCCCCGCATTGAGAAGATCACATTGAATATGGGTCTTGGCGAAGCGTTGGGTGACAAGAAAGTTCTTGAGCACGCGGTCAAGCACATGACAGCAATTGCCGGGCAGAAGCCAGTTGTAACGGTCGCGCGTAAGTCAATCGCCGGATTCAAGATACGTGATGGATACCCGATCGGTGCGAAAGTGACGCTACGGCGCGAACGTATGTATGAGTTCCTTGACCGGCTCGTTGCTGTTGCCATACCGCGTATCCGCGACTTTCGCGGTATTAACGCTCGTTCTTTCGACGGCCGTGGTAACTACAGCATGGGCGTAAAAGAGCAGATCATCTTCCCTGAGATCGACTATGACAAGGTCGATGCCGTTCGGGGTATGGATATCACTATTACGACATCTGCGCAGAACGATGCGGAAGCATTATCACTGCTAAAGAAGTTCAACTTTCCGTTTCGGCAATAGGACCACGCAGACATGGCCAAGAAGTCAATGATAGCGCGTGAAAAGAAGCGCACAAAACTCGTCAAGCAGTACGCAGACAAGCGTGCGGTGCTGAAGAATACAGTCACTTCAGAGGAAAGTACCTTTGATGAGAAGATGGAAGCAGTAACAGCGTTACAAAAATTGCCGCGTGATTCGTCACCGGCTCGTCAGCGTAACCGCTGTCGCATCACGGGTAGGCCTCATGGGTACTATCGTAAATTTGGTCTGAGCCGAAACAAACTTCGCGAGGCTGCTATGCGCGGCGACGTGCCCGGTTTAGTCAAGGCCAGCTGGTAGGAGAATAAATCATGAGTATGTCTGACCCCATTGCCGACATGCTGACCCGTATTAGAAACGGTCAGCAAGCGCGTAAGGTATCGGTATCCATGCCTGCTGCAAAACTGAAATCCAGTGTTGCACAGGTATTGCAGGACGAAGGTTATATCGGCAGTTTCGGCACTGAGTCTGTAGAGGGTAAAGCTACCCTGACCGTTAACTTGAGATATTTCGACGACAAGCCTGTCATCGATAAAATCAAGCGAATCAGTCGCCCAGGACTGCGTCAGTACACCGGTGCAGGTTCCATTCCTGAGGTTCTCGGTGGTTTGGGAATTTCTGTCGTTTCAACCTCTCACGGGGTTATGACTGGCAAGCAGGCTCGTGCACAGGGTTTCGGTGGCGAAATCATCTGCACCGTCAGTTAAACAGATTCGCCGGAGATAATAGAATGTCACGTGTAGCTAAAGAGCCGATTTCCTTGCCTAAGGGCGTTGAAGTCAAGATAGACGGCCAGTCTGTCAGTGCCAAAGGACCAAAAGGGCAGGAGTCAGTGACATTGCACGCTGATGTTTCTGCTCAGATGGAAGATGGAGTGTTGGGCGTCAGCGTTCAGCGCAAGGACCAGAAAAGTATTGCCATGAGCGGCACCATGCGCTCTCTGCTCAACAACCTGGTTATTGGTGTCAGCGAAGGATTCGAAAAGAAACTTGAACTGCGGGGCGTTGGATATCGTGCCCAGGCACAGGGTAGCAACCTTAACCTGACACTCGGTTTTTCTCATCCGGTTGTTCATGCAGTGCCTGCTGGTATAACAGTGGAGACGCCCAGCCAGACCGAAGTTATTGTGCGCGGCACCAACAAGCAGGTAGTTGGGCAGGTTGCGGCAGATATTCGCAGTTACCGGCCACCAGAGCCCTACAAAGGCAAAGGTGTACGATACGTGGGCGAGTACGTCGCTATGAAAGAAGCCAAGAAGAAGTAAGCAGCACTAGAAGAGCATATTAAAATGGATAAGAAATTAAATAGACTGCGCCGTGCCAAACGCACACGCGCCAAGATCCGAGAGCTCAGTGTTCCGCGGCTTACTGTTCATCGCACGCCAAGGCATATTTACGCTCAGGTTATAGACGCGCAGGGAGCCACGGTTATTGCTGCAGCTTCAAGCGTTGGAAAAGACCTGCGTGGGACCATCAAGAACGGCGGTAACGTTGAAGCTGCTGTTTCGGTCGGCAAGAGCATTGCTGAAAAGGCTAGCGCAGCAGGCATCAGTAATGTCGCCTTCGATCGCGCAGGCTTTAAATACCACGGTCGCGTAAAAGCGCTGGCTGACGCAGCCCGTGAGAACGGACTGAAATTCTGATTTCGGCCTGACGGCTACAACCTATTAGGCTCGGTAAAAAAGCATGGCACAGAACGATTACAATCAAAGCAGTGACGGTTACATCGAAAAACTTGTCACTATCAACCGCGTAGCGAAAGTGGTTAAAGGCGGACGTCAGTTCGGTTTTACTGCGCTTACGGTCGTCGGTGACGGTAACGGTCGAGTCGGTCTCGGCTACGGTAAGGCGCGTGAAGTACCACTCGCCATACAGAAAGCGATGGAAAAGGCTCGACGTGACATGAAAACTGTTGTGTTGAACGATGGCACTCTTCAGTACCCCTTAAAGGGCAGGCATGGTGCAGCACGTGTTTACATGCAGCCTGCTTCTGAAGGAACGGGTATCATCGCTGGCGGCGCTATGCGCGCTGTCTTCGAGGCGGTTGGTGTTCGTAACGTTTTAGCCAAGATCATTGGCACGAATAACCCGATCAACGTCGTTCGCGCAACTATCAACGGTCTCAGCACTATGCAGAGTCCTGAGTCTGTTGCAGCGAAGCGCGGAAAATCAATCGCCGAAATCAAGGGAGAGTGACCATGAGTGCCAAAACAGTCAAGGTCACACTCGTCAAGAGTATGGCGGGTCGTCTCAAGAATCACCAGGCCAGTGTTCGTGGGCTTGGATTGCGGCGCATGCATCAGACGGTTGAGGTGATTGATACACCTGAAAACCGCGGCATGATCAATAAGGCGTACTACATGTTGCGCGTCGAAGAACCACAAGCCTGAACGGCTGACTAAAGAGTTTACGTCATGAGTCTCAATAATCTTAAGCCGGCCGCCGGAAGTCGTAAGGACGCCCACCGTGTGGGTCGTGGTATCGGTTGTGGAAAAGGTAAAACATGCGGTCGTGGTCACAAGGGGCAGAAGTCCCGATCAGGTGGCTGGCATAAGGTAGGTTTCGAAGGTGGGCAGATGCCTATCCAGAGACGATTGCCGAAATTTGGCTTCACATCGCGCATGGCACGGCATTACGCCGAAGTCCGTTTGCACGAGCTTGACGCTATCGAAGGCGGTAAGATCACAGTAGAAGCTTTGATCGCAGCGGGCATTGTTCCCTTGCAGACAAAAACTGTGAAAGTGATTTTGTCAGGTGAAGTAAAGAATGCTTGTTCCATATCGGGTTGTCGTGTAACCAAAGGCGCTAAGCAGGCTATCGAGGCCGCTGGTGGTACGGTTGCAGAGCTAGAAGCTGCTTAACAGTAGCTCCAAGGCACATTCGATTCTGAATTCAAGGATATTCAAGCCAAGAAGTCCGCGCCAGACAGGCGTCGGGCTTAGAGCAGAAAATTAATGGCAGCTGATAAAAACAAATCCGCACTTGCTGGAATCGGGGGTTCATCCGAGCTGCAGTCTCGACTGCTGTTTGTGCTGTTTGCCATGGTCATCTTCCGGATCGGCTCACATATAACCATCCCAGGCGTTGATCCCAGAGTGATGGCAGAGCTGTTCGAACAGCAAAGCAGTGGAATCCTGGGCATGCTGAACATGTTCGGCGGTGGTGCACTGTCAAGGATGTCTCTGTTCGCACTGGGTGTTATGCCCTATATATCAGCGTCCATCATCATGCAGCTCATGACGCATGTCATACCGTCACTTGAGCAGTTGCGTAAGGAAGGTGAGAGCGGCCGCCGAATCATCACCAAGTACACGCGGTATGGAACATTACTACTGGCGTCCATACAGGCGTTCGGTATTGCCATTGCGCTGCAGAATCAGGGGGCAAACGGTCAGAGTGTCGTGTTTCTTACGGGTCCCGGTTTTGTGTTAACAGCAGCCATAACGCTGGTGACAGGAACCATGTTTCTTATGTGGTTAGGTGAGCAGATCACAGAGCGCGGGATCGGCAACGGTATATCTATCCTGATTTTTGCCGGTATCGTTGCGGGCCTACCCGCTGCGATAGGTGGCACGCTTCAACTCTCACGTACGGGAGAACTCAGCTTTTTCGTCGTGATTCTGCTTTTTGCTATGGTGCTTGCAGTGACAGCGTTCGTCGTGTTCGTGGAGCGTGGGCAACGCCGGATCACGGTTAATTACGCCAAACGACAGCAAGGGCGGAAGATGTTTGCAGCTCAATCCAGCCATTTGCCACTGAAATTGAATATGGCGGGTGTTATTCCCCCGATCTTTGCGTCCAGTATTATCCTGTTTCCGGCCACTTTGGGCGATATAGCTACTAGTAATACCAATTCTTGGCTAAATACTATCGTTTCAACGCTGCAACCTGGCCAGCCAGTCTATATACTGCTGTACGCTTCAGCGATCATCTTTTTCTGCTTTTTCTACACCGCACTGGTCTTCAACGCGAAAGAGACGGCAGACAATCTGAAAAAATCAGGTGCATTCATACCGGGCATTCGACCAGGTGAGAAAACAGCTCGATATATCGACGCTGTACTTACCCGTCTGACCTTGTATGGCGCGCTTTATATAACGCTTGTTTGCCTTCTTCCAGAATTCTTGATTTTGCTCTGGAATGTGCCCTTCTACTTCGGCGGCACATCCTTGCTGATCATCGTAGTGGTGGTCATGGATTTTGTAGGGCAGGCACAGGCACACATGATGAGCCATCAGTATGAAGGCTTGATGAAGAAGCAGGGTACCAAGGGATCTCCCAAAGGGGCGCGCTAGTCGCGGGCCTTAGGGAATTTCCTTTTCAGGAGAGCACGTATGAAAGTCAGAGCATCAGTCAAGAAGATCTGTCGCAACTGCAAGGTAGTCAAGCGCAAAGGCGTGATTCGCGTCATTTGCAATACTGACGCCCGGCACAAGCAGCGTCAGGGCTAGTCAAAGAAACATAGGCGGAGAAAAGCATGGCACGTATTGCCGGCATTAACATACCGGTCCAGAAGCATACCTGGATCGCATTGACATCGATTTTCGGTATTGGTCGAACACGCGCGTATCAGATTTGTGATGCTGCAAATGTTGCACCCGATGCCAAGGTTCGAAATCTTTCAGAAGTTGAGATTGAGAGCCTGCGTACGGAAGTTGGAAAGTACACAGTCGAGGGCGATTTGCGTCGCGATGTCTCGATGAACATAAAGCGTCTGATGGACCTCGGTTGTTATCGAGGAATACGCCATCGTCGGGGCTTACCCCTTCGCGGTCAACGTACGAAGACTAATGCGCGCACGCGCAAAGGTCCGCGTAGGCCGCTCAAGCGTTAATAGAGAATTTCATGGCAGCAAGTAGCACTAAAAAGAAAGTCCGTCGTACCGTTACTGACGGTATCGCTCATATCCACGCATCGTTCAATAATACGATCGTGATGATTACAGATCGCCAAGGCAATGCCTTGTCGTGGGCGACCGCAGGTGGTTCAGGGTTTCGTGGTTCGCGTAAAAGTACGCCTTTTGCAGCGCAGGTTGCAGCTGAGCGTGCTGGTGAAGCCGCCAAGGAATACGGATTGAAGAATATCGACGTTCATGTTAAGGGCCCTGGTCCCGGACGTGACTCAGCGGTTCGCTCGTTGAACAATGTCGGCTTCAAGATCGCCAGTATCCTTGACGTTACACCCATTCCTCACAACGGCTGCCGTCCGCCTAAAAAGCGTCGTGTGTGAGATGAAATCGCAATACCTGACCAACCGTAATGGGAGTGTGAACCGTGGCTAGATATACCGGTCCAACGTGCAAGTTAAGTCGCCGAGAAGGCACTGATCTTTACCTCAAGTCGGGCATACGCCCACTAGAGTCGAAGTGTAACCTGGAGACGCCTCCGGGCATGCAGGGCGCCAAGCGCGGCCGCCCATCCGACTACGCTATCCAGCTTCGCGAGAAGCAGAAGGTTCGGCGTATGTACGGTGTTCTAGAGAAGCAGTTCCGTAACTACTACAAGGCCGCTGCTGCCAAGAAGGGTTCAACGGGTGAGAACCTGCTTTCCCTGTTGGAACAGCGACTCGATAACGTGGTTTACCGCATGGGTTTTGGTTCTACACGTGCTGAAGCTCGTCAACTTGTATCCCACAAATCGATCATGGTCGACGGGAAGATAGTGAACATCGCCTCTTATCAGATTCAACCGAATCAGGTAGTCACTATTCGCGAGAAGGCGAAGAAACAGGCTCGTATCGCCGATGCACTTGAGCTGGCTCAGCAGCGCGGCGTGCCAGGCTGGATCGAAGTTGATGCCAAGAAGTTCGAAGGCACTTTTAAAACTGTTCCGGATCGAGCTGATCTGCCAGCCGAGATTAATGAATCTCTGGTTGTGGAGCTGTACTCGAAGTAATACGCGCTGCGCGTATGTGCTTGTTACAGCTTTAGGGTGGGGTGGCACTTTGCCACCTCGCTATCACTTAAGGGGTTGAATTACGTTGAATGCCATGCAAACTGAATTCTTAAAACCACGAATTGTCGATGTCTCAGCATCCAACGCGAATCATGCGAAGGTTACTCTGGAGCCGTTGGAGCGTGGGTTTGGCCATACGTTGGGTAACGCGTTACGCCGTATTTTATTGTCATCCATGCCCGGTGCTGCTTTCTATGAGGCAGAGATTGATGGTGTGTTGCACGAATACACCACGATGGAAGGTGTACAGGAAGATGTACTGGATATCCTGCTTAATCTGAAAGGTGTTGCGATTGTCATGCATGCCAAGGATGAAGCAAATCTTAAGCTGGTCAAGCAGGGGCCTTGTATCGTCACTGCAGCAGATATCACCTTGGACCACGATATCGAAATCATAAACCCGGACCATGTTATCTGTCATTTGACGGGTGACATGAACTTGAATATGACTCTGCGTGCACGAGTGGGTCGTGGTTACGAGCCTGCTTCGCACCGTACTCTTGAGGAAGGTGAGAGCCGTCCTATTGGCACTTTGCAGATCGACTCTTCGTTTAGCCCGGTTCATCGGGTTGCGTACAACGTCGAGAGCGCTCGTGTAGAACAACGGACCGATCTGGACAAGCTTATTGTTGATCTTGAAACCAACGGAACCATTGATCCCGAAGAGGCCATCCGCAAGGCTGCCACTATTCTTCAGGAGCAGTTGTCTGTGTTTGTTGACCTCAAGGCCGAGACACAAACTCCAGAAGAGGAGCAGGCTTCTGATATCGATCCGATCCTCTTGCGACCGGTCGATGATCTGGAGCTCACAGTACGTTCTGCTAACTGCCTCAAGGCAGAAAACATCTACTACATCGGTGATCTTATTCAGCGCACCGAAGTGGAATTACTGAAAACGCCTAACCTCGGCAAGAAGTCCCTGACAGAAATCAAGGATGTTCTGGCTCAGCAGGCATTGTCACTGGGTATGCGCCTGGAAAACTGGCCACCGCCTGAGTTGCAGAAGCAACGCGAGATGGCCAAGTAGGAATAAGAGAACAACATGAGACATCGTAAGAGCGGGCGCAAGCTCAACCGTAATTCCAGTCATCGCAAGGCCATGTTTCGCAACATGGCGGCGTCTTTGGTGGAGCATGAATCCATCAAGACGACGGTTCCTAAAGCCAAGGAACTGAGAAAGGTGATTGAGCCTATGGTAACTAACGCCAAGCAAGACAATGTGGCCAAACGCCGGCAGGCGTTTGACCGTCTGCGCGACAAGGCTGCGGTAGGTAAACTGTTTACAGAGATTGGCCCTCGCTTTGCTAACCGGCCGGGCGGCTACACTCGTATTCTCAAATGCGGTATGCGTCCAGGCGATAATGCGCCAATGGCTATTATCGAATTTGTAGAACGCGGCGAGTAAGTAATACCAATATACCGGTACCCCCAGAAGCGTGGGTGTCGCTGTAATACTTAAGGCCCGAGGCTGCTGCAGCTCGGGCCTTTTTCGTTGGTTAGATTACAGGTTGATTCACTGAGCATGATTGAGGCTGCGACAAGTTTTGGTGCGCTGATACATCTGCTGCGGTATGCCCGTGGATATCGACGTCGCATTATTCTCGCGAGTATTTGCTCAGCGCTTAATACATTGTTCGACATCATGCCGGAGATCCTTATCGGCGTTGCGATAGACGTGGTAGTCAATCAGGAAACCAGTTTTCTAGCAGGTTTTGGCTTTGAATCACCTCAGTCACAGATTCTCATGTTGGCAGCGCTAACGTTGTTCATCTGGGCTGGTGAATCCATATTTCAGTACCTCTACCTGATTCTCTGGCGTAATCTGGCTCAGGACCTACAGGCTGATCTCAGACAGGATGCCTACGATCAGGTGCAGCGACAGGACATGGGTTTTTTTGAGTCGAGAAGTTCTGGCGAATTAACCGCTATTCTTAATGATGACGTGAATCAGCTAGAGCGGTTTCTCGACGGCGGTGCCAATGATTTTCTTCAGGTGTTTGTCAGTGTCACCCTGATCGGTGGTGTGTTTTTCATTATTTCGCCCACCATTGCGATGTTGGCCTTTACCCCCATTCCCGTTATTGTCTGGGGCGCGTTTTATTTCATGCGCAGGGCGTCGCCGCTCTATGCGGATGTTCGTGTGAAAGTGGCTGATCTAGCTAATCGGCTGGGTAATAATATTGGTGGTATGGCAACCATCAAGTCGTTCACTGCTGAACGTCGTGAAAGCCGACGGTTGCAAGTCACCAGTGGCGAATATGTGGCGGCAAATCGCCGCGCCATAAAGGTGAGTTCTGCCTTTGTACCGCTTATCAGGATGGCGATTCTGGCTGGATTCCTTGCCACGTTTATTCTGGGTGGGCTTCAGGCACTGGAAGGCACTCTGAACGTGGGTGCCTATGGCATGCTGGTATTTCTCACACAGCGACTATTGTGGCCACTAACCCGGCTGGCCCAGACAGTTGACCTGTATGAGCGAGCTATGGCTAGTACACGGCGTATTCTTCGTTTGATAGAAACCCCGACCAATGTGCAGGACACGGGTAAAAGAGAGCTTTCACGCAGGGGTACGCTGGCTATCAGTTTCAATGAGACGAGTTTCCTGTACCCGGGCACTCAGTCAGGGATTGACAGTGTGTCGTTGGCGATCGAGGCGGGCAGCACTACGGCATTGGTAGGTACTACAGGGTCTGGCAAGTCCACACTGATCAAGCTGCTTCTCCGGTTCTACCCGGTTACTGCCGGTACAATCAGTATAGATGGCATTGCTATCGATGAGCTTTCTCTGAGTTCTTTACGGGGAACCATTGGCCTGGTGAGTCAGGACGTTTTTCTATTTGAAGGCAGCATCAGAGACAACATTGCCTACGCAGACCCCGAAGCGTCAATTGAGGTAATCAGGGACGCTGCTCAGGCTGCCGAAGCTATGGATTTCATTGAGGCATTGCCGCAGGGATTCGACACATTGGTTGGCGAACGAGGCGTCAAGCTATCAGGTGGCCAGAGACAGAGGCTCTCACTGGCACGAGCTGTTCTCAAGGATCCACCTATTCTAATACTTGATGAAGCAACCAGTGCGGTAGATAACGAAACCGAAGCAGCCATACAGCGCTCTCTGGCCAGCATATCGCGCGACCGGACCGTCCTTGTCGTAGCGCACCGCCTAAGCACTATTGTCAATGCCAATCAGATTGTCGTACTCGAGCATGGCAGGATCGTAGAGCAGGGGACACATGGTTCATTACTTGCCAATAATGGCCATTATGCGCGCCAGTGGGCGGTGCAAACAGGTTCAGTTCAACTGCCGGTAACAACACCATGATTCATAAAGACGCTGCCGTGTCCTCACCCAAGCCTATTACCGTGATTGGCTCCGGTTCCTGGGGCACTGCCTTAGCTATACAGCTGGCACGTGTTGGGGGCTCTGTGACGCTTTGGGGGCGCAATACTGTTCATCTACAACAGATGCAGGAAGAACGTTGTAACAAGCGCTACTTGCCAAATAGCGTGTTTCCGGAAAACCTGCAGTTAGAAGAAGATCTGGAAAGTGCCTTGGTCGGCACGAGCAGAGTGCTTGTATCGGTGCCCAGTCATGCTTTTCGTGCAGTACTGGAGCAATTGAAAGCTGTGTTGGGTAAGCGATTGGCAACGCTGGAGCTTGCCTGGGCTACCAAAGGGTTTGAACATGCCACGGGAATGCTACCGCATCAGGTCGTGCGTGATGTTCTGCCAGAATGTACTCACTATGCCGTTGTGTCAGGACCCACCTTTGCACTGGAGGTTGGTGCAGGATTGCCCACCGCTATTACGGTTGCGGGCTCCAATGCCGAATGGTCGCAACGAATGGCTGATGCTCTGCGTACTCGCACCTTCATCGCCTACACCTCGCAGGATATCGTAGGCGTGGAGATTGGTGGTGCTGTAAAGAACGCGTTAGCCATAGGTGCTGGTTTGTCTGATGGACTCGGATTTGGCGCTAATGCGCGTATTGCAGTCATCAATCGAGGCTTGCGAGAACTCTCTCGGCTAGGCATGGCTATGGGTGCGAAATCAGAAACATTTGTCGGTCTTGCGGGTATGGGCGATCTGGTGCTTACGTGTACCGATAACCAGTCTCGAAATCGTCGTATGGGACTGGCATTGGCCTCCGGAAAATCCATTGATGAAGCGGCACACGAAATAGGGCAGGTTGTTGAAGGTGTCGGGGCTGCAAAGGCGGTGTATGAGCAGGCACAGAGGCTGAACATTCGTATGCCTATCATCGAACAGATTTATCGAGTGGTCGTCGAAGGTATCGATCCGCGCGATGCCGTTGAGGCGCTGCTTACGCGCGAAATGCAGGCGGGTCCTGAACATGGCTGACGTGTTTTTAAAATTTACCTGAGCGCTGCCAGCGCCGCCAACAGTGCTCGCCCTGGCTTGATTGATTCCGGCAAGTTGGCGGAGCCGATGGGTTCCCCCGGCACTGTGGTCAACGGAATAATCCCCGCCCAGTGTGGCAGGCTGATGTCGTCTTCATCGTCAATCGGATCGCCAGTTCGAATTTTTGCCGAAGTCTCGTCAAGCGGTATGCGAACCAGTTCTGTCGCTTTTAGCTCATTGGCCAGTGCGGGTCGATAATCATCCATGGTGCCTGGAATCAGGTGTTCGGTAAATCGATCCAGCAGCGCCAGCTTTTCCTCACCGTAGACGGTTTCACCACAACCAAACACGACAGCGCTGCGATAGTTCATGGAGCAGTGAAACGCAGACCGTGCCTTGATTAAAGCGTCGACCAGACAGACGGACACGCACACTCTCTCGCCTGCTGCTAATGCCATGTACAAGCGGCTGCTTCGACTACCGTGCAGGTACAAGTGGTCGTCAAGTCGCGCTATAGCGGTTGGTATGGACTGTGGCCATCCCTCATACATGAATGCGACGTGCCCGATGCTGGCGGCATCAAGTACTTCGTACATCGCCTCACGTTCGTATACCGCTCGGTTGGCCGATTGCCGTACGCGACGCTTGTCGCCTTTGGGAGGGATTCCGAGTGTGGTCTGTGGCATCAGCTTTCAGGGTTAGTATGTGATGGGATTGAGTATTATCTATTTACGGTTCCTTGAATAGATACGTAAATCGGTATTTAATAGAACCAATAGAGTCGATTGCCTAATGAGGTGGACCTCATGACCCTGCTGGATACGCCTGAATGGACGAAACGTCTGAAACCATCTGCGCCTCACGCATTGAGTAAGGTGCGTCAGCTTTACCTTTCTTTGTATGAAGCCATCACGCGTGGAGACCTTGTAGATGGGCAACAATTGCCCTCCAGTCGCCAGCTATCATCACAATTGTCGCTGGGTCGGAATACGGTTATAGCCGTGTATGCGCAGCTGCATGATGAGGGTCTGATTGTATCCAGTGGGAGGCGTGGTACTCACGTGCACCATACAAGACCTACCGGATCTGCTGATACGAACAATGCAGCGGTTAACGCTATGATGGCGATTGCAACCACAGCAGATTCATTGTCTACGAATATTGATAGAGCGATGTCAACGACATCGGCCGCATCGAATCCTGTATCGCTATCACAGCGTAGCCTGCAGATGCGTATTACGGCAGACAGGCATACCGCTCTGGCACCAGGTATGCCGGATTCCGAACTTTTTCCCTCACATCTATGGCGTAAGGCATTAGGTGTGGCATCGCGGTTGGCAACCTCTGAACTGGGTTATAGAGATGCTCCACTGCCGCAACTGCAATCAGCCCTTACTCGTTTTTTGTCCGTGTATCGTTCATTGCATGTCGCCCCTGAGCAGATCATTGTGACAAGCGGTACTCGGCAGAGCCTTGCATTGGCAACGGCGCTGTACACAAACCCCGGTGATACGGCAAGGGTAGAATCGCCGGGGTATCTGGGCGCGGTGGACGCATTCAGGATGCAGGGCTTGAACCTGCAAACAATGCCGGTTGATAAAGACGGTTGCATTGCAGATCTCGATGCTTCAGAGACGGTTCCTGCGTTAATCTACCTGACACCCTGTTTTCAGTATCCAACAGGCGCACCGCTGGATGCTTCGCGGCGGGCAGCAATGCTCGAGTATGTACAGCAGCACAAGTGCATGATTTTCGAAGATGACTACGACAGTGAATTCCGTGATGATTCACAGGCGCGCCCTGCACTGGCGTCTCAGCAGGCAAGCGGCTGCCATAACGTGCTGCACGCTGGTACATTTTCCAAGTTGATTTTTCCAGCTGCCCGCATTGCCTGGCTGGTTGTACCGCCTGCGCATGTTCAGCGGGCTCACCAGTGTCTGCGTTCATTGGGGGGAGGGCATAACAGTGTGGCGCAAGCCACTATTGCCGAAATTGCTGACAACGGCTCTCTAGGCAAGCACTTGCAACGTGCCCGTAGCGTCTATTCACAACGGCGCGCCGGCTTGTTGTCAGCGCTGAATGAAACAGGTCTGTTTGAAGCGCTGGCTGATACTGGCGGCAGCTTGAGTCTGGTTGCCAGGTTGAAGATGCCTGTCTCGAGAGAACAGTTGGCAAAACATAGACACCAGCAAGCCTTGGGCTTTCAGTTCCTAGAGGATTTTCATTGGGATATGACAGGAGATGATCAGGTACGGGCTATCGTGCTTGGGCTTGGCAATGTTGTTACCCTTGAAATTCCGGCGGTTGTTGATCGTTTGTCCTGTGCGCTGGACAGCGCATATCGATTCGCGGGGAAATGAATTCGCCTGAATAGAATGTATGGCACAACGCAAACGGTGTGGATGCTACGCAATGGTCTGGTCGGCGCTGGTCTGCCGGGAATAATCAGGTATGTCTTGAATAGGTCAGGTTAGCGGGCGTTGCGCACAAGACGCTGTTCTCTGACAAATACATACAGTCCACTAGCTATGATGATAGCGATTCCGATCCACGACAAAGCGTCGGGCCAATCACCGAAAATCAGCCATCCCAGAGCAGTGGCTGCGATAATTTCGACATAGCCGAAAGGTGCGAGGACGGAGGCGGGTGCCCGATTGACAGCGATGACGACTAGTAAATGACCGACAGCTGCAATGAACCCTATGGCTGTCAGAAAGCCCCATTCGATAGTGCTGGGAAATTGTGCGCCCCAAACGGGGTCAGATATCAGGGTGCCCGGAAAGAGCGCCAGGCTTAATGCAATGGTGGCGCCGATACCGCTTGCAAATTGCATGGTTAACGGGTGATCGATATTGGCTACTGATCGCGTAACTACAAGATAGCCGGAGAAAAACAAGGCCGCACCCATGGGTAGCAGGGCGGCCAGAGTGAAGGAATCACTACCGGGTTGAATGATCAGTAGTGCCCCTAGAAATCCGGCGACCACCGCGCTCTTGCGATGCCAGCCAATGGTTTCGCCTAAAAACAATGAAGACAACAGCGTAAGCATCATGGGCTGTACAAAGAAGATGGCGATTGCATCTGCTAATGGCAGGTATAGTAAGGAGAAGAAAAAAAACGACGTTGCGATAGCCAGCAGAACTCCTCGCATGGCATGGACCACAGGGCGCTTGGGTCTCAGTAGTCCGGGACCATACAAAACGATAATGGCTATTCCCATGAGCAGGAATTGAAAGAAAAAGCGTCCCCATGTCACTTGCAATGGCGATAGAGAGTCGCCGAGTATCTTGGCTATGGCGTCCATGACCGGTACGATCATGGTGCCTGACACCATGAAAGTTATGCCCCAGGTGATGGATTGGGTGCCAGCCTCAAGTCTAGCGAGCAGCGGGGTGGCAGTCTCCCTCACGCAGGTGCCAGATCTGCTTGGGTTGCCTGAGCGATGCTATCTATCGCCTGTTCAGGGAGTAAGTTTATGGAACTGGCGTGCACAGCAGCTGCCAGAGAGTCAGGCACCAGCAGCATATCCACACCGCAAGCCTTGCAGATATCAATCATTGTTTGGATGTCTCTGTCACGCCATTCGTCGCTAACGTCACGAATGTAGATGGAGAGGATTTTACCCGGGTACTCCTGAGCAATCTGTGTATAGATTTCAGGGTCATCCTGACCGCTATCACCGGATAAAACGAACGACAGCTCTGGATAGGTGTCCAGAACGGTTCGAATCTGTTTGAGCTTGTGATCCTTGTGCTCACCAGCAATGAACTTAGTTTCGTCTATGCCGAAATCGCGCAGCATGAGTGGGCCCGCCACAATACCGTTCAACTGAATGAAATCGGTCAGGAATTCATACAGATTCCATGGACTGCTGGATACGTAGAAAAACGGGTTTCTGTTGTCATGCAACACCTCATAGAACCGGGCAATTCCCGGAAAAGCAACGCGGCTTGCGCTTGAACGCAGCAGCGTCAATCGCATCATGCTGAGCAGAGAGGTGGCCTCGGTAACGAGAATGGTATCGTCGATATCACTGATGACGCCAAATTGCGCATCTGTATCCGGCAGGCTGATGACAGGGTCACCGTCCAGTTGGAAATTGGCATGCTGAGGCAAATTGAACTTGATGGAAAGGGTCGAGCCTGTCGGCTGTGACTCACTGGTGTATACCAGTGAAAAATAGCCTTCTTCATCAGTAACGGCTGTCATCGTGTTGCCATCAATGGCCCCTTGCACTTCAACACCGGCCAGTTCATCAGTGCCGAATCTGGCGTAGCTGTCGCGCAGATTGTTCCACAGATACGATGCACTCGGCACTGCGGCCTCACGATATTCCAGTACCCGGCCACTGGATTTGCCCTGCCAACCTGTTGCAGTCCTTACACCGAATCCTCGGTACGCTATCACGTGCAGTTTCTGGTCAGGCTTGAGTCGTTTCCCCGCTCTTTTCTGAACATATTCCAGCGCGTTCTCAGCCTGTATGCCCGTACGTTTGAGAAGTGTCGACCATTTTTCTGAGGCCATATTAGAACTCGATTGTGTTTGTTTGTGCTGCTGGTGTCGCTACGCGTGGTAGCTGTCTGTAAAGATCAAGTGTCAGTTCAACAAGCGCGCTAGATAGCGCCCCGTGTGAGACTCAGGGCAAGCCACTATGGTCTCGGGAGGCCCGCTCACTACAACCGTACCGCCACCTTGCCCCCCTTCAGGTCCCATGTCCACAATCCAGTCTGCTGTTTTGATGACATCAAGGTTGTGCTCAATGATGATGACGGTATTACCGGCATCCCGCAAACGCTGCAATACAATGAGTAACGCCTTGACGTCTTCAAAGTGCAGCCCCGTAGTGGGCTCATCAAGGATGTACAGCGTGTTTCCGGTGTCGCGTTTGGACAGCTCACGTGCCAGCTTGATACGCTGAGCTTCTCCACCAGACAATGTCGTGGCATTTTGCCCCAGTGTTATGTAGGACAGGCCCACGTCCATCATGGTTTGCAGCTTCCGTTGCAACACAGGCACAGCGGCAAAAAACTCGTTAGCCATCTCAACGGTCATGGACAGAATCTGATGAATGTTCTGCCCTTTGTAGCGAATATCCAGTGTCTCGCGGCCATATCGCTTTCCCTGACAGACATCGCAGGGCACATAGACATCAGGCAGAAAATGCATTTCAACCTTGATCAGGCCATCACCCTGACAGGCCTCGCAGCGTCCGCCTTTGACGTTGAAGCTGAATCTGCCTGCCTGATAACCACGCGAACGCGCTTCGTGGGTGCCAGCGAACAGATCCCTGATGGGAGAGAACAAACCGGAATAAGTGGCAGGGTTACTACGAGGTGTTCTACCAATCGGGCTTTGATCTATTGCCACAATCTTGTCAAAAACCTTTAATCCGGTAATTGACTTTAATGGTGCTGCAGCATGGCGTGCATTGTTAATGGTGTTGGCAGCATGCTTGTAGAGCGTATCGTTAACCAGCGTTGATTTGCCAGAGCCCGATACCCCGGTTACCACCGTGCAAATGCCAACCGGAATCTTTACATCAACCGACTTCAGATTGTTGCCGCGTGCGTTCTTGATACTGATGAACTGTTTGCCGGGTTTCTTGCGTTTGGGTATCTCTATGCGGCGTTTGCCAGACAAGTATTGCCCTGTGATGGAAGCCTTGCTCTTGATGATCTGCGCAGGTGAGCCTGCGGCGACGATATTGCCGCCGTGTACACCAGCGCCCGGACCTATATCCAGCACATAGTCTGCCGCGCGTATGGCATCTTCATCGTGTTCCACCACGATAACCGTATTACCCAGATCACGCAGATAGGCCAGGGTGCCCAGCAACTTGTCATTGTCGCGCTGGTGCAAGCCGATAGAAGGCTCGTCCAGAACATACATAACGCCTTGCAGACCGGCACCGATCTGACTAGCCAGTCTTATCCTCTGCGCCTCACCGCCGGATAGCGTATCTGCGCCACGATCCAGTGACAGATAGTTGAGCCCTACGTTGACCAGAAAGCTCAGCCGCTGCAATATCTCCAGCGTGATCTTGTCAGCCACCTCTTTTTTCTGACCCGTCATGTTCAAGGTGTCGATGAGCTGATGTGATTCACCAATAGACAAGCTGACAATGGACGGCAAGCTATGGCCATCGACCAGCACATGCCGTGCGGCTTCATTGAGTCGTGCGCCCTTACAGTCAGGGCATACCTGAGATGACAATAATTTGGACAACTCCTCGCGCACTGCGTTGGATTCTGTGTCCTTGTAGCGGCGCTTCAGATTCGGCAAGATGCCTTCAAACGCGCGTACCGATTCAAATGAAGCCTTACCTTTTTCGCTCTGATAGGAAAAGGCTATTTGTTCTTCACCGGAACCGTGCAGGATAATCTCGCGTATCGGTTCTGGCAGTTCATCGTAGATCGTATCAACGTCAAAGTTGTAGTGTTTTGCCAGAGACTTAAGCATCTGAAAATAATAGGCGTTTCGACGATCCCAACCGCGAATAGCACCGCCTGCCAAGCTGACCGATGTATTGACTACAATCAGATCCAGATCAAAAAACTGGGCCAGGCCCAAACCATCGCAATGCTGGCAGGCGCCTTGAGGGCTGTTGAACGAGAACGCGCGGGGTTCAAGTTCTGGCAGTGAATAGCCACATTTCGTACAGGCGAACTGGGTAGAGAAGACGGTATCGTCGCTTTCACCGTCCAGCGGTGTCACGATGGCGTTTCCTTCGCCAAGATTGGTGGCCGTCTCGAACGACTCGGCCAGCCGCAGGCGAAGGTCGTCGCGTACCTTGAAGCGATCAACGACCACTTCTATAGTGTGTTTCTTTTTAGCAGGCAGCGTGATCTCGCCTTCCAGCTCGGTTATAACGCCGTCGATTCTTGCGCGCAGATACCCTTGCGCGCGAAGCCGCTCAAGCAAGGTCGCATGATCGCCTTTTCGTTCCTGCACAACCGGGGCAAGCAACGCGAGCGCTGCGCCTTTTTTCATGGACATCACGTGATCTACCATCTGGCTCAGGGTCTGGGCTTCCAGAACTTCACCATGTCGCGGGCAGGTAGGTGTGCCGGCACGGGCGTACAACAACCTCAGATAGTCGTATACCTCGGTGATCGTGCCCACTGTGGAACGTGGGTTGTGCGACGTGGATTTCTGCTCAATGGAGATCGCCGGGGACAATCCGTCTATCAGATCGACGTCCGGCTTGTCCATGACCGACAGAAACTGTCGCGCATAGGCTGATAGGGATTCCACATAGCGGCGCTGTCCTTCTGCGAACAGTGTGTCGAACGCCAGTGAAGACTTGCCGCTGCCCGATAAACCGGTAATGACGATGAGCGAGTCCCGAGGCAGGTCGACATCGACATTTTTCAGGTTATGGGTGCGAGCACCTCTAATTCTGATGGTATCCATCGTGTGTGTGTCGAATACTCTTGAAAATCGGGACGATGCCCGTAGAGCTCGGGCGGCTGCTACTATACCCCGCTTGTAACGGGCGTTTCCGCACGATCTATGAACACCAGCAATACGACGACTTCCAACGCGCTTCTTCCCAGCGAAAAACGGGCTGCGTGGTCGCTGTCGCTGATCTACATCGTGCGCATGCTCGGCCTGTTCATTGTGCTACCGGTGTTCAGCCTGTTTGGTGATCACTACACGCACAACACGCCGCTGCTTATCGGCGTGGCCATTGGCATTTACGGCCTGTTGCAGGCTTGCCTGCAAATACCGTTTGGCATGCTGAGCGACCGAATCGGGCGTAAAAAAGTCATTACAATTGGCTTGGTGTTGTTGGCGATCGGTAGTGTGGTAGCGGCTACCTCGGAGTCCATCTACGGGGTTATCGTGGGTCGGGCCTTGCAGGGTGCAGGTGCGATCGCTGCGGCATTGATGGCGCTGGCTGCTGATCTTACCCGCGATGAACAACGAACCAAAGTCATGGCCAGCCTCGGTGCGAGCATCGGCTTTGCCTTCATTCTGGCGCTGATTCTCGGCCCATTGCTAATCGGCTGGTTTTCCATCGACGGATTATTCTGGCTGACCGCAGCCTCTGCGGTGGTGGGAATCATTCTTCTGCACACCACGGTGCCTAATCCCGCACGGTGTCAGTACAGTTCAGATACGGGTGCCAATGTGGCCACGATGAAAAAGTTGCTGGGAAACCGGCAATTGTTGAGGCTGGATGCCAGTATCTTCATGCTTCATCTGTTGATTACTGCGGTGTTTTTTGCGGTACCGCTCGGACTGCGTGATGCAGGCGTGGCGACTGAAAAACAATGGCTGGTGTATCTGCCTGCGGTGGTCCTGTCTATTGGCGTGATGATTCCGCTGATCATCTGGGGTGAGAAAAAAGCCATGCGTGCCGTTTTGCTGCTGTGCATTGGCGGCATGGCGTTAACACAGGCTCTGTTTGCCGGCCCGGCTATTATGGGTGTGCAGATAACTGTGGCGTTGCTGTTCGTCGGCATCACCTGTTTTTTCAGCTTTCTTAATACGCTCGAAGCGCTGTTGCCCTCGCTGGTATCACGGCTAGCGCCGGCTGCTGCCAAAGGCAGTGCTATGGGAATTTATAGCAGTAGTCAGTTCCTGGGTGCATTTGTCGGTGGAGCAGGGGCGGGGTGGCTCTATGGCTCTGTGGGGCCTGCCGGTCTCTATCTGGTTATGGCAGGTTTGTGTCTGGTCTGGGGTCTATTGCTTATCGGCTTTCAGCCACCTCGCAAGATGGCCACCCATCGTCGAGCATTGAGCGATGAGGAGCGAAGCCGCGGTAGTGACTTCGTGGCAGAGCTGGAAGCACAGCCAGGCGTCGAGGAAGTGGTTATCCGGCTGGAAGAAGGTGTTGCCTACTTGAAAGTAGACCGGGCGCGTTTTGAAGCTGTTAGTTAGAGCGGCTAGGCGGCTCGTTTAAGCCCGAAGGCTGCTGCTTTTACAGTTGGCTGATGATGCAGTGTCATCTGAGGGAACGGGATCTGCCATTCATTCTCATTGGCGGCAGCGACACAGGCTTGTTGAACCTGCCGTTCCACTGCGAAATAATCTGACGCGCGAGCGCTACTCACCGTGGTGTAGATAAGGAAATCGATGGACGATTCACTGGCCGCTGCAAATTCGACCATCACGTTGGTAATATCCTTGCCGATTTTATAGCCAGCCGCTTTGAGTCGTGCGCTGACACTCTCTTTGAGTACGTCCGGAATCGTGGAAAGACTAATGCCTTGCAGCGAGTAATCCAGTCCGAAGTTGACCGCAATGCCGTAGGTATTTGATCGTGACAGGTTCATGACACTGGTTGAGTAGAATTCGGCAGTGGTAACGGTCATAGACATACCACCCTTCACGCTGAGACTAACCAGTCCTGGTGTTTGAGAGAGCACTTGGCCAAACGTTTTATCCGGCAACAGAATGAAATCGTTGCGATGGGTAGGGAACCAGGATTCATCACGGACCACGGGCCTTGAGACTTTCGTCGTCATGACTTCAAGTGGTAATCGGATAACGCCATCCAATGCCGGATTGCGAAGCACGGTCAACATGTTCAGCGACATGACCTGCCAGGGCAAACCATCATGTATGACACATTCGTCCTCTCTGACAGCACCCAGATTCAACAGATACCGAACTTCCTTGAGAAACCGCGGTAAAAAGGCACGCAGGCTGATGAGCGCTGTAGCGAGTGCCAGAAAGGCCAGACCCATGAGCAGCACATCCTGACGTAGATACAGCACTGTCAAGACAATACCAACGACAAGGAGTAGTGTCAGCAGATGGAAGCTGTAAGCCAGTAGCCTGTACCAGGTAGCCTTTCTTCGTACGGATTTTTTCGTAAGCCGTGTGTTAAACAGATGCCAGCAAAGTCGCATGAGACCGCAACCTGCAACAGCTGCAGTTATTGCAATAAAGAGCGTTAGCCCGCGACCTGTAAAAAAATCCTGCATGCCGCTGGTAACACTGTTCATGAACGAGCGTTCGCTGTTCGTGAGCCTTGAAAGCTGCGACCTTGAACTCAATAGCCTTTCGTTAACCAGATTGTAGGTGTCATTCCATTTCTCGCGAGTGGCTTGCAGACGTATTGCAGCCCCCTCGTTCAGTGCTTCAACGGGTATGTCATTGACGGTTGCCAAGGCTTGTTCAGCGACAGCCAGCTTCTGCGATTCAAGATCAATAACTTTTCGCAGTTCAGCCATCTGGCGTGGCCGCTTTGTCATGGATTTCAGGGAGCTCAGCAATGGCTCTACCACTTCAACAAGTTCATCACGCCAGTCGAACGCCTGTGCTTCAGTATCCGACATGAGCTGTATATCCACATCTTCCAGCAAAGCAAGCTCGAACGAGGTGCGTAAGCGTTCGAGATCCTGCATGACTGCATTGAGTCGCTCCCGTTCGTCATGCATGCTATCGGATGCAGTGCCCCTGAGCAAAGCGGCGAGTTCATCGCGTTGAGTACGCTTTGTCTTGATCAGTCCGCCAATGGCTTGAAGCCGATCAAGTTTATTGCGTTCCCCGGGATCTGTGATTGAATCAAGATCCGGGTCTGGAATCTCCTGAGCACTAGCAGGAAAAACTGATATCAGAGCTGTAACAAAGAGACCAAGACAGGCACATTTGGCCAGGTAGGCGAAAAAGTAGCGTCGTGTCACGATAAAAAACCTGAAGGAATCGGTGTTGGCATCTGATTGCGGTCTGTACTGAGTTCACATAAAGACGTGGCGGCGGCATTGTGCAAGGCCACAGCGATAGTTATCGGCTCTAATCGCTTAACTCTGTATGACGCGTGTGGCAGACCTGAAAACTATATTCCCTTGGGATTTTGGCAGATTAGCGCTGACTCAGGACTGGCTCCACAATTTTTGGTGGAAGCTCCCGTGGTCTGAAAATGAGTCAGAACCAAAAAACATTGCAATCGAGAATGCACCTCCTATTCTATTCCACTGGGCCTGTAGTTAAAGAGGCCGCGTTTTTCTGGATAGTTGAACCTGGCAGGCGTTTTTCAAGGACCGTACGACCACTCTTACAGCAGACATGCCGTATTATTCTTCCTACTCGAAGAACAAGACAATGAGCCAGACAAAGAACCAGAAAAATACTGTGGAATTGGTGCGGCCGGCAGACGCTACGCCTCGTGATGTAAATCCGAAACGCCTGCGTGTCCAGCATAGTCTGGCAACCCGACTCCCCCTCCCAAAGACTCCAATTGCAGGATTCGACGCAATACTCAAGCGTGTGCTGGATTTTGTTGTTGGAGGGTTGGCGCTACTGGTGCTCATGCCGCTTCTTGCGCTGCTGTCAATTCTGATCAAACTCGATAGTACCGGACCTGCTCTGTTTTACCAGCAGCGAAAAGGTCGAAATCGGGAGATTATAAAAGTGTATAAATTCCGTACAATGTATCAGGATTTCAGTACGCCTCTGCCCACAGCTTCTTCCTTCAAACAGACGCAGAAAGATGATCCACGTATCACTCGAATTGGTGCCTTCATGCGCAAGACCAGTCTTGATGAGTTACCCCAGCTTTTCAATGTGATACAGGGATCCATGTCGTTGGTAGGACCACGACCGCACCCGTCTCCACTGGACGATCAGTACAAGCTGATTATTCCAGAGCTGAATTCGCGATACGTCGTCAAGCCAGGATTAACCGGCTGGGCTCAGATAAATGGGTTTAGGGGTGAAACTATACGGCTTGAGGATATGGTAGGGCGAGTAGAGTACGATCGCTACTACATCAAGAACTGGACGCTATGGCTTGACATCAAAATCATTGTGATGACAGCGTTCAAGGGATGGTCTCACCAGAACGCCTATTGATATTTTAAGCGTGCTTTTCTGGTCTCATCTGGTTCAACGAAAGCCGCCTGCTGCAAGGGCGGCTTTTTTTATGGAAGCGGGTGTGTGCTGATGGTTGCACTGGCTCTGGGTTAAACGCTCTCAAGTCCTCTCACCACCGCTACGGTGATGAGAGGTTGCTTCTTTAGTGCTCACCATAGACATAAAAACTGGAGGTGATTGTCCTCGATGGTGGTGAAGCTGTCGGACGCCCCGGCATCGCTGTCTCTGGCATGTCGCTCCCGCTGTTAGCATCGCCGTGCTGGCAGTCAGTGAAATGTGAACAATCATGTCACCACCGATGAGCTTCTCAACATCAGAGGGACTGCGAATACAAGGCACTCAATTCGAGTCCTGACTTGCCGCTAACGGAGGCAACTGGTGGTTCAGGTAACACATGGCTTTGGCAGGCCATCCGTGGGTAACATAAACGGTGAGCACGCTCACAAATACGATAGTGGATCCGGTCTGTTGTTTGCAACGAATCGTTCACGTGATCTGGAAGTTTCTTATGGATAGGTTGCTTTTTCGATGTGTCGATACTCTCGTTGATTGCTCTGAACTCGAGAGGCGTGCCTTCAACTCCGCTTTCGACCAATCAGGGTTGAAATGGCACTGGAGTGAGGATCGGTTCCATCGCCTCCAGAAAATTGCCGGTGAGCGCTACCGCATTTCCTGGTTTGCCGAACATGTACAGGGCGATCCAATTACCTGCGCATATGCGGATAAAATCCTGTGGCGGAAAGAGCAGGTACTTTGCAACTTATTACAATCAACAGTTGCCTCTCCGCTGCCGGGTGTGCTTAGACTACTCAGTGAAGCAGCGGATGCACAGATCAACGCAGTGGCAGCCGTGTCCTCCAGATCGCAGCATCATCTCATTACTCAGTCGGCAAGCCACTTCAACTATTCGTCTGACTTGACAGTTGAGTTACCGGTTGGCGGCAGCCCTAGATCACTACCTGCCAGTATTGAGTTTGACATAGCGATTAACGATGAGGCGATGCCTGTGGGGCAGTCTCGTCCTTGTATCGCAATATCGTCCAATATGTCAAAGGGGCAGGCTTGTATTACACATTTTGGTGATCGTGATAATCCAGCTGTACAGTTGTCGGGCACAACAATACTCAAAAAGGGCAGTGCTTCGCTGGAGGCATTGCTGGCTTTGTAGTGAAATCTGAGTACTGCGTAGACAGGCGCGCAACGATCGAGCGGCATTCCCATCAAATTTTACAAATGAAGGCGCAGTTGGCCCTGCGCTTGACATATTATAGGATATTGGGTTTGAACGAAAGAAGGTGAGGCCATGATGGGTTTTGATATGAATTACATGCTGATGGTCATGTTGCCAGGTATGGTGCTTTCTGGCCTGGCATCCATGATGGTCAAGCGTACTTTTGCTAAATATGAAAATGTCGGCACTCAGCAGAATATGACTGGGGCGGAAGCTGCCAGATTGATGTTGGAGCGGCAAGGGGTTACTGACTGCAAAATTGAGCCAGTTTCCGGCCGTCTCAGTGATCACTATGACCCGAGAGTGAAAACACTGCGTTTATCCGAGCCCGTGTATAACGCTCGATCCATTTCAGCTATCGGAGTTGCGTGCCACGAGGCCGGACACGCTCTTCAGCACGCACAAGGCTACCCGTGGTTGAAGATGCGTTCTACTCTGGTTCCGATCACCAACATCTCGAGTAAAATGTCCATGCCGGTAATTATGGTCGGTGGCCTCTTGATGGCCCTGGCCCCCGTGCTCGGTATGCCGGTGTTGTTGCTGGGTGTTGCATTGTTTGCTGCAGCTGTCGTTTTTTCAGTGGTAACGTTGCCGGTGGAATGGGATGCCAGTGCCCGCGCTAAAACGGCGATGTATGAAGCAGGAATCGTTAACGAGCAAGAACTCAAAGGCGCTGGCAATGTCTTGAACGCTGCTTTTCTGACCTACCTGGCCGCTGCGATAGCCTCGATCATGACACTACTTTATTACCTGCACCGCACCGGTGTGCTCAGAATGTTTTTAAACAGGCGTTAACCAACACTCCTATTCACGAATCAGAGGCAACTGAGGTGCCTGCTAAAAGTCAGAGTGTGAAGACAGTGAGCACCCGTTTAATCGCGCTGGCGCTGGTATTGATCAGCTTGCCATCGGCTGCTCATGTATCGGAGCAAGGATTTGTCCTTCTGTTACCCACAGGGGTATACATAACCGGTGGCGTACTGGCGGTTGTGCTAACCGTGGTGTTGCTGGGTTTCGTGTCGGACCGTCAGGCTAGTCGGCTGTTCCACTCAAGAAGTCTGTGGACTGCTCCAGAGTTGGATCGCTGGCAAACGTTATCCAGCCTGCTGTCTTTTTGCGTGTTGCTGGGCCTGATTCTAGTTGGACTGACTGGTTCGCGTGATCCGCTGTCTAATCCTTTTCCACTCTTTATCTGGACGCTTTGGTGGATTGGGTTTGTCTCGTTGCAGGGCATTGCAGGAGATCTCTGGCGCTGGATCAATCCCTGGATGGGACTGTACAAGCTCATCACGCCAGGTATTAAGCCTGCTCGAGCTACTTTACCGGAACGGCTCGGCATCTGGCCGGCGACCTGTCTGTTTGTTGCGTTTATCGCTTTTTCACTGGCAGACACTTCACCCGACGATCCTGCTCGTCTGGCTTTCGTTGTCAGCGCCTATTACCTGTTTACGTTGGCGGGAATGTGGTTGTGTGGCGCAGAGATCTGGTTGAGTCGTGTTGAGTGTTTTTCTGTGCTTCTGCGCTATTACGCCATGCTGGCACCTCTGGCCCGGAAAACTGTGCGTCTGGAGACAGTGCATCAAGATGGAGCATGGCGTGGGGATGATCAGGTCCTCGCCTCGCAGTCGTTGCCTGCAGCACAGTCATCGCGTTCGCCAAACTATGGTTATCTTCAAACGCCGCACCAGTCACCCGGGCGCATGGGATTGGGTCTACCCGGTTGGGCAGCCTGCTATCAAGCCAGCGCATTGCATGATGATCGTGAGCTCAGTGATGCGGTGCTTGCAAGTG
>Ga0114956_1000193_pt1 | contig 39331 bp, 35 predicted proteins | sample MaitaG_FD_87304 | JGI IMG/M metagenome (GOLD analysis project Ga0114956, IMG submission 87304) | Marine algal microbial communities from Maine, USA - Maine_Asex2 metaG | ecosystem: Host-associated > Algae > Red algae > Unclassified | place: Maine, USA | collected 2015-01-05 | reverse complement strand
TACCGGTCGCTGCCGTATGACCATGACCCCGGCGCAGAGTCTTACGGACTCGAGGCCGCACAGAAACTAGGCCTTGAGCCCGAGACGGTATTCAAGACGCTGATGGCTCGTGTCGATGGTGATCGCGGCGACCTCGTTGTCGCCATCGTGCCGGTCACCGGCCAGCTCAATCTCAAGGCGCTCGCCCGTGCCGCCGACGCCAAACGGGCCCACATGGCGACGATTTCCGATGCCGAACGATCAAGTGGTTATGTCGCCGGCGGCATCAGCCCGTTTGGCCAGAAGCGTTCCCTTCGAACTTTCGTCGATGAGACCGCCGAGATCTGCGACACGATGTATGTCAGTGGCGGCCAGCGCGGACTAGACATTGGGCTGTCCCCCGGCGACCTAATCGCAGCCCTTGACGCCATCGTCGCACCACTGGCGACTGACTGATCCATACTGTCGACATGGCGCAGCGAAAAATTATCGAAGGTCAACCCGTGCTGGTTGTTGTCGACATTCAGGGCGGTGAATCAAAAGACGAAGACCACGGCCAGGTATCCATTCCCCTGATGCCGGGCTACGACGCGGCAATGGCCAACGCTCCCACTCTGATTCAAAAGGCCCGAGCTTGTGGCGTGCCGGTGGTGTTTTTTCAGGAGGCGCACCGCCGCGACCTGATCGACTTCGGGCGTGAACTCGATGGTGCCGAGGGAATTCACTTGCTCGAAGGCGACCCGGGCACCGAAATCGCCGCCGAGGTCGGGATGCGTCCCGACGACTACTTCATCCGCAAGCGTCGCTACTCCTGCTTCTTCGGTACCGAGCTCGAAATCCTGCTCAAGGGCCTCAAAGCTGACACGCTCATCCTGATCGGCGGCCACACCGACGTATGTGTGCACTACACCTTTGTCGACGCCCACCAACACGACTACTTCTGCCGAGTCGTCGACGATTGTGTGGCTGGATCAAGCCTCGAAGCTCACAACGCTGCCCTCAACGCCATGGAGTATTTGCAGACTGGCGCCCGCCGCACGACTTCGGAGATCCTGACCGCCTTCGAAGCTCAGGCAGAGTAGGCACTCTCACCGCTCTGACCCCGCTCTATTTCAGGTGGCGACAGCTGCTGATTCGGCTTGGCGAGCGTGGTAGCTGCTCCGCGTGAGCGGCGATGATTCAACGTGGTCAATGCCCATTGCTTCGCCGATCGCTTTGAGTTCGGCGAACTCAGTAGGTGTCCACCACCGGTGGATCGGCAGGTGATTCGTGGTCGGGCGCAGATACTGGCCGATGGTCACGATGTTGACTCCGATCGCCGCGAGATCGGCGAGCGTGCCCACGACTTCTTCGAACGTCTCACCCATGCCAACAATGATCGACGACTTGGTGGTCAGGCCCGCTGCAGAAGCACGAGCCAATACGGCGAGTGACCGGGCGTAACCCGCCGACGGCCGCACGGCTCGTTGTAGGCGAGCGACCGATTCGATGTTGTGATTCAGCACTTCGGGTCGGGTCGCGAAGATCTCATCGAGCGATGCCGGATCACCTTTGCAGTCACTAATGAGTAGTTCGACCTTGCAACCAGGTACACGATCGCGGATTGCGGCGACCGTGTTGGTGAAGCCGCTCGCTCCCCCATCGATCAAGTCATCTCGCGCGACCGTGGTGATCACGGCGTATTGCAGGCCGAGCTTCTCGACTGCCTCGGCGACTCGCCGGGGCTCATCACCATCGATGGGTTCTGGTTTGCGGGTATCGACCAGGCAGAACCCACACGCCCGGGTGCAGCGCTCGCCGTTGATCATGAAGGTGGCTGTGCCGTCGTTCCAGCACTCAAAGATGTTGGGGCAGCCCGCTTCTTCGCACACGGTCACGAGTTCGAGTTCACGCATGACGCCTTTGAGTCGGGCGTACTCAGGCCCCATGTTGGCTTTGACCCGCATCCACTCCGGCTTGGGCGCAGTGACATCCAGGCTTTGGTCAACGCCGGCGTCGGCAAGGCGGCCGAGCAGCCGCACCGGTGTGCCTTGTGGCTTCTCTGGCCGGGGCGTATCGCCGGGTCCTTCGCCTCGGGAGAAGGCACTGAGGTCTTCGGGCACATGACGCCATACGATGTCGGCCCGGTCGACCTCGCCGGTGCCCCAGCAGCCTGCAGCGCGTTTCGCTATCGCGTCGACGACATCCTTCATGGACACGCTGAGCCCCTCGGAGCGAAGCGAAGTCACCGCCTTATCAGCGATGCCGCAGGGCACAAGCCGGTCGAACCAGCCGTCGTCAATGTCAACGTTAAGAGCAAATCCATGCAGCGATCGATTGCGTTTGATGCGCACCCCGATCGCCGCAATCTTGCGGGCGTTGGGTCCGTCGGCATCGAGCCACACGCCGGTGTAACCGGGATATCGAGTGGCGCCAGGCAAGCCGAGATCAGCTAGTGAATCGATGAGTAGGTCTTCGATGGAGGCGACGAATTTGGCGGTATCAGCGAGGCCCCCACCACGGCCAGGCACGGTGAGCACCGGGTAGCCAACGAGCTGACCAGGTGCGTGCACGGTGACATCGCCGCCACGGTCCACATGGCGAACGATCGCCCCAACCGAGGCTGGGTCAACAAGGATGTTTGCCGGATCGCTGCTGCGCCCCAACGTGAACACGGGTGGGTGTTCCAGCAGAAGCAGATGATTTCGGTCACCACTCTGCAGCTGTTGCTGCAGTGTGTAGGCCTCGTCGTAACCAACGCGACCAAGCCATCGCAGGTGCAGCGGTGCCTTCTCGCCAGGATGATCGCGGGTCATAGGTTCCATGCTTGCAGCAAATTCAGCTGTTACTGAAGCTCAGCTTCCCAATCATGGGTTTCGATAATGGTGCGGAGGCGATCCAGAAACGCCGCAGCGTAGGCGCCGTCGAATGCCCGGTGGTCCCAAGCCAGGGCGAGGACACCAACCGAGTGGATTCCCACGGTCTCGTTGCCGAACTCGTCGGTGACCACAACGGGTTTACGGCTGATGCCGTCGGTAGACAAGATCGCAACCTGAGGCTGGTTAATGATCGGGAACTGCATCATCGTGCCGTACTGGCCCGGGTTGGTGATGGTGAAAGTGCCGCCGGTGATTTCGTCGGCAGTGAGCTTCTTGGCGCGAGCTCGGGTGGCCAGGTCGACAACATTGCGGGCAATAGCGCGCATGCGCATGCCATCGGCGTTGCGGATCACCGGGGCCAGCAGGCCTTCGAAGTTCAGGTCAACGGCAATAGCCAGGTTGACGGCGCCATGCACGATGAGTTCGCCGTCGCCCATCGATGCATTCATGTGCGGGAAGTCACGGAGAGCATCGACCAACGCTCGGCTGATGAAGGGCAGGTAAGTCAGGCTGAAGCCCTCGTGGCCCTTGAACTCAGCCTTGTGCGCTTTGCGGGTGCGCTCAACGTTTTCGAAGTCAACTTCGATGGCGGTGAGAACGTGGGGCGACACCTGCTTTGACTGCACCATGTAGTCGGCCGTCGTCTGACGAATGCGATTGAGTGGAACAATCGTGTCTCGGGCGTGCACCGGCAGCGGCGCTACGACCGCTTCGAGCTGGGCGCTTGGCGCAGGTGCCGGGGTTGCCGGTGCCGGGGTTGTTGGCGCTGGCGATGAGGCAGCTGGGGCAGGCGTTGCGGCCGCTGGAGCCGCGGGTGCAGCGCTCGCCGTTGCGGACCCAGCCGAGATTGCGGCTTCGACGTCGGAGCGGGTGATTCGGCCACCAACACCGGTGCCGTTGATTGCGGTGACATCGAGGTTGTTCTCGGCAATCAAACGACGCACGACCGGCGATAGCAACACACCAGCCGTTGCCGGAGCAGGGGCTGGAGGAGCTGGGGCCGGAGGAGCAGGGGCTGCCGGAGCAGGGGCTGCCGGAGCAGGTGCTGCCGGTGGCGGAGTGGGTGCAGCTGGCGCCGGGGCAGGCGCAGCGGGTTCGGGCGCTGGGGCCGCTGCCGGTTCGGGCGCTGGGGCCGCTGCCGGTTCGGGCGCCGGGGCCGCTGCCGGTTCGGAGGCTGGCGCTGCAGCGCCGTCGCCGATCACGGCGAGGATCACGCCAACATCGACGGTTTCTCCCTCGGCGATCAGAATTTCGGTGAGCGTGCCGGCGGCGGGCGACGGGACTTCGCTGTCAACCTTGTCGGTCGACACCTCGAAGAGGACTTCGTCCATCTCCACGCTTTCACCCGGCTGCTTAAACCAACGGGTGATGGTGCCTTCGGTGACGGTCTCACCAAGCTGGGGCATCGTGACATCTGCCATGAGTCGTTCTTATCTCTCTGTATGGAGGGGCTGAAGTAGTGCGAAAGGTTCAGTGAAGACCGCGACCGGTGAGCGCCAAAATGGTCTCGCCGAAGGTCTCGCTGATTGTTGGATGGGGCTGGATGAACGCAGCGATCTCATCGACCGTGGCCTCCCAGTTAACGGCCAGATAGCCCTGACCAAGCTGTTCGGTGACCCACGGACCAACCATGTGTACACCAAGAATGCGACCTCCATGACCGGCCGCATTCTTTTCGGCGACGACCTTGACCAGACCTTCGGTGTCGCCGACGATCATTGCTCGACCATTGCCTGCAAAGCGGTGCTTGTCCACGACAACCTCGAAACCAGCCGCAATTGCCTGCTCCTCAGTAAGCCCAGCGAAAGCCATCTCGGGGTGCGAGTAGATGCACCATGGCACTGTTGAGTAGTCGATGGGGGCTGCGGGCTCACCCATGATTTGCTTGATGATTTGCATGCCTTCGGCGAATCCGATGTGGGCAAGTTGTGCGGTATCAACGACATCGCCAGCAGCGAACACGTTGGGCTCACCGGTCCGCAGATTCTCATCGACCACGATGAATCCGCGTTCGTCGACCTGCACGTTGGTGGCAGCGAGACCCAACCCGTGAGTTACCGGAGCCCGGCCCACGCTCATGACAACAATGTCAACATCGACGGTTTGACCTTCGCCGTAGGCAACGCGAGTGCCGCCGCCGGGCTGGGGTTCATGACCGGTCACGGCCACGCCGGTAACCACGTTCATGCCGCGCTTCTTGAATGAGCGCTCGAGCACCTTGGAACAGTCTGCGTCGGCACCTGCAACCAAGCGAGGTAAGTACTCGAGCAGCGTGACATCGGAACCAAGGTCGCTGAGCATCGACGCGAATTCGCAGCCGATGGCGCCGCCGCCAATGATTGCGGCGGTGTTCGGAATGTGCCCCAAAGACAGGAACTCATCGCTGGTCATAACGATCGTGCCGTCGATATCGAAGCCGGGAAGCGTGCGCGGTGAGCTGCCTGTTGCCAGCATCACGTCGTCGCAGGTCAGGTCAACGTCGCCCGATGAACCGCCGCGCACTTGGACCGAGCGGTCCGGTTGCAGCGAGCCGTTTCCGTCGTACACGGTGACCTTGCGGCCCTTGAGGAGCCCGCCGAGACCGCCGACCAGCGTGTCGATGATCGACTGTTTGCGCACCTGGCTCACAGAGAAATCGACAACGGGAGCCGATGTGGTTATGCCGAATTGTTCGGCGTGGCCGATCGTTCGGAATACCGCTGCGGTCTCGAGTAGTTCCTTGGCTGGTATGCAGCCAACGTTCAAGCAGGTACCGCCGAGTTTGTGGCGTTCGATGAGTCCAACATCGAGGCCGGCACCCGCTCCGTACAATGCGGCGGCATATCCTGCCGGTCCACCGCCAATAACGACAAGATCGTGATGAGCCATATGCCTAACACTCTACTCAGGCAGAAACAGGGTCAGCTCAAGGTGAGCTGAAGCGCGAAAGCAACCAGAATTGCGATGCCACAAAGCAAGGACAGAAAGATGAGCATGCGGGTACTGATGCCCCACATCCTAGGGCTAGCCGAACAAGACAACGAGCCGACCCGATGATCGAACGTTTGTTGATCCTGGGGGGCGGAAGCGACATCGGAATCGCGTTCGTGCACCGACTCGTCGAGACCGGTCTCACCAAGGTTGTGCTCGCCGGGCGCCCCGGCGGCAGCCGAGATCTGGCAACCGCCTCGTTGGCCACCGACCATGGGTCCTTGACCGTCTGTGTCGCCGACTTCGACGGTGCTGACAGCGCGTCGCACCAGGCAGCTGTTGCGGAAATCGATGAAGCCGAAGGACCATTCGATGCCGTGCTCGTTGCCTTTGGTCAACTTGGCGATGTCTTCACGGTCGATGCTGACCCGGCCGAAGCCGCAGCCCTAGCCAACGTGAACTTTGGCGGAGCAGTGTCGTCGTGCCTGGCTGCGCTCAAAGTGCTACGAGGTGAACCCAATGCTCGACTGATCGTGTTCTCCTCGATCGCTGCGGTTCGGCCCCGCATTGGCAATATCGTCTACGGCGGCGCCAAGTCCGGGCTCGATGCGTTCGCTCGGGAGCTCGCCGCACCAGCCAAAAAGATCGGCGTAGAAGTTGTTGTGGTGCGACCCGGTTTCGTGCATAGCCGCATGACCGAGGGCATCGACGCTGCCCCATTCGCCACCACCCCAAACGAGGTCGCCAAGGACATGGTCGCCGGCATCGCAAAGAAGCGAGCGATCATTCACAGCCCGGCCGTGCTTGGACCCGTTGGGCTTATTCTCAAGAATCTGCCGGCCACCATCTGGCGCCAGATCTCAAAGCGCTAGCCATTCACCCGTGCCTCCAATCGTCCGGCTCCTGCGCCCCCAGCAGTACTTGAAGAACCTGCTGGTCTTCGCTGCGCCCGGTGCCGCAGGTCGTTTGTCCGAGCCATCAGTCATCGCCAAGTCGGCGCTCGCGTTCGTGCTGTTCTGCGCCGTGTCTTCGGCTGGCTATGTGGTTAACGACATGCTCGATGCCGAGGCCGACCGGCTACACCCCACCAAGCAGCACCGCCCGATTGCAAGCGGCGCAATAACCAACAATCAGGCCACTGTCGCGTTGGCGGCGCTAACCATGGTGTCCATGATTGGCTCCCCCGTATTGGGATGGTCGTTCGTCTTGGCGTTGTTCGGATATGCGGCGGTGAGCATTACCTATAGCAGTGCCTTGAAGCGCATCCCGTGGATCGAACTGCTGGCAGTGAGTTCGGGCTTTGTACTGAGATCGGTCGGCGGTGGCGCCGCGACCGACACGCCCATCAGCGGGTGGTTCCTGCTTGTTGTTTCCGCTGGGGCTCTGCTTGTCATTGCTGGGAAGCGGGTAGGTGAACTCGTCGCTCTCGGCTCCCGGACCCCGAGCCGCAAGGTGCTCGCCGGCTACCAACTCACTCACTTGCGAATGGTTGCGGTGCTGGCCTCGTTGCTCGCGGTCGCTGGTTATGTGGCGTGGGCCGCAGCCGAAGCAAACAACCAGTCTGCCGACACCGCAGGGTCGTTACTGCTGCGCTTAACCGCAGTGCCCTTCGCTGTAGCCATCGGCCGTTATCTGATGCTCTCGTGGCGTGGCGCAGGCGAGATCCCCGAGTCACTCCTGGTCCGCGATCGAATCATGCTTGCAGCAGGGGCATGCTGGATCACTGTGTACGCAATTGGCCTCTACCTATGAAAGCGCAGCGACAGTTGCTCAGCGGATGGGGCCGCTATCGGGGCGCTCACGCCCAAACGTTTACCCCTGCGGATCTGAGCGAACTCGAACAATACGAGCTGCCAACCACTGAGCTCGTGGCTCGCGGCCTGGGACGCAGTTACGGCGACGCCGCCCAGCTCACGAACGGCAACGCCGTTGTCACGACCGCTTGCCGCTCTGTCACCTGGGTTGAACGTGACCGAGGTCTAATCCGCTGTGACGCCGGAGTAACGATCGGCCAGCTCATCGACCGTTTCGCCCCCAAAGGCTGGTTTGTGCCGGTGACCCCCGGCACGCGAGCCGTAACCGTCGGCGGTGCAGTCGCCGCGGATATCCACGGCAAGAACCACCACGTCGACGGCAGCTTCACCGCCCATGTCACCCGCTTGCGGCTGCGGCTAGCGAGCAACGAAATCCTGACCATCAGCCCGACCGAACACGAAGACCTGTTCTGGGCGACGGCAGGTGGCATGGGGCTGACCGGCGTAATTCTCGATGCCGACATCCAACTCGCAGCGCTGCCCACTACCACGGTTGCCGTCGAGACCCAACGCTTTGACACGCTCGATCCCTTGCTCCAGGAAATGCGTGCAAGCGATCATCGCCATGACTTCTCGGTGGCGTGGGTGGACCTTTTGCGTAACTCTCGTTCGGTCCTTACGCAAGGCTCCTTTGCAACTCCGAGCCAGCTCATCGAGCTGGAAAGTGTCGCGGATGCGGCCGGCACCCATCGACGCCCTGGGACACTCAACATTGGGTTGCCTAAAGTTGCCCTACCCCGAGTCGCCGTGACCCCTGGTGTGCGTGCCTTCAATGAACTGTGGTTTCGCAAGGCTCCAGCCGAGCCAACCGTGACAGGCGAGTCGATCACGGCCTTCTTCCACCCGCTCGATGCCATTCGAGACTGGAATCGCGTGTACGGCGGAACCGGCTTCGTGCAATGGCAATGTGTGGTTCCCGACGACCAGACATCCACCTTGCAGGATCTGGCCGAACGACTTGGCCAGCTGCCCTCGTTCTTCACGGTGCTCAAACGGTTCGGGCCCGCTAGCAACGGACCGCTGTCCTTCCCCAGCCCCGGATGGACGCTCGCAGTTGACTTGCCAGCGACAAACAAGACGCTCAACGGTCTGCCTGCGCTCGATCAGCTCGTCGCCGATGCCGGCGGGCGGATCTATCTCGCCAAAGACGCGCGTCTGTCTCGCACCCACTTCGAGGCGATGTACCCCCGACTCGATGAGTTCAAAGCAATCCGCGCTCAGGTCGACCCTGGCGCACGTTTCCGCAGCGACCTCGCCATCCGACTCGGCCTCTAGCCGCCCAACCTGAAAAGATAAAGCTATGGACATAGTTATCTCCGGTGCATCCGGTCTGATCGGCACCGCACTCTCGGCGTCATTGCGAGCCCAAGGACATCGCCCCATCGCGTTAGTGCGGCGAACTCCCAAGAGTGGCGCCGACGAGATCGCTTGGAGCCCGACCGACCGCTCCATAGATGCAGTCAGCCTCGAAGGAATCGACGCCGTTGTCCACCTGGCCGGCGCGGGTATCGGCGACAAGAAGTGGAGTGATGAGCGCAAGGCCATCCTTCTTGAGAGCCGCACCGTTGGCACCCGGCTGCTATGCGAAGCGCTTGCCGGGCTCAACGCCAAGCCAAGTGTGCTCGTGAGCGCCAGCGGAATTGGCTACTACGGCAGCCAGGGCGATACCGAACTCACCGAAGCGCACCCCGCTGGCGACGGCTTCCTGGCCGACGTTTGTGTGCAATGGGAGGCCGCTGCTACCCCAGCATCTGATGCTGATATTCGAACCGCGTTCGCCCGAACAAGTGTCGTCATGTCCGAAGTCGGCGGCACGCTAAAAAAGCAGCTGTTGCTCTTCAAACTCGGCCTCGGCGGACGCTTCGGGCCCGGTGACCAATGGCTCAGTTGGATCTCCCTCGCTGACCAAGTTCGAGCCATCGAATTTCTGATCCACAACGACGTCAGTGGCCCGGTCAACCTTTGCTCGCCCAACCCAGTCACGAACCTGTCGTTCACCAAGACACTGGGCTCGGTCCTCAAACGCCCAACGTTGATTCCGGTTCCGTTGTTCGGACCCAAATTGTTGTTCGGGTCAGAATTCGTCGAGGAACTCATCCTGGCAAGTCAAAAGGGCTCACCATCGGTTCTTACCCAAGCTGGCTTTAGTTTTGAAGACCCAAACCTCGAGCCGGCGCTTCGCCGCATGCTCGGCAAACAGGAGTAACGATGTCGAAAAAAAGGTCCGTCTCCGTTTCACGGCTGATCGATGCCCCCGCCAACGTGATTTTCGACGTGCTGGCCGACCCGGCTCGACATGCCGAGATCGACGGTTCTGGCACCGTGCAGGCCGCACAGGAATCAATGCCTGAACGACTCAAAATGGGCTCCAAGTTCGGCATGAAAATGAAGATCGTGCTGCCCTATGACATGCGCAGCACCGTCGTCGAGTTCGAAGAGGATGCACGTATTGCCTGGGCACACTTTGGCAAGCACCGCTGGCGTTACGAACTCGAAGCCATCGATGGCGGAACCATGGTCACCGAGACCTTCGACTGGTCAACGTCTCGTGCGCCGCTGTTCATCGAGATGATGGGCTACCCAAAGAAGCACGTGCCTTCGATGCAAAAGACTCTGGAACGCCTCGAAGCAGTCGCCACCGCCGGGTAGCCGTGCGCGTCCCCAGGGGTCAAGTCTGGGGGACGCACTATCTGGAGCGACCCGAGTAGCTCAGCTATTCGGGACCGTCGAAGTGGGGACCATGAAACTGGCTTTCGCGAGGGAGCGCATCGAAAGGCGGACTACCAGAGCACCCAGACGTCTTCGCCCAAGGCTTGTTCAAACGAGCGAAGCTGCTTCTCGATTGGTTTGTGGGAGCCGTTCCAGACAACGACGGCTTCGTCGGCCTCGGACTGCAGCCAACGATCTCGGCGGGCGAACGACTTTGCGACCTGAGCGGGTGTGCCCGGTATTGCCTTGTCCAAGATCACCACATCGAGTGCCTGGTCGATGAGATCATCGAAGTGTTGCTGCGCAGCTTTTGGCCAACGGGCCGAAGGATCAGGAAAAGGGAGCACGGCCACAAAATTGACACCAGCCGCGATAGCCGCTTCGGCCGCCAGCGTTTCGGTGCCCAGTTGCAGGCCAGTCAGCACTGCAACTTGGTCATACATCGACGCCTTGGCAGCAAAGATCTCCTTCATGTTCCGGCGAAGGCCGTCGGCCACCGGGTTCCTGCTGTAGCCACCGATTTCTGGTGGGCGATGTCCAACCACAGCGATCTTGCGGGCCCCTTCGGCCGCAGCCGCAGCTCCGTGTGCTGCGTCGTCGAAGGCGGCAACCTGGGCAGCTGCTTCCTTGGCCTGAGCCGACTCAGGATTCGGGACTTGGACCGGCTGCATCGAGCCAGCGGCCTGCTCCCGACCCATCACCGCGAGTTCATCGGCCCGGTCGTTCCAGCGGTCGCCGCTATGGCCCTTGACCCATTCGAAGGTCACGTCGCGTTCTTGGTAGAGCTCAATAAGAGGCTCCCAGAGATCGCGGTTCGCCACCGGCTTTTTCTGCGAATTCTTCCAGTCCCGTTTGAGCCAGCCTTGCCACCAGTTCTTGTTGAAACAATTCACCACGTAGGTCGAGTCACTCACGATGTGCAGCGGACCGGGCAGCGTGCGCACGGCTTGAAGCGCTGCGGTCAATTCCATGCGCTGATTCGTGGTGTTCTCGGCGCCACCAAAACCTGCTTCGCCGTCGGGGATGACCCAACCCCAACCGCCTGGACCGGGGTTACCGCTGCAAGCCCCATCGGTGTAGACGACGGTTCTCGTCGAGGAGTCAGCGGGCCGGGCAGATGTCACTACGGCATGGTTGCACGGAACCGAAGAAAAACTTCGAAATGCAACCCGAAAAAGCCACGAAGTTCGTCAAATATTTGCGATAGTGGCGAGTAATGACTGATCATTACACTCGAGCGCTCCCTGACATCGACCCAGCCGAGACCAAAGAATGGCTCGACTCGCTTGATGCGCTAGCGGCGGTGCAGGGCGATGCCCGGGCGCGCTACGTGATTGCACGGCTGATCGAACATGCCGAGGACCTAGATCTCGGGCTCCCGCCGCTCACACAAACGCCACATATCAATACCATCCCGCCAGACGCTCAACCGTTTTTCCCGGGCGATGAAGATATCGAACGGCGCATTCGAGCATTCATACGTTGGAACGCAGCGGCGATGGTCGTGCGAGCGAATACATCGACTGGCGTGGGCGGGCATCTCTCTACCTACGCGAGTTCGTCTTCTTTGTACGAGGTCGGGTTCAACCACTTCTTCAAGGGCAAGGGCGACGGCCAACCCGGCGACCACATCTACTTTCAAGGCCATGCCGCTCCAGGCGTCTATAGCCGATCCTTTATCGAAGGTCGTCTGACCGAGGAGCAACTCGATAACTTCCGCCAAGAGGTCGGCGGTAACGGCTTGTCAAGTTATCCGCACCCGCGACTCATGCCGGACTTCTGGGAGTACCCCACGGTGTCCATGGGCCTTGGCCCAATCAACTCGATCTACCACGCTCGCTTCAATCGATACATGGAACACCGCCGCATCGACGACACCTCGAAGTCGCGGATTTGGGCATTCGTTGGCGACGGCGAAAGCGATGAACCCGAAACACTCGGCGCGATCTCACTCGCTGGCCGTGCGGGGCTCGACAATCTCACCTGGGTCCTCAACTGCAATTTGCAGCGGCTCGACGGCCCGGTACGCGGCAACGGTCGGATTGTCGAAGAACTCGAGGGCGTCTTTCGGGGCGCTGGCTGGAACGTCATCAAGGTCCTCTGGGGCACCAAATGGGACGAACTACTCGCAGCAGACAAAGACAACGTGCTTGTCGACAAGTTCAACAGCACCGTCGACGGCCAATACCAACGCCTGGTGACCGAGTCTGGTGCTTACATCCGCGAACATTTCTTTGGGCCAGACCCTCGCCTACGCAAGTTGGTCGAGCATCTGAGCGACGACGAACTGCGCACGCTTCCTCGGGGCGGTCACGACTACCAGAAGGTCTACGCCGCATTCAAGGCGGCCACAGAGCATCGGGGCGAGCCCACCGTCATTCTTGCCCAGACGGTCAAGGGTTGGACATTGGGCGAAGGCTTCGAGGGCCGCAATGCCACCCACCAGATAAAGAAGATGAGCGTCAAACAGATGCGCGATCTCCGCGCCCGGCTAAACCTCGAGGAAGAAATCCCCGACGCCGAACTCGACGACGGCGTACCCCCGTACTTCCGACCCCACCCAGACAGTGTCGAAGCGAAATACATCGCCGAACGCAACCGAGCAATGGACGGCCCAGTACCCACACGGATCGTGCGAGATCGCCGTCCGCTCACGCTGCCCGATCCGAAGCTTTTCGCAGATTTCGACGACGGTTCCGGCGGCCGCGAAGTTTCGACCACGATGGCCTTTACTGCCATGCTGCGCAGCCTGCTACGCGACGACGCCATTGGCGACCGCATCGTTCCCATCGTGGCCGACGAGGCCCGCACCTTTGGCATGGATTCGCTCTTTCGAGAGTTCAAGATCTACGCCCACGAAGGTCAGCTTTATGAACCGGTCGATCACGACTTGCTCCTGAGCTATGCCGAGGGCCAAGACGGCCAGATCCTCGAAGAGGGCATTACCGAAGCAGGATCTGTTGCCGAGTGGATCGCTGCAGCCACGAGCTACGCGAACCATGGCGTTCCCATGGTGCCGATGTACACGTTCTACTCGATGTTCGGCTTCCAACGAGTCGGCGACCTGTTGTGGGGAGCCGCTGACAGCCGAGCCCGAGGCTTCCTGCTTGGCGCCACCGCTGGGCGCACTACGCTCGAGGGCGAAGGCCTGCAGCACCAGGACGGCCACAGCCTGTTGCTGGCATCAACGGTGCCGTCCTGTGAGGCTTATGACCCCGCATTCGCCTACGAACTTGCGACCATTCTCAAGTGCGGGTTAGCTCGCATGTACCCAGCGACCGGCAGCCAAGACGGCGACGACGTCTACTACTACATCACCATGTACAACGAGAACTACGAGCAGCCGCCTCAGGCTGATCATGTGAGCGACGACGACATCATGAGTGGCCTTTACCGCTTTGATACGCGACCTGCTGGGACCGAGCACTCGGCCACCATCTTGTTCTCCGGACCGTCGCACTCTGCGGCACGATGGGCGCGCGAAGAACTTGCTGCCCAGTACGGCGTCGGCGCTGAACTGTGGTCTGTCACTTCGTATAAGAAGCTCCGCGAACAAGCACTCGACGCGGAGCGATGGACCCGCCTGAACCCTCACGATGTGCGCTCGGTCGAGGTCACCGACAAACTCGACACGACCGAGGGCCCAATCGTGGCCGTCAGCGACTACATGACGATCGTGCCTGACCAGATCTCTCGGTGGGCACCGCGAAAGTTTACACCCCTCGGCACCGATGGCTTCGGCCGTAGCGACACGCGCGAGACCTTGCGCAGCTTCTTCGAGATCGATGGGCCGAACGTGGTAGTTGCCGTGTTGTCATCGCTCGCCGATCAAGGCGCTATCGATCGCAGCGTCGTCGTTGACGCCATAGCCGGCTACGGCATCGACAACGATCGGACCAATCCGTTCCAATTCGAAACCGGCCCGGTGCTGTCAATCAACCAGTAGAGCCAGCGATCCCAATCGCCGGCGCCCCTTAAGCGCACTCAGCCGGTGCGACTGAAGCGCTGGCGGTCTACCCAGCCGAGCAACACCGCTATTGCCCGAGGGTCATAGCGAAGCAGATGGCCCGCGCCTTGAATGATGCGCAACTCGGCAGCGCCGTGCGCATCAGCAACGATGCGGCTATCGAAGACCGGTACGAGCTCGTCGTCGGCGCCGTGCAGGATCGTGAGCGAGCGGGGCGCGAACGCCGCAGCGCTCTCGATTGCACTAACTGCCGCGAGCTCTGCTGACCAGGCGTCGAAGTCCTCGGGAAAGCGATCGTTCGCGATCACACCTACTCGACGGGCGTGACCCAGCAGATGCTCGGGATCGTCGGACCAGTCGGCGAAGTCGGCCGGGGGCGAGAAGGCGGCTACAGAATGCACGACTGGCCGCGAGGCCCCCGCACAGATTGCGAGGGCGCCGCCGGTACCGAAGCCGATGAGCGACACCGACGAGACTTCGTCGCGGGCTGCGAGCGCATCGATTGCGGCTTCGACGTCTCGCAGCCAGCCGCCGATCGAGAAGTCGCCTTCGCTCTCGCCGCAGCCCCGGTAGTTCATTGCGAGCGCAGCACCGCCTTGTTGGTCCGCAATGCGGTCGGCCAGCGAATGGAAGGACAGGCCAGCGAGCTTGGCACCGAGGGCCACCGTAGGGAACCCGTGACAAAGCACGAATCCGGGCGATCCACCGGTTGGTGATCGTTCCGGCAAGGCGAGGTGCCCGCTGAGCTTCAGCCCGTCGGACTCAAATTGCAAACCGGCTATCCCTTGGCGAGCCGGTAGCCGCGATTGCGGGCCTCGGCGAGGGTGTCTGGCGAGAAACTCATGAACTGTTCTGAGTCGAGCAGTTCTTCGACAGCTGACTCATTCGTTGTTTCGTCGATGTCGTAGACAAGCAGGGTGCGCTTATCGCCGACATAGCGGTGGTGTTCGAACTTCGCCAAGCGTTGCATGCTCCTGAGCTTATGCGTGGTTCGCGAGTCGGCCACGCTTTCTGTGCGGCCGAGCGCTGGTCGACAGGTTGAGGTAGCAGACCGTGACAGACGAAAAACGACGACTGCCCGAGAGCGAGGCTCTAGGGCAGTCGTTTATTCTGAGCGGATGACGAGATTTGAACCCGCGACCCTCACCTTGGCAAGGTGATGCTCTACCAGCTGAGCTACATCCGCAGAAGCGGACACTCTAGCGCGAAGATTCGGCGCTGGCGCCAGATTTTTCTCGTTCTTTGATCAGATTCTGGCCCGAACCGCAGCCGCAAAGGCTTGTGCGGCATCGACTTCTTTGATGTCACCGATAACCGCAGTATTTCCGATGCTCGTGACGCGGAGTGTTGCTCGGCCGGAGTCGGCCCAACCCTTCACATCTTGCACCGATTGCAGCGGCACGACCATGATCTCAGGAGCGAATGTTCGACTGTTTGCAAGCACGAGCCTGCGGTCGGTCAGCACAGCCACGCCATCGTGAGCAAGTAGTTCGCCACAGATCAGTCCGTGAACGATCTCGCCAGGTTCGAGCGCCGTGGCTGCAGCGACGAGGGCCGCTTTCGCCCGTTTCTGGGTGCCCGAGGAAATACTGGCCGCGACCGCACCAATGTTATGCGGATCCGCGTTGGTGCCCGACGCATGGTTGCTCGGCGGGATTGCTTCGACTGGCGCCGCTGGAGCCGCTGCGGGTGCAGGTGGCGGAGGAGCTCCCGCAGCAGCTGCACCTGGCGGAGGCGGCGGAGCGCCGGGCGCAGGTGGTGGACCCGGAGGCGCTGGCGGAGGACCCGGAGGCGCAGCGACAGGCGCAGGTGGTGGACCCGGAGGCGCAGGTGCGGGCGACGAAGCGGCCCCGGCTGGCGCAGCTGGAGCCGGTGGTGGACCCGGAGGCGCAGCGACAGGCGCTGGCGGGGGACCCGGAGGCGCAGGTGCGGGCGGAGCAGCAACAACAGGCGCCGCAGGCGCAGGTGGAGGACCCGGAGGCGCAGGTGCGGGCGGCGGGGCAGCCCCGGCTGGCGCAGCTGGAGCCGGTGGTGGACCCGGAGCAGGTGGTGGCGCCGCTGAAGCAGCTGACGCTGGCGGAGCAGGCGGAGCTGGCGCTGGCGGAGCTGGCGGAGCATCGCTACTCACGAGATCATCGGCCGCTGCGCTTACCTTGGCGCTCGCTTCTGGCATGAGATCATCGAGGTCAGGGACACCATCGGCCGACGGGAACTTCGGCACCGGAGGCGGTTCGATGTCGGGAATCTCAGGGACAGGGGGAGGTGGAGGTGGAGGGGGCGCCGGAGGCAAGTTCTGATCTGACATGCACCAATGTTAGTACACCGCTGTTGCAGCCTCATTTTGAGCTACGCCGGAGGCGCTGCGCACGAGTTCTAACGCTGGTGGGTCCGACACCACCAGGTTGAACGACCACCAACGGTGTCATGGACCATCTCGGCCCCGTCCTTAGGGCACCGACCCTGTACGTTGCGTTCCCCAAAATGGTCGCCACAGTTCGACCCGCCCCGCTGATACAGCTCGTCAAGCATCGGACCCAGCTCGTTCGTCAATGCGCGCAACGCCTCGGCGTCGACCCGATGAGCTGGTCGTAGCGGCGAGACGCCGGAGCGCCAGAGGAGCTCGTCAACGAGAAGATTGCCGAGCCCGGCAACCCGTTTCTGATTCAGCAGCAACGCCTTGGTCGCGACCGTGTACCTGCCAAACAAAACGTGCAACTCCTCGGGTGTGATTCGCCAAGCATCGGGTCCGAGCTGAGAGAGGTCCGGGTCGAGCTCCACTCCCCCAAGGCGTCTCGGGTCATTCATGGCCATCGAACCGCCTTCTTCGAAGATCGCCCGGAATCGATTCCACTCGGGCGCAAGCCGCTTCGACGAATACTCGAGCTCCGCAATCACGGGTTCATCATCGATGAGAAGGATCCCCGTCATGCCAAAGCGGAGCCCAATCGCACCCCGGGTTGTTTCCACGATCATCAGCTTGCCGATGCGGTCGAGCTCCCCGACCCTGGCTCCAACCGTCGCGTCGGCGAAAGTCGCAGCGTCGATCCGCTTCAGGTACCAGTCGTCGGGTGCTTCGATCGAAGCGATAGTGCGTCCGATGAGCGACGACGCACCCCGTCGGTACATCTCTATCTCCAACAACTCAGGCAACTACTCGAACGCCTTTCGACTCGTTCCTCGGATGCGAGCCCGCTATATCTGGTCCAGGAATTTCCCCAGCGCAGCACCGACTGCGTCGGTCTCCAGCAGAAACCCGTCGTGGCCATAGGGGCTATCCACGATCTGATATTCGGTTTCCACACCAGCATTGCGAGCTAGGTCGGCGAGCTCGCTTTGCAAGCGAGGGTGATACAACGTGTCGCTGCTTATGCTGATGCTCAGCACAGGCGCTTTGAGCATCCGGAACGCACTCTCGTAACCGCCTCGACCCCGAGCTGTGTCATGCAAATCCATGGCACGGTTCAAGATGAGGTAGCTATTGGCATCGAAGCGTCGCGCTAACTTTTCGCCGTGATGATCCAGATACGACTCGACCTGGAAGCGGTCCCAGTGGCCAAATACGTGTGACGGGTCGACCAAGTTCCGCCCGAACCTTGATTGGTATACCTCGTCGCTGCGGTAGGTGATCTGAGCAACAGAACGAGCGACTGCTAGCCCTGCGTGGGGCCCGCTGCCGGGGTCGTTCTCGTAGTAGTCACCATTGTTCCAGTTGGCATCGAGCGTGATCGCAAGACGGCCAGTAGCGCTCCATCCAATCTGCCACGGGCTCGCCGCAACCGCACTAGCAATCGGGGCAATGGCTTTGACTCGGTCGGGATACATGAGACCCCACTCGATGACTTGCATGCCGCCCATCGACCCACCAACAACCCCATGCCAGACATCGATACCAAGTGCAGTAGCCAGGCTGGCCTGGGAGCGCACCATGTCTCGGATCGTGACAGTCGGAAAGCGCATGCCATAGCTTTTTCCAGTGGCCGGGTCGATCGAGGCTGGACCGGTCGAACCCTGACACCCTCCGAGCACATTTGCGCATACAACGAACCAGTTGTTGGTGTCGATCGCTCGGCCCGCTCCAATCAGACCGTCCCACCAGCCGCCATCTGGATTGGTTGCACGCACGCCACCCGATGCGTGCGCGTCGCCCGTGAGTGCATGGCAGACCAGAATTGCGTTATCGCCAGCTTCGTTTAGCGTGCCCCAGGTCTCGTAAGCGATCTGGGCATCGTGGAGAATTCCTCCGCCTTCGAGCACAAACGGCCGATTCGCAGTGAGCGAGTGGAATTGCCGGTCACCCACAGGATCCCCAACGGTCCACGCGCCAGTGACTGGAATGTCACGGGACCAGTTGCGCGGCGGTTCAAAGGGGCTGTCACCAAACATCGACAACATTGTAGGGCCATCTCACCCGGGTCTTTTAACGATTTGGTACTCGTTGCAACCACCACTGCAGCAAGCCTGGTGGATCGCACTCATACGCCTGGCCCATCAGCGCCCCAAATTCCTCGAGGTCACCTGATTGGATCTGCAAGAGTTTGGCCGCCGCCTGCCAGGGTTCTACCTGTGTCGGAAGCGGAGCGCTCAGCACATCGCGAGCGGAGACCTTGAGTGCGGTGATCGCCATGGCGGTGCCGAACTGGGCCCCAGCGAATTGTGCGCTGATTGCGGGTGCACTCAGCGCAGCGGCCAGCATCCACAACTCTTCGCCATCGAGGCTGTGAGGCTCGATCGACAGCACGGGCGTGGCCGGAATACAGTCGCCATCGGCATCCACAATGACTTCGACCACTCGGGTCTGGCTTGCCATCAGGATCTTTGGCCGCAGTCGAGCCCGAACCCAGTCAGCCAATCGGGGATCGCCCGTTTCTAGTGCGGTGAGATCGACGACTGGCCGGGTGAAGTCACGCTTCGCAAATTTGAACGACCGGCTGCCCCAACCCAACGTGAGCACATCGATCATGCCCACGGTCACGAGTCGGCGCTTATCTTGGGCCACGTGATCTGTCGGGTTCTCCGCCACGAACGGCACGAAGCCGTAGAACTGGTCACGAAAGCCTGCGGTTGCCGTTGCCAAATCGCCGATAATTCCGGCTGTTGACGCGAGCTGCACTCGGGGTACTCCCACCGCTGCTGCGGCTGCGTTCCCCCACTCGTGTGGCCGTACTGCTCCTGCGAACGTGTCTACCATGTCGAAATTGGCTCCAACGCGTCGCTGCATCGATTGCACGCGTGGAGCGGCACCCCGTTCGACCACCAGACCACAAACCTGAACTGCCGCGTCAAACACTCGATCCCGACCGACCCAGATCGAAGTGACGCTCGCATCGGCATGCACCTGTTCGCGCACCGCCTCAGCGTGCCGGGCTGCCAGAATGGACACCGGCTGGACCATGGCGAGTGACCCACTAACGGTGAGCGCATCGACGCCCGCTGCGAGAAAGAGCCATGCGTCGTCGGTGTAGGCGGTAACGAGCGGGCCCCACCGCTCGCGGAGCTGGGCCCGCCGGTCGGCGGTGTGGCTCGACGTTGATCGCAATTGATTGAGGAATGGTGGATTGCCAACGACTCGTTCGACGGTGGGCAACGCGTCGAGAAGCCCATCGCCGGCTTGCACGTTGGGGAGCGAGGTTGGCTCTAGACCCTGGTCCAACGCCCACAGTGCAAGCGCTGCTTCGGCAACGGCGACGGCCCCAAGATCTATGTCAATACCAAAGAGTTGTCCGACGACGTCTTGAGGCGCAGCGCCAGCGTCGACGAGCTGATCTGCGGCCGCAAGCAAAAAGGCTGCGCCGCCGACTGCCGGATCAAGAACCCGGTCCCCAACCTGGGCTTGGGGCATCAGCGCCACGAGATTGCGGGCGATCGACTCGGGAGTCAGGTGAGAGCCGGTCTTGCGGCGCGCAGGAGGCGCCAGCAACAGTTCATAGGCGCGACCTAGAGCGAATGGGGAAACCAGCGCCGATGCTTCGTTGGCTGCATTCGGGGCTAGGGGTCGCTCGAACAACCGCAGTCCGGAGCCCACGAGCGTGGCGTCGCGTTGGTTGGCTCCGAGCTCAGCCAGCTGCTGAACGGCGTTCAGCGCCTCGCTCGAAGAGTTATTCGTTTGGATCCCAGGCACCGAGATCGGTGAGGCGTTCGTCGTTAGAGAACATTTCTGCAACGTTCTGGTTCAGACCAAGACGCTTCTGAAGCCGCTTCACTTCGAGCTCTTCGTTCCAGATCGACAGTGTCACAGCCATGCCTGAGTTACCGGCTCGGGCTGTGCGCCCAGAGCGGTGCAGATAGTCCTTGGCGTCGGTGGCTGGCTGATAGTGGATGACCATATCGATCTCATCGACGTGAATACCCCGAGCAGCCACGTCGGTTGCGACCAACACTTCGACCTTGCCATCAGCGAAGTCCTTGAGCGCACGCTCACGGCCACTCTGGCGCAGATCGCCGTGAATCGCTGCGGCTGCGACATCGAGGTCGTTCAAGGAACGAACCAAACGATCAGCGCCGTGTTTAGTTCGGCTAAAGACCAGCGTGCGGTTGGAGTTCTTAGCGATCTCGGCCACAACCTTGGGTCGATCCATCTCGTGAACCAGCAAAAAGCGATGCTGCATCGAGTCGACTGTGGTGGTCTCCGATTCGACCTCGAACCGGACTGGATCCTTTTGGTATCGAGAAATCAGTCGGTCAACCACGCCGTCGAGGGTGGCGGAAAACAACAGCGTTTGGCGGTCGTCGGGCACGTGGCGTAAGAGCCATTCGACCTGCGGCATAAATCCCATATCGGCCATACGATCGGCCTCGTCGACGATCACATGCTCAACCTGGTCGAGCGAGACTTCTTTGCGTTCAATAAGATCGATGAGTCGACCCGGCGTGGCTACCACGAAGTCGACGCCCCGGTTGAGCTTCTTGATCTGCTTCTCGATATCGGCGCCACCATAAATCGCACACATTGTACGATCGAGCTCTTCGGCGATGGGATCGAGTTCGTCGTGCACCTGGACGGCCAGTTCACGGGTGGGCACCAAAGCCAACGCCAGCGGAGCTTTCTTATCGGCGATACCCAACTGATGCAGGACCGGCAGGCCGAATGCAAAGGTTTTACCTGAGCCGGTCTTGGCTTTGCCACAGATGTCGCGGCCAGTGATGGCATCGGCAATCGAGAGCGCTTGAATGGGAAAAGGCTCTTTGATACCCCGGCTAGCGAGCGCCTTAACGATGGGATCGCTCAAACCGAGGTCAGCGAAGGTAACAGACATTGCGGCAGAGGGTACACGCTGACTTAGCGATGCGGCGTTGGAGCAATTCGGCGCGGCTGGCCAAGCAGGCCGCTAGCGGTCGGGGTTACTTCACGCTTCTCATGACCACTTTGCCGTTGCGGACCTGCACACCTTCGGCTTTGAGCTTGGTCGACTGGGGCTGCTCGCCGCCTGGAACGAGGCGGCCGTTGGCGGCAACCACGCGCCACCACGGCACTTCGCTGCCATAGCGACGGAGCGTGGAGCCCACCGCGCGGGCGGCACCTGGCTTTCCAACCTCGGCCGCGACCTCGCCGTAGGTAACGATCTCGCCTGGCTCGAGCGAGCCGACCATTTCGAGCACGTCGGCTTCGAAATCGGTTAGCCCCGTGTCGCTCACCGCAAGCCCCCTATGACTGGGCCAGAGCGACGATCTCGATTGGTTCAGGGAACCCATTGACCGAAACTGGCCCCATGGCGATTGCGTCGGTGTTCACCATGAGCGCCGACACGAAATCTTTCGGGGCAAGTAGCTGCCCGGGCTCGGCAAGATCGGCAAGTCGAGACGCCAAGTTCACGATCGATCCGATGTAGTCGTCGCCTTCGAACAAGATCACAGGGCCAGTTGCGACGCCAGCACGCAATGGCAGGGGCGATTCGCTTTCCGTAAAGAGTTTGCGCATTTCGGTCATTGTTTCGGCTAAGTCCTCGGCCTCGACGCCGATCAGCATTGCGCCGTCGCCAAGCCATTTGGCGATGCGCACTCCGTGGCGGGCACAGACTTCGCGGGTCACCTCGCGAAAGAACTTGAGCGCAATAACGGCAGCTTCGTCGCCTTGCTGCTCGGTGTAGCGAGTGAATCCGGACAGATCCACAAAACCAATAGTGCGAGTTACCCGATGCTCATAGGGGTTTCCAGCAATGAAGCTCACCTTTTGAGGGTAGCGCTATTCCTCTTCGTCAGCTGAAGAATGAGTTTCTTCGGCCCGGTCTTCGGCGTCGCCGTCATTGCGGTTTCTCAAAGCTGCTCCGCCGGTAGTGGACCTTGCTTGCTTTGCGAGCGCGGCAGCTGCGTCGCCGCCTCGACCCAAGCTTCGACTCAGGATGAAAAGCGATACCAGCAACACGATGCCCATAGTCCAAAGGTTGATCCGCACCCCGGCAATCTTGGTGGCCTGATCAATGCGAAGCGCTTCGATCCAGAGGCGCCCAATCGCATAGCCGGCTGCGTAGACAAAGACGAGCCGACCTGGTTTGAGCACACGGCGGCGATCGATCCAGATCAAAAAGCCGACGAGGGCCAAGTTCCATAGTGACTCATACAAAAACGTTGGATGGAAGGTTTCGACATCCTCAAAACCCTGCGCCCGATGCTGCGCATCGATCTCAAGGCCCCACGGCAGGTCCGTCGGACGGCCGTAGAGCTCCTGATTCCACCAGTTTCCCCACCGACCAATCGCCTGGGCCAGGGGGATGACGGGAACCATTGCATCACCAAGACGCAATTTGTCGAGGCCTCGGCGCTTGGCAAACAGCAAGCCGCCAGCGAACCCAACCAAGATGCCACCCGGGATCCCCAGGCCACCTTCCCAGATCTTGTACCACTGACTGAGGGGGACCCAGTCGGTGATCACGTGATATAGCCGCGCCCCAATGACACCAGCGGGCACCACCCATACGAGCAGCTCAACTGGAGTGTCGGGATGGAATCCGCGTTCGATAGCTCGGGGCCGGGCCAAAAGCGTGGCCGCGATAATGCCCAAGCCAATCATGAGGCCATAGAGCGTGAGCGGGCGCGGCCCAATGTCGATTGTGTTGAAGCTGGGGCTGGGGATCGAAAGAAGCCAGCCCGTTATGGTGCCGTTAAGCGACGATATTAACAATGGTGCCGACCGGAACAGTGTCGGCGATAAAGCTCACGACATCGTTGGGAACTCGGATACAACCAGACGACACGTACTGACCCATCAGCTCGGGCTGATTGGTTCCATGGAGCGCAAGCTTCGGCATTCCGCCGCCGCCGAAGGTTCCAAGCGCCTCGCTGAAGGCGGCGATACTCAACACCCAGTCGCCATAGGCAGGACTGAGTGAGGGCCCGGCGATCTTTTCATCGATATAGGCACGGACAACCGGTGTCGGGCGGGTTTCGCGACCACTGACGGCGATCTGTTCGATGATCAGATCGTCGCCGTTATACACGTTGACCGTATTCTCGGAGACATCGATCGTGATGTGGTAGCTGTGCTTATCTTCGGTGAAGAACGCAGTCTGCACCCATGCCGTGCTGCCATTGGGCCGTACGGGTAGCTGCACCTTGGCCCAGTTGCCGGTTGCATCGTATTCCTCGACAAGTAGCGCCAAGCGGTTGCCAAAGACGGTGTCGGCATACAACGGGTACTCAAGTTCGACGCCGTCGACTTCGTTTATGTCGTAGATCGTGATGTCGTCGCCGCCCGGTGCATCGAAGGCCGGCACGATCTGAACATCGTCGTTTACATGCAATACCGCAACTTCCCACGGGTCCTCGGCGTTGAGCGGCTCATCAGAATCATCGACGGCAGCTACAATCGTGGAATCGTCGGCCCCAGCCGCCGGTGCAGTGATTGGCGCCGTGGTTGGAACTGTCTCGCTCGCTGTCGGCACCTGGGTGTCATCGGCTGTCGAATCTGCGCTCGCTGTGCCTTCGGTGGCGCTTACGCCGCCACACGCTGCCGCTGCGAACGCAAAAATGGCCAGAACAGCGAGTGCCCTTGCGGTTTTTCTTCGAAGTCTCATTCTCTGATGTGCCTTAACGTTCAGAGCGCAATCCGCGCTGTTACTGCCGAGGAAAAGTATCGACCCTGGCACCGAAGAGCTACGTAAAGACGACGCATTTTTGGTGTGATATTCGTCGGACACTGGCCTGGATGAGCACAATGCCAGCACATGGTGGGCGCTAGCGTGCGGATATGGCGCAATTAGTCGATCTTGGCACCACCTACGCATGGCTGCACGACGAACAACGGCCGGGGGCAACTAACAGCGGTGTGATCATAGATGCCGATGGCGTCACGGTTGTCGATGCGCAACTGACCCCAGCCCAGGGTGCCGCTCTCTTTGCCCAGGTCGAAGCGCTCGGGGCCCCTATTCGACGGTTGGCGTTCACCAGTTCGCATATGCCCTTTGTTGGGGGCTCGTCGGCCTTTGTTTTACCAGCGGTGTACGGCACGGAGCAGGTCAGCGCCCACATGGACCAAGAGCCCAACGTCGAAGGCTGCTGCTGCCTCTACCCCGCCGATACCGCCGAGCTTCATGCATTGCACGACGAACCATGCCGCCGAGTAACCCACACGGTGACCGAGGCCGCCTGGCTCACGCCATCGGTCGTTGCTGCGCCGCTTGCGGGTGAACTCGATGAGAATCTCATCGTGCAGGTTCCCGAGGCCCAGATCGTTTTCGCAGGCGCGCTGTGCTCGTTCGGCGTGACGCCAATGGCGGGCCTCGGCGACCCGGCAGCCTGGGCGGATTCGCTCGACACCTTGCTTGGATGGGGCGAAATATTTGTGCCGGGCCACGGTCCAATAGGCGGCAAGGAAGAAGTCCTTACACAACAGGCCTACCTCCGGGCATGTGTGGCCGCAGACGGCGACGTTTCAGCACTAGGCGACGGCCCGTGGCGCGAATGGTCAGGCCAGGAGTATCACGCCGTCAATATCGAACGAGCAGCACTCGCAGCGGCGGGAAGCCACGAACCACCACCGTCGCTGCTTCGCATGCTCGGTATGGCGTAATTCTCGCTTTGGTCAGTCCGACGTGAGCCACACGGCTTGCCAAGGCCTGAGGGTCAGTGTGCGACTCACGGATGCACTAGTGATCAGGTCGTAGCAACCGAACGCGTCGGGGATCGTGACGGTGACTTCGGCCTTTGAAACGTTCTGTAGTGCCAGCACGGTCTGTGCATCGCATCGACGCTCGATAGCTACAACGCGATCATCGACTACATGAACCGCCTGTGCCGCTTCAGGAGCGAATGCGGGTTGGTTGCGGCGTAGCTGAATCAGTGCGCTGATCTGGCCAAAGACTTGCGCCCTCCAACCCAATGTGAGCCGTTGGTGCGCCTGCTCAACCGCTACCTTGCCTCGGTTGATGTCACGCTTGTGCCCAGATTCGGCGACCGCGACGCTCTCCCCAGGCGACGCAAGCATGGAGTGCACATAGAACGCTGGAATTCCCTGCACGGCCAGCATGAGCGCATGGGCAACAACGAATCGCTCTGCGGCGTGGCCGTTGGGACCTGCCAACAGATCCGCCAAGCTGACATTGAGTTCATAGGGCCGAGGGCCGCCCGGCGCGCTATAGGAAGAGAACGAGCCGCCGACCTCGGTGGCAGCGTCGATGAGCGGAACCAGTTCGTTCCTCCCGATCAAATCTTCGATCGGCCGGAGCCCCAAGCCGTCGTGGCTGGCGATGAAGTTCAAGAAAGCGCAACCATCGGGGGCGGGTTGTAGTCGTCCGAGCCAATTCGTTAATCGGTCCGCTTGTTCGGTGATCAATGACCAGACAATGAGCGGCGCCAAAGTGAAGTTGTAGACCACGTGGGCTTCGTCGCCGTCGCCGAAGTACGAGGTGTTGTCGCCATGAGGCACGTTGGTCTCGGTGATGAGTAGCGCCGTTGGGTCCACCAAGTCGACGAGCGTGCGCATGAGCTTGACAATCTGATGCGTCTCTGGAAGGTGAATACACTCGGTTCCAATCTGTTTCCAAAGGTAGGCGATGGCATCGAGACGCACCCGGTTTGCGCCATGGGACAGATAGAAGCTCAGAATCGAGCAGAACTCGACGAGCACATCGGGGTTAGAGAAGTCGAAGTCGATCTGATCATGGCTAAACGTTGCCCAGACATGGCGAGGACCAGCAGCTGTTTCGACCTGACGAAGCAAGGGGTGAGTTCGCGGCCGAGTTACGTTGGACAGGTCAGCCTCGGGATCGGCGGTCACGAAGTAATTGCGGCCAGGCTCCCGACCTTCAACGAACTGAGCGAACCACTCGCTCTGGGCCGAACCATGGTTGCAGACCAGGTCAACCATCAGTCCCCCGCCACCAACGAGATCTGCAAGGTCAGACCAGTCGCCGAGCTCTGGGTCAATCGAGCGGTAATCAACGACTGCAAAGCCGCCGTCGCTACTCGACGGAAAGAACGGCAGCACATGCACGGTGCTGAACACCGATGCGAAATATTCATCCCACACTTGGCGCAGAGAATGCAGGTGGGGTTGGCCCTCGGCGGTGAACGTGTCGCCATAAGTGATGAGAACGACCTCGTCGCTGCCGGGTAGACGGTGAGCGCTCTTCGGTTTGTTGTCGACAGTGATTCCCATTACATCGAGGATCCGGGCCGCCAAGCGATCGAGCTCGAGTTCTTCTAAACCGGTGTAGACCCGGTCAAGGTGGCGACGTAGGCGGTCAGAAACGCCAAGCGCTGTCATGACTCTTCTGAGTTCTCGGATGATTCGGTGTCGTAAATCCCGTCGAGGTCCGGGGGCACAACGGTGGGGTCGCCGCCGACCCATTGAGCGTCGCCCTCCACGTTGTACCGCGAAGCATAAGTCGAAATAAAACCCTGCAGCGTGGCCGAAACCGGTAACGCTAAGAGTGCGCCGACCGGGCCCAGGATTGCGGTGCCGGCAAGCACTGAACCAAAAGCCACTGCCGGATGCACTTCCATCGTCTGCGACGTGACCCGAGGCGAAATCACATAGTTCTCGATCTGCTGCCACACCACCATGAACACGATGACCCAGAGAGCGCTGATCGGGCGGTCAGCCAGCGCAATCAGCACCGGGAAGATTGCGGCTACGTAGGCGCCAATCACTGGCACGAATTGGCTGACGAGTCCGACCCAGATGGCGAGCACGAGTGCGAACCTGACCCCAAGCAGCTCAAATGCAAGCCAATGGACAACAAGGGCGATCAGGACCAGGATGAGTCGCGAAACGATGTAGCCGCCAGTTTTGGCAGTACCAATGTCCCAAATTTCGAGCACGGTCTTTTGGTGGCGCGGCGGCAGCATCGAACAGATTGTGCGGCGAAACTTTGGGCCCTCGGCGACCAGATAGAAGGTGAAGAGCACAATGGTGAAAATGTCGATAAGGGCGGCCACGACCGCGCCCCCGAACCCGACAAGACCGCCTGCGAACCCGGTGACGCGACTGCGGAACTCACCGGATTCCGATACGGACCTCTGTAGCTCTTGGAGTTCGATCTGATCATCAACGTTCTGTTGCAGCCATGTCTCAAGTGAGGCAACCCGCTCGGGTGCCTCGTCGATCAGATCGGTGATCTGCTCGGCCAGCGCTTGGCCCAGGGCGATGGCAAATCCAACGATGCCCCCGATGACCAGGATGAACACGAGTCCGGTGCCCAAACCCCGGCGTATCCCGCGCCGCTCAAGATTGTTAACTGCTGGCTCGATCGCAAACGACAAGAAGATCGAGATGAAAACAATGACGAGCAGATGGCTGAGCTTGCGCCCCAGCCACCACACCACCACGAGGCCGACAACGGCTGCGACAAGTCGGAAGATGGCGCCGTTCACCCAAGACGGCGAATTGGCTGAAGCCGCGAACCACCCTCCTCGCTCGATATTTTGATTACCTTCGTCAGAGGCGTTATCCGACGATGCATGGTGCAACGTGACTCCGAAGTTCGTGACTTGGCTGAAACTAGCTACAGCCGCTTGTGCTTCCGCAACTCTGGCACGCATAACAGCTGCCTGCACGCACCATGATCGTGCCGCAATCCATACAGAGCGGGGCGTCGGAGTTGCTTATGCCCAAATCAAGTTCAGGCTCTGCGGCTGCAGGCACTCGGGCCACGGTCACGGGCTCTGGTATCAGGTCAAGCCCTGGTGAGGACTCGGTGGTGGCTTCGACCACGCCAGGCAACGTTGGCTGGGTGCGCTCATCGACCGTGAAGATATTTAAGGCCGCTCGTTCATCTGCAGTTAAATAGTCCACGGCTAACCGGCGGAACAGGTAGTCGATCAGGCTGTTGGCAATCCGAAGTTCCGGATCGTCGGTCATGCCCGCTGGCTCAAACCGCATGCCCACGAAGGCCTGCACAAATGCGCTCATTGGCACGCCGTATTGCAACCCGTGGCTCAGCGAGATAGCGAAGGCATCCATAATGCCCGCAAGGGTTGATCCCTGTTTCGAGACCCGCACAAAGATCTCGCCCGGGCGGCCGTCGTCGTATTCGCCAACGGTTACAAAGCCCTTGCAGTCCGCAACTCTGAACTCGAAGGTGCGGGATCGCCGGGAGCGAGGCAGCCGTCGTCGAGTCGGGGTGGCCTGGGCTGGCACGGCTACTTCTGCCCCTGTGTGAGCCGATTCAGCAGTAGCGGCTCCTGATGACAGTGGCTGGGCTACTTTGCAGTTGTCTCGGTAGACGGCAACAGCCTTGACGCCTGACCGCCACGCATCGATCAGCAGCGACTCGATATCTTCTGCACTCGCAGATTCGGGCAGGTTGACGGTCTTGGAGATTCCGCCCGACAAGAACGGCTGCACTGCCGCCATCATGGACACGTGGCCCGATGCGCTGATCGCGTTGGCACCTACCGAGCAGGAGAACACTGGGTAATGTTCAGGGCTGAGCTCGGTTGCGCCTTCGATCGAGCCGGTCTTCTCGAGGTGACCCACGATGGCGTCGATCCGCGATGGTGCGTATCCGAGGCGACGCAAGGCACGCGGCACGGTGCGATTCACTATGGCGAGGAAACCGCCGCCGACGAGTTGCTTGTGCTTGACCAGGGCGAAGTCCGGCTCTATTCCCGTCGTGTCGCAGTCCATCATGAAGCTGATGGTGCCGGTTGGAGCCAGCACCGTCGTTTGGGCATTTCGCAGGCCCGACTGCTCGGCAAGTTCGCAAGCTTCGGTCCAGGATTCTGCGATAGCGGTGGCCATCTCGGCATCGATGCCGTCTCGGTCAAGCCCAGCCGCGGCATTGCGATGCATGTCGAGAACGTTGAGAATTGCTTGACGGTCGTCGGCGAAGCCCGCGTAGGGACCCATTCGGCGCGATATCCGCGCCGAGGTCCGGTATGCCTCGCCACACATGAGCGACGTGATTGCGGCCGCGGTGTTCCGGCCGGCGTCGCTGTCGTAGGCCTTGCCGGTTGCCATGAGCAGCGCACCCAGGTTGGTGTACCCGAGTCCAAGTTGGCGGTAGCGGCGAGTATTCTCGCCGATCTTGTCGGTCGGGTAAGCCGAGTGACCTACCAAGATCTCCTGAGCCGTAATCAGAATCTGACAGGCGGCACGGAAACCTTCGACGTCGAACTGGTCATCGTCGCCGAGAAAGCTGAGCAGATTCAGACTGGCGAGGTTGCAGGCGCTGTTGTCGAGGTGCAGGTATTCACTGCAAGGGTTGCTGGCGTTGATTGGCCCTCCGCTGGGCGAGGTGTGCCACTTGTTGATCGTTGTCTCGAACTGCACGCCTGGGTCGGCACACTGCCACGCAGCTTGGGAGATATCGGCAAATATGTCGCGCGCTGGTCGAGTTTCGATCACGGCTCCATCGGTGCGCGCAATCAGGTCCCAGTCGGCATCGTCGACGACAGCCCGCATGAACGAGTCGCTCAGGCGGACGGAGTTGTTGGCATTTTGGTACTGCAGCGAGTGGATGTCGTCGCCATCGAGTGACATGTCAAACCCGGCTGCGGCAAGTGCATGGGCCTTTTGTTCTTCCTTGGCCTTGCACCAGATGAACTCGCCGACGTCTGGGTGGTCTACATCGAGCACCACCATCTTTGCGGCGCGCCGCGTCTTGCCGCCACTCTTGATCGTGCCCGCCGAGGCGTCGGCACCGCGCATGAAGCTCACGGGCCCACTCGGGTGACCGCCCCCTTGCATCGTCTCTTTCGACGACCGAATGCGACTCAGATTCACTCCTGCCCCGCTGCCGCCCTTGAAGATGCGGCCCTCTTCGACATACCAATTCAGGATCGAGTCCATGTCGTCGTCGACCGACAAGATGAAGCAGGCCGAGGATTGTTGGGGCACGTTTGGCACCCCAACGTTGAACCAGACCGGTGAGTTAAATGCAGCCCGCTGGTTGAGCAGCAGCCAGGTGAGTTCGGCCCGGAACGTGGCAACCTCGGCGGCGCTGTGGAAGTAGCCGTCGGCATCTCCCCAGTCGGCAATGGTGGTGACCACACGGTCGATCACCTGGCGAAGCGACCATTCGCGTCCGTCGGTACCCAGTTGGCCGCGGAAGTACTTCTGCGCCACGATCTTGCCGGCGGTTTCTGACCAAGTAACGGGGAACTCGACGTCGTCCTGGGCAAATACTGAAGACCCATCGATTGCGTTGGTGATCTCGATTGAGCGCCGTTCCCACTCAAGCTCGTCGTCGGGATGCACTCCTTCGATGGTGAACCAACGATGCAAGCCGATGCGAGTTTTTTCCGGAGCAAGGGACATGCGTTAAGTCTGCCAGTCAGCTTGATGATTGCCGTACCGGCTGTCGGACACGGAGAAACAGGCGGGGTACATCGCAGCGTTTGTGAAGTTCAGGTCACAGGCGGCGGAATAGATCCTCCGCCTGAAGGTTTCGCTCTCGACCCACCACGGTCTCAGAACTTGCCACAGGCCGAACTACTTGGTGCTGCGATGCACCCACGGCCCGTGACCTTAGAGACTCTGACCTGTGGAAAGCTAGGAGGATTTGTTGTGGATTTCGCGCCGTCTTTTCCACAAGCTGACCGTCGGTTGAGCTCCCCAAAGTCAGGCATCGCCTAATACGCTGGGAAACGCATGCCTCGGTCTGTTGTCATTGTTGGAACTGGGCCCGCTGGGGCCGCTGCGGCCATCGAACTGTGTAAAGCCGGAGCCTCGGTCACCGTGATCGATAAAGCAATTTTTCCCCGTGACAAGTGTTGTGGCGACGGGCTGACGTCGGGAGCGCTGCGTCACCTTGACCATCTCGGGCTGAACCCTTCCGAAGTGCCAACGTGGCAGCCCGTATCCGATGTCTGGATCACACGACCTTCGGGCGAGTCGATGCTCTTCCCACTACCGAAGGGGCCCGGACAGTTCGCCGCGACCGCGGCCCGCCGAGATCTCGACATGGCCCTAGTGAATCTGGCGATCGAGGCAGGCGCGAATATCGGCATGGGCGTGTCGCTCGAGTCGGTGGCGCTCTTCGACGACCGCGTCTCCCTCGGCACATCCGACGGCACGATCGAAGCTGATTGGCTCATAGCTGCCGACGGCATGTGGTCACCCACCCGCAAAGCACTTGAACTCAATCGCGGCAGCTACCGGGGCGAATGGCACGCGTTCCGCCAGTACTTCAGCAATGTGTCTGAACGGGCATCCAAAGACCTCTTCGTGTGGTTCGAACGAGACATCCTGCCGGGCTATATGTGGTGCTTCCCGCTCCCGGGCAATCGGGCCAACGTTGGATTTGGTGTTGTCCGCGGCGGCGACCACAAGATGAAGGAGTTGGGCGACCTATGGAAGGACCTTCTGCAGCGTCCTCACGTTCGCGAAATCATCGGTTCTGAGGCTGAACCCGAGGGCACCCACAAAGCGTGGCCTATCCCGGCACGTATCGGCGAACTACCACTCACCGCCCATCGCACGTTCTTCGTTGGCGACGCAACTGGCGCCTGCGATCCATTGACAGGCGAAGGCATCGGTCAAGCCCTGCAAACGGGCATGGCGGCTGCCGAGGCAATCATCCAGTCCCTTACACCGCATGATGCAGCCAAGTTCTACGAGTTCGAAGCCGACAAAGAACTCGGCGTCGACATGCGATTCGCGGCAACCCTGGGAACGGTGTTGGGTAGTGAGTTCGGCGCTGAGTGGTCACTCAAGACCGCAGGCATGACCAACTGGACCAGTCGAAACTTCGCTCGCTGGCTCTTCGAGGACTACCCCCGAGCACTCCTGGGAACCCCTCGCCGCTGGACCCGAGATATGTTCGCCCGCCCCGGCGCCTACGCTTCTGGGCAATGACCGCGCCCGCGATCCGCACCGCAATTCCAGCCGATCTCGAGCGGATCAAGGCCATTGCCGTGGCATCAGAGATGTTCACTGTCGAGGAGGTCGGGTTCTTCGATGAGATACTCGCTGGCTTCTTCGATAGGTCGATGCAGGGCCATCAGTGGCTCGTCGCCGAGGACCACTCAGGGATCGTGGCCGCAGCCCACTATGCGCCGGAACCGTTCTCGGACCGCATGTGGAATCTCTACTTCATCGCCGTTGATCCAGGCACTCAGGGCAAAGGAATCGGCGCTCTGATCGAGTCGCACGTGGAGGACACGCTGCGGTCCCTTGGCGAGGCCGAAGCCCGAGTGCTCATTGTCGAAACATCGTCGACTCAACAGTACGCCCGCACCCGCGATTTCTACGCAAAGATCGGGTTCGACGAAGAAGCTCAGATTCGCCAGTTTTACGGTCCTGGCGACGACAAAATAGTGTTTTGGAAATCGCTGGTTGCCAACGCACCAGGGCTAACGCACCAGGGCTAACGCACCAGGGCTAACGCACCAGGGCTAACGCACCAGGGCTAACGCAATGGCGCGAGCTTCTTCACCACAGCCGCCAGCGCTGACCCCGCAACGACACCGCCTGCGACGTCTGAGGCGTGGTGGATGCGCACATGGATGCGACTCGATGCCACCAACGCTGCGAGCGTGGCGTAGAGCGGGCCAAACTTGCCCTTGTCGGCCAGCAGGATCGCGGCCATGGTCGCTGAGCTCGCGTGGCCGCTGGGGAAGCTGCTGGTCCGAGGTATGCGCAGCCGCAACGGCCGCTCGGCCACCTGAATCGGCCGAGAGCGATTGAACAGCGATTTCACAACGCCATTCACGAGACCGGATTCGACCGCCAGCGCAACGACAACTCGTGCCGCAGACCGTTCCGCACGTAACGATGCTGCAGCTCGCCCGGTAGCGAGCAGATGCCACACGAGCGAGTGATCACCGAGTTCGCTTGCGGCATAAAACAGGCGATCAAATGCGGGGTTGCCGCGGAGTTGCTCGAACCATTCGTCAACGGCGTCGTCGAGCGCGTCGACCTTAGCCAACCATGATTCTGCTTCGGTCACGTAATTATCCTAAGGCTCACCCAGCGGTGCTGGGCGGCTGCGAACAGGACTACGCCGGAAGCGGCTCGGGGGTCGCCTGTGCTGCCGATGGCGCCAAGAGCAACCGAAGGTCGAGTAACAAGTTTGTCACGTCGGTTGCGGTAACCATGTCACGCGCCGCCAGATGGAGCAGCTCATTATCAATCACTGCAAGGGCTTCGTTGACGACGGTCGCTTCGCTCGTTTCAGTCACCTGATCACCATAACGCGGTTTCACGCGCGACCTGGGGCCAGGCCCTCGATCGCCTGATCAAAATCGACCCCCGGGAATGGCATGATCGACAGTGACGCTGTAGATACCCCGTTGTCGAAGAATCGATCGAGATGGGCACGGCACTCATCGACGGAACCGCTGATGATCAATTCATCGACCACGGACTCAGGAATTTCTGCCAGCGCTCCTTTGCGATCACCCGCGTCCCACAGCGCCCAATGCGCTTCCATGGCGTCACCGCGGCCCATCCATTGATGGAACGCCTTGTACACGGGAACGTTTAAGTAGGCGGCAATCGCACGGCGACCTTGTTCCAGAACTGCTTCGCGATCCTCGGTCGGCGCCAGGAAGAGGCGGGCGACCATCTCGCGCGGTTCACCATTGGCTGCTTCATTCACGATCGCCGTGACCTTGGCCACATCTTCGGCGGACAGCCAGTTGATAATGGCACCATCGCCCATGCGACCAGCGAGGCGCAACATCCCTTCGCGTAGCGCCGCAATCATGATCTGGGGCTGCTCTTGGAGTCGCACACCAAGCCGGAAACCTTTGACGCTGAACGTGTCATAGTCATTGGTGATCTTTTCGCCAGTGAGCGCTTCCCGCAGGAAGGCGACCGTGTCACGCACCCGCTTGTAGGGATCCTCGAACGGAATGCCATTCCAGTTCTCGACAATCACGTTCGATGAGCTGCCAACGCCGAGCACGAAACGGCCAGGTGCGGCGTCGACCATCGATGCAACTGTGGACGCCATAAGAGCTGGGCCGCGGGTATACGCGGGAATAATGGCGGTACCGAGGCGCATCGAAGGGGCCCACTGCGACGCAAGGATCAGAGGCGTAAATGCGTCGTGACCCATTGCTTCGGCCGACCACAGATCGGTGTAGCCAAGCTTCTCGACATGCTGCACAGCTTCTTTTTGTTGATGCAACGGACCGTCAAACGGCACAGTCAATCCAACACGGGGCGAGTTCGTCATACCCCCAGCCTGGCAGGCGACGGACGCCCATCCAACTGAAGCGGCCGTTCACCGTCTTAGTAGGGCGGTGCCAGGCACCGCCCCACTCCATGCAATTGAGCTAGTGCGCAGCGCAGGCCTGCTCTACGCACGGTGTGACCAAGGCGCGATGCATGGCTAAAGCCACATTGCTTTGGCGCCCAAAGCTGGGCTGACTCGCCTCAGCAACTAACTTCGGGCCATGGACGTTCAAGGCAAAGCAGCATTCATCACCGCTGGTGGCACGGGAGTCGGGCGGGCAACTGCGCTCGCATTGGCGACCCAAGGTTGCGACGTCGCCGTGAACTACAGCAAGTCCAAAGAGGCCGCCGAGCAGACCGCTGCGGAAGTGACCGCACTTGGTGTGCGGGCCTTAGCGGTACAGGGCGATGTAGCCGAAGACTCTGACTGTCGCCGCATGGTCGACGAGGCGGTGGCCGCCTTTGGTCGCCTCGACGTGCTGGTTAACTCCGCGGGCACAACCGTGTTCGTACCCCACAAGGATCTTGACGGCATTACTGCCGACGACTGGCATCGGCTTTACGCCGTGAACACCATGGGACCGTTTCAAATGATGCGAGCTGCAATGCCACATCTCAAGGCAGATGGCGGCGGCGAAGTGATCTCGATCTCGTCGGTCTCCGGTGTCGCCGGCGTGGGTTCATCGCTCCCCTACTGCGCCTCAAAAGCTGCGCTGAACAACCTGACGGTGACCATGGCGCGAGTCATGGCACCCGAGGTCCGGGTGAATGCGGTGGCTCCCGGCTTCATCACTGGCCGGTGGTGGAAGGAAGGCCAGGGCGACGATGTGCACGATGCGGTGGCCGAAGCGGCCGCGTCATCGGTTCCTCTCAAAGCGGTGTGTGATCCCGAAGATGTGGCCGACGCGTGCATGGGCTTCATCCGTGGCAGCGACCTTGCCACGGGCCAGGTTCTCGTCGTCGACGGAGGCATGCTCATCCAAACCCCACGCTAGATCCTGCCGTTAGCCCAGATGCAGTGCCGTATCACGAACGTGGCGCCCCCAAGCGGAGCGCGGCAACCCGACCTAGGCTGCGGTGACCTCGACCGGAATGCCGTTCAGCGCGCAGTTCCCTGACAACGCATCGAGCGCGGTGTCGTCTGTGAGCGCGTTGGAGTTCACACCCGGCTTGGTCTTGGCGGTGTTCATTTCGATACCCGGTTCGTCATAGCCCCATCCGTGGGGAAGACAGACAACGCCTGGCATGACTTGGTCGGTGATCTCGACCGAGGCCGTTACTTTGCCGACCCGTGACTGCACGTTGGCTTCGCCGCCGTTGGACAGGCCAAGACGGCTTGCGTCATTGGGATGAACCTGCAGTGTGCAGTCGGTCTTGCCTTTAATAAGCACGTTCAGGTTGTGCATCCACGAGTTCACCGTCTTGAGATGACGTCGGCCGATCAACACCAGTTGTTCGTTGGCTTCTCCGAGCGATGCGAACGCTTCGGCGTGTCGAGCCATGTCGTCGACGATTGGTTGTGGGGCAAGTTCTACCTTGCCGGACACGGTCTTGACTGCATCAGGGAACCGCGGCACGAGCGGGCCGAAGTCAGCGCCGCTCGGGAAGTCGTCGATCAGTTTGCGCAGCGTAAGCCCATCGGGGTCAAGGCCGAAGCCGTCGCCGTGTTGGCCGACCCGGAGTCGGAAGTCCACAACTTGTTCTGACCATGTCCACGGTGCAAGCGCATCGAGAATCTCGGCTTTGTCACGACCATGGATCGGCGACGAGGACCTTCCGATCTCTTGGTCGATGATCTGATCCATCATCATTGAGTGCACGACCGTTGGATCGCTGTCAACGGGCTGCCCACCAATGACCAGCGACAGTCGCGCCAGTATTTCTTCTTCGCGTGGCGCGTCGGTCTCGAACACCGGCAGCGAGTACTTGGCGAACGAGCGGATCATCGACGCCTCGAACGCAAAGTCATAGTGGCTTCGTTCGAGCGCCGAGGTTGGGGGCAAGATCACGTGGGCATGCCGAGCGGTTGCGGTCACATACGGGTCAATAACAACGAGCAGGTCAAGCTGTTGGAGCGCTTCGTTGATGCGGTCGGTGTTCGGAAAAGATCGCGCCGGATTGCAGCCGATGACGAACAGGCCTTTGATGGCGCCTTCGCCGGGTGTGGTGATCTCTTGAGCCAGCGTTGCTGCTGGGAGTTCGCCCTTGATTTCGGGGCGCCCTGAAGCGCGTCCTTGCCAACGGCCAAGTTTGAAGCCTCGGCCACCAGGTTTAGCGGGGGACATATTCTGAGTCGGCGAACAGTTGAACATGATGCCACCGGGCTTGTCGAGGTTTCCGGTCAGCACGTTGAGTACATCGGTCGCCCAGCTGGCGATCGTTCCGAACTCAACAGTGTGTGCACCCATTCGCCCATAGACCGCAGCCTTTGGAGCGGCGGCGAGTTCACGGGCGATGCGCCGGGTGGTATCGGCATCGATGCCACACCGTTGCGCCACGGTCTCTGCTGTATAGGGAGCCGCCATGTCGCGTGCTTCTTCGACGCCACTCACGTGCTCCTCAAGCCGGCCAATAGCGACCAAGTCTTCTTCGAACAGCGTGGTGATGAGGGCCATGAGCCAGAACGAGTCCGTGCCGGGCACGATCGTCAGATGTTCGCTCGCGTTCTCTGCAGTCTTGGTTCGCCGAGGGTCGACCACCACGTATTTTCCGCCCCGTTCCTGCAATGCCTCGAGGCGGCCGGGGAAGTTCGGAATCGTGAGCAGGCTTCCGTTAGACACATAAGGATTGGCACCGAGCATGAGCACATAGTCGGTGCGATCAAGATCGATCAGCGGGAACATGTCGGGGCGACCCCACATGAGGCCTGAGCTCACGTGTTTGGGCATCTGATCGACCGTCGACGCAGAGAACAAGTTGGTGCTGCCGATCGCAGTCAGCACCGCCCGTGCGTAGAGCTGTCCGCCAAGATTGTGGACCACGGGGTTACCGAGAACCGAACCGAGCGCCTGGCGCCCGTGGTTGTCGACGATGGGTGCGAGTCGACGCTCGATCTCGGCGAAGGCTTCGTCCCAGGTGGCTTCTTTCCAGCCGTGTTCGGTGCGGATCCGGGGGCTCGTTAACCGGTCGGGATCTTCGTGGAGCTGTTTCAACGTGGAGCCCTTGGGGCAGATGAAGCCTTTGGAGTAGGGATCGTTCATGTCACCCCGGATCCGTACCACTTGATCACCCTTGGTCGTGATCTCAAGACCACAGCACGCTTCGCACAGCGGGCAGGTGCGCTGGTGAGTCTGAGTGGCTTCGTTTGTGTCGGTTCCCATAACGCCACGCTAAGCGAAATCATCGCTGGGGTGCTAGAAACGCTTGTAGTAACGCCGTTCCTGTGGCGTCTTGCCGCTGATTTCGGGCCCTCAATCGAGACTGTCACACCCCTCGGTCATGATGTATCCATGACTCAGTTGTTCGACACCGAAACTTATGAAGACATTCACGCCGCTACGGGTACTGTCGAGGCTGGCCCATCGATTCGGCGCCACTTGCGCAGCATTCCTGCTGGCCAAGATTTGGCTGAGCGCACCACACAGTGGCGTCTCGACGAGGCAACGATTGAGCGAGGCCGCAAAGGCATCGAAGAGGCTCGCCAGGCACTTCAGGCTGCTGCTCGCGATAACAAGACCGAAAAACCTCGCCGCAAAGCCGCCTAGCCCGCTATCGCTCGCCGTTCTACCGTTGCTGGTCGGGCTGTTGGCACCTAGTTGCACATTCGCGCAATCCACCGAGTCAGGTGCGCGCGAAACTGCTGCTGCGCTGGAGTCGGTAGCTGCCCTTGGGCTACCAGCGACCATTGAACGAGTTGTCGATGGCGACACCATCATTGTTCTGGTCGACGGCCGCACCGAAACCGTCCGCCTACTCGGTATTGACACACCTGAAAAAGCCGGCGGGCCACGACCAGCGGAGTGCTTCGGACACGAAGCGTCGGCGTTCGCCACTGAGCTACTCCCTCCAGGCACCAACATCCTGTTGACCCGAGATAACGAGACGCGAGATCAATACGGTCGACTACTGGCGTTTGTGCATCGAGCCGACGACGGCCGCTTCGTGAACCTGTCTATGCTCGAAACAGGCCACGCCACTGCGCTCTTCTTTGCGCCCAACACGTCGCTCGAGGAGGATTTCACCTCCGCCGCCAACAAGGCTCGACGCGACTGGCTCGGATTCTGGCCCGCTTGCGGAGCAGCCGACCTGACCATCCCAAGCTGAGCTGTCGTTTGCGTGAGCTACCAGGGCGAGATGAGGCGCCGCCGTCCGCTGAGCTCACTACAACGCCGTCACCAACCACCCCGGATAGAACAACTACCCGCACCCAAACAGGCCTGACGGGACCACAGACCCACAGGCAACAAAACAGGATGAGGCGCCGCCGTCCGCTGAGCTCACTACAGCGCCGAATCCGGACTACCCGCACCCAAACAGGCCTGACGGGACTACAGACCCACAGGCAACAAAACAGGATGAGGCGCCGCCGTCCGTGAGC
>Ga0114956_1000192_pt1 | contig 39372 bp, 36 predicted proteins | sample MaitaG_FD_87304 | JGI IMG/M metagenome (GOLD analysis project Ga0114956, IMG submission 87304) | Marine algal microbial communities from Maine, USA - Maine_Asex2 metaG | ecosystem: Host-associated > Algae > Red algae > Unclassified | place: Maine, USA | collected 2015-01-05 | reverse complement strand
TTGTCATCACCGGTGTGCTCGGTCCGGAATCGAACGCACACGGACCGAACGAGTACCTCCACCTGCCGACAGGCGAGCGCGTCTCGTCGTGTATGGCCCACGTGCTCCACGTCCACGCGAACCGGTGAGAGACGCTTAGGAGTTCAGCCGGTAGGAGGCTGTACGAAGTTCCGAACCAGAATGAACTCAAGGGCCCCACCCGCCGCGAAGCGCCTACTGGCTGGGCCCCTTACAGCTCGATCGGTTGACCGTGGGGTGTGGCTTTGGCGGCGGCGTCCCATTCGTCTCGCCGCGTCGCAAGCTCAGGCGGTGACATGAGGCCCTTGGTTGTGACCATGATCTCCAGGGCTTCAAGCCATCGGAGGTAGTAGTCCGAACCATCCGACGGCTGGTGGGAATCAGCCGCAGCGATCGTGTTGCTGAGCGTTGCTGCCCATTCGGTCCAGGTGAAGTGACCGTGTTCGTGCAGGCGGACCGCCATGGCGAATGCGTGGGCCTGCCACGGTTCGGCGAAGACCGGTCCGTCGTTGTCGCGGGGGAACTCGGGCAGCGCAGCGAGGTCGATGCTCATGCAGTGGTACCCGCGGCGTCGAGGTAGTCGTCCCACAGGTCGACGTACACGGCGCCGCCTTGTGCGTCGTCGCCCCACAGCTCGGTTGCTTCGAACCGCACGGCGTAGATGTGTTGGGGTTTTGGGTCGCCGGTGGCGGCATGGGTGTCGGGGAAGATGAACACGCCGTGGTCGCGGTCGACGACACCGGTACGGCCCCGCACGTAGCGGGGGAGCCGGGTGTGGCCCTGCGGGCTCATGATCTTTGCTCGCACCGATTGGCCAACGGTGAAGAGCGGCGCGACCTCGACATCGACTCGCGCTTTGCCACCCCGGGCAAGCGCAGATGGCACCCGATCGGCGGTCAGTGGTGGTTCGGCGATGCGCTCGAAGGTCTCGCCTCGCTGCGCTGCTGCAATTTCGTCGGCGGTGACGATTTCGTGCTGAAGGAGCAGCCGCTCAAGGCCCTCGTACCACATCTCGTAGTACGTGCGGCGAAGGTAGTTGGCGGGCGGTGTGTCTTCGCGGGCGAACCGCGACTGGTCGAGGTTCCATTTGCCGAGTGATCCAGCCGCCAGCGTGATTGCCAGCGACCGCGCTTCCCAGTCGGCGTGGAACGGAGGTTCGTTGTCCTCGGTAATGACGGGGCCAAATCCGTGGGTACCACCCATGTCGTGGGCGCCGTTCATGCGCTTGCCCCGGCCGTGACCACCGAGGTGCCGATCATCGAGTCGCGGGTGACGATGTCGGCAAGTTGGTCCGTCGACCAATCGTCGGTCCCGGCGGGTCGTTCGGGCAGCACCAGGTACCGCAGTTCGGCGGTGCTGTCCCAGACCCGGATGTCAATATCGTCGGGCAGGGTCACACCGAAGTCGGCCAGGACCCCACGTGGTCCGCTGACCGCTCGACTGCGATACGGGGCCGACTTGTACCAAACCGGTGGCAATCCCAACACCGGCCACGGATAACACGAGCACAAAGTGCAGACGACCATGTTGTGAACGTCGGACGTGTTCTCGAGCACGACCATGTCCTCGCCTTGACGGCCGGTGAAGCCGAGCGATGCAATCGCCGCTGATCCGTCGTCGAGGAGCCACTGCTTGAACTCGGGGTCGGTCCACGCTTTCGCGACGACCCGAGCCCCATTGCGCGGACCGATCTTGGTCTCGTAGGTCTCGATCAGGACATCGAGCGCCTCAGGGTCGACGAGCCCCTTCTGGGTCAGCAGTGATTCGAGCGCCCGAACCCGCAACTCGATGTCGGACAGCTCCGAGCCATGATCGTGATCGTGGGAGTGATCATGGTCATGGGCGTGGTCATGCGAGTGATCGTGATCGTGGGAGTGCTCGGCCATGGGTTCACCTTAGATCGCTGGGTCGTGGCCCATCGCCGTGGCGGATGCGCCCGACGGCTCGGTGGGCGACCCAGGCGCACGCCCAGCCTGCGAGGATGTCGATCACCCAGTGCTGGCCCGTGATCACAACCGTGAACGCCATGAACAATGCGTAGAACCCCAACGCGACCTGTACCAGGCGCCTCCGGCCCGGGGCGAAGAACAGAAACAGCAGCGCCGGGTAGCCGCAGTGCAGGCTGGGCATCGCTGCGATCTGATTTGACTTGTTGCGCCCAAACGTGAAGACGTCGGACACCGCAGGAATCGACACCGCTTCCCAACCCCGGGCGAGCCCTTCGTGCACGGTCGCCACCGTGCCGAGCTCCGACGCCATCCAGGGCGGCACGGTGGGCAGCAAGATGTAGCCAACGAGGCCGATCGCCGAGAGCAGGAGCCATCGACTCACGAACTCGACACATCGATCTCGGTTCCGCTGATACAAGACCGCGGCCGGGGCCATCGACGCAATGAAGTGGCTCGCGTACACGACCGGGAAGCTGACTTCCCACCATTTCGGCGCGGCGTCCCAGTCGATCCATCGCTGGACGCGATGCGTCGGCAATTCGCCGAAACCGATGACCCGATCGATCGCGATCATCGAACCTTGCTGAATCGGCATGCCGAGCGAGTCGGCCACACCACGGTTGGTTGTGTACGCAATGACGAACGCGACGACGCCGGTCCATCCGCGAAACGTGACCGCGAGTTGGCGGAGTCCGCCGTCGAAACCCTTGTTGAGTAAGACGGTGAGCACGAACAACATGCCAAGGCCAGGGACCCCGACCGGAATCACGAACAGGAACATTCCGATCACAAAGACGCACCACAACCAGAGGCCGACTTCGCGCCAAAGAATGCGCGGCGCTGCGCGGGGGGCGCCGTCGACGGGAAGGGTCGTCATCCGATACACATCGGGCGGCGAGCGCGGCACCTTGAACCGCGATCGGGCGCGACCCGGGCCGCTGTATATCGGTGAGCTACATCTCGGTGAGCTACATCTCGGTGAGCTACATCTCGGTGAAGCGCGGTCGGTGAGCTACATCTCGGTGAAGCGCGGTCGGTGAGCTACCTACCGGCGAATCGCTGTCGGTCGGTGCCGGCTTCGACTTCGGCGCCGATCTCGGCCGACCACGCCTCGAACTCCGGACCGCTCCAGGCCCGATGTTCACCGCGCGCGTAGTGCTCGGCGTTGCGGTGATACATCCACGCATTGAGGCGGTTCGCGGCGGCTGAATCGCGCTCGGCGCGGACCTTGCCCGGGGAACCCATGATGATCGAGTTCGGCGGGTACTCCTTGCCCTCAGGAATCAGCGATCCACCGGCCACGATCGACCCGCTGCCGATGACTGCGCCGTCCATCACGACTGCGCCGATGCCGATCAAACAGTCGTCGCCAATCGTTGCGCCATGGATCGTGACGTGATGGGTAATGGAACAAAAGTCACCAATGATCGTTGGAGTGTCGTATCCAACATGGAGCATGACGAAGTCCTGAATGTTTGTCATGGCGCCGACACTGATGTGGTTCATTTCGGCCCGTGCGACGACGTTGGGCCAGACCGAACTGCCCCGTCCGAGCGTGATGGGTCCGTACAACTGCGACGTTGGATGGATAAATGCGGCCTGGTCAAGATCTTGCATCTTTCCATCATGCCTGACTCGCCGGACGAGGAATACCGACATTGCATTTACCCCTGCAGCGCGCGGCTCCACTACTGTGCGAAGTAAGCCCAGAATTGAATATCCCGCCGATTTGAAATGGAAATGTTGTGAGCGAGAAGAAGCGACTGGGGCGACCGCCGAAATTCGAACCTGATGAGCTACGAGCCCGGTTGGTGGGAGCGGGCGTAGAAGCATTGGTCGAAAATGGTGTGTCCCACGGTCTGGACGCAGTGCGCCTCGATCAAGCCATTCAGCAGGCAGATGTCCCTCGGGGCTCTGCGTACCGAATGTGGGAGAATGAGTCCGGTACACCACCTCAGGAAGCTTTTCGGCGGGCAGTTCTGATCGACCTGTTACGGACGACTCCAACATCACATGGTCTTGATGCGACCTGGAACGCCGCGCTGGCCGAACTCGAGAACGTCCAAGCGCTGCTCGATTCGGGCGATCCCGATGACTACAAGACCGCGGTACGGCGCATGATTCGCACCGCGTCGGAAGTCAACTTCAGCGAACTTGACAACAGCAAGGGTTGGAACGTGTACGCCGCCGCGGCGTCGGCGGCCATGACCCAGCCGGCGAGCGACCCCGAGATCGTTGACGCGATCCGTTTTGGCGAAGAGCGACTGATCTCTCGTTACACCGACTTCTTCGCTCACTTTGCATCGATCTTCCGCATGCGTATTCGTGATGGCCTCAATATCGAGGACTTCGCCGTCGCGGTGTATGCCCTCAACTACGGGCTCTCAACGCAGACCAGCGAGAAGAGCCGCGTCGTCGACATCCCCGTCGAGGGCGAGAGCGAGCCGTGGACCTTGCTTGCTATCGGCTTCGAGGCCCTTGTTGATCGGTTCTTCGAGCGCGTCGAGTAACACACGACGGTGCCGGGGGTCACCCCGACATCGGTCGACAGACCGGTACGCTGGTGGGGCCGCAAAAAGCGGCACCGGGCGGAGGCCAAAGCCCGCTTCAGTCGGGCTAGTAAGGGCCAAACCCCACCCTATGACAACATTTGCAGACCTTGGCGTTCCCGCGGAACTCACCAAGTATCTCGAGTCGCAAGGCATTACCGAGCCGTTTCCGATCCAGGAAGCAACGATCCCTGACGGGCTCGAGGGCCTCGATATTTGCGGCCGCGCCCCCACGGGTTCCGGCAAGACGCTGGCATTCGGCATTCCGATGGTTGCCGACATTGGCAAAGCGTCCTCGCGACGACCCCGTGGGTTGGTGCTTGCACCGACCCGTGAACTCGCGGAACAGATCAGTCGCGAGCTGGCGCCGATGGCGAAACTCATGGATCGACGCGTTCACGCCGTCTATGGCGGCGTCGGCTACGAGCCGCAGAAGAAGGCGCTACGGAAGGGCGTCGACATTCTGATCGCGTGTCCTGGCCGTCTCGTCGACCTGATCAATCAGAAAGACTGCGAGCTCGGCGACGTCGACTACGTCGTGATCGACGAAGCCGACCGCATGGCTGATATGGGTTTCCTGCCCGAGGTTAAGCGCTTGCTCGACCAGACATCGAAGCACCGCCAGACCGTGCTGTTCTCGGCGACGCTCGACAAGCAGGTGCAGTCGATCACGAAGGCGTATCAGCACAAGCCGGTGCGCCACGAGATCGGACCCGAACGTCCTGACATCACGAAGATGGATCACCTGTTCTGGTCGGTCACCCGCGAGGACCGCGTCGAGGTCGCCGCTCGGGCGATTCGTTCGCTCGGCTCGACGATCGTGTTTAGCCGCACCCGCCACGGCGCCGACCGCATTGCCCGTCAGCTCGGCAAGTTCGGTATCGATGCGGTGCCTATCCATGGCGGTCGTAGCCAGGGCCAGCGCACCCGCGCGCTTGAAGCGTTCACGTCGTACAAGGCCGAGGCCCTCATCGCGACCGACGTGGCTGCGCGTGGTATTCACATCGATGAGGTCGCTGGTGTCATTCATTTCGATCCGCCGGAAGACGACGCCACGTATGTGCATCGCTCGGGGCGAACTGCCCGGGCCGGCGCTTCGGGTGTCGTCATTTCGCTGCTGCAGCGAAATCAGGAAAAAGATGCGCGGCAGATGCAGCGCAAGCTCGATCTTGATGTCGCTATCAGTCCGCCGTTCTCGGAACGTCTCGAAGGCGGCGAATGGGTCACGGTCGCAGTTCTTGAGCAGCGAGCGAAGACGAAGCCGATCCAGGAAAGCGGCCGCGACGGTCAGTCCAACAGTCGTTCGAACGGGAATGGTCAACGTTCCGGTTCCGGGCGCTCTTCGGGTGGTCGGGGCAAGTCGGGCGGTAGCCGCGGCTCGAAGTCCAAGCACGGTTCGAAGACCAAGTCGTCTGGCGGCGGAGCCAAGTCGGGTGGCAAACGACGGGGCCCGAAGCAAGGCGGTCAGGGCGGCCAGAAGCAGGCTGGCCCGAAGTCCAGCCGTGGTGGATCGAATCGCAACGGCTCGGGTTCGGGCGGCTCTAAGCGAGGCGGCAAACCGGGCGGCGGTCGGTCCGGCTCGTCGCAGAGTCGTGGTCGCGGTAAGTCAAGCGCCCGCGGCTGAGTTAACGCTGGTTTCGCGACTGCGGGTCAGCCGGGGCTGATCTCGAGTTGGAAGGTTCGTACTTCGATGCCCTCGCTGAGGGTGCCGACGACGAGACCTTCACTGAGCGTGCCGTTGCTCCGAGAGTCGGTGCTGCCGCTGTAGTTGTCGCCCATCAGAAACAGCTCAGCGACCGGTACTCGGACTTCGTCGAAGTCTCGCAGTGGCGTGCCGCCGGCCTCCAGGCTGATGAAGTAGTCGGGAACTGCACCGTTGACGAAGAGCTGACCGTCGCGGCCAGCGACGAAGTCACCACCCATCCCGATGACTCGTCGTACCTGATCGAAGGTGTCGGCGCGATCCGGGTAACGAATGACGACGACGTCGCCGCGCTCGATGTCGGTGTCAAACCGATTGACGATGCCTCGACTTCCGATTTCGATCGTCGGTTCCATGCTTCCGCCCGGGAAGTACACGACCTGATACGTGAGGAGCACGCCTGTCGCCATCATGGCGGCTATGGCGATCCCGGCGATCACTTTGCGAGATTGCCGAAGCGGTGTCGTCCGGGGCAGGTACCAATAACACCCATACAGCGCGGTGCCAGCGATGGCGCTGTGGAGGAAGACATCGAACTGGGTGTCGACGTCCAAGATGCGAAAGACCAGGGGGAACGCGACCATGCTACGAACCGCGCGCCAGATATTTCGGTTCGCGGCTTGCCGGAGAGCGGAGAAATCGAATCGAACGAGCCAATGAACAGCGGCTGCGGCGACGAGCATCGCGAGCGCAATCCACGATCGGCCGTGTAGCTCGGTGATGAGGTTCGGAGCGGACTGATGGGCCATGGGCACCGAGATCAGGCCGGTCAACGAGACGAACGTAAAGAAGGTCAGGAACATCGTGACGACCGACCGGCCCACTCGGCCGAGATCGGACAGCGCGCCATTTGCGGGTCGGCGCCACGAGACGAGCGCGGCGAGCATCGGTAGGCCGATCAACATCGCGAAGGCGGCGATGGTCGTCGGCAAGGACACTTCGGTGGCGGTTTGTACCGCGGCCTCGATCGCTGAGCTCGCATTCTCGGCGGCATCGGCGGGCTCTGGTGCTGGGTCCGGGCTCGCAAGCTGGCCCGGCGTCGTGCCGTCACCGGTGCGGACCGTGAGGGCGGCGCGGGCCGACCACGCCATCGCGCTGATCGCTGCGACGAACGCCGCGATCGTGCCGGTGTAAAGGGCCCGATGTCGACGCGCTCGACGGTCGACGCGGTTGATGATTTGATCGGCGAACGCGACCGACTCGGTCGGGGTGGTTGTCGAAGGTCCGGGCGACATCTCGCTTGAGAGGCGTTCTTCGAGTTGGTTCGTCATTGGGTCTCCTCGCCGAGGGCAGTGCCCAGCGTCTTCAGGGCTCGATGCAGGTGGGTCTTGACCGATCCTTCGCCGACGCCCAGCGTTGCGGCGATATCGGCGATGGTGAGGTCGTGAACGAATCGCAGGACGACACATTCGCGTTGACGTAGGGGGAGCGCCCGAACGGCAGTGCCGAGATCACCGTCGGCCAAACCGATGGGTGTCTGGTCGGGGGTGGTGCGGTCCACCAACGTGCGGCTACCGACTTCGTCGCGTTTGCGGCGACCGACGATGAGACGCCGGACCTTGGATCGACTGAGGTTGATCACCGTGCGACGTAGGTACGCCGGGGCCGCGGCATGATCGTTCAGGCGATCCCAGCTTTCGGCGAGGCGGACGAAGGCATCCTGGGCGATCTCCTCGGCCTGCGCCGAGTCGCCGAGAATCCAGTACGCGGTACCGACCAGCGAGCGGTAGTGCTCGGCGTGGAGCGCGGCGAGCGCGTGGCGCCGAGTCATCGTCCCGACCAGGCGAAGGTCGGGCCGTTCGGCTTCGCCGGTGGTTTTGTCGATCACGCGCCGTCTCGGGTCGGGGGGAGCGCTCGATGGCGCTTGAGGTGGCCCGAGGGCCAGGTAGGTATCCACGAGAGTAGGACGCACAACGAAGGTCGAAACGTTGACACGACGTTTGAACTTTTGGATGCGACAGAGCAACAGCTGCGGCTAACAGCGATAGGTTCCGCTTGCTAGCGAAAGCTGCGGGCAGCGCCGCGCGACGGAGGAGCGAACAGACACCACTGGGCGTGGCCGTAAGGTGAAGCCATGTCCTCGCTGCCCTCGACGCCAACGTCGATTCCGCTGTCGATCCATCAACGCCGCTACGAAACCGAGGCGTTCGCCGAGGCTGACGGCACGATGCGGGTCGTCGGCCGACTGGTCGATACGAAACCGTCGGGTCTTTCGACCGCCGATGGCGAACCGCTCGTGATCCACGACATGACGATCGAGCTGATGATCGCGATGCCAAGCTTCGAGATCGTCGATGTCGGCACCCAAATGGACGTCCATCCGTATGGCGAGTGTCCTGAGATTCTCGACTCGTATCGGCAGCTGATCGGTGTGCCGATTGCCCGTGGCTACACCCGCAAAGTCCGGGAGCTTTTCGGGCAGGATCACGGTTGTTCACATATGGGCGCCTTGTTGGTGGCGCTCGGGCCGGTAGCCGTGCAGGCGAGCTGGAGCATGAGTCGGTTGCACGCCGACCCGACCGAACTGATGGAGGACATCGACCCGGGCGAAATCGATCGTCAGCTCGGCATGAACCTGAACACCTGCCATATCTGGAGCGACGGTGGCACCCAGGTTGCGTTCCTCAAGCGGGGAGAACGACCGGTTCGCCCGCAGTGGGAAATCGAACGGCTGGCAACGATCGCGTCGCGCTCCACTGAATGAGTGTGGGCTTCCACTGAGATACAACCAACGATTCGGTCAATCGCAACTCGGGCGCGCGACGGTGGTGGCATGAAGGCAATTACCTACACGACCTACGGAGCACCTGCTGACGTCTTGGCATTTGGCGAAGTGTCAGCGCCACGGTGTGGCGACGATGATGTATTGATCCGGGTCGGTGGATCGTCGATCAACCCGGCCGACGTCTACTGCGTCACCGGCACGCCATACATGACCCGGGCAATGTTCGGGCTGCGACGACCGAAGCGAACGACGCCAGGGCTCGACGTTGCAGGCACGGTTGAGGCCGTTGGTGTCAACGTCAGCTCGGTTTCCATTGGTGATGAGGTGTATGCCGAGAGCCCCAAGCCGGGCGCCTTTGCAGAGCTGGTGGCAGTCCCCGCCGCTGTTGTTGCCCCGATGCCGGTCGGCCTGTCGTTCGGCGATGCCGCGGCGATGCCCCTCGCCGGGTGTACCGCGCTACAGGCCGTGCGCGACAAGGGCAAGGTGGCGGCCGGTCATCGGGTTTTGATCAACGGCGCATCCGGTGGGGTCGGCACGTTCGCGGTCCAGATCGCGAAGGCGACGGGCGCAACGGTGGTCGGTGTCTGCAGCGCCAGGAACATCGAATTGGTTCGTTCGCTCGGTGCCGACAGCGTCATCGACTACGGGGCCGAAGATTTCACGAAGGGCGCTGAACCATACGACGTCATCATCGACTTCGTCGGCAATCGTTCTTGGTCCGAATGCCGGTCGGCGCTCACACCGAAGGGCTGTCTGGTGATGTGTGCCGGTGGTGGCGGTGGCCAGTGGCTCGGGCCGGTGCCTCGGATTTTCAAGACCATGGCGGGCGCGGTTTTCGCGTCACAACGCGCCGAAGCATTGGCGGCGCAAGCAACCCGAGCGGACCTGATCGAACTCGGTGAGCTGGTCGCGTCGGGAGCAGTGCGCCCGATCGTGACGGCCCGCTATCCGCTCAGTGAAGTTACAGCCGCGCTTGAAGCCCAGCAGGCCGGACACCGCCAGGGAAAGACCGTCGTTACGTTCTGACGGGTGCGGCGTCGACGGCAGGGTCGGTGATGCTGCCGGTGCCAGACTGCCGCTCTGGCCGGCGAAGGCCGTTCGCTGCGGCCAGCGCAATGATCGCGGCGAGCACGGCAGGCCAACGCCCGAACCGGACAGCCCAGGTGAGGCCGTCGCGAAGCTGGATCGTGCCCTGAATGACCTTCTGCTCGCTCACCCCGCTGCGATCGATCACATCGCCATCTGGGGTCACGATCGCGCTGAATCCGGTCGGCGCCGCTTGCAGCACCCAGCGCCCGGTTTCCATCGCCCGTAGTCGCGATGATGCGATCTGCTGGCTCTGCACGATCGTGAGCCAATACGAGGAACCATTGGTCGGATTCAGGAGGACGAGCCCACCGTTCTGGATCGCATCGCGAGCACGCGTGTCGAAGAAGATCTCCCACGAAATGCTAATGCCGAGCGTGCCGACATCACTCTCCAGAATCGCGGGCCCGGTGCCGGCTCGGGCGTCACGACTTGGAAGAAACTCGGCTGGCGCGACGGATTCGACGAGCGAACGAAACGGCACGTACTCGCCGTAGGGAACCCGGCGGACCTTGTCGTAACGGCTCGTGATTTCGCCGTCGGCCGTGATGATCTCTGACGCGTTCAGGAAGTGCGCATCGGGATCGCCACGGGAGCCGAAACCCTCGACGAGACCGGCGATGATCGGCGCGCCGACCTCGCCAGCCAGATCGGCGATGATCGGAAACAGCACGGTGTCCTCAAGCGGACCGTTCACGGAGATTACGTTCTCGGGCCAGAGCACGAAGTCGACTGGCCCCTCGACCAGGCGAGTCGCCTCAACATGGCGATCAAAGACGGCTCGTGCGCTGCTGGTCGCCGCCCGTGTGTTCTGCGGCCCGCCCCCTTGCACGATCGCGATCTCCGCCGTGCCAACCGGCGAGCCGAACGGGGCAACAGGCGTGATCGCCAGCGCGATAGCGACGACAATCGCGGCAATCGCGGCAGTCCGTCGTCCGGTCGAGCCATCGAACAATGCCGACAGCCCGACGCCGACGATCGAGGTGAGTGCCACGATCATGAGTGAGGACCCGAACAGGCGAGCGGTCGGGCCAAGCGGGCTGGCCGACTGGCTGATCGCCAAGGTCGCCAGCGGCACCCCACCGAAGGGCCAACTCCAGCGAACGTAGGCGACGAGCACGAGCACGGCCGGTAGCGCGAGCCGACGTCCTCGGCCGGGCGGAACCAGGGCCATGCCGATGCCATAGAACAACGAGTACGTCACGCCGGCGAACAGGTAGCCGGGGATCGTCAGGTCCCACATCCACAACGTTGCCGGGAAGATCCACCACGCGCCGGTAAGCGCACCGCGGGCAAAACGAGTGCGAGTCGGCTGGTCCGCGAGGATCCGGTCGAGGATCGCAATGCCAACGAACGCAAGCGGCCACCAGCCCCACGGCGGCATCGAGAAGGCGATGAGACCGCCGGCCGCGACCGGCCCGAATCCGGCCTCCAGCCGTTGACGTTGCATGGCGGCGATCGTATTGCTCCTCGACACACCTGCCACACTGGCAGCGTTCGGTGGCCGCTGAAGGAAGATCGATGAACATTGAGACGAAAGCCGAGGCAACGGCGACCCCGACGGTCGGCAATGTCGCCGGCGCCGATTGGCGGGTCATCGATGATGTTCGGCCCCTCGCGACCGTGATCGATCGGCCGGCGTATGCGGCTGACGCTTCGCTCGTCGACGAGTTCCAGCGAGATGGTGTCGTGATCGTTCCGGGCGCGTTCGCCGACTGGGTCGAACCGTTACGAGCCGGCTTGCAGCGCAACCTCGATCGACCCGACGAGTACGCCTTCCCCTGTGACAGCACGACGGCGGGCGAGCCCGGTCGGTTCTTCGACAGCTACTGCAACTGGCAGCGAATCGGCGAGTACCTGACGTTTGTGTTGTCGTCGCCGGCTGCCGCGATGGCGGCCCAGTTCATGCAGTCCGATACCGCACAGCTGTTCCACGATCACGCCTTTAGCAAGGAGGCTGGTACGCAGAAGGCGACGCCGTGGCATCACGATCTGCCGTACTACTGCGTCGACGGATCTCAGACGGTGAGCATCTATGTGGCGCTCGATGCAGCGGGGGAGGACACCGTCATCCGGTTCTCAAAGCGATCACATCGCAGCGGGCATCTCTATTACCCCCGAGCGTTCAGCTCCGGGGCCGACTATGTCAGCGCCGATGAGTCTTTGCGCAGTGCGCCGACCGACGCGGAGCTACAGGCGGATCACGACATTCTCGCAACGCCGCTGCAGCCTGGCGACGCCGTCCTGTTCGACTTTCGGACGCTGCACGGGACAACCGACGCCCCCATCACCACCCGGCGCCGCGCGTTCTCGACCCGCTGGCTCGGCGACGATGCGGTCTATTGCGAACGTCCGGGCGAAACCTCGCCGCCGCTGGTCAACCTCAATGTTGAGGTGGGCGAACGGCTACGGCCCGACTGGTTCCCCGTCCTCTGGCCACCGCCAACGAAGTAGCCGCCCGCGGCGTTAGCGCGCCGGATTTTCCAGTTCGTCGGCCGTCGACCGCAGGAGCGCGGCCAGGGTGGCACGGTCGACCATATGGTCCTCGATCGCGGCGGCTCGGGCGTTTGATTCGGCGCGGACTTCAACCCGTATGCGGTCTCGTTCCGTGCCAGCGTGAGCTGCGGCCTGCTCGATCTCGGTGCTGAGGGAAGTGTGGGCCTTTTCGAGGGCCCGCTCAGTCACCCGGCCGGACTTCGTCAACACCTTGACGTCTTCGCGCAGCCGGTCCCGGAGATTCGATACGGCACTGGTGCGCACTGACGCCTCGCGGGCGATGTCTTCGCCAACGCTGCTGATTTGACCATCGATCTTCTCGCTCAGGTCCGAGATCGCGCCGAGCAGGGCTCGTTCGAGGGTGTCGATTCTCTCATTGGTCTGTTTCGCCTGTTCGCCAAAGAGGAGCCCCTGGACCATCCCGAGGGGATCATCTCCGAATCCTTCTGTTGACTCTGTGCCGGGCAGCTTGGTGTCGGCGGCGGGCTCAGGTGTGGACATCGCGCGGTACTCCTAGGAAATGCACGGGGACGGTTGTGCGATCAAAATGCGAAAAGGGCGAGGGCTACCACGGCGAGAACCACGACCGCGGCCAGCAGCAGCCGTTTCGTGCGAGGCCGGTTCACGGCCTCCGGTTGCCAGGGGCTGGCGAGGGAATTCAGCACTGGTTGCGTGGTCCTAAATGGTGCCGAGTCGCCGCTGAAACTGGCGAGCTCATCTGCGTAGCGAACATGGATCTTTTCAAGCGTTTCCGCCGCTCGATGGCGATACGAAGCGGTCGGAAGACCGGTGACGACCGACGCCAACACCGCTTCCGGCCCCCACTCGACGAGAACGGATGTATCACCGACACGAAGGTCTTGCAGTCCGTCTTGGTCCGATTGTCCAAAGGCGTCTTGCACAAAGCTTGCGATCGCGTCGAGCATGCCCGAGACCAGATCCGAGTCCTGACGCCGTTCGGTGCCAAGTGACGACGATGCGAGCATGAGGCCGGCATGGCGATCGATGAGCAGGATCTCTTGGACCTTGAATGATTTGCCAGCGTCGCCAGAGTCGGACGAGAAAACGTCAGCGATCATCTTTCGTAATGCCGGCCCCATCACCGGATAGAGCGCTTCGGCAAGAACCTGGCTGTCGTCACGCGCCGAGGCATGGACCGCGTGTTCGATTTCTGGCGTGAGCGCAGTGCCGAGCGCCCCGACTTCTCGATCCGGTGCGGTGACCGCATCGACGAGAACTTCGGCGACCGCGGTCGCTCGTTCGTCGGTGGTCATGATGATGGCCTCGAGCGCGGTGAGCCGTCCTTCCATTTGCTCGAGCTCGTTTACCCGATTTCGTAGCTGGGTAAGTTCGCTCTGTTCGGGTCCGACCAGGACCGCACGTAGCTGTTCCAGCTTGGCGTCGTCCGACGGCCGGCGAGCCTTCGAGCCGAGGATGATTCGATCGCCGCTTGGCAACCCAGCTGGAGGCTTGGGGGACAGGCCGGCATTGGTTGGAGTCACAGTGCCACTCTCGGTTCGCGGTCGACGGCTGGCACCGAACTGGTCGTCGGCGACAACGAGCGCAGCGAGCCGTCAGCCGCGTAACCCACGATCGAGGTCGTGCCGCTGTCCTTCGCCGCGTAGCAGGCGGTGTCGGCCCGGGCGATCACCTCGGTTCGGGAACCGCTCGTTGCATCGACTTCGACGATGCCAATGCTCACGCCGATTACAAACCGCTCGTCGTTCCACCGAAAGGCGAACCGAGTGATTCGATCCAGTAGTCCTTGGGCGATCCTCTCGGCGACCTCTTGCTGACAATCCTGGATCAGGACGCAGAATTCGTCACCGCCAACTCGAGCGACGATGTCGGTGTTTCGCATGCCCTGGGTCATGAGGCGGGCGATCTGTTTGAGGATGGTGTCGCCCGCCGCGTGGCCGCAGCTGTCGTTGACGACCTTGAATTCGTCGAGATCGAGGTACAGCACCGCGTGGTGAAGAGCCGCTGACCTGGCCGTTTCGATCGCACGATCCAGTCGTTCCTCAAACTCCCGCCGGTTGGGCAGCCCGGTGAGCGGGTCGTGTTGGGCCTGGTGGCGAACTTGGCGAGCCAGCATCCGACTTTCGGTCACATCCTGGAAAACGAGCACCGCCCCGAGGACGTCACCGTCGGTATCGAATATTGGAGCGACCGACTCCCGAACCCCGAAGCGTTCACCGGTCTTGCTAATCAGGGTCGTGCTGGCCACAGGTCGAACAAAGTCGAGTTTCTCGAGGGCTTTCTGGACCGGGGAGTCGAGCGGCTCGCCGCTCTCGTCATCGATAATCCGAAAGACGACATCGCTCGCCTCGCCGTGGGCATCGGGCACGCTCCATCCGGTCAGGGCTGCGGCTCGGGGGTTCATGAACACAACCCGACCCTGGCTGTCGGTCGTGAGCACGCCGTCGGCGATGGACTCCAACGTCACCCGCAGCCGCTCGCTTTCGGCGTGGAGTTTACTCTCGGCGATATCCGCGGCCAGGGCTCGTTGATTTGCCCGTTGCACGTTGGCCGAGTTCTTGATCGTCTCGTCGGGAATTTTGCGCAGCAGGAGCACTTCCCGGTTGTGGGCCCGCATCGCGATGGCTTCGAGGTAGACGAGCTCGCCGTTCGTGAACTCTTCGCTCCAGATCATCGATCGCTCGACGGGTCCGGCTTGGCTGGCCCACGCTCGTTCCGCATCAGGCATGAACGATTGCAGTAGCAGATGAGTCTCGGGCCAGCACCGTCCGGCTCGCACCAGGTCGGGGCTTGCTTGTTCGATCCAGGCCGGTGCAGTACCCACTTGCCCGAAACCGCCGCACTGGTTGCGCTCGAAGATCGCAAAGCCAAGTCCCGAAAAAACGAGTGACAGTCCGTCATCGGACAAGATGGCGGCCGATGACGCGTGATCAGTCTCGGGACGTTGCCTCGCGAGTCGCTCCGATAGCCGACGTTGCTGCATTCCAGATCTCGCCTCACCGTCGGCGGTGACGTCGATCAGGACGATCCACGTATCGTCGCGATCGACGACGAAGTGAACTTCGGCGTACACGCCGTCGGTCAGCTGGACAAACGGCAATGGCTCAGGGTTGTGGCCCGTGAGGCCGACGCCCAGTAGGTCAACGATCGCCGAGGGATCGCGCGCATCTATCCCATACCGCTTGAGCGATCCACCGCATCCGAGCACAACACCCGTTGCGTCGATGTGGAGGTAGCCAACCTCATTTGGTTGAGGGAGCGACGCGATGTAGCTAGTTACGACGGCGGGAACGGGGGCCATAGCTCTGGTCACCTCATTCAGCTTGGTTGTCCAGCCATCGGCGAGACCAGCGACTTGGCCAGAGCCTCGAAGCCATCATCGACTCCCATGCCCGTCTTGGCGCTGGTCTCTATGACGTCGACCGCCGTCGCAGTCAAGCGATCGAGTAGGTCCGAGTCCGTGGACCACGCGTCCCGTAAATCGGCCTTGTTCATCACCAACACGAACGGTTTTGGCCCGACCAGGCCCGTGGCGTAGTCCCGAAGCTCCAGCGCCGTTTTGATCGTGTGTGGTCGGGTGGGGTCGACGACCAGAAGGTAGCCAGCCATCCCTCGGAGGTAGGCGGGGACGAGACGCTGCTCATGGTCATCACCTTGGACATCCCAGACGATGAGCGTCAGTTCCCGCAGACCGATACGAACGTTCTTCTTATCGATCTTCACGCCTAGCGTCGTGCGGTAGACGTCGGAGAAGTGGTTGTTGATGAAGCGACCAGCCAGACTCGTTTTGCCAACAGCAAACCCGCCGAGCATGCAGATCTTCTTCTGAATCACACAGCACTCACATTCTGTTCGCGCTCGCCCCGCATCGGTGAGCGGGCGAGGCCATCCGAGACCGTCATTGGTGAGACGCAGGCCTCGCGCGACGTCATCTAGATCCCGTCGGCCCGTCATCGGCGAAATTGAGACCGCGCCAGGCATCGTTTGCGGGAGCGCGCGAACAACCGACGCCCGGCCGGCGTCGAAGATGGTTCGTCGGGATTTGCCGCAGCGGCGAGTGGCTCGGCTAGAGCTCGCAGCTATCGGTGCCGTCGCTGAGTTCGACGGCGAGTTTCTTGCGCAGGCCGCCGCCAACCTCGACTCGCATGAGTGAGGCCAAACCGGTCAGCTGCGGTGAGACGAGAATGCGCAGGTCACCGACGCGATGGGTGCGGTAGGGGGCGAGGTTCTTGCCTTTGACGTTGGTGTCGACCGACACCTCTGCAACTTTGCCTCAACCAATTGGCTTGATGAAGTCGATGGCCATCGTGCCACCGCGCTTTTCAAGCAATGCTTCGGCGCTCTCGCTGATCTCGATTTTCATTGGTACCTCACCCACTTCTTCGGACCGACTCAGCTCTCAAGTCGTCCGTCGCTACTTCTGTCAGGGTACTGAACCCGCCGGGTCCCGCGAACGTTCCGTTTCTGGCAGTGCTAGGACAAGCCCCGGAAAATCTCGACCGCCAGAATGCCGATAACCACCAGCACGATGAGCGTGAGAAGCCACTGAACCATCGTCGACCATGGGGATCGCGTTTGCGGCGACCGAACCGAGCCGACGTGATTGTTGGGCGCGGTCCGTTTACCGCGGCGGAGCGCGATGGCGGCCTGTTCGTCTCCATGTTCATCGGTGAGCTCAGCGAATTGTTCGAGCTGCCGGCTGCTGTGGTCACGGCGGTTCGCACTCGTGAGCCAGTCGACGCGTTCGTCGCCCTGCCATTGGGTGCCGGCGCCGCTGAGCCTGCCGACGTTGAGGCCACCGAGATCGAACGGGTAACCCATCCAGGCGCCGGGGAGGTCGTCGAGTGCGCCGATTGTCGCTCCGGCCAACGATGCAACCCCGGTGACGGCGGTCGGATTCCAGCGGAGCGATCGGAGCTCCGCATCGCCGAGGTCGACCGCGTCAGCATCAGCCGGCGGTTTGAACGAGGCATTCTCGACGATCATCGTTCCGTCGACGTCGGCGCGCGTGAGGCGCACCTCTCCGTTTGCCACGAAGCCGTCGGTGAACCGTAGGTCCTGACCGACTTCGACGTTGGTCGCCGTAAGTGCGGGGCCGGAGACCGGACGCAGCCGGGCCCCTGCGAAATCGAGATCGCCATGGACGTGCGCGCCGGTGAGATTGATCGTGCCAGTCGCGGCGAGGCGACCATCGAAATGTGCGTTGTGATCGACCGTGATGCGCTGGGCCGTGATGACGACTCCGTCGGGTGCCATCAGCTTCGCGTCGGTAAATGCCAGACCGCCGGCAACCTGGGCGCCGTCGAGTTCGATCGTGTCCGACGACTGGAAGCCGCGGTTGAACGCGGCATGGGTCGTGTGAAGATTGTGGGCTCGCACTGCGGGCGAGGTGTGCGGTTCGAGCGTGGCGTGCTGAAACGAAAGCACGGAGCCGACTCGGCCATTCGTGAGGTCGATCGTCCCGGTTGCGTGAAAGTTCTCGTTGAGGCTGAGGTCGCGGCCGACGTCGACCGCTTGAGCCCGCAGTGCATCGCCGCTCGTCGGCGTGAGAGCTGCGGATGCAAGGCAGACCCGGCCTGCGACGGTGGCGCCTTCGAGGTCGATCGGCCCGGTCGCGGCGAAGTGGTTGTCAAGAAACAGGTTGTTGCCGACGGTCGCGAGACTGAGGCGCAGTGCGTCGCCGTCGGGTGGCGTGATACCCGCCGAGGCCCACGACATCGTGCCGCCGATCCACGCGCCGGTGAGGTCGATCGTGGCCGTTGCTCTACACCGTCCGGTGAATCGGGCGTCTTGGCGGACGTTGACATTGCGCGCGTCGATCGCGAGCCCGCTATGGGGGGCAAACGTGGTGGCCACGACGCTGATGTCGCCGATATCGGCGCCGCTGAGATCGGTCGTACCTCCGATGCGGACGCTCCGCGAGGTAAGCCGCCCGGTCATCGTCGACGCCCGTAGCGCCAAACCGTCGGCAAGGTCGCAACCCACGAGGGTGAGTCGGGGTAAATGCGACTCGACGATTGCAAACCGACCCTCGAACGTGCAGGACACAAACCGCAACGGGGGGAGCCTGGCGTCGATCAATTCGAACGCGTTCGTAACCCGGAGCCCAAGCGCGGCAAACCCGCGATAGGACGGTGCGCCGTACCGCCCGGCGAGCATCGCCGCCAGGTCGTCGCCGCGCACCGACGGCGTCATGCTTGCTTCAGTCGACCGTGGTGAGGCGACCGGGCGAAACATCTCGCCCTCGCAGACAGCTCGCAACAACTGATGCTCGGTGGCATTCCAGTGTGCGGGTGGCTCGCTGCGATCTCGCTCGGTCATTACCCGTCAACTATCGATGTAAGCGCGTGCTTAGCGGCGTCGCGCCCCTGACGGATACACGCCGGAATTCCGATTCCGCGCATCGACGCGCCTGCGACGAAAACGTTCTTCGCCCCAAGTTGTTCTTCGATTAGTTCGACCCGGTCAAGGTGGCCAGCGGTGTATTGAGGAAACGAACGCGGCCACCGAGACACGCGCACCGAACTCGGCGGTTCGCGGATATCCATTGTTTCGGCCAGATCGAGTTTGACCGTCGAGAGGATGTCGTCGTCGCGAGCGTTGATAACCGCATCGGCGCCGTCGTGGCCAAGTGACACTCGGACGACAACTTTGTTGCCATCGTCGAGGTGCTCCCACTTCGACGATGACCAGGAGCAAGCCGTGATGATCGGATGTTCCGAGTGAGGCACGAGGAACCCGCTGCCGCCTGGGGGGATCGTCGTGACCACATCGGCCGGATACGACAACGTGACGAGCACGACCGACACGAACTCGATCGCGTCGAGCGCTTCACGTGAACGACGCCATTCTTGAACGATCGGCGCAGCGGCGTGGGCGGGAACTGCCAAGACGGCGGCCGGCGTTCGGATCTCGTCGCCGCCGGCAAGTTCGACGACAAGGCGCTTTCGTTTCGGCACGATGGAGTCGACGGGGCTTGCCAGGCGAATGTGATCGCTGAGTTCCTCGGAGAGTGCGTCGATGATCGTGCCGAGACCGTCCGGCAGCGAGTAGAAGACCGGGGCGTCGGGGTCAGAGTGCTGGGTCTGCGCTCGCAGTCCGTTCAACAGGCTCGGGTTGGCAGCTGCCGCCGAGGAAATCTGCGGCGAGGTCGCGTGGGCGGATAGCCGGTCACAATCGCCCGCGTTGATAGCCCCGAGTAGCGGGTGCACGAGCCGTTCGGCGACTTCATCGCCGACCCGCTGGCGCAACAGCGAGCCGAGGGTTTCGTCGCCTCCGACTGGGTCGGCTTCGGCGCGGGCGAGATCGGTGCGCAGATCGTCGAGGGCTCGCTCGGAGAGAAGATCACCGTCGTAGGTGTCTGGGTCGAGGGGGATGCCGAGCACGTTCGGTTTCGGTAGCGGATGCATTGACCCGTTGGCGAAGATGCGCGCTTCGCGGCCCCGCGGTGACACGAGTTGGTCTTCGAGACCGAGTTCGCGCACGAGATCGGTTCCCCAGGGCACTCGGGCGAGGAAGGCATCGGCGCCTTCGTCGACCGGCATGTTGTTGAATTCCGACGTCTTGATCTTTCCGCCGACGCGGTCGGATGATTCGAGCACGATCGGTTCGTAGCCCTGACGCAGGATCTCGTGAGCGGCGGCCAAGCCAGTAATGCCACCACCAACAACGACAATGGGGTCACTCACGCGTCGGGCCCACCATCGGCGCGACCTTCGGCGTGCACGAGTTCGACGACCTGCTCAAGAATCTCGGGATCGATCGCCGGCATCACGCCGTGACCCAGGTTGAAGATGTGGGCCGGGTTGCCCGCGTTCTCTGCGAGCACTCGGCGAACCTCGCGTTCGACCACCGGCCACGATGCCAAACACACCGCGGGATCGAGGTTCCCCTGCAGCGTCACCGTGTCGCCGAGGCGAGCGCGGGCCGAGGTGAGCGGCGTGCGCCAATCGACACCCATGACGGTGGCACCAGCCGAGGCCATTAACGGCAACAGCTCGCCCGTGTTCACCCCAAAATGAATGCGGGGCACGTCGAGGTCGGCGAGTGCCTCGAAGACCTTCGTCGACGCCGGTAGGACAGAACGCTCGTACGTCGTTGGGTCGAGCGTGCCAGCCCAGCTGTCGAACAGCTGGATGGCGGATGCGCCGTTCTCGACCTGCGATCGAAGCGAGGCGATCGCGATATCGGCGAGCCGATCGAGCAAGTTGTGCCAGAGCGCAGGTTCGTCGTGCAGCATCTGTTTGGTGCGCGCGTGCGTCTTCGACGGTCCGCCTTCGACGAGATAACTGGCCACCGTGAACGGCGCCCCGGCGAAACCGATAAGGGGCACGTCGAGTTCGGCGACGAGGTTGCGCACAGTCTCAAGTACGTAGGGCGTGTCGACGTCAGGATCGAGCGGACGCAGGCGATCGAGGTCCGCGGCGCTCGCAAACGGCTTTTCGGCGACCGGTCCGACGCCAGGCTTGATGTCGATACCGAACCCGATCGCGTGCACTGGGGTCACGATGTCGCTGAACAGAATCGCCGCATCGACCCCGTAGCGCCGTACGGGTTGCAGCGTGATCTCGGTCGCAAGATCGGGTTTGGCGATGGCTTCGTTGATCGATCCTTCACCCCGAATGGCCCGGTACTCCGGCAGCGATCGGCCCGCTTGACGCATGAACCACACGGGAACACGCGATCCGGGCTCTCCCCGGCACGCTCGCAGGAACGCCGATGACGTCAGGTCGGACATGGAAGAGACGGTAGCTCCCGCTGAGGTGAGCTACTCGACTCAGCCGATCGGTTCGGTCTGAGGTTCGTAGCCATGAAAGAAATCGATAGCGTTGCTAGTTCCCAAGTTGAGGGAGATGTGCTCATTCACGACGATTTCGAAGCTGAGAAGGCTCACCTTGAAGAGGCGCACCGTCAGCTCGACGCGGCCCGAAGCAAGGTCGATGACCTTCATTCGAACGTCGAAGTCGTCCGCGGCGGCACCCATCAAGCCAAGTACGAGCGCGACGTCATTTCCGAGACGGTGAACGAGCGCCAGATCATGCTCGACATTGGCGATCAGTCGTTGATCTTTGGCCGCATCGACATCGCTGATCAGCCGACTGAGGTTCGCGGCACCGGTCACTCTGGGGCAGAAGCCGCCGCCAATCCGAATCGAGGCCAGGCGTTTCACATCGGCCGTGTGGCCGTCTTCAACGACGACCACGACCCGCTTGTCGTCGACTGGCGGGCGCCGGTCGCCGAGCCGTTCTACCGAGCGACCGGAGTCGAACCACTGGGTCTCGCCCGGCGCCGCCACTTCGCGACTCGTGGTCGCGAGCTACTCGGCATCGAAGACGAGTTCTTTGGCGAAGGAAGCGAGGAGCGCAATGCCGCGCTCGGTCTCGCGACCTCCGGAGGTCCCGCCGGGGTCAAGGGTGAACAGACGCTCATCGCCGCGCTCGAAACGGCCCGCACCGGCAAGCTCGGCGACATCGTCGGCACGATCCAGGGTGAACAGGACGAAGTTATCCGCTCACCACTACCTGGCATTCTTATCGTGCAAGGCGGTCCGGGAACGGGCAAGACCGTCGTCGCCCTGCATCGCGCCGCGTACCTTCTCTACACCCACCGATTCCCGCTCGCTGGGCAGGGGGTCTTGGTCGTTGGCCCGAATCGTCTCTTCCTGACCTATATCGAACAGGTCCTTCCGTCGCTCGGCGAGTCCGGGGTCGAACTTGTCGTCCTCGCCGATCTGGTGTCGGGGGTCCGGGTCCAGGGGTCTGATCCGCAACCGGTTGGGCGGGTGAAGGGTCATCCCAAGATGGCCACGGTGGTCCGGCGCGCGGTGCGGCACCGCGAACGCGAGCTCCGACAGGACCTCGTGATCGGGCACGGCGCACAGCGCATTCGCCTCACGGTCGAAGACAGCCGCGAGATCATCGCCTCGGCTCGACGCCGGGGTCGTACCCACAACCACGGCCGGAAGTTCGTCGTGCAGGAGGCGTACGAGCGGCTGGCCGCGAGTGGTCGCTACGAGCTTGAGCCGAAGGAACTCGCCGAACAGCTCAGGGGCACCTTCGAAATGCGCGAGACGCTCGAATGGATGTGGCCCGTGCTCACGCCCGCGCAACTACTCCACGATCTTTATGGCTCGAAGGCGCTACTCCGTGCGGCGGGGAGCAACCTGTTCAGCGACGACGAGCTCGCGCTGCTGTACCGAGAACGCACCCGGGCGAGCGATGTGTTGTGGACGACCGACGATGTGCCGCTGCTCGACGAGGCGCACGCTCATCTCGGTTCGCGTCCGAACAAGGCAAAGAAGGGCGGCAACGACACGCAGCGCACCTACGGACACATCGTGATCGATGAAGCACAGGATCTTTCGCCGATGCAACTTCGCATGATCGAGCGCCGGTCGCTGAATGGGTCGATCACGATCGTCGGCGACATTGCGCAGGCCACGAGCGCCTGGGCCCACAGCCAGTGGGACAGCGTGATTGAACATTTGCCGAAGCGACCGAAGCGCCTCACCGAGCTGACAGTCGGCTACCGGCTACCAGCGCCAACGATGACGCTGGCGGCCAAGGTGCTCGCCGAAGCGGTGCCCGGACTGAAGCCACCGGTGTCGGTTCGCCAGCACGGCGACGCACCTCGATTCGTTGCAGCAGCCGACGGTCAGCTCCACGCCATAGTGCTCGAAGCGATTCGCCACGAGCGCGAAGTGGTTGGCGCTGGCAATGTCGCCGTCATCGCAACGACGAGCATGGTCGACGAGTTGTCAGCGTCGCTCACGGCTGCTGGGGTCGAGCACGGGCTGACCTATCACGGTGCTCTCGAACGCCCGGTCTCAATCATCGCGGTGTCGATGGTGAAGGGACTCGAAATCGACTCCGCAATCGTTGTCGACCCGAACCGAATTCTGGCCGAAGAACCGCAGCCGTATAAGTCGCTCTATGTCGCAGTCACCCGCGCGACCCGCCGGTTGACGATCGCCCACACGGGCGAACTCCCCGCCGTGCTTCAGTAGGGCCTGCTCGAGCGTCCCGCTGACCGGAACGGAAAGTCGACCGCGGTCCGGCATCGCGCCCGGTGCGGACATTTGGGGGACGCAACTATGGCAGTGGATCGGGCACTCATTGAAGCGCCGGCGTTGCAGCTGCGGACGGCATCGGAAACGGGGGTTCCGTGTGCGCCGGTCCGCGATCGTGCTCGAACACGATCTCGACAACGGCGAGCACTGCGTCGTCGACATCATCAACGCGACCGCCTACGTGTTGCCGGCGCTCGAACTCGTCGATAGTCGCATCGCCGACTGGAACATCAGGATCGTCGACACCGTCGCCGACAATGCCAGCTCGGGCCTCTACGTGGTCGGCACTCGACCGGAGCGACTTGTCGACCTCGACCTGCGCTCGGTCTCGATGTCAATGACCCAGAATGGCACCAAGGTCGCGGCCGGCACCGGCGCCGCAATGTCAACTGGGTGCAACGCACGCGATGGGCTGCGATTCTCCTTGTGTTCACATTCGCGGCTGGCGACTGAACGGATCGGGAGCGCAGCTCAGGACGTGCGGGCCGCCGAACTGAGCGAACCCTTGCTGGTGGTCGATCTGGTCGTCACGCTGAAACGGGACGCCCGGATCGAACGGCACGCCGAGGTTCAACATCGAAACAAGCGTGGCCTGAACACGAACTGAGGTGACGATGCAAGCTGCACCGCCACCTCAGCAATCCAGGAGGGGTCTGGCCTGGATTTGGAGTTTCTCTTATCTGAGCTTTACGCCAGACTTGTCACAGGGACGTACCCTGTCGAGTGTCATCTGTTCGCTCCTGCGTCGCGAAGCGTTCGCACGCAGCAGCGTGCATCGCTTGAGGCCGAAGGCCGAGACAGTGTCACCTCGCGTTGCTGCCGTAGCCGGGCATCTCGGCTGAGACGTCGGTGCCGTCGGTCGATGACAAGTGGGGAACCCGGTGCATGCCGCACGTGTTGAACACGTTCGATCGGGGATCCAGATTTGTCGCCATCTCCTTGGACACCGCCTCAGTCACGGTCAGCACTCGGGCGAGGGTCCAGTAGCCGCTCGAGATCTCGTCCCGCTCATCGGCATCGAGCAGCGGATGGTCGTCGTTTTCCCAGTAGTACCGATCGCCGTCGCGCAGTCGCATGAATTGATCGAGCAGGATCGTGTAGAACGTCTCGCCGACTGCGGCGTCGGGAAGCGGCGTCTCCGCGAGCCCACCCACCCACAGGTCGACGGAGTCAACGTCGCCATAGGCCTGTTGCAACCGGCCGACCAGGACCGGGTCGCGCCCGATCTGAGCGAACGACGTCGCACGGGGGAGGCCGAGGCCTTCGCGCACATCGTTGTAGTTCGCGAGCCGGTGATCGCGGCCCCGCATGATGTTGAGCGAGGCGAGATCGAGCAACCCGAGGTCGACGCCGCCCGCTCCATTCGGAAAACGGAACAAGAAGTTGCGCAAACCTTCAGAGACCCGGGTGTCGATCTGCTGCATCTCTTCGGTATGGAGCAAATCGATGAACGTGCTCATGCCGTACTTGGCGACCAGGTCGGGTTTGAAGAATGCATCCTTCAAGTCGAGGCGCTCAGAGGCCGGAACTTCGCTGTCAGAGAATGTCACATCCTGCGTGATCGGCAACGATGCCGGCAGCATGCTGTGTCCGAGTCGGTACGCCGCGGTCGAGAACTCGGTCGCGATTGATGTCTCGACGTAGTCGCGGTAGCCGCCGTAGTGCCATTCGCCAGTGACGGCTTGGACGCCGAGCAACTCGGGGAGGAACTCGCAGTACGTGATGAACTGCATGACCGCGGCAACCCAGGCTCGGGCTCGGGTGAAGATCGCTGCCGCATCGGTTTCACCGGCGTCGATCAGCATTTGTACCCGATGGTTGTGCAACCGCACGAAGGTCGTGTGCAACGACGTCAGCACGACATGCTCGTTGACTCGCACGTCGCCGGCCAGGAAGAACGGGCCGCCGAAGTTGGCAGGCTCCGCGTTCGCTACGTCGGCCGTACGAGTGGGTAGCAGGTCGTTCGGTCCGGTCGCCAGGAACGGCGAGCCGTCGCCGATGAGTTCCGCGAGGCGTGCGGTGTCGACGCCGTAGACGCTCGAAGCATCGATGTAGGCACTCAGAACGTTCGTGTTCTCGCGCGGCTGGTCGTACCGGAAGCCGGTGCCGGGCGCAGGCGCTGAACGCTTGAAGTTGATAGCGATCTGTTCGCCCTCGACGTGCGGGTCGGCCGGGTCGATCTCGATCGCGATGGTCTCTTCGCTCTCGAGCGTGAGGTCGAGACCGTGGTCGAGGAATTGGCCCCAAGCCCACATCCAGTGGGTGCGACCTTCGGGGTCTGGAATCTGCGCGTCTTCGCGGCACACCAGGTTGCTGATGCGCCGGGGGTTGTCGTCTTGCCAGTGATGCACTCGCTTCCGCGAACTCGGCGCCGTGTGATGCAGACCCTCGGGGCCTGGTGCCGTGAGCCGAATGAGTTCGGAGTGCGTGGTTCCCCACTCGGGGTGCAGTTCGTTCGTGTGTGAGCCATCGAGTGGTCGGTCGTTGTTCGTTGCTGCCGCAAGGTCTGCTGCAGAAGCCGCCATTGGGATATCGGGGGGTGTTGCCATGTGAAGTTGTCCACCTTGTGAAGAGTGGGGACCGCGAGTCGGTCCGCCGCCGTGTTTGCTGTCGCCTGGTGCTCGCCCGCTGCCGCGCCGCCATTCGTGGCCAACTGCATCCAGGTACCCACTATCGGGCGTCGCGCACCTCGCCGTCCGTCGCCGTCGCGATACTTCGACGGTGACCGGCGCCACGGAAAATCGCTGATTCTTACCTTTCCCTACTGTGTTGCTTACATTCAGATGACAATCTGTCACTGAAACGTAATATTTGCGGTAACAAACCTCACCCGATGATTCGGCGAACGACGAAAGACCCAGAAGATGACGACACCACGCGGAGATGACGTGGACAGCACCGATCAGCCGACCGACTCGCTTGATGGCGCAGCCACGAGTGCCGACACCAATGCGAGTCGTCGACGATTTTTGGCAGGTCTCGGCGTCGGCGGTGTCATCCTTGGTGCGCCGGCGGTCGCCGCGGCCCAAACCCAACGCGGCGATGGTCGCCGTGATCGGGATGGTCGGCGGGGTTCGGATCGCCACGATGGCGGTCGTCTTCCCGATCTGAACCAAGGTCTGGACCCGACGCCGGTAGCACCGACTCAGCCCGTGCTTGCTCCGAACGATGGCGTCAACCGATTCGTCCGCATCTTCGACGGTCCGGTCTTTGCTGAACCGAGCGACGAACTCACCGAAGCGCTGGTCGAAGTCGGTCGTCCGGGGGGAATTATGGATGCGAACGATCCGCTTGAGGTCGGACCTATTCGCCTTATCGCCGAACCTGAACTCAGCCCAAACAATCGCGACAACCCGACCCATACGGCTGGCTCGACCTTCATCGGTCAGTTCCTCGACCACGACATTACGAGCGACGCCGGATCGCCACTCGGGGTTCCACTTCCCGAGTCGGCCAGTCAGAACCTACGGTCCGCTCGTTTCGACCTCGACAGTGTCTATGGCGGCGGTCCCGACGTCTCACCGCACCTCTATCACGATGGACGCGATCGGTATGGCCAGTTCCGTATCGAGTCGGGCGGGCTGTTCGAAGACCTGCCTCGAGCCGTCGACGGGTCGGCGATCGTCGCTGAGGCCCGCAACGACGAGAACCTCATCATCTCGGGGTTGCAGGTGGCGTTCCTCTCGTTCCATAACGCGATGCTTCGAGACCTGGCGCCCCGCCAAGGCAATCGTCGCGAGGCATTCTTTCTTGCGCAGCGCACGGTGCGATGGCATTACCAGTGGCTGATCTTGCATCAGTTCCTGCCGCAATATGTCGGGCAAGCGATGGTCGATGATGTCCTGAGTCGGGGTCGACAGTTCTACACGTCGCCTATCGCCCAGATCCCGCTCGAGTTTCAGACCGCCGCCTACCGCTTCGGTCACTCGATGATCCGGCCGTCGTATCGAGCGAATCTCGCGGGTGACAACGGCGAGCCGTTCTTCGCCTTGGTGTTCGATCTCGGCGAACTCGGTAAGCCCGACCCGGACGACCTCACGGGTCGGCATCGAGCGCCGCGCCGGTTCATCGGCTGGCAGACGTTCTTCGACTTCGCGGACGGAGAGGTCAAGCCGAACAAGCGAGTCGACACGTCGATCTCGACGCCGATGTTCAACCTGCCGACGTCGACGATCTCGTCGCCATCAGGCCAGCCGCTTGGGCCGCTATCGCTGCCGACCCGCAACCTCCTGCGTCACACGACGTGGCAGTTGCCGTCGGGTCAGTACATCGCGCAGCAGATGGGGACCGACCCGCTCGCCACCGCTGACCTTGCCGACATCGGCGGGATACTCGGCTCGCTCGCAACGAGCACGCCGTTGTGGTTCTACATCCTCCGCGAGGCCGACATCTTCTCGGGTGGGCTTCACCTCGGTCCGGTTGGTGGCCGCTTGGTCGCCGAGGTGTTCATCGGCCTACTGCAGAACGATCCCATGTCGTTCCTGAACGCCGCGCCCGGGTGGACGCCAACGCTGCCGAGCCGCACCGGCGAATTCCGTATGGCCGACCTGCTCACGGTCGCCGGCGTCGACCCGATCTCGCGGGGTCAGTAAGTCGCTTCTACGTTTCGCGGGCATGGGTAGCGGCGATCTGAACAGTGGCGATCCGGTATTCCAAATCAACGGGACGAACGGCGGAGCGGAGACGGCCGTAACGGCCATCCCTGCTCAAGGGCACAAGGTCAGATCGGGCGTCTGAGCGGAAACAGATGCAGGTTTGGGTTCAGGGCTTCGCCGCCGCCCCTTCATGAGGATGTTCGCCGGGCCGATGAGTGTCCATGCTGAAACCAGCGGCCTGGTTTGGGAAGTCGCCTATCAGGGCGAGCGAATCGTTCGTTCGACCTGATATCTGCTGACTGTCGGCGGCAAGTCTCGCCTATGGCGTGACGAACTTGGCCCACTGATCGAAGGGCATTCGTTCGCTGTCGAGGGTGTTGACGGGTGCGTCGGTGTCGGCGTGGCCGATCGCACGGCGCAGAAAATCATCTCGTCGTCGGGCGCGCCGACGAACTCGCCGACGGCGCCGCCCCAGCTCGCCCACGCTTCCTGCGGGCACGTGTCGAGGCCGGCCTCTTGTGCTGCGAGCATGAACGTCTGCAGGAACATGCCGAGGTCGGACCATTGGGGCGGACCCATGCCTTTATCGATGAAGCAGAAGATCGCGGCCGGCGCTCCGAAGAACTTGAAGTTCTCGGCCATCCGGGCGAGCCGGGCGGGCCGGTCGTCTCGGGGAATGCCGAGCTTGGCGTACATCTGCTCGCCGAGCTCGAAGCGATTCGTGCGGTACGGCTCCCACAGCTTGTCGGGGTAGATCGGGTACGCCGATTCCTCCATCTCGCGAGTCGCCAAGAACTCATGAAAGTGCGGCATCGTTTCGCTGCCGATCACGTAGACCCGCCACGGTTGGACGTTGCCTCCGGACGGTGCCCGAGCCGATAGCTCGAGCAACTCCCGCAGTGTGTCGTCGGCGACGGGAGTGTTGAGGAAAGCTCGGATCGATTTACGGCTGCGGATGGCGTCGGTGACGTTCATGACACGAGAACTTAGTCCGTGTCCGAATCGCGGCTGCTCCGGTGGGCGTCGCCGGTCGGCTACGCGGCTGCCATGGACTTCGCTCGTTCGAGAAGACCTTCCGGACCGACCGAGCCGGTTCGCACCTCGGTCGAGCCGTCGGCGCTGACGAAGACCATTGCTGGTTGCGACAACACGCCATGTTCTCGCCACAACGAGCCAGGGTTATCGAGCACGTGTGAGATCTGCGTGCTCATCTGATCGATGAATTCGTCACGGTCTTCGTCGGTCCCGTCGCTTGGGTTGGGAACGCCGATGATCGTGACGCCGGTTGGTTGTCTTGTGACCCATGCGACCGCAGAGGATTCTTCGCGGCACGTACTTCAATTGGCGCCCCAGAACCACAAGATGTGAGGTTCACCGTTGGTGGTGGCGGCCGCGATCGCGTCTCGCCCGGAGATCAGCGCGACGTCGTCGACAACCTCGGCGGTGGGCTGCGCGCCTTGGGCTGCTTCGAACCCCTCGACGCCGGTGCCGACCGTGACACTTTCTGCGCACGCCGCAAAGACGAGCGACAGCGCGAGAGCGATCCCGAGGGCGCGGCGCTGTCCGGTCGATGCCATAAACCCCATTCAACCTGATCCCCAGCGCTACCCGGCGGCGCGCCTGCTTGTTTCTCAGGAACTAGAACGGTGGGCGATGAAACCGGCGAAGTTCCACCTGGCCCAGTTCTTGATTCATGGCCCGACCTATCACAGTCATGCAATGTGGCGGCACCCGCGAACGACCTGGGAGCCAAACGATTGGGCCCGGCCCGAGCTTTATCAACACATTGCCCAGGTCTGCGAGCGCGGGTTGTTCGACATGGTCTTCTTCGCCGACCTGAACTACATCTCTGACACATTCACCGGCTCGCTCGAACCAGCATTGCGGTACGCGGTGCAGGCGCCGGAGCACGATCCGATTCCGTTGCTGTCGTTCATGGCCGCAGTGACGAAACGCATCGGGTTGGCGTCGACGTTTTCGACCAGTCATCACCATCCCTTCTACGTCGCTCGGCTGTGGGCGACGCTTGACCACCTCACACGAGGCCGGGTGGGCTGGAATGTTGTGACGTCGCTGAACCACAACCAGGCCGCGAACTATGGCGAGGAACGCGAGCCGACCGACCTGCGATATGAGAAGGCGCAAGAGTTCGTCGAAGTCTGTCGAGCTTTGTGGGACAGCTGGGATGACGACGCCGTGGTGATGGACGCCGAGTCGCCGCAGTTTGCCGACGCGTCGAAGGTGCATCGCATCGATTACGAGGGCCAGTTCTTCCGGTCTCGGGGTCCACTGAACGTGACCCGGTCGCCGAGCGGCGGTCCGGCGATTCTTCAAGCAGGCACCTCGCCGACCGGTCGGAACTTCGCGGCGAAACATGCTGACGCGCTGTTCGCGATTCAGCCCCGAGCCGCAGACGCCGCCGAGTACCTCTCCGATATCAAGACCCGGATGGTCGACGATCACGGCCGCCGCCCCGACGATTGCCGCATCCTTTTCGGCGCGCAGCCGATCATCGGCGAGACCGAGGCCGAAGCGCAGGAGAAACTCGAAGAGCACAACGCACTCGTGCCGCTCGACGCAGGCCTTGCGATCTTGTCGGCCCACCTCGATTTCGATCTCTCGAAGCTCCCGACCGACACCCTGATGGCCGAGCGCGAGGAACCTGAGCTGCAGCGGATGCGAACCCGCTACCTCCACCCCGACGGCTCGTCGATGACGTTGGCCGAGGTCGCCCAAAAGCACGGGCAATCGGTTGGGCTGCCGCAGTTCGTGGGAATGCCGTCGGCGGTCGCCGATCAGATGGAGGCCTACTTCGACGAAGCTGGCGGCGACGGTTTCATGCTCTCGCCAATCTATTGCCCTGGCGCAATCGAGGAGTTCGTCGACCTCGTCGTTCCCGAGCTCCAACGGCGGGGTCGCTACCGAACCGAATACGCCGGCTCGACCCAACGCGATCACCTGCGTCAGGAGTAACCGCGAGGCAGACGCGAGTCTTGCGCCACAACCACCGGTCGTGAGTTACCATTCCCTCGCAGTCAACTCAGGGGGAAGTATGAAGACCAAGGCAGCAATTCTGTGGGACGTCGGCCAGGAGTGGAGCGTCGAGGAGATCGAGCTTGATCCGCCCAAGGCTGGCGAAGTTCTACTCGAGCTCGTTGGTTCGGGTCTGTGTCACTCCGATGAGCACATGGTCACCGGCGACATGAAGCTCGACGATTCGGTCGCCAAGGAACTCGGCTTGCAGCAGTTCCCGATCATCGGCGGCCACGAAGGCGCGGGCAAGGTGCTCGAAGTCGGACCCGGCGTCACGACGCTGGTGCCCGGCGATCACGTCGTTCTTGGTTTCATCCCATCGTGTGGTCGGTGCCCGTCATGCTCGACCGGCAAGCAGAACCTCTGCGACCTTGGTGCGCTGCTACTCGCAGGCCGCCAGGTCACCGACATGACGTCGCGTCACCACTCAGCCGACGGCACCGATCTCGGCATCATGTGCTGCATCGGCACGTTCGGCGCCCACACGGTGGTCGGCGAAGCGTCATGCATCAAGATCGAAAAAGATATTCCCCTCGACAAGGCCGCACTCGTCGGCTGTGGCGTCACGACCGGTTGGGGTTCGGCAACCTACGCCGCCGATGTCCAGTCCGGCGAAACCGTCGTCGTCGTCGGTTGCGGCGGCGTTGGCATGAACGCGGTACAGGGTGCGGCGATGGCCGGAGCCGCCCATGTTGTGGCCGTCGACCCGGTCGAGTTCAAGCGCGAGCAGGCCATGGTCTTCGGAGCCACGCATACTGCGTCATCGATGGAAGAAGCGACCGCGATGGTTGGCGAGCTGACCTGGGGGGCGATGGCCGACAAGGCCCTGATCACGGTCGGCGAAGGCGACGGCACGCTGATCGCCCCGACGATGGCCATCATCGGCAAGGGCGGGCGCGTTGTGCACACATCGGTGGCGCCGATCAATGACATCGACGTCAACCTGAGCCTGTTCGATCTCACGCTTATGCAGAAGGAACTCGTTGGTTCGATCTTCGGATCAGCGAACCCTCGGCGCGACATTCCGCGCCTGCTTCGTATGTACCAGGAAGGCAACCTGAAGCTCGACGAGCTCATTACGAAGACGTACTCCCACGAGGACATCAACGTCGGCTACCAGGCCATGCGCGATGGCGAGAACATCCGCGGCATGGTCATGTACGACCACGCCTAATCGCGCTGGCGCTTCCGCAACAAGAACCTGTAACTGATTGGTGATTCGTGACTGCCGTATTTGACCGCGCCCTTGTGGATGCCACGATGGCCGATGTTGTTGGCCGTCGCTCCGAGATCGAGTTGGTGGTGGCCGCGCTCGGATCGGGCCGGCACATGCTCTTGGAAGGTCCGCCGGGCACGGGCAAGTCGACGTTGCTGCGCAACCTCGCCGCCCGGGCCGGTTCGGGCATGGTGTTCGTCGAAGGCAACGCCGAACTGACGCCGGCCCGGCTGGCCGGTCATTTCGATCCGGCGCGGGTCATGGCCGAGGGGTACAGCCCCGACATCTTCGTCGCCGGCCCGCTCGTCGAGGCGATGCGAGAAGGGTCGATGTTGTATGTCGAGGAGATCAATCGAGTTCCCGAGGAAACCCTGAACCTGCTCATCACCGTGATGTCCGAAGGTGAGATCACCGTGCCGCGGTTCGGTCGGGTCGAGGCCGACCCGACGTTCCGATTTGTTGCCGCCATGAACCCGTTCGATGCGGTCGGCACAGCTCGGATTTCCGGCGCCGTATACGACCGCGTGTGTCGGGTCGCTATGGGGTATCAAACGGCGGCCGAAGAGCGAGAGATCGTCGAACGCGACACCGACGCGCTCGATAGCCAGCTCGGCCGCCGGGCGGTGAAGGTTGTTCGAGCGACTCGCGAGCATGTCGATGTTCGCGTCGGTTCGTCGGTGCGTGGGGCTATTGATCTCGTGATGCTCGCGGGTCAGCTGGCCGGGCTACGAGGGGTCGGCGCCGACGACGAGGACGTTGGTCTCGATGCGGCCCGCGCGGCCTTGAGCGGCCGCATTCGCGTGCATGAGAGCAGCCAGCGCACACCTGAGTCGATCGTGGAAGAACTGTGGGCGGCGTCGGCGCCGTCGGAAGATGGCGATGACCCCGACGATGAGGACGACTCGGGAAAAGCCTGAGCCCCAATGGCTGGGGCGCCGCCGAGGATGATCTGGAGAAGACGCTCGAGGGCGACGAGGCCGAAGAGCAGCTGAGAGAGGAACAGCGACGAACCGTGTCGCGTCGCGAGCTCGGACGCAACGAAATGTTCGACGACGTGTCGCCCGAAGTCGGCGAGATCGACATGCGCGCCGTCGAGGACGCGATGTCGGAGGACCCCGATGAGATGCTCAGCCTTCTGGCCGAGCTCACCGGCGCGACCGATGTGAAGCTGCGCATGTTGGCGCAGCGTTTGGCTGGTCGACTTGTGCTCGACCTTGCGCAGGGCGGCCCGACGAAGGGTCGAGGCGTCGGCCGACTGCGATCGATCCCGATGGACGAGACCGGCGGCGATATCGACCTCGACCAGAGCCTCGAAGGCATCCAAATGGCGACGGCGGCCGACGAGCCGGTTGCGATCGAGGACCTGCGGGTTCGCTCCTGGACCAAACCCGAGTCGGCGCTGTGTTTGGTCATCGACCGGAGCGGGTCGATGAACGGCGAACGTCTCGCATCGGCAGCGATCGCAGCGGCCGCGGCCGCGCAGCGAGCGCCCGACGACTACTCGGTCGTTGCATTCTCCGATCGGGTCATTGTCATCAAGGGCCATGGTCAGCATCGGCCCCCTGAAGACGTTGTGAACGACGTGTTCCGTCTGCGGGGTAGCGGCACGACCGATCTTGCGCTCGCGTTGCGCACCGCGGCGGCGCAACTGTCGGCATCGTCGGCGACTCGCAAGCGGGTGATCCTCTTGTCGGATTGTCGGCCTACGGCTGGCACCGAACCCGAGGTTGAATGCAGCGCGCTCGAAGAGCTGCACATCATCGCACCTGCCGACGACTGCGAAGATGCTGAAGTTATGGCCCAGGCCGTCGGCGCCCGGTGGGCGCCGCTCTCGGGACCATCGATGATTCCCTCGGTGTTTGCTCAGTTGAACGGATGACCGGCTGATGAAAGACGCGCACATGAAGGTTCGAATTGGGGTCGCAGCGGGCGCCGGTGTCGCTGACGATGGCCCGGCATTTCTCGAACTCGTCGACGCACTCGACGAGTTGGGCTACGACTCGATCTGGGTTCCCGACATCATCACGACACCGACGCTCGACCCGATCGCTGCGCTCAGCGTCGCCGCCGGTCGCCGGTCGCGGCTCAAACTCGGCACCCACTTGATCATCCCCGGACGCAACCCGGTGCTACTCGCCAAACAGCTCGCAACTCTCGACCAGCTGTCGAATGGTCGGCTGCTTCTGATGGCCGTGCTTGGTCTGCGCCAACCTGCTGAACTTGCAGCGCAAGGCGTCGAGGCCGGTGACCGTCCCGCCATGCTCGAAGAGTCGCTGCAGATCATGCGCACCCTCTGGGCCGGCGATGAACACGACGGCGTCCGCCTCGCCGTGCGGCCGCATCAAGAGCCGTTGGAGTTGTGGCTCGGCGGCCAGGTTCCCGCTGCGCTTCGTCGCTGCGGCCGGATCGGCGAGGGGTGGATGCCGGGCATGGTCACCCCAGCCGAGGCCCGCGAATCTCGCGAGCAGATCGAAGCGGCCGCAGCGACCCACAACCGAATCATCGATGCCGAGCACTTCGGCATGAACGTCAGCTGGGTCAGTGCGACGACCGGCATCACCGACGACGTGCGGGCCGCGGTAGCTAGCCGTCGGTCCGATCTTGCCGCCGAAGATGTCATCGGCATCGGTCCCGATGGCCTGGCCGAGAAGTTGCAGGCCTTCCTCGACGTTGGGTTCTCGAAGTTCGTCGTTCGACCCGCCCGGACTCCGGCGTTGTGGTCCGACGCGGTCGCCGAGGTGGCCGACGTATTGCGCCTCCAGAGCTGAGGCGCGTGTCGTAACTGGGTCGCCCGGCAGGGGACACACGCCCCATGGCGTCGGTTTCAAGTACAGAACCGTTCGTCTTCGGTCGATCACAAGCGTCTTATGAGGTTTGTGCCGAAGGCGTTCAACCACGAGGGGCTGAGTCACGCGGACCGCAAGCACCCCGAGGTGCAACGAGCGCTCCGCGAACGGTTCCGGCGAGCGATTGGCTTTTCGGTCGTCTCGATTCCGCCGACGACCATCGGTCTCATACTGCTGCTGTGGCCCCACACGAGCCATCGCGGTCTCATCATCTGGGCCGGGTTAGCGCTGCTCAATTGTCTTGGCCATTGGGTCGGCTATATCCGTCGCCGCTCGGGTACGAGTTGGCTCTGGAGCGCAGTCGGCATGCAAGTTCTTGGGGGTGCGACGTGGGGGTCGTTGCCGTACCTGGCCATGCCTGCGGAACCCGAATGGCAGCTCTTCGTCGTGGCCCTGATCATGGGCGTCTTTGCGGCGAACGTTCTTTTCGCATCGCACTTCCGGTCGACGTTCTACGGGTTTATGATTCCGCTCGCGCTCTGTTCGGTGAGCTCGTTTCTCATCTACGGCACCGGGGCTGGTCGATGGGGGGCAGCGCTGCTTGTGTACTCCGCGGTATTCAGCATCGGTCTATCGGAAATCAGCCGCAGCAGCGACGAGGCGGCAAGCGTCTTTGCGGTCCGAAGTTCGGAACTCGCTGGAGGGCTTGAGGCCGAACGCTCGCGGCTCCACGAGGCGAACGTGAAGCTGGCCCGTCAGGCCAGCACCGATGCGCTGACACAGTTGCCGAATCGGCTCGCCTTCCTCCACCAACTCGACGCCGCGATTGAAGATGGCTCGGAGTCGAGCGAACGAACGGTCGCTGTTGCCTACCTCGATCTCGACGACTTCAAGCGCATCAACGATTCGATGGGCCATGAGGTCGGCGATCTTCTGCTGGTCGCCGTTGGCGAGCGTATTTCTCGGTGCCTGCGCGACGACGAGACTGTCGCCCGACTCGGCGGCGACGAGCTTGTGGTGCTGGCCCGCAACCTGGCAATCGACGGCGGCGCCATCGACCTCGGCAACCGGTTGCAGGCTTGTTTTGCCCGGTCGTTCACGCTGGACCAGCGAACCATCGACTGTGGCTGCAGCGTCGGGATTGCGGTACTCGATAAATCAATGACCGCCAGTGACATCATGCGATTCGCCGACATCGCCCTGTACAGCGCAAAAGCCCAGGGTGGCGAGTCCGTTGACCTCTTCGGACGCGAAATGCACGTCACGATGGAGAACAACTCGCTCTTGCGTAAAGAGTTTGTTGAGGCATTCCGCGAGGGCCAAATCACGCCCTATATCCAACCCGTGATCGATCTCTGGACTGGAGCGATCGTTGGCGGCGAGGCACTTGCTCGCTGGGAACATCCCGATGGGCTGCGGTCAGCGGCGTCGTTCATCGAACTCGCGACAGAGGTCGGACTGGTTGACGACCTTAATCTGCTCGTCGTTGAGCAGATCGCCGATCTTGCGTTGTTGATCAAGACGGCTACAGGCGTCGAGATGCCAATCGGGGTCAACGTCACGTTTCGAGGTCTCGAGGCCGTCGTCGCACAGTTCGCAGCTTCGGATGCGCTCGACGCGATCGTAATCGAGGTCGCAGAGTCAGCTTCAGCCTTAACGGCCGGCGAAGTGCGAGAAAATGTTGAGCGGGCGCGCGAGATGGGGGTCACCGTCTTGCTCAACGACTTTGGCACCGGCATCGCTTCGCTTGCGGTGGCCATGGAGCTGCCGGTCGACGGTCTAAAGATCGACCATCAGTTGATTTCGACGTTGTATGAGGGTTCGCGTGGCGCGTCGGTGGCTGCGGCCTTGATCGAGCTCGCCAATCGTCTCGATCTCGAGATCGTGGCCGAGGGGATCGAATCGGACCGGCAGCTCGAACAGCTGCGAAAGTTCGGTGTGCGTTTCGGCCAGGGATTTCTCTTCGCCCCGGCCGTACCGATCGCAACGTTTCACGAATGGGTCGTGTCGAACAAGACGTTCCCCGTCGCCGCGGAATCGACCATCGTCACGTAACGGCGGCCGCCGTCGTTAGGCGAATCGAGGCATTACCTTGGTTGCGAAGAGGTCGAGCGAGGTCATCATCTGATCGCGATCATGAATGCCCTGCGGCACGAGCAGGAACGTTTCTGACGGATTGAACGTCGTGCGGGCTTCTTCGATCATCGTCGAGATCGTGTCGGGACTGCCGACGAGAAGCGCCGGCATCGGGTTACCGAACGGCACCGCCCACGCATTCCAGAACCACTCCATGTCCTCGAACGAGGCCCGCGCCTGCTCATCGGTCGGCGCACAAATCATGATGCCGCCCCACGCCGCCTCGTCGCCCCGGGGAACCTCCCACCCATGCTTCTGCGCCGACTCTTGGTAGCCGTCCCAGAGCGTCGAGCAGAACTCATAGTTCGATGACATCACAATCGGCTTGCCCCGGTGCTCGGCCCAGAACATAGCGGTGCGCATCGACGCCGAGAAACCGCCGTAGACCGGCGGGTGGGGGTCTTGGTACGGGCGAGGGGCGATGCCAACCTCGGTGATCGTCATGTCGTCGGCGACGCCCTGGCCGAACTTGCTGTACACCTCGTGCACGTGGGGGTTGGCGAAGTCTTTCGGTGGGAACTGCCAGAACTTGCCGTCGTAGGAGAATGTCTCGGACCGGAGCGCGGTGAGCACGATGTCGACGTACTCGGCGAAGTGTTCTCGGTTGAGGTCATCGGCCGGGGAGTTCTTGTTCCACGGGCCTACGGCATCGAGCTCTTCACGGATCTTGAAGTTCTCGACCCAGCGATGTTGGTACCCGCGCACGAGGCCAAAGCCGAATCGTCCCTTGTGCATGTGGTCGAGGGTGGCGATGTTCTCGGCGACCCGTAGCGGGTTGTGCGTCGTGCTGACGAAGCCACAGGTGATGACCCGAAGGCGTTCGGAGTGGCGGCCGATCCACATCGACATGAGGTTCGGATCGTTGCTGATCTCGAAGCCCTCGATCTGCAGGTGATGTTCGGGATGCCCGAAGCCTGCGTAGCCGCTTTGGTCTGCGAACGTCACGTACTCGGCGATTTCGTCGAGCATGCGTTGGTACAGGTCGCCGCGCTGGCCAGCCATGCCCTGTTCGAGTTCGGCCCGTCGCCCAACGGTGCAGTACATGAACAAGTTGAAGTCCATCGTTCCCCCGTGCTTCCGAAGGGGCCGTGTTCCGCAAAAGGTAAGGACCCCGAGGGCCGTCTGCCGACCCTCGGGGAAACGCTACTCGACCAAATCTGCTGCCTGAGCAGCGCTGATGGAGCTAGCTCAATCGCCTACAGGTACCGGATGTTGTCGATGCCGGCTTCTTGATCGCCACATGAGCGCCGTCGCCATCGACGGCCCGATAGACGGTGCCGGATGACCCTCGGCCCGCCAGTTCGACAATGCGGTAGCCGGCGATCGTCTCGCCAGCGTGCGGCTCCATGTCCAGACTCTAGGAGAGCGATCGCGTCAGCAGGAGAAAGACCATTACCTTCTTCGGTGTGAGCCTTGAGCGATTTTCCAAACCGGTGCGGGCCTGGTTCGAGACGTCGTTCCCCGAACCGACGGCCGCCCAGGCCAAAGGATGGGCCGCGATCGCGGAGGGCGACAACACGTTGATCCTCGCACCGACCGGTTCGGGCAAGACGCTTGCCGCGTTTCTCTGGGGCATCGACCGCCTCGTGCAGGACCCAACCCCGCCGGATGAACCCCGCACTCGCATTCTGTATGTCTCGCCGCTGCGGGCGCTCGCGGTCGACGTCGAGAAGAACCTGCGCAGCCCGCTTAAGGGCGTGACGCTTGCTGCCGAACGTCTTGGCCAGCCCGCCGTGCAGCCCACGGTCGGCCTGCGCTCCGGCGACACGAGCCAGGACGAACGCCGCAAGCTTGTGCGACGCCCGCCCGACATCTTGATCACAACGCCCGAGTCGCTCTACCTGATGCTCACGTCGCGTGCTCGCGAAACACTCGCCGGTGTCGAGCACGTGATCATCGACGAGATTCACGCGATCGCCGGCACCAAACGCGGCGCTCACTTCTCGCTGACGCTCGAACGCCTTGAGGAGATCTGCGATTCGCCGCCGCAGCGCATCGGCCTGTCGGCAACCCAACGGCCGCTCGAAGAGATCG
>Ga0114956_1000190_pt1 | contig 39589 bp, 19 predicted proteins | sample MaitaG_FD_87304 | JGI IMG/M metagenome (GOLD analysis project Ga0114956, IMG submission 87304) | Marine algal microbial communities from Maine, USA - Maine_Asex2 metaG | ecosystem: Host-associated > Algae > Red algae > Unclassified | place: Maine, USA | collected 2015-01-05 | reverse complement strand
GATATTTCATTTGAATTGATAAAGTGTCGCTGGCTGCGGATGAACGCCAGAGACTCCAATTCAACTTATAACTTCAGACAGTTTCATATTCCTGAAAATCCAAACGACCCAACAGCAGAATCGAGACTGGCCGGGTTGGGGTGACCGCTGGACAAAACGATTCACTGGAATCTGCCCTCCATTTTTACTTAAGGTTAATGGGCAGGGGTACAGGGGAACGACCAGGAGGAAGTGCAAACTGATTAAGCAAATTGAACCGGCCTCGCTGCAGACGTTACATAACAATGAAGAAGTGCTTTATGTGGCCAAAGACGTGCAACTGAAGTTCTGGGAGCAGTACTTTATGGGCGTTTGGGCACAATTGATTAATCAAACCGTGTTCGTTTTGACCAATGGGCCGTTGCTGATGTTCAACACAAATAATAATGGCAAACCAAAACCTTCCTTTTGGATGGTTTACTTCAGCGCAATCGTAAAATTCTAAAAGCGATTTTTTGGCGTTATGACCATGCAACTCAAGGATAAGTCAAAATTCGTTTACTCAGGCTTCAAAGGGGCTGATAAGAAAAGCATGCCGGAGAATTTTGAGCGTATCAATCCACAGTAATCGGAAATTGATTTCTCGCCAGAGGTATCTCAATCGCGCGAGTGTCTGTGCACCGATTGCATACAAGTCGTTGCTAAGAAGATTTACAAATTTTCGAATTGTGGGCTGTATTATTGGACGCCAAAAGAGCTTGGCCTAAGAAGTGCAATCTTTCGATCGTGAGACGACTGGTTGATGGGGCATCATTTGTTAGCTGCGGTGGAATTGGCGGGTTGTCTAATTTCTTCTGTTCTTATCGATTCTTTCTTTTTAGGTTCTGAGCCAATGCCATTGGCTGCTGGAGTTGCGTTGGGAGCGATGATTATGCTTTTCGAACACGTTGTCGACGGGTGGATGACCTGCGCAGTCGCTGATAATCCGCTGGTCCCCAAATAGCCGCAATTGAATTCGAAGGCGTGAATTTGAATTTGAAAGTGAATTCGAAGAATCCAACGGGATTAACCAGTTCATAAGATGATGAGGGATTCTTTAGCACGCGGGGTTGTCACGTTTCGGGGTTATCAGGAGCCGGGGTTATTAGGGGCCGGGGTTATAGGCTTCGTTAAGGGAATTGAAAACGGAACGTCTTCTGGCAACGGATTCTTAAACGACGGTCCCGCCGGCACGTCAGGTATCGGGTCACCCAAAATAGCGCGGGCCGCGTAGCCCAGCAAAATACCCGTGAGGATCAGCGCCGTACGCGTCTGCCAAAATGATTTCTTCATGCTTAGAAACAAATGAGAGGGTGGTTTCAAATTGCGGGCTCGGTCAGCGGCAATGTAAAGTCGACTTTCGCTTCTGATGATATCGCAGTTCGCGCGGCACCACCATCGTCATGATTGCCGGCTCAGAACGAAAGTTTCAAGTCAGAAGCCGGTGAAGAAGGTGCTAATTCGAAGTTAACGAAGAAATTTTTAGCTCCATTGGCTTGCGGCAACTTGGTAACAGCATCCAATTCCGGTACATTGATAACTAAACAACCACGGCACGTTTTATATTTTTCATCACAATATTCAACCGCTGGCAGCGAACAGATCGTAGCGGTCAGGCTTGATAAAGCTCAGTGAAGAATTTTGAGAACGACCGTTGTATTCAAGGGCAGGGGATTGGACTTTTTTAGTGATCCTCGGTGCCGTTATTTTTGTGAGAAATTTGAAAAGGTAATCCGAAATGATATTTGGAAAGTTTTGGCGAGCGATCGCGGCACAGGTTAATAAATTAGCCAACTTTTTCTGGACGTCGGATCCGATCGCCCAGATGCAATACGAATACGACAAAGCCGTCGACGAGATGAAGGGCGGTCGTCAGGGGTTGGAGCAGTACCGAGGTTTGGTCGAGCGGGTCACGCGGCAAGTCACCGGTGAAGAACGCCACGTGAAAGAACTCGAATCGAAGATTAAGGCTTATCTTGCTGCCGGAGATCGCGAAACGGCTGGTAAGTTTGCTGTTGAGCTTAATCGAGCCAAGGCTGACCTTGCCGAAAACCAAGCCCAATTAGACATGCATGAAAAGGCTTACGAGAACAATGTTCGCAAAGTCAAAAGTGCGATGGGTAAGCTGTCCAAAATCCGCGAAAAGATCCAGACCTATGATGCGGAACTAAAAATGAGCCGCGCCGAAGCCGAAATGGCCGAGCTGGCGAAGGATTTTAACTTCGATGTAACAACGGACTTCGGTCAAATCGAAACCGTCATCCAAGATAAAATATCGCTCAACCGTGGCAAGGCCCGTGTGGCGGCTGACCTTAGCGAAGAAGGTATGGTCGATATTGAGCGCGAAGAGGCCATGCACGAGGCACAGGCCGAAGACGCGCTGCGTGGATTCGAGGTGGAAATGGGATTGGTCACTCCTTCGACCGCCGGGCTGGAAGACGATGTCAAGGAAATGGGCCCGGGTTCCAAGGAGACGGAGCTCAATTAGAGCCGACCAATTGTAATTCGTGGTTCAATCTTCCCGTTTAACGACAAGCCAACAAGCCAACAAGCCAACAAGCCAATAAGTCGACAGGCGACCGTGACACGATCGCCTGCCGGATTGACGTTAAACGGCGTTGGGGTTGAGCGGCGATGTGTTAATGTTTTAAATTTCCCAACCCCTTAAGATTGTTCATGGCCTCTGATTTGACAACCAAATCCACTGGCGTTTCGGTGCCCGACTGGTATCCCGGTTGGGCGCGCGAAATGGCGAATTTATATTTCGCCGCCAACACTTGTCTGTTTGTTATTCACGGTAACGTCAACGACCTCATTCATTGTCAGCAACAGCAAGACGGAAAAACGGTCGACATGTTTTGTGGGCTGACGGAATTTTTGTCGAAGCAGATTTTCGGTTCGTGGGACTTGGTGACGTCTTATGACATGGGGCGCGGTATCCAAGCCCAAGCGGGCGCCGATCCCAAACGGCATCGCAGCATGATGGAGGCGTTGGGTAAAAACATTGGTAGTCCGGCTTCTTGGACTCGTAATCCCGACGACGTCTTGACGAACTATCAACGCATGATTCAGCGTAATCTGTTGGAAGAGGACCCGAAGAATCGGTTGCGGATGGCGTTTCTGTTCCCGTACGCTCAGTTTTTGATTCCCGCTGGTGATCAGGCTTCGGTCTCTCGGACGCAGGCATCACACTTGGTGCGGTTTCTGTCTTGGGCTCAGAATCCATATATTAAACGCGTGAACATGTCCTTCTGTTTGATTGCCGAAACGCTGACCGAAGTGAATAAGCGATTGATTCAAGATGCTCATGTTGCGACGATCGAGGTCCCTTTGCCCGACGAGGCGACGCGGCGTGTGTTCATCGAAACGAATTTTGATTTAGACGGCGAACCCGATGAGCCTGCGGTCGAGCCGGTCGGCTTTGATCTCACGCGTGCCGATGAGGCGGCCGTGACGCCGCCGGTTGCATCCGAATCAAGTAGCAGCAGTTCTCCGCCGCAGGCCGACGATGCACCGGGGATGTCGGTCGAAGGGATCACTCAGATCTCAAACGGGCTGAACTTAATCAATCTCAACGTCGCGATGTCACGCAGCAAGCTGTCGGGCACCGCGGTAGACATCAACCAATTTCGCAATTTGAAAAAGGGACTGATCGAACGCCAGTGCCAGGACTTGGTGACGTTTCTTGAGCCCGAACACACGCTGGATATGGTCGTGGGGCACACGGCGGCCAAAGAACGGTTGCGGCTCGATGCGCGATGGATCGTAGAAGGGCGATTGGATGCGTCGCCGATGGGGTATTTGATCTGTGGTCCGGTCGGAACGGGGAAGACCTTTATTTCAGAATGCTATGCCGGTTCCATTGGCATTCCTTGTTTGGTGCTGAAGAATTTTAGGTCAAAATACGTTGGCGAAACCGAAGGCAATCTTGAGAAAGTTTTGAATGTCTTGCGTTCGTTGGGCCCGGTGATGGTCATCATCGATGAAGCAGATGCGGCGTTGGGTAATCGCGAAGGCGGTGGAGATTCTGGCACCAGCAGTCGTGTGTTTTCGATGATTGCCAGCCAGATGGGCAATACGAAGTATCGCGGCAAGATCATCTGGATGCTGCTGACCAGTCGGCCGGAACTGCTACCGATCGACTTGAAGCGGCAGGGCAGGGCGGAGGTTCACATTCCGCTGTTCTATCCCAAAAAGGAATCAGAAATTCAGAAAATGTTCGTCATCATGGCGAAGAAGAACAAGGTGAAGCTGGCCGAGGATGCGGTGCCTGAGGTTTCAGTGGAACGGGAACTCAGCGGCGCAGACATTGAAAGCGTCGTGCTCAATGCCAAACGCGAGATGATGGCCGAGGGACGCGATGTGCTCGACCGCAAAGACATGGAGATGTCGTTGGAGAGCTTTATTCCTTCGGCACAGGGGATCGAGAAAGAACTTCAAGAGATGAACGCGGTGCTGGAGTGTACCGATCGGCGGTTCTTAACCGACCACTGGCGTGAGGTGCTTAGTAAACCCAATGGACGATCCGAGGTGCAACGCAAGGTCGCGTTGCACGAGCAATTACTTGGCAAATAAATTACAAACAGACATTTTGATAGCAATTTCAGGAGAACACGATGGCTCGTAAAAGCTGGTTAGATGACAAAGGCGAAACCACTCTCATTGACGGTTACGCTCAGCAAAGTTCCGATTTTATCCAAGCGATGGCCGATGGAAGCATCGACGATAAAGAAGTCGAACAGCAGGAAGCCAAATTAGTGGCGTTGATGAAGAAGGTCGAACCGAATCTCAGCGATGAACAGCACGCCGAAATTACGGAGCTGTTGTGTGAGATGTCGGCGTTTAATGTTATGCAGATGCTCAACGTGATACATAAATCTCGCCCCGCATCGACCACGACGTGGGTGCCTTAAGCGTTTTGGGCTAAAAGTTTTGGCTCTTTGAGAGTACGAATCAAAGAATATTTTAGATTTGGGAGATCACCTTATGGCGGGCAAACCTACACCTGTTTTTTATCTGGCTGTACTGGCGGTAGTTTTTGGACTGATCGGTTTTGCCGTTTATCAGGCGCGCGACGTTCTTGCCCCCGGCGGCAACGCCGCCGGCGATGGCCAGCAACAGGCGGCCGGTAATAACGGAGCTTCCAACCAAAGTTCGGACTCAAGTAGCAGCAGCGATACCGACATCGATCTCAGCGACATCACCGGCGCTGAATCTGCTGATACTCAGGGCATCACGACCGTCAGTGAATACACCTTCACGCCATCGGAACGCTTGCCGAAGGTCAAGGGAACCGCGGCGTACAAAAAGATGGAAGACAACACCGTCAAATTTGCGCTCAATGTATGGGCGGGTTGGGCTCCCATCATCAAAGCCAATGAGGGCTTTCAAGCGGAGAAGGTTTGGAAGACCCCCGGCGGTAAAGAGTTCAAGCTTGAATTGGTTCTGATCGATGATCCGGTCGCGATGCGAGAAGCCTACGTCAACGGTGACGTACACATCGGTTGGGCGACGCTGGATATGATGCCGTTGCTGATGGAAGGGTTTGTTAAACGAAATGGTGATCCGATCGATAGTCGCGTCATGCCCAGGATCTTTCAACAGGTCGACTGGTCCAACGGTGGTGACGGGATTGTAGCGCGAAACGGTGTGAAGACGATTACTGACTTGCGTGGGAAAAAGATCGTATTGGCCCAGAACTCTCCTTCGGAATATTTTGTAACCAATATGCTGGTGTACGGCGGCGTGCAACCCTCGGAAGTTGAATTCGTTTACACCGGCGATGCATTTCAAGCGGCTGCGGCCTTCAATGCTGACAAATCTATAGACGCTGTCGTGACTTGGGCTCCCGATATCTACAACCTGTCGGATGTCAAAGGCAACAAAATGATTGTCTCGACAGCGACGGCGAATAAGTTGATCGCAGACGTGTGGTTCGCGCGAGCTGATTTTGCAAACGATCACACTGACATTTGTGAAGGCATCGTAAGAGGTATTTTTGACGCGATGACAACGCTCAATACCGAGGATGGCAAGAAGGCCGTGTCTGAATTGATGGCCGATGGTTATGGATTACCGGCCAGCGAAGCGTACGACATGCTCGCTGATGCACATAGCACGAACTGGGCCGAGAATTTTCAATTCTTTTTGAACAAGAACAACGCGGCGAATTTCGAACGGGTTTGGAACCAGGCGTATTACATCTATCGACGGCTGGGCAAGATCACTCATTCGACGGTAAAGTTTGACAAGGTGATGGATTTCTCGATCATTGAGAAATTGAAATCTGATGACAAATATTCTTCGCAGGTAGATGAATATACAACCCAGTTCATGCCCACGACGACTAAAGAGGTGCGTGGTGCTGAAGAGATTTTGACCAACACGGTCGTGATTCACTTCTTCCCCAACAGTGCTGACATCAACAAGGTCGTCATTAAGCAAGAGAACGGTAAGGACGTTGAGGTGCCGTATGATCCAAAGGTCGATTTTGTGCTTGAGGAGATTGGGAAGCTGGCGGGCCAATTCGGTACAGCGCGGATCATCATCGAAGGCCACACGGACAGCTCGATGAAGGGAAAGGCTCCAGTGGATCTGGTGAAGGGATTGGCGAAGAAACGCGCCGAAGCGGTAAAACAAGCGTTAACTAAAAAGTTTGATCTCTCTCCCAATCAGTTCAACACGGATGGACTTGGCTGGGATCGTCCCGCAGATTCAGATGATCCCTTGAACCAAGCGAAGAATCGTCGAGTGGAAGTGAAAATCTACCCGGCCGAAGCGCTGAATTAGGTTGTGACGTTGAGCGAGTGATATTGCACCGAATGAGCAGCAGGGCGCTGGCCCAATGGCGCTTACTTTACATCCAAACATAAAAATTAAGCTCCCCCTCTCCTCGTGAATTCGGACCTAAAGACGCCGCCATTGACTTAAGCGTTGACCGAATTCACGAGGAGAGGGGGGTTGGGGGGTGAGGAGCAATAAAGATTGGGATAACTGTCTCTGCCAGCAAATGATCCCGTACATCATTTGCTTTGGGCAAGAAATCAAATTTCGAAATACCCTCACCCCCCAGCCCCAACGCCGTGAACGATTTTTAGTAAGCCGTTTTGGCGTTAGCCACGGTTCCTTTGCACAGCGAAACCGTGGCTAAGGGGTTGTTGATTAAGTCGGCTTTCGATTTTTCATGTGAGCCCTTTGGGCGCTAGCCCAATGGCACTTACTTTAGATTTTACTAGCGGTGCAGAAACCAAAATTAGCTCCCCCTCTCCCTGAAAATTCGGACGTTAGATCTTACCACTGGTAGGAAAATCCGGTGCTGTGCGATGCTATTTACCAGTGGTTCAATAATCAGAGTTAACGGCTGCGTACAATACCGGCGGCTGGCGGACGGCGGCTTGCTGCTCACGTTTTACGAACAGGATCGAAGGGCTTATGGCATCTACACCGACAACTGTTAATGCAACGGAAAGAAACCAAAAGTGGTTTCCGATCCGCGGCCAAATCGGAATTGTCAGCTCACTGCTGCTCGGTTTGCTGTGTATCGCGATGGTGTTTGGGCTGTGGTGGTTTGTGACCCGCGGCGAAATCGTTGAAGAGCGCCTCGTCAGCCCCCACGCTCTGCCAAGTCCTGCCGAGACCTTTGCGTCGTTTCAACAGCTTTGGTTCGAGCGTCAATTGACGCGTAACACGTTGACCACGCTGTATCGGGTAGCGTTGGGATTTGCCCTTGCGTCGGTCATCGGCGTACCACTGGGGGTGTTAGCGGGTTGTTTTCCGCCTATTAAAGCGTTTCTCATGCCGTTGATTTTGTTTGGTCGAAACATTCCCATCGCGGCACTGGTTCCCTTGTCTTTCTTTTTCTTTGGCATAGGCGATTCGCAAAAGATCATCTTCATCTTTATGGCGACGGTCGCGTTTGTGATTGCAGACACGGCAACGTCGATTATGAATGTGGGGCAGCAATATCTGGATACTGCTTACACCGTGGGAGCCAATCGTTGGCAAACCATTATTAAGGTCATGGTGCCATTGGCGTTACCTTCGGTGCTGGACTCCTTACGTTTGTTATTTGGGTTGGCGTTCGGATATATTATGCTGGCCGAAACAATTAAGCTGGGCAGCGAATCGGGCGGATTAGGGCACTTGATCAGCGTTTCCCAACGCATTGGGCCACGTGCTCATATCTATTTGATCATCCTAATAATTCCGGTAGTGGCGTTCTTAATCGATCGAGTTCTGTTCGCGATTCAAAAAGGACTGTTTCCACATAAGTATGGTGGTAATGGTTGGCTGTTGGGGATCTTTCGCCTATTTGTCAACGGCTGGGGAGACGTGAAGTCGAAGGTGATTCGACCATCGGCTCCCTTTGATCAGCTGACCCTGTCCACGACGTCTGACTACCATGCAAAGCCGGTGCACCAAAAGACTCCGAAGTTTCGAAAACGACGAGGCGACGACGACAAGGAGTGGCGACCATGAGCGAAACGAAAGAGCAAAAGCCCGCCAAAGAGATTGGTTCGGCCGCCGCCAACGACGACATCGGTAAAGACGTTGGAGTGGCAAAGGTCGTTGCGTCTGAGCAAACGCGTGATGCTGATCCGAACCGGATTCCCGTCGTTGAATTTGAGCGCGTGACGAAGACGTACAACGCCGGTGACGCGAATGCCTTCACGGCGATCAAAGATGTTTCCTTCGTGGTCGAGGATAAGCCCGACGAAGGCGAATTTGTCGGCGTGCTCGGCCCGAGCGGATGTGGAAAGAGTACGATCTTAAAACTGATCGCGGGACTGTCGCCTCAGCATCCGCCGACGACGGGGTCGGTGAAAGTGTTAGGCAAAGAAATCGTTGGGCCGGGCGCTGATCGGGGCATGGTCTTTCAAGACTACACGAGTTTCGACCACCGCACGGTGCTGGAGAACGTGACGTTTGGATTGGAATGTCACGGCGTCTCACGGGCAATCCGCGAAGAACTGGGGCGGCACTGGATCGAGCAGGTCGGTTTGGATGTTGCCAATGATGCGTCAAAGTACCCGCACGAGTTGTCCGGAGGCATGCGTCAGCGCGTGGCGATCGCACGGAGTTTAATTCTTAAACCCCGAGTCATTTTGATGGATGAACCGTTCGGTGCGCTTGATCCGCAGACGCGTTTGAACATGCAAGATCTATTGGTCGAATTATGGCGAAAGGTCGAAGCGACGGTGTTCTTCGTGACGCATTCGATTGAAGAGGCGGTGTATCTCGGGGATCGCGTGTATGTGTTGAGTAGTTCGCCGGGGACGCTCGCGCGTGAATTGGAAGTGGAACCTCCTAATCGCCCCGCGGCTGAGATGCAACGCGAACAAGAATTTCAGGAGACGATTTTCTATCTGCGCGATTTGATTGCGGCCGAAGAAGCGCTCAAGCAAGCCGGCATGTAGTGGACCAGACACCCATGCCGTGAAGGGGTTTTCGGATGTGTGAAGCGCAAATGCCAGCCGTTTGGACGGTTAGCGGGTCGTTGGTCTGATGAGGCTGCACGCCGTATCGACTAACCTTCGGAGCGGCGGACGACGATGCGTTGAGCCAACGTGATCAGCAGATCTAAGCACAATTTGCACGCTTCTCCGTCTTTTGCCAACGCCGCGTTTTCAAGTTCCAAACTCGGAGCGTAAAGCTCGTTAAATCCGCACGTGCCACCCGCTCCTTTTAACCAGTGAGCCAATTTACTTAGTTCGTCAAAGGACTCATTGGAGATGGCGGATTCCATTTCTTGAAGTTTGGCTTCAATTTGGGGAATGAAGTCCAAGATGATTTCGCGAAAGTCATCGTCAGAGGGCAGGGTTGAGTAAATCGGAGCCGCGACATCCGCAGACTCCGTTTGCACTTCGACGCGGATTGGCAAGCGACGGGGCGCAGCCGAATCCAAGTCTACAGTGGCGGGTTTCTGGCTATGTTGGCCCGTGACCTTTTCCTGCTGCTGTTGGAATTCTGAACAGTCATACATTCCGGTGACCGTCATCTCAGATCGAATCGTTTTTAAGAAAGGAGTCAATTGTGTGTTCAATGAAACGCTGTCTCGTTCATCGCAACACTTAATTAATCCGACCAAAGCATCTCCAATCGTTGAACGTCCGGTCACATAAGAATCGCATTGCAACTTTTCGAAAGATTTTCGCATAAGGCGGAAGTTTTTAAGCTGCCAACCGCGCTGGATGTAGGACACGCGCTTTCGAACTGATTTGGAATAGTCGACCAGCATCGAGTCTTCTGAGATGAATTCGTTAAAAAGTTCGTCGCTGATTGCGTTAAGTTTGGATACTTCACGATTGACGTTGTTCAGGTCCATTGGAATCGTTTCACAGGCCTCAATCAGATCAGCCGATGCTTGGCAAATGGATTTGATGGAACGCTTGGAGGCTTCGTGCTGAATGTACTTAGCGAGGTTTCCAAGGTTGTCAAAATTTTCTTCATGAATTGAGTTTTCTATCGCTCCAAGATGTTCGGCAAAGAAGTACTCAAAGTCGCCCAATTCGATGTCGGCGTTTCCGTCGACGAAACTGACCTCCGGTTCATCTGATGATTGAATGTCAAGCAAGTCTTCGCCTGCGGTAGATTCGGACGCCGCTATAGGAACTTCCGCTTCGACGCGTCGTTGGGCGTCATCGGTCTGGTCAGCGTGAATAGGTTCTTCGGTTTGGACCGGCTGTTGAGTTTGAACCTGTTCTGGATCAACTGTAACGTTATCTGCGCCTTGCGATGCAATGGCAGTGTCGCTTGTTCTCTTCAGCAGCGAATCACCAAGGTCAGCGATAGATTTCATCTGTAAAATTGAATCGCTGGCTTCGTTGACACGCTTGTCGCTGGATTTTTCGGGGCGCGTCTGCGGCTGTATGTACTTGGTGACGGATTCGAGCAGTTGGTCAATGTCGACCGGTTTGGCGAGGAAGTCATTACATCCGGCGTCCATACAAAGATCGCGGTCATTGCTCATCGCGTTCGCCGTCAAAGCCATAATAGGTCCTTTGTAGCCATTTTCTCGCAGACGACGCGTCGCTTGGTAACCGTCCATCACTGGCATCTGCATGTCCATCAGGATTAGATCGAACTTGTATTCCAAGGCAAGATCGGAACCGACTTTACCATTAGGAGCTTCGGTTACGATGCACCCGGCTTTGGTCAAAATGAGATTGATCAATTTTCTGTTCGCAACGCCGTCATCCACCAGCAGCACGTTACCGCCGTAAAGGTCGGTTTTGTTTTCCAGTTTCGCTTTGTTTTTGGTGGCGTTGTGCCGCTGCGCGTCTTCTTCGACGGAAATTTTTTCGGCCTGCTTGCAATCGCCAATTTTTACGTGGAAGCTCAGTTCAGTCCCGACGCCAGCTTCACTGCTTACATCAATTTCGCCCCCGAGGGCTTCCACGATGCGTTTGCTAATGGAAAGACCGAGACCAGTACCGCCAAATTTGCGAGTGACGCTGTTGTCGGCTTGGACAAAGGGTTGGAAAATTTTGGCGACTTGTTCGGTGGTCATGCCGATTCCCGTATCAGAGATTCGGACCTCAATTTGATCTTCTCCGATTGGTTTTTCGACGTAACGAGTTGAGATTTTTACATGGCCTTCGCTGGTGAATTTAATCGCGTTGCCTGCAAGGTTGGTGATGACTTGTCGAAGGCGCACGTCGTCGGTCAAAACCGAAACAGGTAGTTCATTTTCGTATTCGGTGATTAAATCGATGCCTTTATCTTTCGCGCGGACGCTGAGAATGCTGGCGACGTCATTTACGATTTTGAAGGGGTTTTCTTGGATCCGGTCAATCTCAAGTTTACCGGCTTCGATTTTGGAGAGATCCAAAATGTCATTGATCAGTCGTAGCAAATGGCTTCCGCTGGAGTGAATTGTGGCAAGGTACTCTTGCTGTTCTTCGGGCGAATCTACCATGCCCCGTTGCAGCCAGTCGGTGAAGCCCAGAATGGCGTTCATGGGCGTCCGAATCTCGTGACTCATGTTCGCTAAAAAATCAGACTTTGCACTGTTCGCATCTTCGGCGGCAAGTTTACTACGTTCGAGTTCGGTCACGTTGGCGAGACTGACCAGCACGCCGTTGCCGGTAGAGGACTGCGATTTCACAGGTGCACAGTTGACTTTGAAGGTGAGCGTATCTTCGATCCCTTCGCTGTTGTTGACGACCATGCGAACAACATCTTCATAGACGCGTTCGCCGGTTTTGATCGCGTGCTTCCAAGGTGGGTTGGTCAGTGGTGTCCCATCAGCATTGAGCCATTGAAAGACCTTTTCTGGATATTTACCAACAACATCTTTGACATCACAGCCGCAACTGTGGGTGAAGGCTTCGTTGGCGATGACGATCTTGCCACTTTTATTGAGCACCATCAGACCGCCGCCAAGAATATCTAACGTCGACCGGACTTCATTGGGCATGTTCTTGGGGGGACGCATGGATCCCATCATCCTGCCCAAATACAGCATGAAACCAACAGCAGTTCCGATCAGCAAAAATGCGTCTCTCAAGTGGTCGGGGGTGGCCCAAGAAGTATCTTTGGCTTTGAAAGTGTATTCAATTTGTCCCCAGCGACGATTACCCCGGTTCAACCCAGAATTAAACCGATCCCTGTCGCTAAGATTTGGGTCGACCCAAGTCGATTGATGATCAGGCGTCGAAACGACTAACTTCCCTGCGCGATTACGAACGCCGATTGAGCGGAAGTTCGGAAACCGAACCAACATCTGCGTGATGAAGTCTTCTAAAAGAAGAAATTCGTTTTCTTGAATCAACAGCGAAGACGTAACGGCCACCGAGGATATCTGCGCCTTGAGTTCAACCGTTTCACGATCGGGTACGAGACGTGAGTGAACCGCAGTTCCTAACCAATACACCAACATGACAATGCCGAGCAAGCCGATCGTCATCTGAATTCTAGGAGTAAGCCATCGCATAGCGTTGTGGGGAGTAAGGGAGTTTTAAGGTAGGGATGTCAGGTGATTTGTGTTCTAAGGGGTAAGATTCCACGAAGAAATTCTGTTCTTCAATCGCAACAAGCGGTTGTTTTTGCTAAGCGTCCACAATCTGGTGAATCGTTTCTGCTTCTTCTTCATCAAAAGCGTTGATCAAAGGAGCAACATCCAGTGCTTTCCAAGCAGGCAATTGGGTGACGACCGTGGTGGCCATCGCCACCAAGCGGAGGTAGGAAACCAGTCCCAATGAAAGTCCTGCGGAAGTTGCGACGATGGTCGAATTGTCAACTTGTAAGTTTTTGCGAATAAATTCATCCTCAGAATCTTCAAAGCCTTGCCAGAAGTAGTTGGCTAACAAGCTCTTTTCAAGTTTCATGTCATCAACCCCGATTCGGTTTTCGATGATGTCTCCAATTTCTTGGGTCACCAGTTGGGGACCTTGCGCATCGAACTGGTAAAGGTAGGACACAGATTCCGAGCTGAGATCGAAAAACGAATCGTCATCACCAGTTTTCAAATCGGAAACGGCGGTAATTCCGTTAATATCGTTTCTACGTGGCGTAGGCTGTTGAGATATTGTTTCCTGCTGCTGAATTCGCGGGGGAGTCGAAAATGTATCAACGTTGCCGCTTTCTTCGGAAATCTCTTCGAAGCTCTCAGGCGTGTCTGTCTGTTCGGAGTCTTGTAAATCGTTACCTTGACTTTGGGGGATTTGATCTAGGTTAGACACACCGTTGTCGTTTTCGACAGTGATCGAAATGGCTTGCGGAGTCGAATTTAATCGACCATCGGATGCGACGACACTAACGTCGAATTCTTTTTGTGCGACGCCAGCTAACTGCGGCGTCGCTTTGAATTGAAGTTTGTTGTTGACGATTTCGAATAGAGCGTTGTCTTGCCCAGCGCCGCCCAGAGCGATGCTGACGGGATCGTCGTCTTTGTCGTAGGTGCCTGCCGCACTCAGGTCAGTAACGAAACCACCCGCTTCAATCTGACTCAAGTTCAGCAACGGAGCAGCGTCGATGTCAGTAATCTCAGGTTGGTCATTGATGTTCTTTACTGAGATTGAAATGCTCTCAGCAGCCGAATTCAACTGTCCATCATGCGCCACGATGTTGACGTTGTAAGTTGCCGTTTCGCCACCACCGATTTCCGGAGTTTCTTTAAACTGAAGCCTGTTGTTGACGACTTCGAAAAGATCGTTATCCGGTCCGCCATCGGCAAGTCGCAGGTTGACAACGTCACCGTCGAAGTCTGATGTCACTACGTCGACAAGATTGACACCAACACCCGAATCAAACTGGTCTAGCTCAAGGTCCGAAACGGGCGTGATGGTCGTTATTTCAGGTCGGTTATTTACGTTCTCCACAGTAATCTCGAACGAAACGATCTCCGAGTTCACGGTGCCGTCGTTGAGAGCAGTCGTTACGGTATAGGTCTGTTGAGCGCCGTTTGTCAGGATCGGTGGGACTTTGAACTTGATGCGGTCGTTGACAATTTCAAAAAGGTCGTTGTCAGCGCCGTCGCCGACGATTCGCAGGTTGGTCGAATCCCCATCGGCATCAAAGCGGTCTTGAGGATCTATGCCAAACGAAGCGTTTGCATCCCCTTCGTTTTGCGACACGATGATTGATGTCTCATTGGATTTGGGGGCATCGTTAATGTTGTTAATCTTCAGGCTGACAGTTTCGATACTCGAATTGCTGAAGCCATCATTGGCTACAACTTGAACCTGGTAAATCGGAGACAATGGACCATTCAACTCTGGTGCTTGGATCAAAGCGAGTTCGTTGTTGACGATATGGAATAGGCTTGCATCTGATCCACCAGCAATTTGGAGCGTCACATCGTCATTTTCCGGATCGGTGAACAGTCCTGCCAAGTTATAAGTGGCGATGCTGCTTTCGTCCTGTTCGAGAAATAGCTGCGAAGCTTTGCCAACGAACACGGGTGCTTCGTTGACATCATTTACTTTGACACCGATCGTTAGCGTGGAAGTGCCTCCATTGCCATCATTTGCTGAGACCGCAATCTCGTAAAGATTGTTGCCGTTGGTGTCCGTGGGTGATTCAAAATCGGGCGTGCTATTAAAAGAAATATTCCCTGCTGCGTCGATCGAAAACTGTGAAGAGTCTCCTGCGTTGAGGATGGAAAATGTAACGGCATCCCCGTCAACGTCTGTTGCGCTGACCGTTTGGACAAAACCAACACCTTCGTCTACTGATATTGTTGGCATTGCGCTGATGACTGGAGCGTCGTTTCCGTTGAGAACGTCAACGTTAATCAATCTTGTTACTACTCCGCCGTTTTGATCGTCAGCAATCAGAGAGAGCACGTAACTGTTTCCACCGCTGACGCTCGTTGGGCTTTCAAAGTCAGGTGCAGTGATGAACGACAGCATTCCTGCGGGTGAAACACTGAATAGGTCTCCATCTTCGGTGCCGGGTTGAACGCTCAGCAGAACAGTATCTCCGTCATCATCCGATGTAGACACGACCGCAATCTCTGTTTCGCCCTCGACAACGGTGAATCCCGTTGTAGGTCCAATTACGGGTAACTCGTTCCGCTGGTTAACGTCGACAGTGACGAGGGTTTCTACGCTCAAACCGTTTTGATCATCGGCCACAACGGTCAGCGTGTAGGTGTTATTTCCTGAGACCGAATTCGGATTTTCGAAGTCCGGTGGTAGGTTGAAATTGATGTTTCCAGCGTTGTCAATATTGAAAAGACTGCCATCTCTCGTTCCGGGTTTGATGGAGTAAACGATTGAATCGTTGTCTGGATCCGTGGCAGTGATTTGCCCAACGACTGTATCGCCTTCTGGTATATCGAATTCAGAGGTGCCTGAAAATTCAGGAGCTTCGTTAACGTCGACGACGTTTACCCTCAAATCATGTTCGGTCGTTGCCCCGTTTGCATCGGTAGCGATCACTCGGACACCGTAGCTGTTATTGCCATCAACAGCATTTGAGTTTTCAAAGTCAGGGGCCGTATTGAAGGACAACGTTCCGCTGGGCGTGATTTGGAATAAGTCACTGTCGTCAATCCCCGGTGGGAGGCTGAAGGTGACGGTATCGCCATCTTCATCGGAGGCGGTAATCACGCCGACAGCCGTTTCGCCCTCATTAACCATAAATATTGGCGTGGAGGCGATCTCGGGTGCTTCGTTGAGATTGATGACTTGGACGGTGATCAGTTTTTCACTCAAAACACCGTTCCCATCATCTGCTAAGACGGTCAAAGTATAGGTGTTGTTTCCTGAGACTGAATTTGGATTTTCAAAGTCCGGCGGCAAGGCGAAATTAATGTTATTGTTGGAGTCGATGACAAATAGATCACCATCTCTAGTGCCGGGTTTGATTGAATAGGTAACCGTGTCGGCGTCTGGATCGGTGGTTGTGATTAATCCGACCGGTAGATCTCCTTCTGTAACATCAAACGTTCCTGGGTTTGTAAAAACGGGAAGCTCGTTGACGTTGCTCACGACCACAAGCACATTGCTTTGAGTTGTCGCTCCTTTATCATCGGTTGCGATAACTCGAACTTCGTAACTATTATTTCCATCGGCGTCCAATGGATTTTCGAAGTCTGGCGGGTTGACGAAAGACAACGTTCCGCTGGGCGTAATTCGGAACAAGTCACTGTCGTCAATGCCCGGTGGAAGGCGGAAGGTGACGGTATCGCCATCATCATCGGAGGCGGTGATCACGCCGACAGCCGTTTCGCCCTCATTTACTACAAGTGGTGAAGTTGACGCGATTACGGGTGCGTCGTTTTTGTCCTTCACGTTAACCGTGATGCTGTTTTCAGCCAGATTGCCACCACCGTCGTCGGCCAATACGATCAAGGTGTAAGTGTTATTGCCAGAGGCTGAATTGGGATTTTCAAAGTCAGGCGCAGCGATGAAACTTATGTTTCCAGCGTTGTCTATAACGAATAGATCGCCATCGGCAGTATTTGGTTTTATGGAGTAGTCAACGTCGTCTGCGTCAGGATCGGTGGTTGTGACTTGTCCGACCGGCAGGTCTCCTTCTGTAACGTCAAAGGTCGCCGGACTTGTGAAGATCGGCAATTCATTGAGATCAGTAACGAATACTGTCACGCCGATCTCCGCAGTTGCGCCGTTTTCGTCGGTAGCTCTAACCAGAACTTCATATCGATTGTCTGCGTCAGAATCGTTGGGCGCTTCGAAGTCTGGTGGAGTTAGGAAGGTTAATCGTCCTTCGCTGTCAACGCTGAACATTGCGCCATCGCGTTCACTGACGATTGAAAACACAATGGTATCGTCGTCCAAATCCTCGACTGGCAATGTTATCACTGTCGTTTGGCCTTCAACGATTGACGTTGTGACAAAAGCCGTGTCAAAGGTAGGAGGGCGATTGACTTCCAAAAGTTGGCTGCTGCTGAATTCAGACGTTTGGTAGCCAAAAAAGTCTACTCCCCCCGTGGGCTCATTGATCGTGACTCTCGCAAAGGACGTGAGAGTGGCAGTGATATTTATGTCCTGTGTCAGGTCAAAAGGCAGGCGGTCGCTGGATAGATAAATTTCCGCTTGAAGGTTTCCATCGACCAAAACAAGATCAGTCGCCATGACCTCGCCAAGAAAGACCGTTCCTTCGCCATGAGAAATGTTATTATCAGTCAGGTAGATCTGAACACGATCCTCCGGACGAGGGGTCGACATTAACGGATTTAAGGTAACCGTCATTTTGCTGCCATCGTATTGTGCAGACGTAATCTCTGGAGCATCAACACCCGTGTTACCTGTAAATCCGTCTAACAGGACGTCATTTACGTCGATGCCGTCGCCAAGTTGCATCTCCGCCGCGTTGTAATCATTGGGGTTAGTTCTGTCGCCGCCGGGGTTTAAAGAGCGCGATAGATCAATTGAAATTCCGTCGTTGTCGGAGAACTCATTCGACAAGATTGTATTGTGGAACGACGGGCGGACGGAATAGTTGCCCAGAAAACTTCCGGTGACATGGACGCCGGCCCCCGCGTTGTCAGAAATCTTGTTTCCGTAAACGGTGTTGCCGTTGCCAAAGAGTCGAATTCCGCCACCTTCGGTGACAGGACCACCGTCTTGAGGACGATTGTTTTCAATTGTGTTGCGAAGAATTTCGTTACGGCCAATACTTCGGAAAGTGTCGACCCCTACAGCATGGTTGCCGTTGATGTAGTTTTCCTGCACCAAAATATCGCCGGTTCTTCTGTTTAACTCGATGCCGTCGCCGCTGTCGGTTTTGCTAAGTCCGTTGAAGCTGACTTGATTGCTCTGGATCGTCCATCGGCTCGTAGCGTCGGAATTCTCCACGTCGACGCTACCACTGGTGAGGTAAATGCCGCGAAGATCTGCGTAACCAATTACATTTTTCTCGATCACGTTAGAATATCGACTCAGCCCCAGCACACTGTCGGTTACGATTTCGGAGCCTTCAGCTGAAATGACGACAACGTTGTTAGCTTTATTGTGACCCTCGGGCACGCTCGTGAAGTAGGGGCTTGTGCCGACGACATTGTTCGCCAAAGTAAAATTAGAAACGTTAAAGATGTCGTTGGCAGTGTCACTCCCGTCGATCAGTATATTACCCGATTGACGATCCACGTTGATGTCGCCTGAATTGTCAGTACCAAAACCATTGATCGCGATATTACGGATTTGGACTCCCTGGACATCCAAATTGTTGACGGTTCCTCGGACATGGATGCCATACTCAAGATCGGGTAACGCATTACCAGAATCATCAACTGCTTTACGCGTGATTTCCAGCGCTGGTGCAGTCGTTGTACTGAGCAAGACATCGGATTCACCGATTCTGTCGCCCGCAACGCCAACCATCGTTCCATTAAACCCATCTGGAATTGGATCGAAACCAGTACTGATAGCAACCAGACCGTTGTCTGAAGTTTGGAATGCTCTCCCGTTTATTACGGTACCGTCGTCGCTGACGGTAGGTAGAAGTTCTTCAATCTCAATCTGCCACCATTGGTCGCCACTGGCGTTGGATGCATTTTCTGCGGTCGTAGGCACAAAGAACATCCTGTTCGAACCATCCACGTTGTTTGCGTTGTGGATAAACTGGTTCAGCGTTCCTTGCCCGTCCAGTTCGGTATTGGCGTTGTTGGCTTGGTCACTGTTATCGACCACGTTGACGATATCGAAATTGAAACCAAATCCTAATTCGTTCAGCGGAAACAGATTGCCAGATGAGGAAACCGAGATGATGTGTTGGCTGTCAGTGATCGCAGCGGAATCCCAAAAACCGTCAGTGATTTCGGAATCTTTGCCGCCAATTAAATAGCCTGCATCTTGCGTTAGCTCTAAACCGCTCGCCCCCGTGAAAACAGCGCCCTCGGTGGCGAAGGTTTGTTGAGCCCAGACCAAGTTTCGGTCACTCGGATCATTTACAACTGACAACGAATCGACAACAACAAAATATTCTTTTTCAAAATCCAGAAACTGATCAAAAACGAACCTACCCGACGCGTCAGTTTTCACAGTTGAGATAAAGGAGGGCGCAGAAATGTCAGTGGATCCGTTTGTTGCCTGATATAAATAGACATCTACAGAAGCGAATCCCTGATCTCCATCGATACTGCCGTCGAGGCCTCTGTCGTCGGCGACGATGCCAGAAATTTCAAATTGATCGACCAAGTTTACAATTAAATCGTATTCGTAATTCTGCGAATTGTTGGCATCAGTCACGCCGACCCTAAGATCAATTGTGTCGATGCCTACAAATTGCAGCGGATCAATTTCTAACCGGAAACCATTTGTGTCGCCGATGATTGCTACGCCATTGACGGGCGTGGCAAGGAAAATATTCGTCGGTGGCGCTGCTGGGTTGGCCGTCGTACCATCTGGGTCAATCACAAATTCATCCAAGCTGAAAATGACGGGGCCGCCATCACGATGAAAGGTGACTTCTTCAAACTGTTGGATCGGGGCATCGTTGACGCCGGTCACTTCTAGCTGGGTGACTGCGTTAAACGTTTCTAAGCCGCGTTGGATGACGACGTTAAGAGTCTCGGTTTCAATATCGTTAGGCGTTAGACGATCGAAATCGGGTTGTGGTGTGAATTGGATGTCACCGTTAGGTAGAACCTTTAGTGACGACTGAATGTTGTTTTCTTGAGTGGTAAAATAAACGGTGTCCCTTGAATCCAAGTTTTGCCCGTTGATACTGATAATCCGAGGGGCATTGTTGATCGCGTCGTACCGCCGTTTTACCTCGTCGCTATCAAGCATTTTGTGTTCGAAACGCAGCAGACCAAGTTCTCCACCAAAGTTGTCAGCGCTGGACGCTCCGACACCCCCTGCGATACCCGATTGGCCTAAGCTGAGCGTGTTCGTTGTTTGCTTTACGCCGTCGAACTGGATCGTTTTAATGTCTGTGATGGATTCGGCCAAATCGCCGTTGAGAAAGATCGCGACATCTAATTCACCAGCGTCACCGGCGTCGGTGCCGAAGGTGACGACGATCTGATCGTAGCTTCCGCTACGTTGAAGTCCATTTAAACCTTCGGCGGAGAGTTCGAAGATTTCTGAACTAGCGGATTTGAATTGCAAAACCACTTCGTCTTGCCTTTGGACGACGGTAAATCCCTGATTGGCATCTCCAAACTGAGCGATTACACGATCATTACCAGAGAAATCTTCAGAACGAATCCATAATTCGAATGATGCTGATTGCCCGATCATCGGCAGCTGCGCTGTCAGAGCGGTGGCACCATCGAAAATATACGGCGCTGAAATCCCACTGGTCGAGGAAGGCAAGACGCGCGTTCGATCCTCAAAATTGGGCTGGTCGAATTGAAGATTGGCAATGGAATTCACCAAGTCATTAGGGGCTGCCCCTTCGCTGTCAACGTAATTTTCGATGAATTCCGCTTGCGTCATCGTCAGCGCGGTTTCTTCGTCGGTGACCAGCGTTGTGTTGCTGATCGAAGGTGCGTCAATGACCGAATTGACGACCACTTGGAATTTTGTGATGGTCGATTCTGATCCGGTGCCGTCATTGGTTGTCAATGTGGCGGTCGCTTCAAACGTTCCTGACGCATCCGCAGGGGCCATGAATTCTAATTGGCCGATGTCGGTGGGGTTGAAGATCAGTACCTGGTTGCTGGAAAACACCTCTTTGACGATTAAGTTGCCGCTGCCATCCAGCTGCCCCGCATGAACCTTGGATCCCACGGGAAGTCCCGATAGTTTAACGGTCTCGAAAACTTCGGTGGTTGAACTTGGCTCAATTCCGATTACAGAATTGAGGGGAATCCACGTATCTTCGTCTCCGGTGACGGACATTTCCAGTCGCTGGTGAAAGATAGTCGCGGGAGTGGTTGAGTCGCCTGATTTGAAGGTGGCAACCAGCGTACCGTCAGCCAATAAGTCAATCTCAGCGTTGGTTTGGTCTTCTCCGCTGAATGAGTTAATCGTGAACGCTTCGCCAAGTGTGCTGAGGTTGGCATTTAATCGTTGGCCTACCACTTCTTGTGTGCCGTCGGATTCAGTCGTAGTGTATGAGACAACAAAGGATCCGTCATCGAGGGCTACGATGTCTGCCGAAGAGCTGAGATTCGATGAGCCGGTCGCGGTGGTGCCTACAGCAATATAGGCGGGTGTACCGACCGCATTGCCGGCACGATCAAATCGCGCCGCGTAAATTCCCGTTGGATCGGTGGACGTTCCTTGCCATACGACGGCAAAGCCATTGTCGGTGGTGCCAACGATGGCGAAGTCGTTACCAGTGTTGTCAATTGAGAGTTGGAGATCTTGCTGTTGTAGATGGCTGCCTGGATCGAAAATGGAGGCAAAGATTGAGTTCGTGTTGCCATCGCTTTGCACTCGAGCAAGCACGTAACCCCCGTCTGAAAGGAGGGCGGTTTCAACAGAGTTATTGTCGTTGCTAATTCCTGTAATTGCTGTAACGAACGTTTTTTCGGCCGTTCCGTCGAGATTGTAAACAATGGATTGGATGGCGGTGTCACCCGGTCGAATGTACGAAACGACGAACCTGTCTTCACCTAGGTATTCGATACTTATGTCGTTGGTATTGGAATTGCCCAGTGGCGTCAGTTGTAAGTTCGACCCGTTAAAGTTTACCGACTGTCCGTTGGCATCGAATCGCTGGATATTTAGATGAGGCGCACTGGAATCTCTAGCCTCAAAAGCCACTAAGAATCCTCCGTCATCGAGCGCGACGACGTTGACGTTAGAGACTCTAAATTCATCGACGGTGATGGCGACTTCACTTCCTGCTGCGACGCCAAAGTCGTCAAACATCTGGAATTTTAATTGCCCGCTAGAATCTCCCAACGATGCCACGACGACGTAACCGCCATCGGATAATGACGCGATGTGGGTTTCTGAATCAAGTGTGTTGGCCTCGAAAGCAAGCGCGGATCCATCAACCGGAGCGAATGTGTCGCCGAAGATCGCGACGCCGTCGTCAGCAACGCCTTCGTAGAGGACAGAGATATCATCGGATACCGTTCCGAGAAAGTTCTCAATTATGAAATCAACGTTTCCAACGAAATTGACTTCCGGCACGTATATAACTTCGCCAGAATCCATAGCAAGGCGTGTTACGAACTCGCCTTGGGCAACGGGCTGTCCGTTGTTGAATAGCGTCCCTGTGCTGGGCTCTTGTACTAAATAAAATCCCAGTGCGTAGTTGATTCCCGGATCGACTAAGGAACTACTGGTGAAGGGAAATGATTGGCCCTCTTGTAATCGGTAAAAATTTACCCCGCTTGTTTCTGGAGTGGCTTCGGCCAACCCCATCGCCGTTTGGGGCCCATCGTTCTCGGTTGAAACCGCATCGTCGTGCTCGATCGAGTTAACCAGATGCTCGAGATCTTCCAATGTTGCGTCAGCCGATGTCGCTGCGTACTGCGCGTTGTAAATTTCTTCGGCGATGAAATGAGAGGATGTATCTTCGGCGATTACTTCGCCAATCGGGAGCGTTGTGTTTGATTCGATTTCCAAAGGTGGAACGTCATCTAGATCTGTCGTTTCAACAGGTGCCTCAACATTATCGACAGGCAAAGGTACGGCGCTATAGAGAACGCGGTCTTCAAGCGACTGGAGAAGTAGCGGCGACGCGGATTCATTGGAATCTTTGTTAAACCACTGGCCCAGTATTTGTGTCAATTTGTTAATTCTTTTCATCGTATAACTTCTAATTTGGGAAACACTATTTGCCGCAGAGTAAAGGAGGGCTGCGGATTAGGGTTCAAAATTTGCACTGCCTATTCGACAATGCATGAGCGCAGTGAATATGTGTTTGCACACCGATTGCCGATAGACTGTGTAAAAACCTAGCTTCCTCTAGCAGAGAGGCTGGAGAAATGAAGACGCTTTGCTTTCAGGGCCGGTCTTGTTGGGAAAATTAAACGATTGTAGGGATTACACCAATAACGTTGTCGCGTTCTCGGTTGAGAGTCGCGTTGGCGGGTGAGGCGAAGCAAGGTTTTAGTGCGTAAGATCCCAGCACGCGATCACCGTAATTGGCAAGTTTGAAGTCTGCGATATTTTAACGCGCCAAACTCTCAATCCACTGGCCAATCAAATCAACGCCCTGCTTGTCCACGACGGAGCTTCCGATGGTGGGCATGCGGCCCCGGCCCAGCGTTTCCATGCGCTGCCATAAAGTTGATTTTTCAGGATAGCCAGGTTTTAGAATCTTGTCGCCCGCATCGCCATGATCGCTTTGGGCGGGCGGCACATTTATCATTTTGGTCTGATCGTTGGCGGTTTCGTATCGCAAATCGATGTTAGCGTTTCCGGGGCCGTTGGGGCGATGACACATCGCACAATTAACTTCCAGCAACACACGGGCGCGAGTTTCCAGGTCTGCCGATTCGTCATAGGGATTGCAATATTTGGGCGCGTTCTCAGAATCAAAAACGTCCAGATCGACCAGCCCTTCTTCGATCCATTTTAAGATTTGATTGGATGTTTTCCCTTCTTGTGCCCGATTGAGCTGAGCCGTGTTCATGCCCAGAACGTACCCAGCGGCATCGGTGTGGCAGCTGGCGCATTCGGATGCTGAAGGCGCATGCCAAGTGATCGGTGACCAATTCTTTTTTCCTGCAACGGGCTGCCACAGCTCAAATTGTTTGCCTTGCGGCAATAGTTCGGCTTCCTCGCCGGCAGTATTCCAGACGTAGGTCGCGGCTTCCCAGCCATCTTCAGTACGCTCGATCAAACGCGTTTCGATAGGTTTTTTATCCAGGTTCTGAAAGTGTTTGACGATCTGAGTGCCGACAGGGATCGACCATGTGCCAGATTCTTGATAACCCAGCGATGTGCCTGGCGGGACCTTGAAATAGCGGTGCTTGATCGCGTTGTCGGACCAGAAAGGCGCGTTCACTTCGTAGCGACTATACTGCTGGGAGACTTTTTGGTCCTTTAACGACGAAAAAATGCCGGTTTGGGACAATTGTTGATCCCACTTTGCAAACACATCCGCTGGCTTCTCCGAGGGAACCACACGATAGATGTAACCGTCGAAGCTGCAAACGTAAACTTCTCCCGATTGATCTTCGCCAAAACAAGCGATGCTTCGTCCGGTACGGCGCACTAAGGTGCTCTCGTATTTTTCCGATTCCGTTTTTCGAAGGCTCCATAAGTTTCCCGAAACGTAGTCCGCGTAAAAGTACAGCCCCTTCAATTCGGGGAATTGCTGGCCACGATAGACATGTCCGCCGGTGATGGATAATCCGAAATCGTGATGGTAAGTGGCAACGGGTGGGATCGCGGTGCCGCGAGCCAACGACGTTTCTTCTTTGAAGATCTTATTGGCTTCGAAATGATTCCAGCCGTAATTTCCTCCAGCGGTAATGATGTTTACTTCTTCGGTTTCGTTTTGCCCAACATCGGCGGCCCATAATTGCCCTGTTTGTCGGTCAAAGGAAAAACGCCACACGTTTCGCAAACCGTAGGCCCATATTTCAGGAGCAGCCTTCGGCCCAGGTGCCGCGTTCTGATCCCCGACGGATTTAGCGGTTTCCACAAATGGGTTGTCCGATGGAATTGAATATTGTTTTCCGTCAGTTTGTCGATCAACATCAATTCGTAAGATCGAACCCAGCCAGCTTTGCAAGTTCTGCCCGTGACTGTGGGGATCATTCGCGGAACCTCCATCGCCAAATGAGATGTAGAGAAATCCATCGTGACCAAATTTTATGTCGCCGCCGTTGTGATTTCGATAAGGTTGAAGCTGAGTGAGGATTATTTTCTCAGATTCTGGGTCGGCTTGATCAGCATCGTCCGCCCGCACATTGTAGCGCGAGACGACGCTATGCATGTCGTTGTGCTTGGATGAGTAGTAGACGAAGAATTGGCCGTTGTTTTCAAATTCTGGATGAAATGCCAAACCAAGCAGACCCTCTTCGTTGCCTTCGCGGCTAACCTGAGCTGAAATGTCAAGAAATACTTTGGAGGTTGTCGGTGACTGGCCATTTTCGAAGACCAGAATCTTTCCGCCTTGTTCGACGATGAAAATGCGGTCGGGCCATCGCCCGCGTGTGTCAACAGGATGGGGCGTTGAAATCGTAGTCTTTCAAAGCACTTTTCCAGCCCAACACCGACGTTGGTTTCGGCGTCGATAATGGCAAGGTTCGCTGCGGGGGCTGAATGGACGGTCGTTTGACAGTTGCCCGTTTGACAAAGAAGTATCGCAACCGAACAGATGAGAAAAGAAAGAAGTTTAAAATTGATCATTGTCTGCATCAAAAGTACCTCTAATTGGGCTGCGTGGAGGCTACAGGGGCGCACGCAAGCCAAGGTTTGGAATAGAATTGAAGAATCGAAAGCAATTGAATTTCTGGGCACTGTTTGTACAAAGAACCTTTGGCTGAAAAAATGACTGCCAAAGGTGCTCACGCAAAGCTCAACCTAACGTTGAACCAATTGTAACTGATTTTATCCTAAGTAACATTAAAAGGTTTGCGCGATTGTGCATCGCGGGTTTAGATAATGCCTCCAAAAAAGAAACGCTCTCTCTCTCGTTTGACCGTCCCCCAGATTGTGGCCATGAAGGCTGCAAGCGAGCGGATCACAATGTTGACTGCTTACGATTACACGATGGCCAGTTTTTTGGATTCTGCAGGCGTCGATATGCTGCTGGTGGGTGATAGTTTGGCGATGGTTGTGCAGGGGCATCAAAATACGCTGCCGGTGACGTTAAACGAGATGATCTACCATGCTGAAATGGTAGGACGGGCTGCCCAACGAGCATTGGTGGTGGTCGACCTCCCATTTCCGATCAATCATCAAGGCGTTCATCAAACGGTTGTGGCAGCGGGACGCATCTTGAAAGAGACACGCTGCCAGGCCGTCAAATTGGAAGGCGGTGCGGATCAAGCGAATGTGATTTCGGCGTTGGTCACCGCTGGAATCCCCGTCATGGGGCATGTTGGATTGCGTCCACAGGCCGTGCATGCGATGGGCGGATATAAAGTACACCGTGATTTGGAACAATTAACGACTGACGCTACAGCAGCGCAAGAGGCCGGCGCGTTTGCGGTGGTCGTGGAATGCGTGCCGGCTGAAATTGGTGCGGCAGTGTCAAAGAAGCTTCGTATTCCAACGATCGGAATCGGGGCTGGCGTCGGCTGCGATGGGCAAGTTCTCGTTTGCAACGATATGCTGGGAATGACCAGTGGTTACGTACCGAGTTTCGTGAAGGCTTACGCTGACGTTGGGAATACGATTCAATCGGCTACACAAAAGTGGTGCGCCGACGTAAAAGAAAATCGGTTCCCAGACGATGAGCACTCGTTCTGATCAATAGAATCTGGGAAACCTGCGGTGCTAAAAATCAGATGACTGTCTAGTCGGACACTGTCACATTTTAATCAAAATCCTTGCGGTTAACGCGGCAACGAAGAAGTGAGCGGCAAGGCGATTGCCCAATGGCACTTCCGCCCCAAAGGGAACCTAAAGTAAGTGCCATCGGGCAAAGCGCCTGGCCGCCGACGAATGTGGCAATATCCAATTTAGGTAAGGCCTATTGGGCTAACGGCGAACTGGGCTAGCGGCGAACTGGGCTAACGGCGAACTTCACTGCCTCAGAACGGCAGACGTGCAAGATTGTTTTCCGGCTCGACCTCTTCCAGCTCTTTCTTAAAGGCTAATTCTCGATACTTACCTGGTGTCATTAGCGTCTCTCTTCTGAACACCTTGCAAAAATTCGAAAGTGAACTGAAACCTGACGCGTAAGACACATACTTGATGGGGATGCGGGTCTCACGCAATAACCTTCGGGCTCGTTGAATGCGACACGTCACCAGTTCCTGAAGAATCGTGCGGCCCAGATCACGACGGAAGCGTCGTTCGAGCGTCCGGCGCGTTACTTGAACATGCTTTGCGATCATACTCACAGATACTTTTTGGTGGCTGTGGTTCCAGATTACATCTAATGCTTTGGAGACGATCGGATCAAGCCGGTCGGTCTTCTTCTTCGATTCGACGGAGTCAGGTGTGAAATCAGCCTGGTCCATTGTCGCCGCAATAATAGACATCGCGTTGGCGACCATCATGGCCGATGACTGACTGCGATTGATAATATCGCCAATGACTTTTTCGTAACCCAACAAAAGGGTTTCGGGATCGGTGACTGATGTCAGCGGACGATCAACTCTGAACAGCCCGCGCTGTAGCCACTGAAACATCAGATCCCCGCCAAACGAAATCCAATGCTCGGTCCAGCCAGAATCAGGGTTGGGGTGATACCGATGCCAGACGTCAGGAAACAACATAATCGCCGTTCCTGCCTTCACTTCCAGTTCGCCCGTTTGGCGGGATTCGAACACGCCTGATCCCGAGGAGATGAACAACAGTTGGAACTCAGGCAACACGCGTCCTGTTGTCCATTTGAAATGATATAGCTCCGGATGAGACTGCCGAGGATATTGGGAAGCCGGGGGGACGACGTCGCTGCCGGCACCTGTGACATATAAACCCAATCGCGACACCCTTTCGGGGACCGGAATGTAAAGAAATGTTGAGCTGTCAATTTCCGTCACTGGAGCGAGTACCTTGCAAGGCAACTGAGGCGGGAAAATAAGTCGAGGAACGATTGAAGGAACGGGTTGTAGAACCAATCAGCAAAGCACTCACCGAGGGCTTTAGTCGAAAACGCGGCTGTCAATTTGTGACAATCTTGTCATCTTGAGGATGCCCCCATGTTCGGTCTGAGTTCTTCAAATTGCCTAATTGGACACCGCCGCTTTTAAAACAGTACATTGGTTTTTATTGCGGCAGCGTAACTGTGAGCGGCGAAGCGCTCACAAAAGTGCCGCTGTCCAAACAGGCGCTGCAATCGTCTCGTGCGGCAACCTTCATAATAATACGGACGATCGTAGTGTACTGAGACCTCCTGCATTGTATCTCTTTGGTGCCTGTTTGTGTACAATAAATGTGCCGTTGGTTTTAATTATTTCAGGTACGAGAGTCCCTGATACGAACCGTTGGATCCAAAACTGTCTTTTAAGTGATAGCGCTGCTTTATGTTGAATCACCTTATTTGGAAGGCCAGCAAACCGTTTGTCTGCGGTGTTTGCCTGCTGTTGATCACTCTGTCAGCCACTGCGGAGCAACCTTGGAAAGCGCATTGGATTTCTCCGGTCGAAGAGAGCGGAGATCGTCTCAACCTTTGGCAGTGCTTTTATTCGGAATTGGAATTGGAAAGCATACCGCAGAATTATCCCATTCGAATTGCCTGTGATTCGAAGTATTGGATGTGGATCAATGGAACGCTAGTTGTGCGCGAAGGTGGGCTTAAGCGCGGCCCTTCACCGAAGGGCACCTATTACGACACGGTTGAAATTGTAGATCATTTAAAAAAGGGCACCAACAACGTCGCGATTTTGGTTTGGCACTTTGGTAAGCACGGATTCTCGCACAATGACAGCGGACGTATCGGTCTGATCGTCCAGGGACCCGAGACCGAAGAAGATCGTTGGCCTCCGTTGATCACCGACGGCGATTGGAAAACTTTGAGGCATCCTGCCTATCAAACCGCCGATATGCCGCCGCCAAACTTTCGTCTACCGGAACAGCATCTTAAATTCGATGCACGAAAAAGCTTAGGAGATTGGCAGCTTGGAGAAAATGTTTCTGATTGGCCGCAGGCGATCGCCGTGAGTGACGGCGAAGCCATCTGGGGAGAGCTTCATTCGCGCCCTATCGCTCAGTGGCGGGATTTTGGCGTCAGCGAATATGTTAGCGTCACAGAAACCGTGGCCAGCAAAATTCATCTCAGCAGCCCTTTCACCAAAGGGCAAATTTGGGGCAAAGATAAGCGCAGAGCGTTTATAGGCCGGTTGCCGTATAACTGCCATGTGCATCCGATTTTAGAAATCGACACCGATGTGGCAGGTCAAGTGATCGCCATCGAGACGGATAATATTCTAACGGGAGGAGAATGGCTTTTACGGTCTCAATACGTTACGAAAACCGGAACGCAAAAGTTCGAACTGCCCGTGTGGCTTAATGGACACGAGGTGCGCTATCTAATTCCAGAGGGGATTAGGGTGAAATCGCTCTCGTATCGCGAAACGGGCTACAACGCGGACTTCGTCGGCGAATTCTCCTGCGACCACGAACGCTTGAACCTGCTATGGGAGAAATCACGTCGCACGTTGTACGTAACGATGCGTGATACCTATATGGACTGTCCTGATCGCGAGCGGGCTCAATGGTGGGGGGATGCGGTCAACGAACTGGGAGAAGCATTCTATATTTTTGACGGTCAAGAGGGTCCACGGTTAGCGCGAAAGGCCATTCTGGAATTGGCGGCATTTCAGCGTGACGACGGCACCTTGTATTCACCGGTTCCCGCTGGTGTCCCCACGCCCAATGCTGACAAAAAATCGCAACGGGGAACGTGGAGTTCGGAATTGCCACGTCAAATGCTGGCGAGCGTCGGCTATTACGGATTCTGGACATACTACCAATACTCCGGCGACAAAGCCACGATCGAGCATGTGTATCCCGCCGTTAGAAAGTATCTTGCCGTCTGGGAACTGGATGATCAAGGACTGGCCGTGCATCGTAAAGGGCAGTGGGACTGGACGGACTGGGGCGCGAACATGGATGTCGCCGTCTTGGAGAACGCGTGGCTGTATCTCGCGCTCAAAGGAGCTAATGAGATGGCGGTCATGCTGGACGAGGGCGCTGATGCTTCGCACTATCAATCCCAAATGAGTCGCATCGAGGCGGCGTTTAACAAAACGTTTTGGCAAGGTGATTTCTATCGCAGTCCCCATTATGAAGGCGAAACAGATGACCGAGCCAACGCGTTGGCGGTCGTCGCGGGACTGGCCGAAGAGACCTATTTTTCCGCAATCACAGAATTTCTGAAAACGAACACGCATGCCAGTCCATATATGGAAAAATACGTGTTGGAGTCATTGTATTTGATGCGGCAACCGGATGTTGCGCTCGACCGTACGCTTGCCCGTTACCAGTCGATGATTGACTGCCCGCACTCCACACTCTGGGAAAATTTTGCTCGCGCCGATCACGACGAACCCGGTAGTGGAACTTATAACCATGCTTGGTCCGGCGGCCCACTGACGATGATGCATCAGTATATCGCCGGCGTGGCTCCAATCGAACCGGCGTTCAAGCGGTTTTCGGTGCGACCGCAACTGGGGAGACTAACGCGCGTAGAAACCACCGTTCCAATGATTCAAGGCAATTCGATTGAACTGACCGTCCACAAGAACGCTCAAGAGCAAACGCTTGAATTGGTAGTGCCAGAAGCAAAGGTTGCCGAAGTTCATTTGTACGATGAGACGAAGGTCTTTGAATCAGGAAAGCATAAGTGGACGGTAAATGATCCAGCCATGAACGAGCAGTGAATGCGCAATGTTTGATTCAAAGAACAAAAAAACGCCGGTCGATTTCGACCGGCGTTTTCTCGTTGTATCCCCGATCTTGAATCGGATAACCGTCCAAGATCGGTGAAAGCTCAGCCGTGAGCACTTGATGAAACGATTGACCCAGAAATCAATTTCATCAAGTTATTTTCGCTCGGCCCCAAGGAGGAGGGTTAGTGATAAATTCCCGCGACTCTATCACTGACGGCTAAACTTAAAAGGTGTTTGTGCGTTACTGAATGTGCCCCTAATAGAATTACGAAGGACGACATCCGTTTTGTCTCTGAGAACGTATACGGAATTCCCAAAGTCACTGCAACGCCATCTCTCCACAAAAATGTGAATCACGCTAGCGATAATCGTCCTATGGTTACCGTCAGACAAATTGAGCACTGGAAAAAGCGACTCAAAAGCTACTCATTAGGTCCTAAATTGGCAAGAAAACAGGCGCTCTGGTAGCGTCGAACAGGCATCGGCGATAGCTTGATATCACGCAAAAAGGGGGACGTTCAATGTTGAATCCGTCTCCGACAAATTAACTCCGCAGCAGGGAAAAATGAAGGTTCTTATTACCAACGACGACGGATACTTTGCTAAAGGTATAAAAGCACTGGCGCGACACATCGCGCGAACGGATGAAGTTTTCATCGTTGCTCCGCAGATCGAACAAAGCGGCATCAGCCAAGCCATCACGTTTCTTCGTCCTCTCAATCCGAACCCGGTCGTTGATGCTGACAACCACCTCAAAGGGTACAGCGTCAACGGGACACCAGCGGACTGCGTCAAGTTAGGCATTCACGAACTGTGCCCTTGGAAGCCGGACCTGATCATCAGCGGCATAAATTTCGGATTGAACATTGGCATCAATGTCTGTCACTCGGGGACGGTGGGCGGCGCGTTTGCAGGCGCGATGTTTGACTTTCCTACCGCCGCGATCAGCATCGAAGCCATCGCCCATCCCAATTTTGATTTGGCCGCAGAAATCGGATGGTCGCTGATTAAACGTACCGATTGGACAAAGATGCCAGTTCGTTCGGTGTTGAATATCAACGTGCCGGGCGCCGTGACCTCCGACGATTACAAATTAGAAGTCGTCCCCGTGGAGACGAATCCTTTGGGGTACAAGTTTCAAAAAGGCACCGATCCTAAGAACCGAACTTTTTATTGGGCCACCAATTCTCCTGCTCCTAAGCCATCACCGTTTCGAACTGACACCGTTGCGACGCGCGAGGGGAGTGTGACCGTTTCGACGATTTCTTATGATCCCAATCACAACGATGCGTTGGCGTCTTTAACGCAACAATTCATGCCCGCTGAGAAAGGCAACAAGAGAACGACATGAGCCTTGCCCAAATTGGAATCGTTACCATTTCAGATCGCGCCAGTCGCGGCGAGTACGTTGATCGCGGCGGTCCTGCGTTGAACGCGTATCTGAAAGCAACTCTAACATCCCCTTGGCAGGCGGAGCATCGTTTAATCAGTGACGATCAAGCGGGCATTGAATCGACGTTAATTGAATTGGCCGATCAGAAGGGCTGTTGCTTAATCGTCACCACCGGCGGAACAGGGCCGGCACTTCGAGACGTGACGCCCGAAGCTACGCAGGCGGTGTGCGAAAAGTTGATGCCTGGTTTTGGCGAACAGATGCGCGTGGTAAGTCTGCGCTATGTGCCGACGGCGATTCTCTCACGCCAGACGGCGGGCATCCGCGGGGCGTGTTTGATCGTGAATCTGCCCGGTAGCCCCAAGGCGATCAGCGAATGTCTGGACGCGATCTTTGCCGCGATCCCATATTGCGTTGATCTGATCGGCGGACCATTTCTTGAAACCAATCCGGAAAAAATTGTTGCGTTTCGTCCAAAAAAATGAGCATAGAAACAACGAAGTCGATGCCCATGCTGTGTGGATATCAAGACCTTCAGCGTTGAATTAGAGTTTTAAGTTTCATGATGAAAACCTCATTTACTAATTTTCGAATTCTCCTGATTCGTGATCGGGAAGTGACGCATCCGATCACCATCGGTTTAATTTTCTTGCGATAGATGCTTTAGGGGATAGAATGATCTGGTGGGTCTCTGATTAGGAACTGAGTGCAGTTCTTTTTCTAACTCTTTTAACTCAATTAACTCACTTAACTCAGGTATAGGATCGAGCGTTCCATGAATCACATTTATTCTCTGTAGATCGTATGCGCTGCAATGTTCTCAGTTTCAGTTTGCTTAGGTCAAGATTCCGAGGTGGACCAAGAAGCAGAGCAGGCCATGCTCAAAACGATCGAAACCGCTGCTGAAACATCAAATGTTCTTCTTCCCTCACCCCCACTCGACTTCCACATTTTGCGACATCCGGTAGTACTTAAAGAGACCTTTGTCGGGTTCAACGTGCTGGCGCAAAAGGAAGGCTCTATCACAAAAGTTCTAATAAAGGTTGACCTTCGAGAAGATGCGGATTTTTCCATCCGCGGTTGGAGGTCCGGAGCCGTCAAAGGTTACATCAACGGGTTAGCAGACGCTTTGGTGGCGTCAGGTTATCGAGTTATAAAAAAGAATATTCCTGAGATCGACGGTAGCACGCTGACCGAAGAATTAATAGTCGACGTCGAATTTGAGAATAGCGATGGAGCAAAAATTTATCTCAACCAACGGATATTTTTCGACACACGCGGATTCGCGATCGCAGTGATCGCTGACAATCGAGAAGAATTCGAAATCTTACTGAATTGGGCGAACAAAATTCAGGCGAGTAAGCAATAGAAAACACTTCGCGGCGGGGCTGATTTTGTAAATTAAGTGAGCCGTTTAGGCGTTAGCCTCGGTTTGGTCATCGCAAAACCGGGGCTATCGCCCAAACGGCTCACATTAAAAATCGAAAGCCGACTTAATCAACAATCCCCTAGCGCCAATTCGGCTTATTAAAACAGGGAAATAAATCGTTCACGGCGTTGGGCTGATCCCTCCATCTGTAACAGGCGACGAAATTGGCATCGCGGTGCTTGGCAGGTTAAAAACCTGCCCCACGGAATGCAGGTTAAAAACCTAAGCCACGTGGAGCAGGTGCTTAACCAATTGTGAGCCTGCTGCGATCGCCTTTGTTCGATAAAACTTACCCGTCCGAAGAAGACGGACGGAGTCAGTTTCATCCCATCGGAACAGTTTTCCAGAGCCTCAAAAAAAAAGGAGAGCTCAGCTCGGTCGTCTTCGGCGGGCTAAACCGGCAATTGCAGCCAAAACCAGAAGCAAACCACTGCCGGGCTCAGGAATCGCTGACGCGTTTGTCGTCACCGTGAGAGCGGTGCTACTCAGGAAGCCGCCTCCTGCAAATTCGAACTGAATGAAATTCTCGCCGTTGACCAAGAACTCGACCGGAACGTCGATTTCGCGACTGATCAGCCCGCCATCGATGGTGCCGAATTCTTCATCGTCAATTCCCAGTATGTCGCCGGGAACGACGACCCTCTCGCCGTTGATCATTAACACAAACGATTCGGGATTACCTTCACGGGTGTACCCGACCCGCAGACTGGCCTTAGTCGCACCAGCGGTGTCGGCATCGATCAGAATTTCAGGAGACAGTCCAGCTTGCCCGCCTTCGTTGAGCTCGATGGCAATTTGATCACCGTAGAACGTGTCCTCGTGCAGATCCACTATCATCCCGGAATCATCACGAAGGTTAAACGTCAGCACCGCGCCTTCATTGGCATTGAGAATCAGATTACCGAATGTGTTGCTGACGTCCACTCCTTCTATAAAGACGTTAGTATTGGCGGCTAAATCTCGATAGACGCGGCTGAGTGCAGCGGAATCAATTGTGCCCAAGCCGCCAGTCAGCACGTTGAGGTCGAGCTGCTGATCGGTGTCCAGCAGATTGTTGAGCATCAGATAAACGGTATCACCATCACGAAAAGCTGCGGTCTGGAGGTCTCCATTGGAGCCATCGACGTTGATGTAATCCCCGGTGATCTGGGAGTACATTCGATAGGTGTTCGCGATAATGGTTTCGGACCAGTCCCCATTAGCATCTTGTTCATAAAGGACATTGTCTGCGCTATCGCGCGTTGGCGTATCGTTGGTGAAGTGCTTCGCGTAGACGAACTGAACCGCGTTTAAAATAACGTCCGGGCGATTGACGTACAGAAGTAACTGCTCGCGAAAGTTTCGGCTCTGGTCCCACTGTTGTAGGTCACGAGCGTACCCAGTGAAGTCGCCCGAGCTATCAGAGTCGCTGCCAAAGCCAGTATTAAACGACGAGTACTCCGATAGTGAGACCTGTAGCCGGTTGCCGTGCGATTGTTCCTGCTGATTGACGATCATATCCAGTTGCGAGTTAATTCGTCCTGGACTTTGTTGGACCGCACGTATCACTGATCCGTCAGACTGAACGTCGTAGCGCTCATAGGGGTGAATCGAGTAGAAATCGACATCCTCGCCAGCGATATCAATCATTGGCTTCATTGTATTGTTCCAGCGATGGTAGTCGCCATCGGAAAAATTTGTCACCGCCAGGCTGGGGGCACCAATCGAGGCCGAGGGATGGACGGCCTTCACCGATTGGGCGATATCGCGATGATAACGCGCCAACTCTTGGCTGGAGGCAAGCAATGTCGCCGTCGCGGCAGGGCTGGTGCCGCTGAAAATTCCAGGGATATGAAGATCGGGTTCATTGATGACTTCTATATGAAGACGATCGGGATTGACCGGCAAAAATGCAGCGGGGCCATAGACGGCTTCTTCGAGAAATATATTGAGAAATTCGGAATACGAATCACGGTTAGGAAACAGATTGCTCTGCTCCCCCTGTCGAAAGTAGTCGGGAAAGAACTCAGCAGAACGCCCTGATAGAACATAGATTGGATCGGTTGTCGAATTTCGAAATGATTCCCAACGCCCACTGTTAGTAGTGAAATCTCTGAAGTCGGTTCGCAGTTTGTTACGCAATTGCGACGGATCCATAAATCCCGGACGTGCGGCGTCTTCCCCAAGAAGTTGTCCGATGGTTTGATCGAACTCTGATGAGCCACGACCAGGAGTGAGGTTAAGTCCGGATTGGGAATAAACTTCTTGGCGAAGATTTCCCAAGTTCGAACTGGACGGCGGAGCCAACGTATCGGTGTGATTAAAATACTTGGCTCGGTCGAGCGTAGACACGCCACCGATGGTTCGGCGCTGATCTGTGTTAACAGTCAGCGACGTCGCTTGAGCCAATACATTGTGGGCGCAACTGAGCGAAACAGAAGATGCGAAAAAAAGCAAAAGGAATCGGATCAAAACGTTTCGCATCGGCGCTCGAGACATATCACTATTCCTTAGTTTCGATGAAGTTAAAGTACTATAATAGGCCGCTGGTGACTCACTTCAACTGACGATGGGCAAAATTGTTGACATTTGGCGAGATTAGGTTGGAACATTTTAACCAGCCAGCACGATTGCATCAAATTTTTCTAAAAATAGAACAGCAACGAATCGAAGACGCGACGCAAAACCAAGGGTCGTAAGTTCAGCACCGTCATGAACTTATTGTCCCAATTGTGTTGAATAAGAAGCAATAAAATTTTCGTGTTCGGTGCAGGGATTAACGCCGCAGGCAAGAACCCTAGTAGAAGCCCCGTATATTGGAGAAACGAATCGAAGGTGCCCAATACAACGTCTCATCCCAATACAACATCTCACTCAAATGCAGCTTTTAATTCGTCGATGACGGATTGTTCGGCAGCCGATATTTTGTTGCCAATCCCTAAATACCCACCAGCGGCAGAAGCGACATCCTTGGATCGCGTCAATACGCTGTGTTTGAGCTGCCCCGTCGCTGCCGGATCGAGTTTGCTTTTGATGGAAGCGACGTAGCTTTTCCATGCTTCCAGCAGATCGTCTTCAGGTCGTGTTTCCAACCAGCTTTCTACCATGCCATAAGCGGCCGAATCCGCACCGATGCCTGCCTCGGCGGCGGCTTTGAGGATCGCCGTTTTCTCCGAATCCGACATCTGCCGATCGGCCCAAGCGACGGCCACTAATGGAATCAGCGAAACGGCGGTCAACGATTCCGGCGTAATACCTTGTTCGACCAATCCCTTTAGAACGGCTTCGTCCTCGATGCCTGATGCGGATTTGAGCGAACTACGATCGCCTTCGCTGGACAGTTCTTCGCGCAGCTTTTTGATTAGCTCTTGGTCCCGTTTCTTAAAGAAACTTTCAGCCAGCGTTTCTCCGCGACTGTGCAATTCTTCCATCAGATTCTCCGCCATCGGCCTATGTTGATATACCACGAGCAAACCGCTCGCGTCGTAGTTGCAGAATTATATAAAACGCAGCCCAGCGTGAACACTCGCCCCACAGAATTTTTCCTAAGCATCGCCACGAAAAAGCGGGGCAGGCCGTTAAGCCCACCCCGCGTCAGGAACGTTTTATTTCTACAATTTTAATAGCCGTCTTCGAAGGTAGCGGCTTGTTGAATAAATCAACAGCGCCACATTTGAATCAAAATCCTCGTTATTGACGCAGCAACGAAACGGTGAGCGGCAAGGCGTTAGCCGCCGGTGCTGCCCAATATTGACCGGCGGCTTCCGCTATGCCGCTCACGAAAGTGGCGCTTTCCAATTAGTGCACCAAAGCGTTGTGGATCGTGAACTGCTCTGGATAGTCATGCCGGATCAGTTTCTGCGTCGCTTCATCGGCATCTTTGGCGATCATATTCTCCGCATCCCACTGAACTTTCTTCTTTGACCAAACGGCCAGATTTCCCAGCAGAATTGTTTCCGTCAGAGGCCCCGCGTAATCCGGGAAATTGGAAACGGCTTGTTCGCCTGAGTTGATTGATTCGACAAATTCTTCAAAATGCCCCGGTGAACGGACAAACTCCGTCCGCTTGAACTCGGCGAAGGGATCTTTGCCACGAACGATGTCTCGAATCGAGGTGTAGGTGCCGTCGGCCAGCACTCCGGTGTTCTTTGCATCGCCACCGTAATCGCCAGGCGAGTAGAAGTTGCCTTTCTCGCCGACCAGCAACGCCGCGCTGGTGTGCATGCGACCGTTGTCGTCCTTAGGTAAACCTTCCAGCAGTTCCGCAGGTGGGCGTTGACCGCCGTCGTACCAAACCATCGTCACCGCACCGCGATCGTCGGTGGCAGGGAACTCGAAGGTGATTTTGGACCACGCCGGGTAGCAAACACCATCGTGTTTATCCGCTTCGGCGACGACCGATGTCGGGAACTTGAGATCCATCGCCATGTAAGACATGTTCAACGTGTGACAAGCCATATCACCTAATGCCCCGGTTCCAAAGTCCCAAAAACCACGCCACTTAAACGGATGAATCTCAGGGCTGTACGGGCGTTTCTTTGCGGGGCCCAGCCACAGGTCCCACTTCACTTCTTTACGACGTTGATTCCAAGCCTCCTCTTCACCCTCAGCCGGTTCAGTCTTCACATCCAGATTATAGCTCTGCGGCCAAACGGGGCGATTGGTCCAAACGTGTACCTCTTTGACTACTCCTACGACGCCTTTTTTTACCAACGCTGCGGATTGGCGAAGGTTCGAATCAGCGGTGCCTTGGTTACCCATCTGAGTGATGACGCCAGCCTCACGCGCCGCATCGCCCAACATCCGCGCTTCTTCGATCGAGTGCGTCAACGGTTTTTGCGTGTAGCAATGTTTGCCCATTTGAATTGCCTGCAACGTCGCCACGGCATGTGTGTGGTCAGGCGTGCTGACGGTGACCGCGTCGAATTTGTCCCCCATCTGATCGAACAGTTCGCGGAAATCGTGGAACGTGCGGGCGTCCTTGAAACCTTCTTCGGATTGCTTCTTGGAAATCATTTCATCGTCGATGTCGCAGATCGCGGCGATTTGCCCGGTCCGCTTGGCGTCGGTGGAATCGCTGGCCCCTTTGCCGCCCACGCCGATGCAGGCGAAGTTGACTTTCTCCAACTTCGAACGCGTCGCCTTGGCCGCGACGCCGCCGGCAGCCCAGAATCCGACGCCCATCGCCGCAGTCGCGGTCGAGGTTTGGAGGAATTCACGTCGATCAGAACGCTTCTGCGTTTCGTTTTTCTTTTTATCGTTTTTATTATTGTTCATGTCAGCCATATCAATTTGCCTTTAAACAGTGGTTAGTTCAATCGTGAAGGGATTTTAGCGTCGGTTTCGTAGTTTGTTCGATGCATAGCGTTGCAATGCGGAGAAGTAAAAACTGGAATCATAGAGTTTCAGTAAATCTGCCTCAGTTGGTGCCTTCGTATTTGTCGCGCAGCCGCTGTACGACTTTTTGTATTTCGCCTTTGAGCTGCGGCGTGTCGGCGATCTCGATCGCGCGGTTCTCCGACAGTCGAGCCAATCGCGTCTTGCCCATTTGTCGCATCAGCATCGACTTTTGCAAGGTCGCCTCGGCACGTAAGTCCGCCGGCACGCGCGTGTCGTCAGAAAAATTATCCAACGTTTGCAGCGCCTCGGACCGTCGATCGGTGGCGTACAGTGCGTCGGCTTTGCCGGAGATCAGTTCAACCAAAACATCGGGATCGCGGTCAGCGAAAGGGATCGCGGTTTCGAACGCTTCCAACGCCGCGTCGTATTTCTTTTCAGCCATCAAAAGATCCCCCTTGGCCGTCCAGAAGAACAAGTTCCGTTGTCCCTTGGCCAGTCCTTCACGTAAGGAAGAATCCAGCAAGTCCATCGCGGCGACTTTGCGACCGGTGCCGACCATCAGCATGATCTTTTTCACCATCAATCGCTCTTTGGT
>Ga0114956_1000188_pt1 | contig 39627 bp, 26 predicted proteins | sample MaitaG_FD_87304 | JGI IMG/M metagenome (GOLD analysis project Ga0114956, IMG submission 87304) | Marine algal microbial communities from Maine, USA - Maine_Asex2 metaG | ecosystem: Host-associated > Algae > Red algae > Unclassified | place: Maine, USA | collected 2015-01-05 | reverse complement strand
CGGTTGGCGCCGTCGTTGTTGGCGGCGACCCAATTGATCGTCGCCGTGTTACCGCTGCGAGTGAACGAACACGAGACCGGCGCCAGCAGCGAGGCGCCGCCGGCGGGGTTGCAGGTCGTGTAGCTGCTGTTGTCGTCGGCTGCGTTGCGGCTTTTGATTCGGAACTGCACGCTGTCGGCGGCGGCGACGGAGTTTGAGGCGGTGAGGGGGTTGCCGATGTTGATGCGGGCCGCCCAGAACCAGCCGAGGTTGTTGCGGTTGCGTTCGATGACGTAGCGGTTGGCGCCGTCGTTGTTGGCGGCGACCCAATTGATCGTCGCCGTGTTACCGCTGCGAGTGAACGAACACGAGACCGGCGCCAGCAGCGAGCCTCCAACCGGGTTGCACGTCCTGTAGCTGCTATTGGCATCAGCCGAATCGCGGCTCTTGATGCGAAAGACCACGGTGTCGCCGCTGACTGCGGTGAACGTTGACGACAACGGCTCGCCGATGTTGATGCGATCGGTCCATTGCCAGTTGGCGCCATTTACCCGGCGCTCCAGCACGTAGCGGTTGGCACCGTCGTTGTTCGCCGGAACCCAGGTGACCGTTGCGGTCGATCCCGACCAGCTCACGGTGCAACTTGTCGGTGCGATCGGCCCAGCTTGAGCTTCGGCGGCCGGCGCGTCTAGCACCCCGGCCATCATGAATGCCCCGATCGTCATCGCGACGATGACGAGATATCTGGCGTACCGATTCAGCGTTGCGTTTGCGGCAGCGTGCAACATAGTCATTTCCTCCATTGGCCCCAGCCCGGCTTTTGTCAGCCGACCACGAGAATAGTCGAGCTTTCCAACCCGAGTGAAGGCCGCACGGCTGAAGGGCACGTCAAAACGACGAAAGGGGGCCGCCCTCAAGCGACCCCCGAGGTGTGCGCGCCGCTGACTACCAGCTGATGTTCGGGTTCGATATCGTCGGAAGGACATCGCACTTCTTCCAGCTGTGACGGCAGCTGCTCGGATCGTCGCTATCGCCCGGTGCGCCGGTGTCGACCGTCGACACCGCAGCGATTGGCTCCTGCATTCCGGCTGCACTCGCCGTCGCGGTACCGAACAGCGCCGAAGTAAGAACTCCGACTCCGAGCGTTACAATGGCAACGATTTTCTTCAGCATGAGATCAAGCCCTTTCGTGGCAGTTCGCCCAGGTGGGCGGACAAAAGCCTCTATGACGAGGCAGCCTTGTTGTATCAATCGAAGTCGCATACAGCTCGCATATAGCAATCGTTTCGCCAGAATGGGTCCCAAATGACAACGGATGGATCGATGCGGGTGCAGCCCCGATAATGACCGCCGTTTCTCTTCGTACCCTCGGTGAGATAGCGCTTGTCAGCGACGAACTCCAGGGTCAACATCGCCCACTCGTTTTGCTTGCCTACTTGGCTCACAACGGAGCGCAGGACCGACGCACCGTCGCAACGATTTTCTGGCCCCATGCGAAGAACCCGCTGAACAGTCTCTCGTCGACGTTGACGCGTATTCGTAAGGCCGTGCCGGGGATCATGGATGTCAACACCCATCGGGTCGCAGTTTCGGCTCAGACCGACGCGATGGAACTCGAAGCGAAGTTGCGCGCCGGTGATCGGATGGGCGCGATCGCGGCGTACACCGGCCGGTTCCTCGATGGCTTTCGGCTGCCAAACCTCGGCCTCGAACTCGAGGAATGGATCTTCGAGACTCGCGAGAGTATCGATCAGACCGTGGCCGACGCGGCGGTGGCATGCAGTCGGTCGATGTTCGAAGCGGACCGCCTCGACGAAGCCGCCGATCTCGCCGAAAAGGCCTTCGCTATCGGCGGCATGGATGGCGCCATCATCGACGAGGCCGACCTCCTGTACGCCGTGCTTCGCCGAGAGGGGCGGGGCGCCGCCGAGCAGCTGAAGGCGGCTGCGATCGAGATCGATCTCGCAATTGACGAGTCGTACGTGCCACTTCCGCCTCGGTCGGCCGTCGCCTTCACTGCTCCGCTGCCGGGCGGATCTGCACTCGTCGGACGCGAAGATGACCTCGACCGACTAGGTACTGCTGTACGAACGCATGGGGTTGTCAACCTCTACGGCCTCGGCGGTATCGGCAAGACCGCAGTCGTGCACAGCTTTGTGCAGTCCATATCCGACCGAGCTGGCGAGTTCCCGGGCGGATGGCGTCGGGTCACCCTCGATGGCGAACGGGATGGGCAACGCCTGATCGAAGCGATCGCGTCGGTGCTCGACGTCACGACCGCACGCGATTCGCTCACCGACGCGCTTGCCGCCGAGATTGCCGAACCGACCTTGATCGTCATCGACGACGTTGTCGGTTCCGACTCGATTGTTGCCGCCCTGACTGTGCTGGCCGATATGCCGAACGTCAGGTGCATCGCGCTGAGCCGGCTGCCCCTCGACCTTCCGCCGGCCGGGCAGGTCCAACTGAGCGGGCTCGATCGGGAAGTGGGCTCCGAGGTATCTGTCGCCGCGCGGTTATTCATCGATCGGGCCGGCCCCCACCTGCCGGAACGATCGCTCGATCCGACGAGCGCGACGAACCAACGAATCGAACAGATTTGTACGCGGCTCTCCGGAGTGCCCTTGGCGATCGAACTCACCGCCGCATGGCTGCGCATTCTGCCGCTCGCCGACGTGGTGTCGATGTTCGACGACGACGAGATCCTGCATCAGGTCCCGCCCGGCGAAGACGTTTCGTTGGCTCGAGTCATCGAACGGTGCTGGAGCCTGCTCGACCGCAGCTCCCAAGATGCACTCAGCGACCTCTCGGTCATGGCGGGCGGGTTCACTCGTTCCTCGGCGCGCGCGGTGGTCGGCATCGGAGTGAAGGAACTCGCGCACTTAATCGAGTCGTCGCTCGTCGACGTGTCGCTGCACGGTCGGATGCGCTGCCCCGCGTTGATCCAGGCGTTCGCCGCTGATCAACTGGAACAACGGCCAGCTCGCAAGTCAGAACTCGTCGGTCACTACCGTTCGTACTTCGTCGGGCAACTGAACGACGCGGTCCCTTTACTGACCGGCCCGGAGCAGGGTGAAACGCTTGCTCGTCTCGCCGCAGACCACCGCAACATCGAAGAAGCATGGACTGGCCTCATCTCGTCGGCCGACTGGGAGACCGCGACCGAGTTGACGCCGGCGCTCGACACCTATCTGCTGCGGTCCGGGCAACTATTCCCGGCGCAGCGCTTGTTTCAGAGCGCACTCGACGAACTGACCGAGTCCGCGGCAACCGCGGGTGAATCGGGGGCCGGCCTTGCGGCGTTGCTGACGAACAATTTGGCCTGGGTACAGATGCTGCTCGGTCGCGAGAGTCAGGCGTCGACGTTGTGTGATCAAGGACTGGCAATCGTTCCTGCCTCGGATCGCAGCACGCGTATCGCACTCCTACGAACCCGTTCGGCGCTGGCGAACTATGCCGGCGATTGCCAGGCCGCGCTCGACGGTTACACCGAAGCCCGTGGTCTCGCTGTCGAGGTCGAAGATGAGACGCTCATCGCGTTGCTCGACGAAGACATCGGCCGCTGCCATCAGCTGTTGGGTGAACCCGATCGCGCGACGGCAGCGTTTCGAAAGACACTCGATGCAGCTCGTCGCTTCGGCGACCGGCACATGGAGGCCCGCTCGTACCTGCTGCTCGGGACGACGGAGATCGACCGCGATCCAGACCAGGCCCTTGTCCTGCTCGACGAAGGCGAAGAGCTCGCTGAGCGACATGGGCTCGCCCATCTGCGGGCGTACTTCCCCCGTGAGCGAGCGTTCGCGTTTCTTTCCCGCGGCGACGCAGACCGTGCGATTGCCGAGTTCGAGCGAGGCATGGCACTGACCGACGAGGTCGGGGATCAGCTCGCGTTAGCCGATGCAACCTTGGGTCTTGGGCGGGCCCTGCTGCGGCGCGGCGACCCGATTGCGGCACGGGAGCCACTGTCGACTGGGTTCCGGTTGGCGATCCGATCGAACTCCTGGCCGTTCGTGCTTGGTGCCGCGCTGACCGTCGCAAACTTTGCGCTCGCCAGCGATCCCGCGAGCGAACTGGCAGCACAACTTTTCCAATTCGCAGTGGCGCACCCGGCGACGTTCCACGAGGAGATCGAGCGGGAGCGTCGTGGCAATGAACCGCTCCCCACGGTGTCGTTGTTGTCCGCCGACAGCCGCCTCGACGAAACCTGTGAACGCATCCTGCGCCTGCTCCGATCGGTGACTGACAGCACCAGCTAAAAGCCAGAACGGACCCGGCCGATAGCCGGGCCCGCTCCGTATGGTTCAGGCTCTCATGCAGTAACCCGAACCAGTTGATTCCCGAGACAGACCTTGGTGGGCGAGACCCGGCCTGCCTCAGGAAGTTCCCAACCAGGTGGCAATTAGTGAAGTCGCCCAGTGATAACAGCACCGGTCGCACGCCGGTCGCACACAAACGGCACCGGTCGCATCGGCAATGTCAACGAACGTTGTTCCGTTCCCACGCCAAGCATGGTCAGGCGATCGCGTTGATGCAATCCATATCGACGCGGGAGCCGTGTTCGCCGTCGGTGTCTGCCCAGTAGCTCCCAGCGATTATCGTTTTCATTGTGATCCCTTCGAACTCGGTAGGCCGTCAGCTGGTGCTGATGCGAGTGCCTGCCGATTTCGAGAACCTACGGATCGGTGTCGCACACCGACCGCACACAACCCGCATATGGTGCTGCCGAGCAGCGGACGGGGTCTACGCGAGCAGGCGGCGGGCGATCAACTTGAGGCAGAGCGTTTCGTCGGCCCCCTCGAAGATGGAAAGCACGCGGGCATCGACGAACAGTCGACTGATCTCATACTCTTCGGCGTAGCCGAAGCCGCCGTGGATCTGCAGCGATTCGCGAGTGACCCACTCGGCCGCTTTACACACGAACGCCTTCGCCATCGCAGCTTCGAGTGCTCCGTTGCCGTCGGCCATTTTGCGGGCGACGGCGAACGAGTACTGGCGGCTGATCTGGATGATCGCGGCCATCGTTCCGAGCTTCACCTGAGTTAGCTGGTACTGGTCGAGCGTCTGACCAAAGACCGATCGGCCGGCCGAATATTCGATTGCGAGTTCGTACGCCCGGTGCATGAGGCCGACCGAGCGGGCCGCGGTCTGGATGCGGCCGTTCTCGAAGCCCGCCATCTGCAGATAGAAGCCGCGGCCAAGACCGTCGTCGCCGCCGATCAGGTTGGCGGCGGGCACAAACCAATCGGTGAACGTGACTTCGTAACTGTGCATACCGCGATAGCCAAGCGTTGGGATCGCTCGGCCTTCGAGAATCCCGCCATCGACCTCATGACGGAAGGCATGCCCGTCGTCCGACGGTTTCTCAACAATGAAGATGCTCAGGCCGCGATGGCCGATCGACATGTCGGGATTCGTCCGGGCGAGAACCATGAGGACGTTCGCTCGGCCCGCAAACGTGCACCACGTCTTCGTTCCGTTCAAGACATAGCCGTCGTCGGTGGCCGTCGCTGAGACCTTGAGGCTCGCGACGTCGGAACCGAAATCAGGTTCGGTGACCGCGACGGCACACAACGTTTCACCGCTCGCGATGCTCGGCAGCCACTTTTTCTTCTGGTCGTCAGTGCCGCCCGCTTCGAGCGCCCGCGCCAAAATCTCCGGCCGTGTAATCAGCGAGCCACCGGCACCGAGCGAAGCGCGCGATAGTTCCTCGGTCGCGATCACCATCGCGAGGTAGTCACTCTCGGTCCCTTGGGCAAAGCCACCGAACTCCTCGGGGATCGACAGGCCGAAGCAGCCGAGCTCGGCGACACCGTCGATGATCTCGCGCGGAATGTCGAGGTCCTGACGATGGATGTGCTCCGCGTGTGGCGCGATCTTGTCGGCCGCGAACTTTCGGAACGTGTCGGCAACCAACGACAGGTCATCGTCGAGATGAGGATCTCCGGCGGTCTGGGCCGCAGCGGCCACGAAGTCGCTATCGGTTGCCGCGGCAGCAAACGGTCGGGCGTCGTCGAGTGCGTCAGCGCCAACACCCCATCGAGCGTGGCCAGCCCAAAGCACGGCGCCGAGGTCGTTGATCACTTTGCCGACGAAGATCTTGGCCAGCCGCTCTTCGACGGGCCCGTGTTCGGCGTACGCCAACGCGGCATCGGTCATCGAAACACCGGCGGCGGCATGAGCTAACCCGTAGAGGACCGTTTGGTCTTCGGTCGCGAGACCTTCACCGGCATCCTTCGCTCGGTCGATCGCCTGGTCGACGATGCGACGGGCGACGTCGGCTGCCGCACGCGCTTCGGCAAGCGTCGGCTCGGGCGGGGCTTGAACTGCAGGTGCTTCGTTCACCGGCCCGTTTTACCACTGGTGGTTTCTGCGGCCGACACCCGAGCGGGCGTCAATCGGCTGTTAGTCGAGGTCGAGGTCGAACTCGGCGACCACAGGCGCGTGATCGCTGTCGGGAAACTTCAGATCGTTCGCGAAGGCGATCGACCCATCATGCAGCGCCTCGTTGTGGATCTCGATACCGCGGTACGCGCTCAGCATTGTGCGCGACCCAAGCATGTGATCGATCTGTTCGTCGGCAACGAGCGGGCACCCTGACCTGGACCGACTTCGACAAGGACAAGTTCCGGATCTACGTGCGCGGACCCGAGGCCGCAGCGACGTCGCGTTGGATCGGACGGACGCTCGGCGAGACGACCTTTGTTGTGGTCGACCCACACCATTGCCGTGTGGACCGAAGGGATAGGCGTTCGGGCAATGACGCGTCGAGGATGCCTATTCGCAGGCTGCGGTGGTGCTGCCGGTTCCGCCGGGGAAGCACTGGTCGGTGTCGTCGCCGCCGTCGAGGGTGTTGATGCCGCTTTGGCCGTAGAGGATGTCGGTGCCGGGGCCGCCGTCGAGGTCGTCGTCGCCGCCTCCGGCTTGGAGGTTGTCATTGCCGGGCCCGCCGCTCAGGGCGTCGTTGCCGGCGGCGGCGTAGAGGGTGTCGTTGCCGTCATCGCCGACCATAGTGTCGTCGTCGGCTTGGCCGTAGAGGACGTCGTTGCCGGTGCCGCCTTCGAGGCGGTCGTCGCCGGCTGCACCTTGGATGCGGTCGTTGCCTTGACCGCCGAACATCGTGTCGTCACCGCCGGCGCCGTACATCTGGTCGAAGCCGGATTGGCCGTACATGGTGTCGTTGCCGGCTTTGCCGTACATGTTGTCGGCTCCGCCGCCGCCCCAGATGGTGTCGTTGCCGCCGCCGGCGTTGAGGAAGTCGATGTCGCCTTCACCCCAGAGTGTGTCGTAGCCGGGGCCGCCATACATCTCGTCAGGACCCGCACCCCCGCGCAACAAGTCTGCTCCACCCTGGCCGAAGATCAGGTTCGCGCCATCGCCAGCTTCGACGACGTCGTTTCCGCCACCGCCATAAATGACGTCGTCGCCAGCGCCTGTCGTGATGACGTCGTTGCCACCATCGCCATAAATGATCTGGTCGCCTTCACCGGTCGTTATGACGTCGCCGCCGGGACCGGCTGCGATCCAGCTGGTGCCGTTGCCGACTGTGATTTGGTCGGCGCCGATGCCGGCGACCACGTCGTGGTTGCCATCGCCGAGGTCGATCACGTCATTGCCAAAACCGGCACACACGATGTCGTTGCCACCGCGGCCGTCGATCGTGTCGTCACCCCGGTAACCAACAAAGACATCGTAGCCCGGGGTGCCAACGAGATCGTCATCGTTATCAGTGCCGATGACGGTTGCGATCGAGAAGAAACATCCAGGCGACAGCGCGGCATCGATTGCACTGCTGACGTTGATGAATTCTGACTTCTGTAAGCCGGTTGCACGGTCACAGCCGACGACCGCCGGAAAGCACTCCCCGGCGTAGCCGCGGCCTGTGCCGTCGAAGAACTCAACCCCGTAGAGACCTTCGGGGAAACCGCTGATTGTGTAGCGGCCGATGGAATTGGTTGTGGCGCAGAACCTTTCCTCGCCGGGACCCGTGAAAGCGCACACTCCGATGTCACTAAGTAGCGCACCGGTGTCTTTCGCCGTGACCGTGCCGGAGATCGAGGTCATCGTGTCGAGCGGTACTGCCGAGTTGAGGCGTAGTGATACTCGCGATCCAGCGCAGTGGGCGAAGTAGTCGATTGCTGCGCGGATCGGATTGCCAAATGCGTCGAACTCGAGTTCAAGAATCTCGAATTCGGCGACGCCGACACAGCCGTCATCAAGGCTTGAGATGAACGCGTAGCTCCCCGCCTGCTCGCCGATGTAGGTATTGCCAGCGGCCAGTGGAGGGGCAGCATCACTCGGCTGAAGGACCTCAGTGATGCGAGGCCCGCCCTCGACGCCCCACGTGAAACCGAGTGCTGGCACCGAGTAACCCGCAAGAGGTTCGACAAAGCCGAGATCGAAGGAGGCCATGGAGCGCGGGAACCGGCGTACCTCATCGTTGCTGAAAGTAGCGATTACCTCGTCACCCTGTTCTTCGAAGGTAAAGATGCTGCCGTCCTCGGTTCCGACGACGGTGAAAACAGAGACGGGCTCTTGAGCCTCGGCGGTTCGGGCGGTTGGTAGCAGCGCAAGCAGGAGGGCGATGGAGATCGCTGCGACGATCGCGGCAGCGCTTCCAAGCCTCGATGCTGTGTTGTGTGATTGCATGTCATGGTCTCCCAACCAGTTGAGTAGCCCAAGATCATAATTCAGAAGTCGCTGGATTGAAAAGACCTTGGGAGGCGTCCGCGTTTTGCTCGTTGGCGGTTCTTGTAGTGTTGATTGGGTGACGGCGACCGAGGTGGCGCCGAAGGCGCCCGATCACGACGAACTCGTGGCAACGATGACCGGCGGGATGTCGCGCGATGTCGCCACCGGATTTGCGGGCAGCGAACGGCTACGACCCGACGGTCGCCCGAAGCCGGAACTGCGAACGGAACTGCGCCGTATTCCGAACGGGCGCAACGCGATCAGCGTGGTTGCGGCGCTAATCGCGCCGGCGGCACTTGTCGCACTCGTCGTGTGGCTGAGTGTCCCGCTGCTCTGGATTGCCGCCGTGCCGGTCATGGGCATTCTGCAAAACCGGATGTACATCCTGCATCACGAGGCGGCCCACCGGCTGCTGTTCTCGAACCGCATGCTCAACGACCGGATCGGCATCAACCTGATCGGCTGGCTGCCGTTCGGTACCGGCACCCACAGTTACCGCCGAGGTCACGCCAACCACCACCGCGACGAGTTCGGCCCCAAAGAGCCCGACTTTCTGCTCTACAGCTTCTACCCGATCGCAGCCTCGTCGGCCCGTCGCAAGCTGCGCCGTGATGCACTTGGTGTGTCGGCCTACCGCATCGCGAAGCCCCGTTTCACCGGCCTCTTCAATCGCAAGTTCGCGAAGTACAGCCTGCGGTACCTCGCCGGCCAGGTGCTCGTCTTCAGCCTGTTCCTTCTCGCCGGCCAGCCGCTGATGTACCTGCTGCTGTGGGTGCTGCCATATGCCACCTACTACCAGGTCATCAATCGGCTCCGCTCGATTGCCGAGCACGGTGGCATGACCCGTTCGTCAGACCGTCGGCACACGACCCACCACGTGCGGCAGTCGCCGCTCGCCCGCGCTCTCTTCGTGCCGTTCGGGGTTGGCTTCCATCTCGCACATCACGTCGACTCGGGCGTGCCATTCCGCAACTTGGCCAAGCTGCATCAAATCTTGGTGGAAGATGGGTACTTCCCGGCCGGCGCCGAGTGGCCGTCGTACCGGGCGTTCTGGAAGGCCGCAATCACCCCGGCCTGACACCAACCCACAGGGGGCTCGATCATGTTCGACACCATCATCCGCAACGGATCGATCGTCGATGGCACGGGGGCGAAACGACGGTCGGCCGATATCGGCATCGTCGACGGCCGCATCGTGAAGATCGGCCCCATCGACACCGAGGCAGAAACCGCGGCCACGATTGATGCCACCGGCCGCATCGTCACGCCAGGGTTCATCGACATCCACACTCACTACGACGCCCAGGCGCACTGGGATACGACGTTGAGCCCATCGCCATTGCACGGTGTTACGACGGTGATCGGCGGTAACTGCGGTTTCACGATCGCGCCGCTGGCGGCCGAACACGGCGACTACCTCATGCGCATGTTGTCGCGGGTCGAGGGCATGCCGCTCGAGTCGTTGCAGCAGGGCGTGCCGTGGAACTGGGCCAGCTTCGGGTCATGGCTCGATCAGCTCGACGGCACGCTCGCGATCAACACCGGCTTCATGGTCGGCCACAGCGCGATTCGGCGACTGGTGATGGGGGAGCGGTCGGTCGGTTCCGAGGCAACGCCCGACGATCTCGATGCGATGCGTGAGCTGTTGCGCATATCGATCGCCGAGGGTGGTTTGGGTTTCTCGTCATCGTGGGCGACGACCCACAACGATCCGACCGGGCAGCCGGTTCCGTCCCGGCACTGTTCGACCGACGAGCTCATCGAACTGTCGCGGGTGTGTGGCGAATTCGATGGGACCTCACTCGAGTTCATTCCCGCCGTTGGCCGTTTCCCCGACGATCGAGTCGACCTCATCACCGCGATGTCGGCCGCGGCGAACCGGCCACTGAACTGGAACCTGATCAACGTCAGCGCGTCGCCGAAACAGATCGACATTCGTGAGCACAACCTGGCCGCGAGCGACTACGCACGGACCCATGGTGGCGAGGTCATCGCGCTGACGGTGCCGTGCCCGCTTACGACTCGGTTGTCGTTCGAAAACGGTTTCATTCTCGATGCGCTCAACGGCTGGCGCGAGCCGATGGCACTTCCGGCCGACGAGAAGTTGGCGATGCTGGCCGACACCGAACGGCGACGCGAACTCGAAGAGCTTGCCCAAGGCCCGAGCCCCCTTCGAGGCATCGCAAAGTGGGACCTGTTGACGATCGGTGAGATCTTCTCGGAAGAGAACGAGGCGTACCAAGATCGCACGATCGGCGAGATCGCGAAAGAGGAAAGTCGGGGGGCCTTCGACGTCTTGTGCGACATCGTGATCAACGATCAACTGCAGACCGGTTTGTATTCGCCGGTGCGCGGTGACGACGACGAGACGTGGCAGATGCGCACTGAGGTCTGGGCCGACGACCGCACGATGGTTGGCGGCACCGACGCCGGCGCGCACCTCGACCTGCTCACCACCTTCAACGCGACAACCGTGATGCTCGAGAGCACGGTGACCAAGCGAAACTTGTTGTCGTGGGAACAAGCCGTCAATTACCTCACCGACATGCCCGCGCAGATGTATGGCATGAAGGATCGGGGTCGACTGCAAGAGGGTTACTGGGCCGACATCAACGTGATCGATCCCGACACACTCGCAGCGCATCCGACTGCTGCTCGCCATGACCTACCCGGCGGCGCCTGGCGGTTGTACGGCAGCGCCGACGGCTACGACCACGTCTTGTGCAACGGCGTCGAGATCGCGACCGGCGGCGAATTCACGACCGACCGACCCGGTCACATGCTGCGCTCCGGCGCCGACACGACCGGCACCGGCGTCAACTGAGCTTGGCGGCTACAGAGCGAGCGTCCCGATCGGGATCACCATCACACCATCAGCGCGTTCGTACGCGTAACCCGTCGCAGTAATCACCCCGAGGCAGAGGGCGTTCCCCCACCGCTCGGTGTCGATCTTGCTGTGCATGCGATGGAGCGCGACCGCAGCATCGTCGATCTTGTTCGGGTTCAGCTTGACCTCGAAAGCCGCCCAGCCAGGCGGCGTCTGCACGATCGCGTCGACCTCGAGGCCGGTGTTGTCGCTATAGTGGAAGACGGTCCCGTCAAGCGGTTGGGAGTAGACCCGGAGATCGCGAACGACAAGTGACTCGAACAGGAGTCCGAGATACTCGAGTTCATTGGTCAGTTGCGCCGGCGACGCAGCGAGTGAGGCAACGGCGAGTGAAGGATCGACAAGGTGGCGTTTAGCGCCGCGAGCGAGGCGAGCCTTTGATTTGAGACTCGGCGACCATGCGGGTTGGTCCTCGATGATCCTCAATCGACCGAGCACGTTCAAGTATTCATCAATAGCGGGCTCGCTGGTTTCCGCTTCGCGTGCGAGGACCTTCCGTTTGACGTCGGTAGCGACGTTTCGAGCCAACGACTGGAGCAGTCGGTAGACCCGAGCCGGGTCACGACGGCCGCCGGCCACTTGGGTCACGTCAACTTCGGTCATCTGTCGGAGGTAGTCACGATTCGCCTGGGCTGCGTCGGAGGTCGTCATGTTCTGGAGCCCCGGCCATCCTCCAACGATGATCCAATCGACGACATCACTCAGCGTCGCTCCGGTTTCGTCTGCTGATGGTCGAGATCCTTCCATGAGAGACCGCAGCGATAGTGCGCCACTCGAATGGCCGGATTCGAAGAGCGACATCGACCGCATAGGGAGGAACGAGAATCGACCAGCTCCGCTGTGCATGGCAACGTCGTCATTCGGTGTTGCTGATCCGGTCAGGACGTATTGTCCCGACCGACCGCCGGAGTCGTCGATCGCCCGACGGACGTGGTTCCACAATGCCGGCGCCATCTGCCACTCATCGAGCAGCCTCGGTTGGGCCCCGGCGAGCATGAGGCCGGGGTCGATGTCGACGGCGGCCCGAGCTTGGGGGTCGGTATCGAAACGAACGTCGCTTGCCGCGATTTGCAGGGCGCTGGCGGTCTTCCCGCACGCTTTGGGGCCCTCGATAACGACGGCCCCAGCAGACCGCAGGCGGCGTTCGAGTTCACCATCGATGACCCGGGGCTGATACTGCATCTTGCAGCATGGTAGTTGGGAATTTTAGCTTTTGCAGGTCATCTAGTTTATCTTTTGCAAGTCAGATACTTTAGGAATTGCAAGTCGGTGGGCTGCTCTTTCGCCGGTCTGAACCTCGGTCACGCCCGGGGTTCGATGGGTTCGGCGTCCCAGAGTTGGACCTCGGCCGGGTCGCCATAGAGCAGCGCGGCCGGGCTCTGCTTTTCGATGTTGCCGGTGAGACCGCGGTACATGCCGAGGCCACAAAGTTGCCGTAGCTCGGGGCTGAACGTCGCCATGATCTCGGGCGGTATGCCGAGCTGCTGGTTCTCTTGCTGTCGGATGAAGCCAGCGCAGTAGTTCATGGCGACCCCGATGCGGACATCGTCGTCGGTGACGTTCGCGCCGCCGCCGTGCAACGTGCTGCCGTGCCACACGAGCACGCTGCCCCGGGGCATCTCGGCCGGGACGCTGTCGATCGTGCCGTCGCCGTTGAAGTAGTCGGGGTTGTCCCACCGGTGGCTGCCGGGAACGACGCGGGTCGCCCCGTTCGCTTCGGTGAAATCGGTGAGCGCCCACATCGAATTGCAGACCGTCGCAGCGTGCGGCTTCGCCAGTGGTTGCACTTGGTCATCAGCGTGGATGACCTGCGCCGTCTCGCCGGGTGCGAGTGAGATCGAGGCCAAGCTCGATACGAGGCACTGCGGGCCGAGCACACCCTCGATGACTTCGAGCACCTGCGGCTGTACCGGCACTTGCTGCCAGACCTCGCCGTGGGCCAGCAGGTTGTAGGTCCGCGTTGTGTGATTGCCCTCAAAGCGATTATCGGCGGGTCGGATGTCGAGCTCGGCTTCGAGTCGGGCAACATCGGCGAGAAGCGCGTCGACGATGTCGTCGGAGATCACGCGTTCAAGGATCGTGTACCCCTCGGTCGCGATCTGTTCGTGATGGGGCGTCAGGTCGATGATCACTTTGGCGACGTTAGCGAACGGCTCGCCGTGAACGGCTCGCCCATGCCCAGCACGCCCATGCCCAGCACGCCCGTGCCTGCGGCAGCCCGTACTATCGCGGCCACGACGATCCGGGGGGAAGTATGAAGACGCGAGGTGCGATCATTCGCAGTGCGCCAGGTCGATGGGAAGTCGTCGACCTCGATCTTGACGAGCCGCGTCAGGGCGAGCTGCTGCTGAAGCTGACCGCCTCGGGCTTATGTCACTCCGACGACCACGTCGCGAAGGGCGACACCGAGCGCACCGCGTTTCCGATGGCGGGTGGACATGAGGGGGCTGGCATCGTCGCTGCCGTCGGCCCGCATACGCCCGGTTGGGAGGTCGGCGATCATGTGGTGACGTCGTTCCTCCCGGGTTGTGGCCGCTGCCGCTGGTGCGCGTCGGGCATGCAGAACCTCTGCGATCTTGGCGCATTGCTGTTGACGGGAACCCGGTCCGACGGTTCCTATCGCATGCGGTTCGAGGGCGCCGACGTCGCGCAGATGTGCGGCATCTCGACGTTCTGCGAACACACGGTCGTCAGCGTCGATTCGGTCGTGAAGGTCGAGAAGGACCTGCCGCTCGAAAAGGCGTGCCTCATCGGTTGTGGCGTTGGCACGGGCTGGGGGTCGGCCGTGAACTCGGCCGAGGTGAAGCCAGGACAGACGGTCATTTGTATGGGCGTCGGGGGCGTCGGGATAAACGCGGTGCAGGGCGCGGCCCATGCCGGTGCCAGCCACGTGATTGCCGTTGATCCGGTCGCCCTCAAACGCGAGACGGCCGAGGCGGTCGGTGCGACGCACTCGTTCGCCTCGATGGACGACGCCGCAGACTTCGCTCGCTCGGTCACGAACGGTCAGGGAGCCGACTCGGCGATCGTGTGTGTCGGCGTGCTCGAATCCGAACACGTGCGGGCGGGCCTGGCCGCGATTCGTAAAGGCGGGACCTGTGTGGTCACCGGCATCGGCAACTACGAGACCGACATAGCCGTGAACGCGCGGGACCTCACGCTGTTTCAGAAGCGACTGCAGGGATCGTTGTTCGGCGAGTCGAGCCCGAGCCGCGATATCGGCTGGCTCCTCGACCTGTATCGCTCCGGTCAGTTGAAGCTCGACGAGCTCGTGACCCGCACCTACACCCTCGACGAGATCAACCAGGGATACGACGACATGCACGCCGGTCGCAACATCCGCGGCGTCATCGTCTACGACAGCTGAGGCAGTCGGTTCGAGCTTCGCCGGTGGGCTGGTATTTTCGCAGCTCGTCAGCCGTTGACAGTTTCGGGGGAAACACATGGCATCGTTCCAGCGAGTTCTCATCGCCAATCGCGGTGAGATAGCTCGTCGCATCGCAACCGCCGCCGCCGGTCTTGGCATCGAGTCGGTTGGCGTCTTCGCTGCGGTCGATGCCGACTCGCTGCACGCCGCGTCGGTCGACGTCGCTCGGGAGCTGTCGGGAGTCGACCCGATCGGCGCCTACCTCGACATCGACGCGTTGTTGGCGATCGCCACCGAGACCGGCTGCGACTGCGTGCACCCCGGTTACGGCTTCCTGGCCGAGAACGCCGAGTTCGCTGACCGTTGTGTGGCAGCGGGGCTCGCCTTCGTCGGACCATCGGCTTCCGCGTTGCGACTGTTCGGCGACAAGGTGCAGGCGCGGGCAGTCGCAGATTCGCTCGGTATCCCGACCGTGCCCGGCACGCCGACCGCGCTTGCCGATGCTGGCGTCGCGGCAACTGCGGCAGCCGAGATCGGGTTGCCGGTGATGCTGAAGGCGACCGCAGGGGGCGGCGGCCGGGGTATGCGGGCCGTTCAAACGATCGATGAAATCGCAGAGGCATTCGAACGGTGCCAGAGCGAGGCCGAAGCCGCGTTCGGCGACGGCTCGATCTTCATCGAAAAACTGATCGTGGATCCCCGCCATATCGAAGTGCAAGTGCTCGCCGACTCGACCGGCTCGGTCGTTCACCTCTTCGAACGCGATTGCTCGGTGCAGCTTCGCAACCAGAAGGTGATCGAGGTGGCACCGGCCGCCGGGCTGGCCGCCGAGCTTCGGGCGGCGATGCATGCTGACGCGATTCGGCTGGTCAGCGCGGCCGACTATGTCAATGCCGGAACCGTCGAGTTCCTCTTGTCGCCCGAGTCCGGCGAGTACTGGTTCATCGAATGCAACCCTCGCATTCAGGTCGAACACACCGTGACCGAGCAAGTTATGGGCGTCGATCTGGTCGAGGCGCAGTTTCGAGTGGCCGCCGGCGATTCGCTCGCCGATCTTGGCTTTGCGGATCAGGACGCGGTCGGCGAGCCCGAGGGTTTCAGCGTGCAGGCTCGCGTCGTGCTCGCCGGATTTGGCACGATCACCGCTTACCGGGAGCCGTCGGGGCCGGGGGTGCGGGTCGATGGCAACGGGTATGCGGGCTACGAGCCGCCGGCGCACTATGACCCGCTGCTAGCGAAGGTCATTTGTTCGGTGCGAGGCGGCGATGTCGGTGCCGCGATCGACCGGACCGCTCGGGCACTCGCCGACTTTCAAGTCGTCGGAGCCGAGACGAACCTCGATCAACTCCAGGCGATTCTCGCCGAGGAATCGGTGCGGGCGGGCGACGCGAGGACGTCGCTACTGACCGCAAACCCCGAGCTGTTAACCGCGAACGGCTCGACGCCGAGCGCCGCGATCAACTTGCTGAACGCGCGGGTACCAGCCGGCGCGACGGGTGCCCACGGCGCGCCGGGGGAGGGCGGGTTCGCGGCGGCGAACGCCCGGGTAACGTCGTTGCCGACGTTGCCGGTCGACGATGGCCAGGAAGCCGTGTCCTGTCCGATGGCGTCGACCGTCATCGAGCTGCAAGCTGAGGTCGGCGACATCGTTGCCGCGGGCGACTCGCTCATGGTGATCAGCGCAATGAAGATGGAAACGATCGTGACTGCACCGGTCGGTGGGGTCGTGGCCGCGTTGCAAGAGGTTGCCGTTGGCGACGCGCTCGATGCCGGAGCGATGCTCGCCGTCATCACCCCCGACGCGGCTGCGGTCACGGCCGCTACGCCGACGAGCGAAGACTCGTGGGCGCCGATGCTCGACCAGGTTGAAACGCTTCGCCGCCTCGCCCACGAACGGCTCGCTCCAGACTCCGACGATCCCGGCGTCGTTCGCCAGCGCAAGCGCAACAAGCTGACCTGTCGCGAACGCATCGAACTGCTGCTCGACGACGGCACGTTCCGCGAGGTCGGCAGCGTCGCGGGGTTTGCGTCGTACGACGACGACGGCGCGATCGACGCGTTCACGCCGGCGAACAGTGTTGGCGGTCAGGGCAAGATCGACGGACGCTCGATCGTGTTGTGCGCCGATGACTTCACCTCACGCGGCGGCCACTCCGACGGAGCGATCGGCGCGAAGAGTCTCTATCTCGATCGGCTGTCGATGGAACTCGGCATCCCGTCGGTGCGGCTACTCGACGGCTCGTCTGGTGGCGGCAGCGTGGCATCGATGGTGCCGAAGAAGCAGGCCGATGCCGACAGCAGCGCGCAGGAAAGCTCCGGGGCGATCAAGGCTGGGCGACCGCGTGTCGAGCCGGGCGGTGGTTCGTTCCTTCCCGGCCACCTTGGCAGCGGGCCCTACGGTCGTCAGCTCAATACGGTGCCGGTCGTCAACATGTTGCTCGGCAGTGTCGTTGGCCTCGGCGCGGCGAAGGCCGTGCTCGGCCACTTCTCGGTGATGGTGCGCGATATCGCACAGCTGTTCGTGGCCGGCCCGCCGGTCGTGACCCATGCCATGGGCTACGACATCACGAAGGAAGATCTCGGCGGGTGGCACATTCACTGCACCAACGGGTCGGTCGACAATCTTGCGGAGACGGAAGTCGAAGCCGCCGCGATGACTCGGCGTTTCCTGTCCTACCTGCCGTCGAGCGTGCACGAGGCCCCGCCGATCGAAACGTGCGCTGACCCGATCGACCGCCGGGAAGAAGAGCTGTTCACGATCGTGCCCCGCAACCGGACGACGACATTCGACATGCGACGCGTGATCGAGTTGATCGTCGACAGAGGTTCGTTCTTCGAGGTCGGCCCGCTCTGGGGCACTGATCAGATCGTCGGGTTCGTTCGCATGAACGGCCATCCGCTCGGCGTGATCGCTTCGGATAGTCGCCATGAGAACGGGGGAGCGCTCACGGCCGACGGTTGCGACAAGCTGGTGCGGCACCTCGACCTGTGTGACACATTCCACTTGCCGGTGCTGAACCTGTGCGATAACCCCGGCTTTGCGGTCGGGCTAGAACACGAGATGCGCGGCACGATCCGCAAGGGTGGCGAGTGGATGGTCGCGTTCGCGCAGCTGAGCGTGCCGATCTACACCGTGCTGCTACGGCGGAGCTTTGGCGTCGCCGGCAACAACTACGTGACGCCCCTCGAGCACCCGCAGCCCCGAGTGGCATGGCCGGCGGCCGACACCGGAGGGATCCCGCCCGAGGGCGGCATCGAGGCTGCGTACAAACGCCAGCTCGCCGAAGCGGACGACCCGGCCGTGCTGCGAGCCGAGATCGAAGCTCGCATCGAGAGTGTGCGGGGTCCGGTCGGTCCGCTCAACCGGTTCCAGCTCGAAGAGATGATCGACCCGCGTGACACCCGCCGATACGTCTGCGAGTGGGTGCCCGATGCATATCGAGTCGTGAACCAGCCCGCGCGTCTCGGTCCTCGTGCCCAGCAGTATCGGCCGTAGCCGGAGTCAGCGGCGCGAGGTCGAGCCTCTAATCTTGACGGATGTCTGCGGATCGAGTCATCAGGTTTCTGCTGGTCCTTGTCGCGCTTCTTTTAGCCGCGTGCGCCAGCGGCAACGATGAGACCGCGTCGCCACCGGCTGCCCCTGACTCGCCGATGTGCCGGACTTCTTCGCCGCCGACACCGTGTCGATCGCCTGCGCTGACGGCTACGGACGGGGCGGGACCTTCGCTCGGCCGCACCGCGCAACTTGACTCGATGTTCTGACCTCCGCCGCCCACTCAGGTGTCGACGTCCTGGCCGAAGAGGGTGTCTGGCCTGGCCTGGCCGTTGAGGCGGTCATCGCCGCCACCACCGAGCAGAAGGTCGGAGCCAGCGCTCCCGTCGAGGTCGTCGTTGCCCTGCTCGCCAATGATGCTGTCCGCTCCAGACTTCTCATACATGGCGTCGTTGCCGGCGCCACCGCGCAGGTAGTCGTCGCCCTCGGAGTCTTGGATGACATCGTCGCCGTTGCCACCGTCGATCAAGTCGAAGCCGGTGCCACCGAGCAACCGAGCCGGTGGCGCGCTGTGGCGCCCGGAACGTCGTCAAAATCTCAATCTTCACGAGAGTGTCGAACCGCCGCGTCACTGAAGCAGCGTGCAGCTGGTGCCTGCGGTAGTCCCCCTGTCCCAGAAACCTGAGGCAGAGTCAGGTTGTGTCCGACCTCGACTCATTCATCGTCGAGAGCGTCGAGCCATTCAGCCCAGAAGAACTTCCACTCGGGCAGATCGTCTGGCGTCGGCAGTCGTTCGTGATCGATGGTCACCTTGGTGCGCCCGTCGATGGTTGGCGCCAAGCCGATGAGGGCGGAACCCGGACCGACTTGGAGCCGGATCGAGCAACATGGCCCGGAGGCGGGCCGCGTCGACGGCAACCGTCATCGACTTGCCCGCGGTGAACGTGCCGTCGGCTCGCTGATAGGGCAGGCGCAGGCCAACGATTCGTTCGTATCCGACGGTCACACACTGCGACCACCACCCGTCGAGGCCGTGTTCGCGCTCGACATACGCGGCGATCGCTGGATGACCGTCGACGTGGCCGGGCCATGCCTCGACGAGGTCACACCAGTCATCCCAGCTCCGCTCGGTCTGGGCGGTGATCACCTCGTCGTTGACCTCGGGTTCCGACACCCATGTACGGCGTCGCCCCGGCGGGACCTGCTCGATCAGCGAGGCTCGGGCGGCCGCATACCGTTCGCCGGTGTGAGCCATGCGCTCGCGGACTCGACGTTTGAAGCTCTCGTTCTTCGTCATCTCAACTGCTTTCAGTGCCCAGCGCACGCGGCGGATGACCCACGCTCATCGGCCTCATGCAACGGGCCCAACAGTCAAAACGGATCGAAGTGAAACTCACTACTTGTCGAGCACTCAAGGTCCCCTTTGCCTCCCGGGCCGACCGCGTGGGTGTCGGGTGAAGGTTGGGCGTGACAAAACCGCCTGCGGAACAGAATAACGCAGGATCGAATATCAGGAGCGCGGACCGGCCCGGCGGTCGGTGCCTACGTGCAGTCGACGCGAGGAACGCCGGCGTGGTGAACCTGGTAGGTCGCGCCAGCCGGTGGGTTGTTGTCGGTAAACGTCGTCGGCGCGGGCGAGCCTGCGGTGCGGCCGAGCCAGGTGTAGGTGGCGCCGCCGTCGACCGAGCGGTACACCCAATACTTGTCGACGCCCTGATCGATCCATGTCAGTGCGCCGCCATTCGCCTGGCAGGTGAGCGGTTGGTTGTTTGTCGGTGGCTCGCTGTCGATTGTGCATTCGACGCGGGGGATGCCCTCGTAGTGCACCTGGTAGGTGGCGCCGATTGTTGGCCTCGGGTCGTCGAAGGTCGTCGGTGCCGGTGAGCCAGTGGTTCGGCCGAGCCAGGTGTAGGTGGCGCCGCCGTCGACCGATCGGTACACCCAATACTTCGACGCGTCGACCGATGTCCACGACACGGTTCCTGCATCGACCTCGCAAGCGAATCCGTGGCCACCGTCAGGCACGCACAGGGCACCCTTTCGCGGGCTGCGCCCGTTCGTGTACTCGTGCAGGGGACCGAGCGGAACACACAGCTCATCGAAGATCGTCGCGAGCGATGTCTTGTAACTCGCGCCATCGCCGACGGTGTCGTACTGCGGCCGATACTTCAAGGCCCGACCCGGGAGCGGGTTTGTGTTGTCGGGTCCACCGTCGCTGAGGTAGCCCATGCCGCAACCGGCGAGGGCCGCCGGGTTCCGAAAGTTCACGCAGTTGTCGAGGAACTCCTCGTTTATCTCGGGGTGCCAGCCGCCCCACCAGTCGCCATGATGCGTCGAACCCCGGGGTCCAACGAACGACGGCGTCGCATCACGCAAGGTCGATGAATCGACATCGGACGACAAGAACCAGTCGCTCGTATCGTCGCCGGGCTCGACGACGTAGTTCACGTAATAGACAATGTTCGGGTAGATCTCCTTGTCGCCGAGTGGCGGGGCGATCGCGTCGACTTGCCCGCCGTACCCGTTGCAGTTCGAGTAGAACCACGAGCCGCGGGTGAGTCCGGACGGCTTCCAGTTTCGCCAGTCGCCATCCGGCCCGCTTGGGTCGTAACAGTTCCAGAACTTAACTTCCATCTCGAGGACCGTTCGATTGACGGGGTAGAGCGAGTTGAAGTTCTCCGAGTAGTAGTCGCCGTCACAATTGGGAATCTCGTCGACGCCGCCATCGAATCGCACTGCGCTGAAGTTGTTCGAGCACTTGTAGTTCACTTGGTTGACTTGGCCGCCGTTGTAGTCCGCGACCTCGGGAACCGTGATGCCCATCGGCGCGATGTTTGCCATGCCGGGTTCATATGGCCGTGATCCTTGCTGTGGTCCACAGTTCGGACACTCGCCATTCGCGAGTCCGTAGCCCTTGTAGTACGCGACGATGCGTTCAGGGATCCGAACCATGCCGTCGCCGTCGATCATCGCTGGCACCCAGTAGCCGCTGCGGTTGGCTTCTTGGCCATTGCAGGTCGAGGATCCCGAATCCGCCAGCGTGTCGTAGGTCGAGTACGCATTCACGTCGGTGTTGCCGAAAAACATGTGCAGGTGCGCGCGTCCGGGCTGGTTTGGGAATAGCAGTGGGTCGTCGTAGGCGAAGTGCGAGAACTCGCACGACGTGCGGAACTGGCCGCCGGCAACCGTCGGGAAGGACTGCTCCGGATTGCCGTTTGGGTTGCCAAGGTACGCGGCGCGGTCCGTGTCGATCAGACCACCGCCGGTGCTCACGTCGAGGTCGGCTTGGGGCACGTCGCGGTACGGGCTCGAGTCGTGGTTGCGGTTTCGCGCAGACTGAGCCTGGATCATGTCGAGGTTCGATTCGTAATCGTCAACCGGTGCTTGCGCAGCAGCAGTTGTCGCAGCAGCCGTCGCTAGGAAGATACCGACAATGACGATTGCGATCCGTCGAAGGTTGCCCATGCCAGGGTGGTTCGCGGCGGCGTTCATGCCTGAATCCTTCACCTCGGTTTCTTTTGTGCCCGTGTCCTTTGTGCCGGGGTTCGTCGGGCCGGAGTTCTTCACGAGGTGCAGTCGGTTCTGGGAATGCCGGCGTAGTGCACTTGGTAGGTGGCGTTCGCGACAGGGTTGTTGTCGGTAAACGTGGTCGGCGCCGGCGAGCCTGCGGTGCGGCCGAGCCAGTTGTAGGTGGCGCCACCGTCGACCGAGCGGTACACCCAATACTTGTCGACGTCTCGATCGGTCCACGTCAGCTCGGCGCCGCTGGCTTCGCAGGTGAACGCGTTGCCGCCTCCGGTCGGTTCGTTCGTGATCGCGCAGTCGACGCGGGGCAGTCCCTGGTAGTGAACTTGGTATCTCGTGCTCATGGCGGGGCTGGCGTCGGTGAACGATGTGGGAGCGGGGTTGCCGGTTGTGCGGCCGAGCCAGTCGTAGGACGCGCCGCCGTCGGTCGATTTGTAGATCCAATACTTCGGCGCGCCGTCGTCGGTCCACGTGAGCAGTCCGGCGTCGGATGCACAAGCGAATGACGGCTCGTCAGGCGGCTCGCTGGTGGTCGTGCAGTCGACGCGGGGCAGTCCTTGGTAGTGGACTTGATAGGTTGCGCCGACGGTCGGGTTGGGGTCGCTGAACGAGGTTGGTGCGGGGTTGCCGGTTGTGCGGCCGAGCCAGTCGTAGGACGCGCCGCCGTCGGTCGATTTGTAGATCCAGTATTTGGGCGCTCCATCGTCGGACCACGACACGTTGCCCGCGTCGACCTGGCAGGCGAAGCCAGGTCCGGACACCGCGGTCGCTGACCACCACTGGCTTGTCCAGTCGTCGTTGCGCTGATTGAGTGACGCGGCCGGGGCGGCGTCGTAACCATCGTTGCCGTTCGGCAGCCCGTCGCGCGTGAGGACGCCGCTGCTCGGTGCCCATGCGTTGCGAATTCGATAGCGGCCGTTGCCGATCGGCTCGAATCGCCACAGCTGGCTCGACCAGTCGACGTTCAACGGGTGCAGGTCAAGGTTGCGGTTCGGCGTGTAGCCGCCGTCGTCGTTGAGCGTGCCCTGACGGGTGAGGTAACCGTCGGCGGAACCCCACGTGTTCCGGATGCGGTGGAAGCCGTTGCCGGCCGGCTCGATCGTCCACTGGTCGCCGCGCACTCCCTCGATCGTGAGGTCGATGCCATCGCCGGGGAAGAGGTCGCCAGACCGGGTGAGATACGACGACGCCGGTTCCCACTCCGAGTTGAAGCGGTGCGCGCCGGTCGCGAAGGTTGGCGCGTTGGGCCCGGCCTGAAGGGCTTCGAACATGCCGTCATAGGCGGGCTTCTTCGTCAGGCTTTCGCCGACCGCGCCACCGGACCACGGGGTTGGGAATGTGTAGCGACCGGGACCGACCTGACCGAGCTGGCTGGGGGTTGGCTGGAGCCACGAACGGTTGTCGGCGAAGTCCCACATCAACAGCGATTCGACCGCCGGTTGTTCAACCGCGATGCGGGTGATCTCGTTGTAGATGCTCTTCTGGCGTGCGAGCTCGGCCGCGGTGGGAACGTCGGCGGCGCTCGCGGCATCGGTGGCCATCACGTCGAACTCGGTGATGAAGATCTTGAATCCAGCCGCCGCGAAACGATCGAAGTTTCGTCGGATGCTGAGGTAGTCGGGTTCGTCGATGTGTCCCTGTATGTGGGCCTGGAAGCCGACGCCATCGATCTTGACGCCCCGATCTCGAAGCTTGATCGCGTAGGCGAGCAGGTTGTCGGACTTCTGGTTGATTTCTTCGGCGCCGTAGTCGTTGATGATGAGCAACGCGTTCGGGTCGGCGGCCTCGGCCCATCGGAACGCCTTCTCGACGTAGTCGCTGCCGATCTGGGTGTATTCGAGGTAGTCGTTGCGAAGGCCGTCGGCGTCGCGGCGGCTGTCGCCGTAGTCGGCGAACACCTCGTTCACGACGTCCCATACCCAGATGTCGCCAGCATGCGCCGAGGCCACGGTCGTGACGTACTGCTCGAGTAGCCGTTCGTGTTCGCCGCTGCCGAGGGGTAACGCGTTCCACCACGCGAGCTGATCGTTGGCCCACGGATACACGAGTCCGTGGGCATGCACCGGCATTGGATGGGCCGGGTCTTGCGCCCATGCGATCACGTCGCCGAGCGGCGTCGTATCGATCGGACCGTTCGGGTCAGGCCACGGACCCCACGGCATGTAGGCCGTTGCCGTGATGGCGTTGAATTCTTCACCTGCAACCTGCACGTAGTCGCCGTCGTCCCACGCTGGGTCGTAGCTGTGCAGCACGGCGCCGACCGTGAGCCCCGGTGGGGTGACGTCTTTCAGTCGCTGCAACTGAGAGGACGCAGGCGCGTCGGTGACCGTGACGAGTAGCGCCGAGACCAGCAAGCTGGCAAGAAACGCGATGAAGAGACGACGCCGCGACCGGACATCGTGTTGGTTATTGGCAGTCTGTTGCATGGGTTGCATGGAGAGCTCCGTGAAATCCACGCCCGCTTCCGCAACGCTAGTGGCCGGACCCCTCGGCATCCAGCCGGACTAGCCGCCGTTCAGGCTGAACGAGTCATCGAAGCCGGTCGGTAGGTCCGCCATCAGCTGGTCGATCTCGGCGGCGGTGGCCGCAGTGGCTCGGTTGGCGGTTCGACGTCCCGAATCGGCGAGTTAGCATCGAACGGTTGTCTGACAGCAGAAGCGACCCCTACGCGCCGGCCTTCAGGCCGGCACAGATCGGCAGGAGAAACAGCGATGCGCGAAGCAGTATTTGCCTCATACGCCCGCACGGGAATGGCGAAGGCCGCCCGAGGCGGATTCAACATGACCCCCGCGATGTCGATGGCGGCCCATGCCATCAACGCCGCCGTCGACAAGTCTGGTGTTGAACCAGAGGCGGTCGAAGACGTCTATCTCGGCAATGGCGCTCACGGTGCCGGCAACCTCGGCCGGTTGGCAGGTTTGCTCGCAGGGCTTCCGGTCACGACCGGCGGTTCGACGATCCAGCGCCACTGTTCCTCGGGTCTCAACTCGATCGCCCTCGCCGCGAACTACATCAAGATGGACGGCGCCGATGTGGTCGTCGCTGGTGGGGTCGAGTCGATCTCGATTCCGAGCCCCGGCTTTGGTGGTGCGGCGAATATGGACCCCCGGCTGCCCGAGATGTACCCGGCGATCTACATGGCCATGATCGAAACTGCCGACATCGTTGCCGAGCGCTACAACGTCAGCCGCGAGTACCAGGACGAGTTCTCGTACCAGTCGCAGATGCGCATGGCGGCCGCGCAGGAGAACGGTCTGTTCGAAGACGAGATCGTCCCAATGGACACGAAGATGAAGCTCGTCGACAAAGAGACGAAGGAAGAAACGATCGTTGACTACACCGTCGACAGCGACGAGTGCAATCGGCCGACGACGACACTCGAAGCATTGGCCAAGCTCGGTCCGGTACGCGGCGAAGGCAACTACGTCACCGCCGGCAACGCCAGCCAGCTGTCCGACGGCGCCGCTGCTGTCGTGATGATGTCCGATGAAGAAGCCGCCCGTCGCAACATCGAGCCGATGGGTGCGTTCAAGGGCTGGGCCGTCGCAGGTTGCGAGCCCGACGAGATGGGCATCGGTCCGGTCTACGCCGTGCCGCGGCTGCTCGAGCGTCACGGCCTTACCGTCGATGACATCGACATCTGGGAACTGAACGAAGCGTTCGCCAGCCAGTGCCTGTACTCGCGTGACAAGCTCGGAATCGACCCCGAGAAGTACAACGTCAACGGCGGCTCGATCGCCATCGGCCACCCCTTCGGCATGACGGGCACCCGTTGCGCCGGTCACATCTTGCAAGAGGGCAAGCGCCGCGGCGCCAAGTGGGGTGTCGTCACGATGTGTATCGGCGGGGGCCAAGGCGCAGCCGGCCTCGTCGAGATCTACTAGCTACACGCTGTCTCCCACTTTCATTGATCGGGTCGGTGCCGTTGCGGCGCCGACCCGTTTTGTGTTGCCCGTCGACCGCGTTCGCATCGCCAAAAATCGCTGCAGCGATAGCTCGACACATGTCCACGTCTAACCCTGTTGTCGATCCGTCTTCGGCAATCAACGACATACCGGGCAGACCGCCGGAGACGCCGCAGCGAACGGTTCCTCGCGCTCGGATCGCTTCCAGCCGGGGTGACTGGGCGTCGGGCTCGCAGTTCAATTCGGTGTCGAGGCCGGTGCCTGAGCGGCAGGCATCTATGCCGCGGCGCCGAACGCGATAATCGCAGTGAAAATCGCCATCGTGACCCCGACGTGCACAGTCCAGGTCTTCATCTCGTGGCTCCACCTTTCAAAGTTCACTCCCAATGGCACACCGTCGTCGCGTTGACGAGTCGGGTTCCAGGACGGTTGTACTGTCGGCGGCGTGTTGATTGGTACGAGATGAGTGAGGCGACCACCGACGCTGCGCCGCGGTTGAGCCTGGCCGACTTTGCCACGATGGCGATCACGTTTTTCTCGCTTGGCGTGACGCTCCAGGTGGTGTTGATCGATGCCGGAGCGTCGCCGTTGCGGGCCGTTGTTGCCTCGGCCGTGATCTTCTCGGCAACGTCGGAGTTCGCCTACCTCGCAGTGCGCGACGGGGGCGGAAGTGACTGGGCCGCGATTGCGGCTGGATGGGTTGTCGCGACCCGCTTCGGCATCCTCGCTGTCAGCCTCGCTCCGAAGTTGCCCCAGGGCGTTCTGCGCCGGGCTGCGGCTGCGATCAACGCGTTCGATCCGAACGTCGCAATCGCGGTGCAGCAGCACGACCCGCAGAGCGTCGAGCGGGAATTCTGGCGCACGACGGCTGGCATGATGATCGGCTGGTTCGCGGGCATCGGGGTGGGAACCTTCCTCGGGAACGTGCTCGGCGATACGAGCCGCTGGGGGCTCGACGCCGTGTTCCCGGCGGCGATGCTCGCGATCATCGGCAACCTGTTGCGCCGCCGCGACGGCATGATCGCCGGTGTCGCCGGTGGCCTGATCTGCCTCGTGCTGTTGCCGTTCGCGCCGGCCGGACTGCCGATCATTCTGAGCCTGCTCGGCGTGGCCGTCGCCCTCTACTTCGTCCGGGGCGAGTCATGACCACGATCGCGATCATCGTGATGGCGATCGGCGCGTGGGGACAGCGACTCGCGGGCGCATTCCTGGTCGGCCCGTTGCTCGAACGACGGCCGCTATTAGCCCGAGCTGCTGGGCTGATTCCTGCCGCCGTCGTGATGGCCGTGATCGTGTCGCTCACGCTTGTGCGCGGCGGTTCGTTGGTCGTCGACGAACGGCTGGCCGGTCTTGCGGTCGCAGCGTTGCTCGTTTGGCGCCGGGCGCCATTCATCGTCGTCGTCCTCGCCGCAGCTGCGGTCACCGCCGGGCTGCGGTTCATCTCCTAGAAGTGCGCCTTAGGGCCCGCGCCGGTTGGACAGCTGCGGGCGATGGGTCGAGTGTTAGCGCGTGTGGGTCGGGTTCGTCAGACGGCTTGTTGACCGGTGATTTCTTCTAGCCAGTGCAAGAGCCGATGGCGTTCGGCGTCGTTGGTGCCGGTGCCAGGGATGTAGCTGGTGCGGCGTGGTCGACGGTCGAGGAAGAAGCTACCTGGAGCGGCGTCGTTGCCGCCGGTTGCGGCGAGCCAGACCATGGTGTCGGCGCCTTGTTCAGCAGTGCGCAAGGTGGGGCCCATGACTTTGCCGAAACCGGGTAGTCCGGCGTCGACGCCTGGGGTGTTGACCCAGCCTGGGTGCATGGAATGCATGATGAGTTTGGGCGCCCACTGCGGACCGAGCAGAGCAACGAGTTCGACCTGGCCTCGCTTGGCCTTGGCGTAGGCAACGGCTCCTTTGTAGTTGTCGGGAGAAAGCTCGATGCTGTCAAGATCGAGGGCTTGGGTGTACATGCCGCCGGAAGACATCCAGAGGACTCGGCCTCCGGGAGCCATGTGGCCCTTGAGGCCGCACGTCAAGATGTAAGGGCCGATCAGGTGGCTGGACAGGGTGAGTTCGGTTCCGCCGGCGTCGGAGTTGTATCCGTCGGTAAGCGCTCCGGCGTTGTTGATCAAGACGTCGAGCGATTCGATCTCGGAAGTAACTTCTACGACGAGTTTTCGGACCGAGTCGTGGTCGCCGGTGTCAACGGCCATACCTCGTGCGGTACCAGCTGTGCCGCCGGCGTTCAGTTCGTTGGCGGCTTGGTCGGCGCGCTGTTGGTCGCGCGACGTGATGATCACGGTTGCCCCGAGGTCCATGATGCCAGCGGCTGTTGCGCGACCGATACCGCTGGTTCCGCCGGTGATAAGCACGGTTTGGCCAGTCATTGTTGGAAGCGGCTGCCAGTCTGGTGCCGATGAGCGGGCGTTGAAGCCGAGTTTGGTGAAGCTTCCAACGATGGTTCCTTCGAGAGCGATATCGATGGCTCTCGCAGCAAGAGTGCGTGCGGTGGTCATGCGATCTGCGTGCCGTCGAGCGCGGTCGCGAGTCCCGCAGCTGCTGGGTCGCCGAGGCGATCAAAGTACAAGCCCAGTAGTGGGTTCAGGATGGCGGCGAAACTGCGAAGCTTGAGGGTGGCGTCGTAGCGGACGTCGCATCCGTCGGCGGTGTCGGTGATGTCGAGCACGTCGTAGCTGTAGAAGAACCGGCTGGTGCCTTCGATGACGACTTGTTCTGGGGGCCGGTGCGTGAGCGTCTCGTAATCGAGCACTGCCTTTTTCACCGTTACCGCATACACCGTGCCTGGACCGGGTTTCTCGCCGTGAATGATCTTGGACTCGGTGACACCTGGGTCCCATTCAGTGAAGTTACGGAAGTCCGAGAGATAGTCGAACGCTTTCGCGGCGGCCCAGGGGGATCGAACGGTCGCGACATAGTGGGCCATAGGACTTCTTTCGTGGTCGTAGATTTCAATCCCGGAACGGGGTGGGTCTTGTGGGCAGCATAGGACGCTGCTTCTCACCCGGCGGGTGGGATCTCATCGCCCATTACACCGTGCTCGCGACCGGAGCGAATTCATCGGTCGCGCTGGTTCCGAGTCGGTTTGGTCCATTTCTAGATGCACACGCCGAAACGTTCCCGTCACATTTTTTCGCACGGACGAAACATGGGTTGCGTATGGTGCGTTGGGTGTCGGACCCGTCGTTTGATGAAATGTATGGGGCAGAGCCGACGTCGGCGCGCGCCCCATACCGGAGATTTCACGAGTGGTTTGAAGCGTCTGATCGAGCCGAGCTTCGCCGCAAAGTGGACAGCATCGACGCCATTTTTCGTCGCACTGGTATCACCTTCAATGTCTACGGTGCCGACGACGCAGAGGAGCGACTCATTCCGTTCGATCCCGTTCCGCGCATCATCGCCGCAGAAGAGTGGCGCCGAGTTGCGCGCGGGATCGAGCAGCGAGTTCGAGCCCTCAACGCGTTCCTCTACGACATCTACCATCGCCAGGAGATCTTGAAGGCGGGTCGCGTGCCGGTCGACCTGATCGCCCGCAACGCGGCGTTCGTGCCCGAAATGATTGGGTTCGAACCGCCGGGTGGCATCTATGTGCACGTTGTTGGCATCGATCTCGTGCGCACGGGTGAAGACGAGTTTTTCGTGCTCGAGGACAATGCCCGAACCCCGTCGGGCGTGTCGTACATGCTCGAGAATCGCGAGACGATGCTGCATGTGTTTCCCGAGTTGTTTGAACAGAGTCGGGTTGCCGCGGTGTCCGGGTATCCCCAGGCGCTGCGCCGGTCGCTCGCGGCCTCTTGCCCCGCGTCGACACGGGGGACGCCGACCATTGCCTTGCTCACTCCCGGAATCCACAACTCGGCCTACTTCGAACATTCGTTTCTCGCCGATGAGATGGGAATCGAGCTTGTCGAGCAGCAAGATCTCCGCCTCGTCAATGGTCGGGTCGCGATGCGGACAACGCTGGGCTACGAGCCGATCGATGTGCTCTATCGCCGGATTGACGACGACTTCCTCGATCCGCTGACGTTCCGGTCCGATTCTCTGCTCGGGGTTCCCGGGATCATGGACGTCTACCGGGCCGGCAACATCACGATCGCCAATGCGCCGGGCGTCGGTATCGCCGATGACAAGGCCATCTACTCCTACATGGACGACATCGTCGAGTTCTACACCGGCGAACAGCCGTTGCTCCGCAACGTCAAGACGTGGCGTTGCGGCGAAACCGAGTCGTTGGCCTACGTACTCGCTCATCTCAGTGAACTCGTAGTCAAAGAGGTGCACGGCTCGGGGGGTTACGGAATGCTCGTCGGCCCGACATCGTCGTCGGAAGAAATCGCGGCGTTTGCGGTCAAGCTGCAGCAGGATCCGAGCAACTACATCGCTCAGCCGACCTTGGCGTTGTCGACGGTGCCGATCATGGACAACGGCGGCCTCGCTCGTCGCCATGTCGATCTCCGACCGTTCGTGCTCATCTCGCCAAACGGCATCGACATCACGCCCGGTGGCCTCACCCGCGTTGCGCTGACCGAAGGTTCGCTGGTCGTGAACTCAAGCCAAGGTGGCGGGACCAAGGACACCTGGGTGTTGGAGTCATAAATGCTGGGTACAACTGCGGGCGGCCTCTACTGGATGTTCCGCCAACTTGAACGAGCCGAGTACACAACGCGACTACTCGACGCCGGGTTGCGCATTTCACTCACCCGATCAGCGACGGTCAGCGACGGCTGGGACTCGGTACTTCGAACCGCCGGAGCCGAAGCCGGTTACTACCAGGGCTACGACACCTGCGACGCCGGGACGGTTGTCGACTTTGTGCTCCGCGACAGCCGAAACCCGTCGAGTGTCTTCTCCCTCGTCGAGTCGATGCGAGCGAATGCGCGGCGCGTTCGAACGGCATTGACGCGTGAGATGTGGGAGGCGATCAACGATTGTGCTCTCTCGACTCGGCGAGTTCTGGAAACCCAAGTCCAGCCTCGAGATTTGCCCGTCGTTCTCGCAGCGATTCGCAAAGAGACCGAGTACGTCCAAGGTGCCACGCACGCCACCATGCTCAGATACGACCGATTCAATTTCGCGAGTCTTGGCACCTTTGTCGAGCGTGCGAACAACACCGCTCGCCTCCTCGACGTGAAGTACTTCGTGCTGTTGCCAAGCCCCGCGCACGTCGGCTCGGTTGTCGACAACCTGCAATGGGAGAGCATCCTTCGGTCGGTGTCGGCCCAGCGGGCGTTCCGATGGGCCAGGGGCGAGGATCTCAGCGCCGCCGGGATCGCCGACTTTCTGATCCTCGACGACCGCATGCCGCGCTCGTTGTATTTCTGTGCCAAGAAGATCACCGAGAACCTCGGCGAACTAACCACGGGGTATGGACACACACCGCCGTCGAGTGATCTCGGTCGGCAGCTGCGGGCCCGATACGAGGACCGAACGATCACTTCCATCCTCGAAGGCGGCTTGCACGAGTTCCTCACCGCGACGCTCGCCGAAACCAATGCGCTGAGCGACCAAATTGATCTCGACTACCGGTTCACCAAGTAACGCCATGCGCCTCAAAATCGCCCATACGACCACCTACGACTACGACCCGCCGCCCACGTACGGACTCCAACGCCTCCGGCTTCGTCCGCCGAACTTGGCATCGCAGCAGATCGCAGATTGGGAGATGACGGTTGTCGGAGCAACAACGCACGTCGGTTATCAGGACGAACACTTCAACGCGGTCGACCTCATCGGGGTTGACGAAGGGGCCCGGCATGTATCGGTTGCAGTGCGGGGCTCGGTCGAAACCTTCGATACCGCAGGCGTGACCGAGCGGGTCGGTCACGCTCCGCTCTGGCTGTACGAGCGTTCGACGCCGTTGACCAAAGCCGGAGATGGGGTCACGGCTCTCATCGCAGCGGCCGACGCGAACGGCCTCCCGTCGATCGATGACTTCCACAACTTGGCGGGCAAGATCGCGGAACGAATCGACTATCTCATTGGGGAAACGACGGTGACGTCGACGGCCGAGGAAGCGATCGCCGGCGGGGCCGGGGTCTGCCAGGATCACGCCCATGTCTTCATCTCGTGCGCGCGCACGATGGGTGTACCGGCTCGGTATGTCAGCGGTTATCTGATGATGAACGATCGGGTCGATCAGGCGGCGAGTCATGCTTGGGCGGAAGTGTGGCTCGACCACCTCGGATGGCTCGGCTTCGACGTGTCGAACGGCATCTCGCCAGACGAGCGGTACGTTCGAGTCGCAACGGGCCTTGACTATCTGAGCGCCGCGCCCTCGGCAGGCGTCTGGACGGGTCAAGGGAACGAGTCGATCGAAGTGCAGGTACAGGTGCAGCAATGACGTATGGGGTTGGACTTCGGCTGAATCGCGGCCTGGTCTTCATGTCGGACACGCGAACGAACGCCGGGCTGGACGACATCTCGACGTACAGAAAAATGTTTAACTGGTGCGTGCCGGGCGACCGGACGATCACGATGTTGACCGCCGGCAACCTGGCGACGACCCAGGCGGTCGTCGGCTTGTTGAATGAACGAGTGAAGGCGCCAGAAGATCGGAACCCGTCGATTCTCGAAGCCGAGACGATGTTCCAGGTAGCGCAGCTCGTTGGCACGACGCTTCGTGAGGTCGTTGCGTTGCAACAAGGCGAAGGGCAGAACGCGACGTCGACCTTCAATGCCACCGTGATCGTCGGCGGTCAGATCGGATCGATGGAGCCGCGAATGTTCATGGTGTATCCCGAAGGGAACTTCATCGAGACGAGTCGCGACACCCAGTTCCTGCAGATCGGTGAAACGAAATACGGCCGACCGATTCTTGTGCGGGCCTACGACCCCGAAATGACGTTCGAGGAAGCGGTGAAGCTCCTCATCGTCTCGTTCGATTCGACGATCAAGGCGAACCTCTCGGTCGGCATGCCGCTCGACGTCATGGTGTACGAGACGGACAGCCTGACGACTGGTATTGAACGTCGAATCGAAATCGCCGACCCTTACTTCGCAAAGGTCTCGCAGGGTTGGGGCCATGCCTTGCGCGACGCGTTCGAGGTTCTCCCCGATTTCTCATTCGACTAGCGCGGTGGTTCGACCCGCTTGAACACCGCCAGGGCGCAGCGATACTCTCGGTTCGGCGCGGGCTGCTTCGGGGCTGAACCTGGCGATCTGGTTCGCGATCTTTGCGCTGTTCGCTGATCGATAAAATAATCAGCGTTGGTTGCGAGACGCGGGCATTCCGTCGACGACCACGGTCGTGACCGACTGGGATGTGCCGCTGCTGAGCGAGGACTTCGACGGGTCGATGAGCGCGATCCACGCGCAGGCCGAGACGCTCGCCCAGGAGCTTGCCGCTACCCCTTGATCAGCGGTAGGCGCGCGCCTACCATCGGCCCCTGGGCGATCGGGCGACAGCGGGCATCATGTTCGTTGCTGATCTCTCAGCTGCCGAAGGAGATCAAAAGATGGTTGGGTTCTCACCGCGCGTTTCGCGCGGGTTGATTGTCGTCGCCATATTCGCGTTCGCCCTCGCCGTCGCGGCGTGGCTCGGTCAACCGGCCGACGCAGCGTCCGCGTCGGACTACACGCCGATTACCGGGATCATCGAGCTGCCACAGCCTCCGGGCGGCGGGTACATCGATGCATCCGGTGCGACGTTCAACGAGGCCACCGGCGAACTCTTCGTAGTCGACAATCTGACCGATGAGATCCTCGTGTACGACGGCTATCCGAATTGGACTTTTGATCGACTGATCCCACTGAGGAACCAGTTGCAGGTGCAGGACCTCGAAGGCATCGCGTCGATGGGCGGGTCGACGTACGCCGTCGTCGACGAGCACAACAGCACGGTGCTACCGAACGAACTCGTCGTTTTCACGCTCAATGGTTCGATCGCAACCCAGCTCTATCGCAGCACCTTGTCGGCGCTGCCGACCGGCAACAACCAGGGCGCCGAAGGTGTTGCCTGGGTCTCCTCGGTCGGTGGGGTCGACACGTTTTACGTCGTCGGGCAGACCGGCACCTTGTGGCGGGCGACTGGTCAGAACGGTTCGGTGTCGTTGCAGCCGATGACGCTCAACAATGACGGCTTGAGCGCGCTGGCCAACTTCTCCGACATTGCGTACGTCGACGACAACGGCACGCCGACGATCTACATCACCAGCCTCGACGGCGCGAACGGCACGATCCGGAGCTACACGATTTCCGGCACGACGGCGACCCGCAGCGGCGCGGATCTGATCATCGGACTTAACAAGATCGAAGGCATTGCCTTCAACGGCGACGCATCCCGCTTTGTGGCCGTCGGGGAGAACGACATCGAGTTGCAGGAGTTCGAGTTGGTCGCGGCTCCGGTGGGCGATCCGATCTGGACGTTGCAGAACGTCGTGCACGGCGGCTACCTGCGCCAAGACAATGTCGGCGACAACGTGACGATGTCGGCCACGAATGACGAGCGCGCCCAATGGCGGGTCACGTCCGGTGCGAGCGGAACCGTCTTCCAGAACGTCGCGACAGGTCGCTACCTCGACGCCGATGGCACGAACTCCGGCGGCAACGTCGACACGTCTGAAGTGATCCTGATCGACGATCAATGGACCGTCATCGACAACGGCGCGGCCGGGCTCAATATCCAGAACGTCAACACGAGCGGTTGGATCGACGGCGATGGGATCGGCGTCAATATCGACCAGTCGGTCGCGGTCAGCGCCGACGACTACTGGATCCGAGCCATCGTTGACCCCGGTGGCCCAACGCCAACCCCCACCCCGACGCCGACTGCGACGCCGATCCCGATCGTCCCTGATCCCCAGTCGCCGTTCAACGGTCCCCACGCGATCCCGGGAGCGGTGCAGGCCGAGGACTTCGACGAAGGCGGCCCCGGCATCTCGTTCAACGACACCACGGTCGACAACATCGGCATGGCCTACCGCGCGACCGAGGTCGACATCTGGCCGACGTCGGGCGGCAGCGGATTCACCGTCGGCCACACGCGCGACGGCGAGTGGCTCGAATACACCGTCGAATCTGCCACAGCCCAAGACCTCGAAATCACCGCACGGGTCGCGACTGGTGCGGCCTCCCCGGGCTCGCTGCGCCTCGACATCGACGGTGTGACGGTCGCGTCGACTTCGATCACATCAACGGGTGGTTGGTGGACGTTCGCCAACGAATCGTTCGGCACGCAGTCGTTGCCAGCGGGCGAGGCAATCGTGCGAGTCAGCTGGATCGCCGATGGTGCCGAAGTCCCGAAGATCAACCTCGACCGGCTGAACTTCGGATCGGCGGTCGTCGGCGGGCCGCAGTGCGCTGGTCTAATTCAAGAGGCGGAGTACGGGCTCCTGTCGGGCTCGATGGTGGCAATCCCTGACGCGTTGGCATCTGGGGGTTCGTCGGTGCGGGCGGCCCTCGGGTCGGGGGGTCGTCCGGGTGCGTCCGAAGACTTCGTCGAGCTCTGCGTGACCGTTCCGACGGCCGGTGACTACCGCATCGATGCGAACGTTCTCGCACCGAATGCCAATGACGATTCGTTCTACGTGTCGGTCGACGATGGACCGCTCGCTTTATGGGACATGCAACGCGACGCAAACTGGATTCTGGACTCAGTGGCCGATCGCAACGGCGCCGACCCGGTGATCTACTCGCTCACCGCCGGCGATCACTCGATTCGCGTGTACCAGCGTGAAGATGGCAGCTCGATCGACGCGATCGAGCTGGTCTCGACGTCGTCGCAGGCCGCGGTGTGCGGACCGCTGACCCAAGAGGCCGAGGCCGGGGTGGTCGCCGACACCGTCGTTGTCGTGAACGATGTTGGCGCCTCGGGTGGCGCGGCGGTGCAATCGGAACCGGGCAGTCGGGGCCGGACGTTCCCGTCCGCGAGTTACCTGGAGCTGTGTTTCACGGTTCCCGTCGGCGAGGGCGGCAACTATCGCATCGACGCGACGATCCTTGCCCCGATCTCCGACGACGATTCGTTCTACGTGACCGTCGACGGCGGTGCACCGGCGTTGTGGGACATGGCGCTCGACGCGTCGTGGCAGGTCGACTCGGTCTCGAACCGAGGCGGGGCCGATCCCGTGCTGCACGCACTGTCCGAAGGCGACCACGTCGTGCGCATGTATCAGCGCGAAGACGGCGCATCGATCGACCTCGTATCGCTGGTCGCCGTCGGCGGACCAACCCCGACCCCGACCGCAACTTCCACACCGACGTCGACGCCGACCTCGACCCCAACGCCAACGCCGACACCTGAACCGGGGCCCGACGGCCCGTTCACGCTCTACAGCAACACGAACTTTGGCGGGAGCGCCCAGGGGTTCGACGATGGTGTCTACGGCGGTAGCGCCGAGCTCTCGTTCGTTGGCAACGATGCCGCGTCCTCGCTTGAGATCGACGCCGGCTACCTGGCGCTGGTCTGCACGAACGGCAATGGCTCCGGGACGTGTCGAGGCTTCACCAATCCGAAAGCGGATCTCGGTGTCTATGGGTTGAACGACACGATCTCCTATGTGCAGGTTCGACCCATCGGGGGACCATTCGTGCTGCGCCCCGGCTCCGACGTCGATCAGATTGTGAACGCCCTTCCGGCGGACACCATCTTCACGCTCAGCGCGGGCCTGCACTCAGGTCACGAGATCGTCCCGAAGCTCGATCAGGTGTTCAACTGTGACGCCGGAGCGATTCTCGACGGCAACGGTGTGAACGGCGTCGCCTTCTCGGCGGCCCGCGGCAATGCACACAATGTCGAGATCCGCGGGTGTGAGATTCGGAACTACGACCAGGGTCAGTACGTGGGAGCGATCAACGGTCGTGATACCGGCAACTTCAGCATCGAAGGTCTGAACTGGCTGGTCGAGGACAACAATATTCACGACAACGAAGGGCCGGGCGTGAACATGGGCTCCGGCATGATCGTGCAGAACAACGAGATCTGGAACAACAGCCAGATCGGTGTCTCGGGTATCGGTTCATCGAGCCGTTATCTCGATGGCGTGAAGGTGTTGAACAACGATATCCACGACAACAACTATGGGCCGATCTACTCGACCGGAAACCAGTACCACGAGGGTGGCGTCAAGGTCACTTGGACCCGCAATAGCGAGGTGTCCGGTAACGATGTGCATCACAACAAGGGCTTCGGCATTCACTTCGACCTGTCGAGTCACGACATCGTGGCCGACGGCAACACGATCCGGAACATCACCGATAGCCGCCGCTGGGTGACATACCTCTACATCGAAGAGGACTCGTACAACGTGACCGCGAGCAACAACGTCGTCACGACGGCACCGAACAGTGCGAACCTCACCTTTGGCAGCAGCTCCCTGAGGGGCATCGTGGTCGCGGGTTCGAACGACAACGTCGTCGAATACAACACGATCAACGGCGGTCACAGCGAGGGCGGTTCGTACCAGCCGCTGGGCATCAACTACTACTCGGGCGATAACAACGACAACAACGTCTTTCGAGCCAACACGGTGAACTTGCAGTTCAACGGCGGCTTCGTCGGCGTGACAAGTTCCGCGCCGAGCGGCACCCAATTCATCGGCAACAACTACACGGGCAGCCCGGGTCTCACCGCACTCGGCAGCAGCGTCGGCTGGACCTCCTGGCGCAACAACTATGGCTACGACCAGACAGGGAGTTACAACTAGCTAGGGAGTATGCAGGTGCTGCCTACTTTGAAAATGGCAGCACCGGGTCGCTGATGACACGGACGGGTCGGTCGGGTGGCTTTGGCGCGTTCTCGACATCGCTGTCCCCCGAGACTCCCCGTTCAGGCGTGTTACTGACGGTGGCTGCAAACGCGGTTGCCGCTGTCAACCACGATCTCCAGAGGAGACACTCACATGTTTCAGTCCGTTGGAACGCCTGATCTGGGCGAATCACATCGACCGCGAACGCGCATCGGAGGAGGCATCATCCTGCTGCTGTCGTTGCTGGTCGCAGGGCTCGCCGTTATCGCTGCCCCATCGCCGGCATCGGCGCAGAGCAGCTGCGACGGCGATCCGGCCCGGGGGCTGCAGCAGGCGCGGCAGAACTACAACCGGGACTGCTCGGACACCTGGGATGGTCGCAGCGGGTTTCATCGTTGCGACTGGCGCAGTGCGGGCTGGGTGTGCACTGGGCCGGGCGACCGGGCCGAGCCCACGAATCCCGCGCCGACGAATCCTGAGCCATCGAACCCGCCGTCGCCCCAACCGACGTCGCCGTCAGCTGGATGTGAAGGCGACCCCTCTCGGGCGCTGCAGCAGGCGAGGCAGAACTACAACAACGATTGCTCCGACACGTGGAATGGTCGCAGCGGGTTTCATCGTTGCAGCTGGCGCAGCGCGGGCTGGGTCTGCACCGGTCCCGGCGAGCCCGTCATGCCAACCCCGCCGATGCCAACCCCGCCGACGCCGACGCCACCGCCACCAACCCCGCCGACGCCACCTTCCAATCCGAACGGCTTGATCTGGGGCCAGGTCACGACGCCCCAGTCGACATCGTGGTCCCGGCCAGCGCTGCGGGTCGCAACGACAGATCCCGCGTTTGGATCCACCGTTCGCCGCGTCACCGACATCGGCCCGGGTCTTCGCCATCGCAACGACTACAGCCGCCGCCAAACCGAGAATGCCGAAGGCACGCGCTACCTCACACACTTCACCGCCACCAACGGTCGAGCAGAGTGGCGGGTGTATGACCGAGCGAGTGGCAATCGCATCAACAGCCTTCCAATCAACGCCGACGGTGAGCCGCAATGGCACCCAACCAACGTCGACCTCATTCGCCACATCGGCGGACAGAATCGTTACTCGGGAGACCTTCGACTGTTCGAGACGCACGTGCGCTCCCTCCGAACCGAGACGATCGCGGACCTGACCTCGCGACTGCGCTCGGTCTGGCCGAACGCCGAGTACATGAAGGACCGCGAAGAAGGATCACCCAGTCGCGACGGCAACCGATACGTCTGGATCGTCTACGACAACAACGAGCGGCCGCTTGGCGTCGTGAGCTACGACCTGAATGGCGATCGCATCCTCGGCACTCGGAACTTGGAGACCAATGTCGGCAACCTCGACGCGGTGTCAGCATCGCCGACTGGGCGGTACGTGGTTGCGAACTATGGCGCCGCGACCTACGTCTACGACGCGAATCTCGGCAACCGTCGCACGATCAATAACAAGGCCGATCACAGCGACATCGCGCTCGATCGCAACGGCGTCGACTCGTACGTCTACGTCGACTTCGACGACAACAGCCCGACTGCTGGCTGGGTCGTGGCGGTCAACCTCGTCACGCTGCAGCGCACGCAAATGTTCCGGATCTACGGCGGCTCGAACACATCGGTGCACATCTCCGGCAAGGGCTACAACAAGCCCGGCTGGATCATCGCCTCGACGTACAACTGCAAGAACCCGAGTAACCGAGGGTGGGCCTGCGACAAGGTGTTCGCCGCCGAGATGGTGCCGAACGGACGCATCCTCAATCTGGCACACACGTACAACTGCGGCGAGTACGACTACTACAAGGAGGCGCACGGGTCGGTGAATCGAGACTTCACCCGGGTGTACTTCAACTCCGACTCATCGGCCGAGCGACCCGGTGACCAGTCGCCGTGCTCCCGCCGCATCGAGGTCTACCAAATCGACGTTCCCTCGTTCAGCTAACACGGGAGTGACATCGGCCCGGAGGCCATAGCAGTGACGGCTGCGTGCAACGCATGAGCCGGAGGCGGTAGCAGTGACGGCTGCGTGCAACGCATGAGCCGGAGGCGGTAGCAGTGACGGCTGCGTGCAACGCATGAGCCGGAGGCG